>Ga0172379_10004708_pt1 | contig 19770 bp, 15 predicted proteins | sample GrowelOW334metaG_FD_119756 | JGI IMG/M metagenome (GOLD analysis project Ga0172379, IMG submission 119756) | Groundwater microbial communities from an aquifer near a municipal landfill in Southern Ontario, Canada - Groundwater well OW334 metaG | ecosystem: Environmental > Aquatic > Deep...
CCAGTTCAACAGTCCGTCATGGCCTTCACGGAAAGCATCACGGGCATCGACCTGCTCATCAACGTAACCGTAAAGGTCGGGTTCGTTGGGCTGAACAGCCAGAAGGCCACGCGAAGCCGTCGACTTCTCCAAGGCCCCCTCGGCATCGGTCACGGCTTCGGCCGCGGCATCGCCGATGAAGACCTCAAGCGACGAACGCAAGGAGTTGACCTCCAAAGCATAGCCCGGGCCCATTCCTTCCATCGAGAGTCGGAGACCCTGCTTGTCGTACATCCAAGAAGTGGCAAACTGAGCCACAACACGCTGCCGGGTCTCCGGATTCTCAAAGGTGACCAGACCGGTGGCGAAGTCTTCGGCCGGAACCAACGCGTAGTCAACGCCCATCCTCTTCAGGAGTTGGGCTCGATACTTGGGCTGGCCCCACTTCAGAAGCAGGGTATCGGCCCCAATACTAACCGGCCTGAGGAATCTCAGATCCTTGCCGACCGGTGTCAAAAGACGCCAAAGCACCGCGATGGTGTGGCAAGCCATGTCCGAAAGGACACCGCCACCTTGCCGGGTTGCATCCCAGAACCAACCCTCGTGGGGTCCAGAATGTTCTTCGCCGCCACGAGCCAAAACCAACGGCCCCATCTTTCCTTGGACGCGAGCCAGACCTTTCAGCCCTGCTTTGATGGCTTTCATGTGGATCTGGTTCTCGAAGTACGAGGTCGGGCAGCCGAGAGTCTTGGCCAGCTCAACCATACGGCGAGCCTCGGTAATGGTTCGGCCCAACGGCTTTTCGCAGATCAGCCCTTTGGGTTTCTTACCCAGTCTCGTCGCCGCATCGACGACCTGTTCCATCAATTCAACGCGGAACGGATTCGGGGCGAAATTGGCAATCACGTCGCAATGCTCGACAAGATCGGCGACGCTTTTGTATACTACGCAATCAATTTCGCCGGTAGCGGTGGCCTTAGCGGCCAGTTGTTCCGCACCCTTCAGGGCGTGGACACCGCCGAATTCCAAACCAGGTACCAACTGGTTGGCGGCCTGCTGGAAATTGGCAACAAATCCAGCACCCATCGATCCTAGTCTGAGGATTTCCTTCATCAGTCTCTCCTTTCAATCAAACACTGTCTCCAATCTCTCTCCCGCCCTGAAACAGATCAGGCCGGAACACTTCTTTTTGTTTCTTTGCCGTTTCTCCTTCCTTATCTTTTGTAACTTCCCTCGCTTGGTTGTGAAAAAACAAGTCTTTCCCTCCCTTTGGAAAAGACTATTAAAACTGGGTTTAATTTAACAAAAAAAAGCTATAAAGTCAATCACATGATGCTAATCTACAATTTATGCGAATGATAATAATATTCGCAACATTCGCATACTACTCGCATCCATTATCATTATATTAAAAAAAGGACCAGACAACCTTCTTCATCTCGCCGAATCCGCTTTCAAGCGGAGAAGGCGGGACTTGGTCGTTATGGTCCCTTGGATCTCAATAGTGTACAAAACCCTCCTTAGTCTCGCCGTAGTCCGAAGGACGTAGGCGGATTAGTCTCGCCGTAGTCCGAAGGACAAAGGCGGACTTGGGTTAGTGGCGAAAGCCCCGGCACTTCTTGTCTGGCATCAGGTACAGCGTCATACCGGCCGCAGTCAGTTCCTCCTGAACTTTTCCGTCGTTGACCGAACCGGACGAAGCGAATAAGACGGTGATTCCTGCTTCGTGCAACACCAGACCAGCATCACCGAAAGGCAAGAAGCTATCCGAATAGGCAGCGGCTTCCACCAACCCTACTTTTTCCTCGTCCTGTCTGTTGGCTTCACCGCGCTCATAGCCTCGAACTGCCAGCTCTGCCGCACCGACGCGATCCATCCGACCGCATCCGTTGCCTTCCAGTTCGTAGACGATCATATCTCTGACTTGCCTCTGCCTCACAATGGTGATGGTATTGCTCTTGGCCTGAGAGCCGATTGCCCAACCAGCCTTGAGACAGCCTTCCAATTCTGGTCGGCGAGGTCCGATGATTTGCAGATCCGGATCGTCAAACGACGGCACAAACTGGCTCGGCGGATAATGAGTGTAGTCCCCGCCACCGACATGGGTAAAGATCGGGGTATTATCCATAGGTAGATTGCCAGCCAGCGCCGGATTCAACATCACACGGCACTTGCCTGTCTTTTTGCGCGCCAGTATTTCGATCGCATTTTCGTCAGCGCTGGGCGCAAACACAGCATCCAGAATCCGGCGCTGTCCTTTCGGCATATGGTAATACAGCAGCATGTCAGCGATCTCGGCAGTGATATGGAAGTTGAACAGCAGTACGCCGCCATGAATCGCCAATTCATCGCCTTCGATCATGCTTCTGACCGCCTCGACGATGGCATCTCGTCCTTTGCCTTTGACAATCCCGGCACCGCAGATATTGACGTGCTTGTCCGCCAAGGCAAAACTGTGTGTGTCTGCCGGAAATACTGCCGCCAGCCGTGTCATGGTTTCGGTCAGCGTATGGAGATCATCCAAGTTGTTGCAGCTTGGACTCATGCCTTCAACTCCGACGAAGCGGCTCGGCGCCAACTCCCAATCACCACCACCGGTATACAAGGCGGCTGGCACTTGGTGAGGATTGGGTCCATAAGCGAGCGACAAAACCCGTTCGCCGCTGATGCCGGCGAACTGTCCGTCGCTGATGAAATCTGCTGCTGTCAGGTAATGTCTGGCAATCATTGCCAGCGCTTTGCCGGCGAGGCGCTTTCGGGTCTCGGGTAAGACATCGCCATCGTTTTTCACCATTTCTTCCCAGACCTTGGGAATGTCAGATTCATCGACAACGACGATGCGCAAACGCTTTGAACCCATCGCTGCTTGCGCCGGTCCACCGACGTCAACCTTTTCCAGCACCTCCTCAAACGATAGCGCTCCACTGTCGATCGCGGCCTGGAGATCGTAGAATCCGCCGACGAATATCTCGCAAAGTGGCCCGCCGAGTTCACGCAGCTCATCAAGGTGTTTGGGTTTGGCTGGTTTGGCACACAGTGCACCAAGTACCTTGGGATGCAGCGATACTACGCCGTGGTCGAACATCGGCGGCGAGCCAATGGTCGCATAGTTGTTACAGGTAATACCACTCCCTTCGAGGAAACAGGTTGTGCCGTCCGACCCATAGAGGGTCAATCCCAATGATTCATGCAGATAGCGAGCAAATGCTGCAATCCCTTCTGTCTTGTCAGCAACGCTTAAAAACGCTGCCCTGACAATTCCTGAATCTGCCGTACTCACTTTATCACTCATACTCGTCTCTCTCCTTTTCTCTCTCTGTTCCTAGGCCACAATGGCCAAGGGTTTCATTGCCTTCAATCCATTCTTCATTTCTCTTCGCGCATCCTTGATCGCATCACCAACATAGGCTGCCGGATGCTTCAGTAGGTAAATCTCGCGTGGAGTTAATCCTTTCCAGACGCGCCGGAACTTAGGATCAGCCCCGTCAGACTCCATATATTGCTCGGCTGCAACGCAAAGATTGGGCGCACCAGCTTTGACCCGGGCCACTAGTTCCTTCTTGACGAAGGTGTGAGCGCCTTCAAAGCCTTGCCGCTGCAATGCGTTGTGGAGTAATTCCGCTAACGATGCTGGTCCGAATATCTTGACCCAGTGCAGGCAGCGTTCTTCGTTGAACGCCAGAGCGCCCATCTGCCGATGCACGCTGTACAACTCCTGGGTAAAGTACTCAAGGGCTTCGATGAAAGTGCGCATCACCGAGGACCACCGCAAATCGCGTTGGAAGTTGCTCCCGCGCGTCAGCCACGGTCTTAAGGCACAACTCAACACGATTGCATCGGCGCCAATGGCGTTCTCAGCCCGAATGGGGTTGGCTTCCTTGGCTGCTCCCGCCGAAGAGGTCGAGGTAATACCGACATCCTTTGAAGGAATGACCTCGCCGAGTTCAGGCATGTGCAAGATCCGGAGATCATCACACAGACTCATCATCGGTCCGCTGATCGCGACGAGCTCGCTGTAAAAACGAACCGTGTGATGAATAGGCGGAACCTGACTAGCACCTCTGGCTACCGGCAAGTCAAGAATATTCATCAGCGTCCGTTCGGCTTTTTTGGGAATACCGACGGCGCGCTGCGATGCGGCGGTACCGACGAAACCACAGAACTTGCCCGGCACCGCCAAGGCAGCCCGTTGCAGTTCCACAGCGCAGTCAATGTATTGCTGATGGCCACAAGCCAGATAAAATCCGACTGTACCTGGTATGGCCGGCTGCAAGTGGGTGCGAAACATCTCCCGCATCTTCAGGTTTTCACCAATCTTGGCTCGCCAAACTTCATCGAGTGCCATCATCTTTGGCCAAATAATCAGACTGAACACAACTCGAAGCTGCAAGGCATATGCCGTCGAAATCGTGTCATAGGAAGTTGCCGTATAGTGCAACCACTTCCAAAGTCCTTTGGGAAGATAACGGCGCATCAATGCCAGAAGCGCCAGGATATCGTGGCCGATTCCTTTGGTCTTCTTCTTTCTGTCTCCGTATTCGAGGCGATCCTGTTTTGTTGTGGTGACATTCTTGAGGACGTAGAGCAAACGCTCTTTCGTCAGCAATTTGGCGTCCTTTTCCGGCATGATTCCGATAATGGCTAACGCCACCATCCAGAACCATTCCACCAGGACCAACCAAAGTGCCCATTGGTCATAGCCGAGGTACGGAACCAGTTCCGGTTGCTGTTCTGCATATCTGTGATCCATATGCATCACCAGCACCCGCCGTCGATCCTTGGCTAAAACCGCGAAATACGCAATCGCGGCCGCTAACATCTCTCGGGCTTTATCAATAGTCATACGCACACCTCCTTAGTTCCAACTCCAACCCTAATTGTCAAAAAAACAAAGTCTTCCCCTCACGTTGGAAAAGACTTTTCCCTACAAAACTGGCTTTAATTTAACAAAAAAAAGCCTGACCGTCAAATGAAGACTAATCAAGCCTGATGGCATTCAATACTTGCCAAATTTGCTCCGGCGTGGTTTCGGGCACAACGGCAAACTCGATGATTCGCACTTGGCCCGCCCGATAGTGCTGGATTAAAGGCAAGGTTTGTTGGTAGTAAATCCTAAGCCTCTCCGCAATGGCAGCAGGTGTGTTGTCGTCTCGGCCGCGGCGTTCATCATGAGCATCAAGGGCAATCCTGGCAGCAACATCATCTGGTGAACACTCCAGTACCACCACCAGTTTGATTGTGGCAAAAGATTCAACCATGCGCGCCTGAAAGACGTTGCGGGGCAGACCATTAAGAACTACCCAGTCATCAGCTCCAACGGCCGACTCAAGGTAATGCCTTAGGATTTTTCCCGCCACGGGAAATTCATCGTCGGCAAGCAACCTGCTAGCAGCAAAAACTTGCCCTATTACTTCATGATCATGAGCATCCAAAAAAGGCATGACGTCCGGTTGTTTCTGAGCAGTTCTCAGCTGGTCCCCGAAGTCAAAATGACAGCAACGTCTGCCGCCAAAGCCCTGCTCTTGGATTAACTTACCCAGCGGTGATTTACCACTGCCAGTTGGACCTACTACTAAAAGAGCTTTGTGTCGACGCATTGTCCTTCCTCCGTTGTTGGGACAAACTTTTCGCCTCAAGATTAGATTAAAATTAACAGAAAATAACCAAGGCGTCAATAAAAGTCAATTGACAAAAAATAGCAACAAAACTATGCTACTAATAGCTGGGCGCACCGACCTTTGGTGAAACTTGTATCGGCTTCGGCCTGTCAACTGTTTGTCACCCATAACTGGTGCGCCCAACCCGAAAACTTACTGCCCTTTGTCTGGCTCACTACCAGGGCACGATCCCTGTCCTCCCCATGCAGGCCACGAATCTATGCAATGTAGTTCACCGCTACTCGTGGCCTGCTCTTTTTTTTGATTGAAAAAACTCCTCTCTTCTGCTAAGCTTAGATAGTTAAATGTTAAATGTTAATTGTTAATTGTTATTATGTCGTTTAGTATCGGCATCGTCGGCCTGCCTAACGTCGGCAAATCAACACTTTTCAAAGCCCTGACCAAAAAACAGGTTGATGCTTCTAATTATCCTTTTTGCACCATTGACCCAAACATTGGAGTGGTGGCCGTGCCTGATGAACGAATTGATAAATTGTCAGTGATGTCAAAATCAGCCAAAACGATTTATACCACCATTGAATTTGTTGACATCGCCGGCCTAGTTAAGGATGCTCATAAAGGTGAAGGGCTGGGTAACCAATTTTTAGCCAACATCCGGGAAGTTGATGCCATTGTTCAAGTCGTCCGGCAGTTTTCCGATAAAAATGTCATTCATGTCGCCGGCAAGGTGGACCCCGAGTCGGACAAAGAAACAATTAGTCTGGAATTAATTTTTGCTGATTTACAAACTTTGGGAAAAAGAATCAGTAAAAACCAAAAAGATTTACATGCCAATTTAAAAGAAGCAAAAGAGATTCAGCCGGTTTTGGAAAAATTAAAAACCGGCTTTAACGCCGGCAAGCTGGCTTCGGAAATCATTACTGATGAAAAAGAAAAATTATTAATCCGCGACTTGAATCTTTTGACCATCAAACCAATGATTTATGTTTTGAATGTGGATGAAGACAAAGTTTATCCCGCCTCCGCTAAAGCTACGGCGGGCAAGCAAGAAACAGATTACATTACCATTTCGGCAAAAATTGAATCGGAATTAGCCGAACTGCCCGAGGTCGAAGCTAAAGAAATGCTCAAAGAACTCAAGCTGGAATCTTCAGGTTTAGATAAACTGATCAAAAAATCATACGAAATTTTAGGCTTGATTACTTTTTTGACTACCGGTCCGACCGAATCACGCGCTTGGACAATCAAAAAAGGGGCAAAAGCGCCCCAGGCCGCCGGCGTGATCCACACTGATTTTGAAAAAAACTTTATCCGCGCTGAAGTGATTAACTGGCAAAAATTGTTGGAAGTTGGCTCTGAAGCTAAGGCCAAGGAATTAGGCTTAATCCGGATTGAAGGCAAAGATTACGTGATGCAAGACGGCGACACGGTTTATTTTAGAACTAACGCCTAAAATAATGTTTTTATTTATAATTCCAATATTATTGCTCAACATTTTCGTTTCTGGTTTTATTTTGATAATTCATATTAATAAATCCTTATGGAACAGATGGGAGCAGATGACTATAAAATATCCTGTTTCTCATTATTACATTGCTGTTTTAAATGTGATTGTCTGCGTGTCTAATATTTTTCTTCTATATTACTTATTAAAAACTGCCCAGGGTTAAAACCCCGGGCTACAATAATAAAGCAAATGATTTTAATTTAGGACGATTACGGATTGATAAAATTTTTAGCGCTGGAAGACATAAATCTGCCGCCAGACTTTTTGGCCTTCGCGACTATAAACTAATTTATCTTTATTCAACTGGGTAAAACCCAGTTTTTTTATTTCTGGCAAAACCGGCAGTTCCAAAACTTCCTTACCGAGGCGAAAAGCCGGAAAGATAATTACCACCTTGCTACCGGGATTTAAAATCTTTCTGAACTCACCAAATGCCGCATCATAAAGCTTTGATAATTCTTCAACAATTTCTGATATCTGTTTTCTGTCTTCTGAACCCCGAAGCGGCGGGCCAAGGTATGGCTCAGTCACCACCGCATCAACCTGCTGGACATATTTAGAAATCTGCTTTACATCCGCCTTGATAATTTGGAATTTGGAATTTGAGATTTGGAATTTATTTGGAATTTGACCCATTCGACTACGCTCAGGGTCACCTTGAGCAGAGGCCGAAAGGTGAGATTTGGAATTTGTAATTTTTAAAAGCCATTCTAAGTTTTTCTTTGTATCCTTAACCGCTTTATCAGAAATATCAGAACCAATCATTTTGTAGCCAAGCAAAAGTCCTTCTTGCAAAACTGTACCGGATCCGCAAAAGGGATCTAAAATTGTTGCCCCCCTTGGCAGCTGGGCTAAATTAATCATAATTTTTGCCAGCTTCGGCGGCATTGACCCGGATAACAAATCACGGACCGGCCGGCCAAAGTCGCGCTTACTATATTCTTCAAATTCCTGAACCGCACAAGTCTCGCCTAGCCATTTATTACCCAAAACCAAAAATTCCGCACATTGATTTTTTGAAACAACAACTGAAGACAAGGCCTTGTCTTTACTGGTAACTAAACGACAACTGATACCAGCTTCTTTTAAGTCCTTTTTAATTTCCATGCCAAAATTATCCGGCTTAGCCTCATAATAACTAATGCCGAAATTGAGCTTTGTTTCTTTTTTAAGGGCTTTTAATTTTTCAACTGTCACCTTTCGACTGATTTGATTACCAATAATTTTACCGACTTTTATTGTCCCGCCAAGCCGACTCAAAACTTCAGCGCAATCAAAATCGTCATTTTCGATAATTAAAAAAGAGCCGGTTTCAGCAATAATTTTGGCAGGGGGTAAAACTGCCAAGATTTCTGCCACGGAAAGCTTTGGGTTGTGTCCTAAGATGAAAACGTATTGCATATTATTGGCTTAGTAACTTACCAACTTAAAAACTTACTAACTTAAGTATACCATATAAAATTAAAAACTATTAAATTTAAAATAAAAAAAGCCCCGGAACGAAAACCTGGGTTCTCGTCCGGGAAAAACAAAAAAGCCTACTGTCGCTAGGCTACCTCTGCCAATAAGTTGGCCGGTTGGAAAACGACTTCGGCGAACGAATCTTCTTCACCTAGATCAGCAACCAACGGATCAGCCGCCTGGCACGAACCGGGGCAATCCATCCCTTTTGCTCCAATATGAAGCAACGTTCTTAGGCCATTGTTACCAATGGCACCAATAACTTGCTTCCCACAGCTCTGGCATGTGACATAACCGATAGTGAATGAACCAATCACTGCTGCCAACAAAATACCTGGACTTTCTTTCTTTTCTGACTTCAAGACTAATTCCTTCTTGTTTGACCGGTTAAGAGCAGCAATACAAAGAACCATTCTACCTTACTTCAGAACATCTGTCAATACTATCGGTATACCTACTACATTCAAAGATTGTGGTTGGTTAATTTTTTTCGGCCAGAATAGAACTTCATCTCGCCTCTCGGCTTCCACTCGAGGCGCCCTGAGCATAGCCGAACGGGCGCCCCGCCTCAAGCCTATGATATGAGCTTATCTTTAATAAACGTGAGCCGACCTGCCCGCCAACGTGCAGCAGGCGGGAGGCGACTCCGAGAGTAGAGGTTTAATTTTTTAAAAATAACTATTCTGGCTTGGGGCGGGGTCAATGAAAATCTCTGCCAATGATTTATATATAAAAGAAGAACCCCGGGGGTAACCCGGGGCCCTTCTGACGATAATATAGTCATCTCTGATTTTAGAATCGTCTTCGTGGAGGTCGACTCTGTCGTTTCTTCCGGTGGCAATCCCGACAAAAAATTGGTCGGTCACCATCTGGTTCAAACGGTAGTTCGGTAATCTCAGCGCCGCATTCAGAACAGGTCCAATGTCCCTGGAACATCTGGCGCTGACCAAATTGATTTTGATCGTCCATCTAATTACCTTCTCGTTGTTTTGTTAAACTTAATGCTCAAAATCAACTTGGCTTAAACGCTAAAATTATTTTGAAAAATTAAGTGTAAACAAAACTATTAATTATTAATGGCTATATACTAGCATACTTTTAAAATTTTGTCAATAATCCACAAATCTCCTAGATGCTAAAGGGGGAATTGACTTATTTTTTAACCTATGATAAGCTATTTAAGATCCTGAATAATCCATAAGTCGGATTCAGGCATTAGGCTTAACAATTAAACCTTTCCCCGTGTTACCCTTCTAACTTAGATCGGGTGACCATTACCTTATCCAATTCTGCGATAAGGAAAGGCGTTTTTCAAACAGTTAACAGTTAACTGCCAAGTGTTAATTGTTATTAACATAGCGCTGGGAAAATACCGAGCGTTTTTAATAAATTAAAATAACAAGGATTTAGCAAAATTAGGAGTTGAGATCCAAAACCTACTTCCTACTACCTACTTCCTACTACCTAACTATGACTAACCACTACGAACTGCTTTATTTGGTAGGCGCTAATTACACCGATGAAGAGTTGATGCCAATTAAAGAAAAAGTAAAAGAATTACTCAAAAAATTTGGCGGCGAGATTACGCTGGAAGACAGTTTGGGCAAAAAGAAACTGGCTTATCCCATCAAAGGTAACCACCAAGGTTATTACTTGCTGATGGAATTCAATATAGACGGGGCTAAGCTGAAAGAGTTAAACCAAAACCTTAAACTCACTAGTGAAGTTTTAAGGCATGTTGTTGTCAGCAGAAAAATTGAGACTCCCAGCTTACTGAAAACGACTGCCGCTAAATTAAAGACTGCTGAACAAAAAGAGAGAGAAGTTAAAATCACACCCGAGGAAGAACGTAAAACCGAACCAGAAAAAGGTAAAATTAAATTGGAAGACCTAGACCAGCGGCTTGATGAGATTTTGGAAGGTGATATAATGTAGAAACATCAAATAAATAACGGAGCCAACAACCATATATTTCTATACAATCAATATAGCGCGCCTAAATCTTAAACCTAAAAAAATATGAACCTAAATAAAGCCATGATTATCGGCAACTTGACCCGGGATCCGGAAACGCGAACTACGCCTTCAGGCCAAACCGTTACGTCCTTTAGCGTTGCCACCAACTTAATCTGGACTGACGCTAACGGCGAAAAACAAAAAAAAGTGGAATTCCATAATATCGTGGCCTGGCGGAAATTAGCCGAAATTTGTGCCCAGTATTTAAAAAAAGGCAATAAAGTCTATATTGAAGGCCGGCTCCAAACTCGCGATTGGGAAGGTCAAGATGGTGTTAAACGTTATCGCACTGAAATTATTGCCGAAAATATGATAATGCTTGACACTAAAGGTACCAGCTCTGGTTCAAGAGAATCCACCCCTTCCCCTACCGATGATTTCAGTCAGCCTGAGCCAACCAAACAAGAGGATGAAATCCAAGTAGAAAATATTCCCTTTTAATTAATAAACTCACCATTAGCCGTTGACCGCTTTACTACCACGGTTAACGGTTAATGGTTTAGAATTATATACTATGATTAAAAACAATAATAATTCAATGGCCAAAGAAAAAAATTGCCATTTTTGCCTTAATAACATCCAGGATATTGATTACAAAGATGTTCAGACTTTACGGCGATTTATTTCTTCCTATTCTAAAATTGTTCCTCGCAAAAGAAGCGGCGTCTGCTCCAAACACCAAAGAAAATTAGCTACCGCCATCAAACGAGCCCGGACAATGGCAATCTTACCCTTTACTACCCGCTAAAATGGCAATCCTCAGCACTCTCAATGACATCAAACAGGGTTTAACTATTATTTATAATGGTGAGCCTTGTAAAGTAGTCCAGGCGCGGTTTGTCCGGATGCAACAACGAAAGCCAGTAATGCAAACCAAGCTGAAAAATCTAATCAACGGTAAAATGATTGAATATAATTTCAAGCCGGGCGAAAAAATCGAAACTGGTGATTTAATTAATAAAAAAGTCAGTTTTTTATATGCCGCCGGGGATGAATTTAGCTTCATGGATAACAAAACTTATGAGCAGTTTTCTTTTTCCAAAGAGCAACTCGGCGAACAAATCAATTTTTTGAAAGAAGGCTCCGAAGTGAATCTATTGTCTTTTAATAACCAGCCAATCAATATTGAGCTGCCGGCAAAAATGGATTTTAAAATTACTTCTGCCCCAGAAGGCATCAGAGGCGATTCCGCTCAGGGCCGGGTGACCAAAACCGCTGAAGTTGAAACCGGCTTCACCGTTCAAGTGCCTTTGTTTGTCAAAGAAGGCGACGTAATCAAAGTTAACACGGAAACCGGCGAATACGTAGAAAGAGTCAGTTGACACTTTATGTCACCCTGAACTTGTTTCAGGGTCTTGATTTAAATCTTAGAGATGCCGAAACAAGTTCGGCATGACACATACTTAAAAATATGGGACAAAACAGCGCTTTAAGAGCCAGAATCAAACATGCGAAAAAAAATACCCGAAAAGGTAAAGAGTTAAGAATGAAAACTCGGGACCTCCGACCTAAAAGATAATAAATCTGGAAAATTATTCAAAAGATTAGCCGGGAAACTGGCTAATTTTTTTATAAAAAAAGGCCTGAGGTGTTAGCCTCAAGAGCCACGATGAACAATTTCAATTACCCTCCCTTTATTGTAGCGGCAGCGCCAGCAGTTTGGCCAATGTCTCCTCGGGCAGGTCCGGCGGAACCATTAAGTAGGGCGGCAGCATACGCTGTCGGATCCGGATGAATTTCTTCAGGGCCTCAATTGTCAGAAAATGACAAATCGTTTCGGTCATCAGACCGACGTGAGTATGAGTAGTAGAATCCAAATCCGAGATTTCCGCCTTAACGGCTTTAGCCGCGGATAGGATTTGACCACCCAGTGACCGGCACTCCCAACAAGTCGGCAAGCGCAGCAGAACTGCCATGCCATTGCCCTCACCGAACATCAGTAGTCCGTAGTGCTGACTAATGATTTGAGGCTTTGCCTCTAATTGCTCCAGTTGTGGCAGTTCCCTGATACAAGTGGTTGGCAATTCGCTCAAGGCTAGTTCAGCCAAAATCATTGCTGCGGCTGCTTGGGGATCTGCCTCAGTCAAATTTTCCAAAGACATGCTTCGACCCTCCTTCGTCTTTCTTGATTGCCTGTTTCGGATATCTCATCTTAACATATTGTGAAATTTTTGCAAATTTAAAAAACCACCCTGACATAACATCAGGGCGGTTTTCTATTTGAAGCTTTATATTACTATTTTTCTTTTTTGTCTGGGCTTTCGCCGGCTTTAATCTTTTGCCAGACTTGTTTTCTCACTTCGGCAATCAGCTTGGGATTTTCTTTCAAAAACTGCTTAACATTCTCCCGGCCAGTGCCTAATTTCTCAGCGCCAAAAGTATAAGTATTGCCGGATTTACTAATCACACCATAAGTTACACCGGTATCCAAAGCATCGCCAGCAATCGAAATGCCTTCATTATACATAATGTCAAACTCACAAATTTGGAAGGGCGGCGCCACTTTATTTTTTACTACTTTAGCCTTCACCCGGTTACCAATAATTTTCTCCCCCATTTTAATTTGAGCGGCGCGGCGGACTTCGATTCGAACGGAAGAATAAAATTTCAATGCTGTACCGCCGGTGGTGGTCTCCGGATTACCAAAGAAAATACCAATCCGCATCCGGGTCTGATTGATGAAAATGACCATCGTATTACTTTTAGAAATAATACCGGCCAATTTTCTTAAAGCCTGGCTCATCAGACGCGCCTGCAAGCCAATATGGGTATCACCCATCTCACCCTCAATTTCTTTTTTCGGCGTCAGGGCAGCGACAGAATCAATAACAATCACATCAATGCCATTAGACCGCACCAAAGTTTCCACAATTTCCAAAGCTTGTTCTCCGGTATCGGGTTGAGAAATCAGTAAATCCTTGATATTAACCCCGATTTTTTTGGCGTATTCGGGATCCAGGGCATGCTCGGCGTCGACAAAAGCGGCAATCCCGCCGACTTTCTGAACTTCAGCCACAATGTGCTGGGCTAAGGTGGTTTTTCCTGAAGCTTCCGGGCCAAAAATTTCAATGATTCGGCCACGCGGTACCCCACCCACGCCTAAAGCAATGTCTAAGGATAAACAACCAGTGGAAACCGCTGCCACTTCCATTCTTTTAGCTTCACCCAGTTTCATGATTGAACCATCGCCAAATCGCTGCTTGATTTGGTCAATGGCTTGTTGGGCAGCAGAAATTCGGTTGGCTATGTTTGAAGCGCTAGTTGATTTTTCGTCTTTTTTTGCCATAAGTTTGATCGATAGTTATTTAATTCATTAAAACATTAAGGTGCTATAATCCGATGTAAAAAATAGAAGAATAGTCAAGATTATTAAGCACCAAATTCTAAATTACAAATTCCAAACAAATCTCAAATTACAATCTTCAAAACATTTAGTTATTATTCTACTTGGTTTTTTCTAATATTGCAGCCAGTATCCTCAGTAATTCCATATTTTCCTGTAATATCGGTTTGATTTCTTCTTGAAGTTGAGTGTTAGCTTCGATCATTAAATTCAGCCAATAAATAGTTTCTTTGGCTTCTTTGCGGCTGATCCTTAATCGAAATTGAAAATCTTTTTTTGTTTCTGTCTCATTAGCTTCACGATAATTAGCGCCAATTGATGTGCCTGACCTTATAGCCTGGCGGCCTAATACAAAATTGATATCATTTTTAGGTAAGACCTTAGCTAGTCTAATAAGTCTTTTGCTAAATTCCAAGGTCCTATCTTCTAAGTCATACCGTTTTGAATTTTGAACATTAGTGCTTGGAATTTGTTTGGAATTTGAGATTTTGGATTTGTAATTTTCAACATAGCCCATACTACTTTATTTAATAGTTAGTTTGGCACTATGTTGATTATATTTTAATAAGTAAATCGAACCCCTAAAAACCTTCCCCTAAGAACCTAAAAACCTACAACCTAATTATTACTACTACTCTCCGCTTCATTGACCACAACCTGAAGATATTTCTTGGTTTGCTTGCCATGCCGGCTTTCCGCTGTAACTTCGATGATATTAACGCCGGACTGAAGATCGATTGTTTCGGAAAAATTGCCTTGAGTATCGGCCAGCACTTGTTGACCATTGATTTCCAAAACGGCTTCGGGCTCAGCTTGGCCGACTAATTCAATAAAACTTTGTTCAGTTATCAAGTTATTACTTGGGCTAATAATTGTCAAAAACGGCGGGGTCATGATCGCTTTAACTTTTAGTCCTAGATACGCCAGGCAGGCTAAAGCTAAAAGCCCAATAAGTATCCCCCGAACAATTTTTGGCGTCACCACCAGATGGAATCGAGAAATTCTTCTGACTGGTTTTTTAAAGTCCTCTTCGGGAAATTTTCTGGTTTTACTGTAAACTTTTCTTTCGCTCTGATAAGTCACCAGGGAATCTTTATCATTTAGGCCTAAATACTTGGCATAAACCTTTAAAAAATTCTTTGCATAAACTTCACCGGGCAATTTATCAAATTCGCTGCTTTCGATGGCAGCCAAATATCTAGCTGAAATATTAGTCGCTTGACTGGCCTGCGCTAGACTAACGCCCTTTTTCTCCCGGCTTAATTTTAAGCTTTCGCCTAAGTTCGGCGGATTAGAAATTTCTTTAGCCTGAAAACCAACCATAAATTTAAGCTAACTTTGCTCCTCCTCATCCTCTTCAAAGTCTTCTTCCTCTTCTTCAATTTCATCATCAGAAGTATTTTCTATTGTATCACCATCAAAGTGATTTATCAAAACTTCCCTGGGTTTAGCGCCGTCACCGGGCCCAATCACTCCCTGCTCTTCCAATAAATCCAAAATTCTGGCTGCCCGGGCATAGCCAATCCGCAACCGGCGCTGCAAAAGCGAGGCGGAAGCTTTTTTTGCCCGGACAATGACTTCTTTGGCTTCGGGCAACAAAGGATCACCATCTTCAATATCGCCAGAAAAATTTGAGGCCTCGCTGAAACCAGTTTGCTGCTTTTCCACCACTTCTTCAATATAGTCGGGCTTCGAGCGGTCTTTAAGATACTCAGTGACCCGCTTAATTTCGTCATCAGAGGCAAAAGCACCCTGGAGCCGTTTGGGTTTGGAAATTTCCGCGGAGATGTAAAGCATATCACCTTTACCCAGTAATTTTTCCGCTCCTGACATATCCAAAATCGTCCGGGAATCAACTAGTGAAGCAACCGAAAAAGCCACCCGCGAAGTAATGTTGGCTTTGATTAACCCGGTCAAAACATCAACTGATGGCCGTTGCGTTGCTAAAACTAAATGGATACCGACCGCCCGCGACATCTGCGCCAGCCGGACAATAGCGGCTTCCACTTCAGCGCCGGCGCTGGCCATCAAATCGGCCAGCTCATCAATCACAAAAACAATATAAGGCATTTTATCAGCCGCCTCATTATTATAACTTTCAATATTGCGATGATGAGAAGCGGCTAAAGTATCAAAGCGCTTTTCCATTTCTTTAATCGTCCAGCGCAAAGCGTTAATCGTTTTTCGGACGTCAATAATCACCGGCGTCAATAAATGGGGAATACTATTATAAATCGGCAGCTCCACCCGTTTAGGATCAACCATGATAAATTTTAAATCGCCCGGCCCATTTTCAAACAGTAAAGTTAAAATAATTGAATTGATACAAACACTTTTTCCTGAACCGGTGGCACCAGCAATCAAAAGATGGGGCATCTTGGCTAAATCCGCCAGCCACGGCCGGCCCATGACATCTTTACCCAAAGCAACAGTCAAATTAGTTTTTCGGCCCTTGAATGGTTCACTACTAATAATATCTTTCAGCGGAACAATGGCGGCGGCTTGGTTGGGAACTTCCACGCCCACCAAAGACCGGCCGGGAATCGGGGCTTCGATCCGAATCGGATGCGCCGCCAAAGCCAAAGCTAAATTATCGGCTAAAGCAGTAATGCGGGACAGTTTAACACCTTCGGCCGGTTTCAAAGTATACTGGGTCACGGTTGGTCCGACCTGGGCCTCCCCCATTTCCACTCTAATCCCAAAGTTCTCTAGCGTCTTTTCAATAATCATTTTGTTGGCTTTGAGATCACCACCATTGGGGGTAGTGGTTTTACCGGTCAATAAATCAAGTGGTAAATCAATTTTGGTTTGTTTAAATTTGCTGACGCCAAGATCCAGCTGCCGATCTTCTTTTTCTTCCTCACTTTCTTGCACTTGGGCCCGATGGCCACTGCCAGCCTGTTCCACTTCAACTTCATGCTGAGAAAAATTTAATTCCTCTTCTTCCGGCTCAGGCTCAGGTGGTTCAATTTGAGATCTTTCTCTTTGGGCCTGAACCTTACGAATCTTGCGCTGGGTAAAAGAATCTCTAATTCTGCTAATCCAAGAATCTGCTTCTTCATCCTCCTCTTCTTCTGCTTGGTCGCGTCTTTTTTCCAAAAGATTAATTAAATAGGATTCAAAAAGCAAAATAAAACCAATAATGGTTAAAGCCAGTAAAACGACTAGGGCCGCCCAAAAACCCATCAGCCTCAAAAAAAGCCAGGCTAAAACTAAACCAGAATAACCACCGCCCAAACCAATCTTAGCGGCTTCGACCAAATCGTCTGCATGGAAAACTAAATGGACTAAGCCATTAAAACTGAAAATAAAAAGAAAAAGACCAAGCACATTTGAAGTCTTAAACTCATATTTGGCTGGCCGGAGTAAAAAATAACCAACTATTATCAAAACTACGGGCAAATACCAGCGAACGGCGCCAAACAAAATCTTCAAAAAACTGTTGAGATAAACGCCAAGTGTTCCGGCTAAATTAAAAAGACTTAAAATTGCCACTGCGCCAAAAGCTAAAAGTAAAACAATAAGGATGCCGCGCTTGGTTTCACTAGAGACTTGAAAACCCGGCCGGCTGAAATCCAGGTCGCGTAAACCTTTGATCCTTTGAATTTTTCGTTTTCGTTGCGCCATATTTAGTTAACCAATCCTCAAATAATAGTAAACACTTGATGATATATATTTTAGCATATTTTGTCGGATAAATCATCAGTTGTTGATTTCGTGACTTTTCCTTATAACAAAGCACCCACCTGAGGTGGGCGCTATGTTGATTCTATCTAATAGATTATATTAACTCTCTAACTTTATCGTTTATTTTTCTTCCAGCTTAAATCCAGTACCAGCCGGAATTAACCGACCAATGATAACATTTTCCTTAAGGCCTTTCAGGTGATCAATTCGGCCTTCGACTGCGGCATTAATTAAGACCCGCGAAGTTTCTTGGAAAGAAGCCGCCGACAAAAAGCTGGAGGTTGATAAAGAAACTTTGGAAATACCCAAAAGTAATTCTTCACCAACTGCCGACTGCGCCTCTTTCTTTTTAAGTGACGAGTTAGCTTCATCAAGTTCATCTTTTTCAATTCTTTGACCTTCTAAAAGTTGGGTGTCACCGATTTTATTAACTAAAACCCGGGAAAACATCTGCCGGACAATTAATTCAATATGACGATTATCTAATTTCTGACCTTGGGAGGAATAAATAGTTTGAATTTCATCCACCACATACCTCTGGGTCTCTGCTTTACCTTTAAGGTGATAAAGCTGCTTTAAATCCAAACTGCCATTAGTCAAAGCATCACCTTTAGTAATCAAATCGCCATCGGCCACTAACAAATTAAATTCGGGCGGGATCTTATAAACTTGTGATTTCTTCTCTTTGACTGAAATAATAATTTTGTCTTCTTCCAATTTAACAGTGCCATCCTGTTTAGCTAAGACTTTTTCTCCATCCTCATTAGTAAATAAAAGTTCACCCTTTTTAATCTTCTGTTTATTCTTGGCGGCAATTTTTACCTTAGCTTTGTCTTTAGCCTTTAAGGGATAAGTATCTTGATCAACATGTTCATAAAAAACTTTAATTACCTTAAACCGATTCAGACCGGATTCTTTTTTCGGTTCTTCAATTTTAACGGTACCATCAACTTCGGAGACAAAAGCTCGTCTTTTTGGCGGCCTGGCCTCAAAAATTTCCTCAACTCGAGGCAAACCTTGGGTAATATCTAATCCCGCCACACCACCAGTATGAAAAGTTCTCATCGTCAGCTGCGTTCCCGGCTCACCAATACTTTGAGCGGCAATAATTCCAACCGCTGTCCCCATGGCGACTGGCTTATTGTAAGCCAGATCCCAACCGTAACATTTCTGGCAAATTCCCCGGTGGGTTTTACAAGCCATAACTGACCGCACTTTGATTTCGGCTAGATCTAATTGTTTCAAAACTGCAACTTTTTCAGAATTAATTAAATCCCCTTTATTAATAATTACTTTTTTAGTTTTGGGATCAACAATTTTTTCCGCAATATAGCGACCCTTTACCCGATCAATTAAATTCAAATTAATGGCTTCGCTGGCTTTTTTGGTCAATACTACCCCTTCAGTATCACCGCAATCTTTTTCATTAATCACCAAATCCTGCGAAACATCAACTAGCCGCCGCGTCAAATAGCCAGCATTAGCTGTTCTTAAGGCGGTGTCGGATAAACCTTTTCGGGCACCATGGGTAGAAATGAAGTATTCCAACACATCAAAACCTTCTTTGAAATTACCTTTGACCGGTAATTCAATAATATCACCAGCCGGATTGGTCACTAAGCCCTTCATTCCAACGATTTGAATCAACTGACTCCAACTCCCACGAGCGCCTGACTCAACCATGGTAAAAATTGGCCCATAGGGATCAAGAGTATTTTGACTCATTTTGACAATTTTATCCTTAATATTCATCCAAATCTCAATGATTTTGGTATGACGTTCACTGTCAGTGAGCAGCCCGGAATTATATTGATTTTCCACTTCTTCCACTTCTTGCTCACCAGATGTAATCACCTCTTTTTTACCAGCAATTTTAGGCACATCATCCATCCCCCAAGAATAACCCGACTGAGTCAGATATTTAAAGCCTAAATTTTTAATTTTATCCAACAGGTGGGCCACTTCGATTTCATCATATTTTTCCAAAAATTCAGAAACCATTTGGCGTAAGCTTTTACTATCCACGACGCTGTTTTGAAATGGATAATCATCGGGCAAAACTTGATTAAAAATCAGGCGGCCAACTGAAGTTTCATAAAGTTTGTCTTTGAACCCAACTGATTTCAATTTCTTTTCCAACCAGCTGCCAGGACGAACCC
>Ga0172379_10004709_pt1 | contig 19769 bp, 19 predicted proteins | sample GrowelOW334metaG_FD_119756 | JGI IMG/M metagenome (GOLD analysis project Ga0172379, IMG submission 119756) | Groundwater microbial communities from an aquifer near a municipal landfill in Southern Ontario, Canada - Groundwater well OW334 metaG | ecosystem: Environmental > Aquatic > Deep...
ATATCAGTGTCTACATTCCCCTTCTTTTTACCAAGCATCGCAGGATTGTGCTGCTTAAACACTAAAATGAATCCGGCTTTTTGAATTTCAGAATATATTTCTTGATTTATGTCTTGCACATACCCTAGAAAATAATAAGCTTCTACAACATTATATTTTTTCTCTAAATATATTTTAAATCTAGACAAATTAACTCTCCATGGTTTATCGCTCAATGTTGTGCCTAAATAAAAATTTTGACCATCTATAAAAGCTAAATTATTTTCTTTTCCCATATTATTTTTATAATACCACAATTAAGCGACTATTACACCACATTTTTGACCTCCTCACACTTTCATTTTTTAATAAGGTCTTTTATTCAACTAGTGAGGTCTCCGGAGTGGTTTCTGAAGCTGGTTCTTCTTGGGTAGGTTCGTCCACTACGACTTCCCCTAGGGCGGGCTCGGCCTCGCCTGAACTTTCAACGGTGGTGGCAGCTTGCTCTTCAGCTGGGGGTTCATCTGGAACTACTTCATCGATAGCGGGAGTTTGTTCTTCAACTGGAGCTTCATTAGTATTAGTAGTAGAATCGTGAATATGTAAATTTGATGAAGGATCCGTCGTCCCTATCCCCAAACTCCCCCCAGTAATATACGAAGTCCCAGTCGCAGTTGATTGAACAAGACCAGTGAGAGTAGATGAAGCAATAATGTAATTTGAATTATTCGTAAACTGAGAAATATTCATGGAGGTGAGAGCTCCTGAGGTAGTAGCATAGAGAACGTTCTTTAAGCTGTCTGCGGTGTTGTCGACGTTAGCTAGACCAACTTTTGATTTAGAAAGTGTAAGCCATGCTGGATCAGAGTAACTTCCATTAGTATAGACACCGTTCGTGACAGTACCGGCGTTACCAGAGATGTTTCCTGTAGCTTCTCCGATATTTGGAGTAGTGAAGACTGGAGATGTAGTTAGAGCGACATTACCAGTACCTGAAGTAGAGTATGATGTGCCCCAAGCACTACCTGTTGAGAGTGAAATACCCAATCCTGGGTACATGTTGACCGTACAGTTTACTTCATTAGGGAGACAATCTGGATCGAGTGTTGCACCGGGTGTGTAGGGGGTAGCGATGGCGAAGATTTGGGCGTAGGCACCAACGAGAAACACGAAAAAAGCCCCCGCTAGAAGTTTAGACCAATGAAGTTGTAATAATTTATTAAATTTCATATTGTATATTTACTATACAAGTATATTATACAATATTTTTATGTTGATTTACTAGGAAAAAGCCTCAAAAACTGTGGATAAGTATTAAGGGGTTAAGACAACCCTGTTAAGAGTGAGAAAACAATAAAAATTATTGGGGAAATTTTGGCCCAGAGGAAAATTATGAAAAAAAGAAGAAGAAACATTCCCCATCGTTCTAAGAAATTTTCGATGTAACGAAGACGAGCTGGAAGAAGTGAAAATAAAACTTTTGAACCATCAAGAGGTGGAATAGGAATAAGATTGAATAATGCTAAAACTAAGTTTACCAAAACAATAATTGTTGAAATTTTATAAAATGGATTTATTACTAAATCAGCTCCATACAAAGGCAAGCCAAGCATTGGTCCAAAGCGAATAAATAAACCAAAAACAACAGCCATCAATAAATTTGCAGCGATACCGGCAAAAGAAACAATCATATTCCCTCTCCGGCCATTCCTCAGATTATTTGGATTGTAAGGAACTGGTTTGGCCCAGCCGATGACAAAGCCCGCTTGCATTATAATGAGTAGCAAAGGTAAAATTATTGACCCAAAGAGATCTAAATGCTTAATCGGGTTCAAAGTAAGGCGCCCACTTAAATGGGCTGTATCATCCCCGAGGAGATAAGCTGAATATCCGTGGGCCACTTCGTGAATAACCACCGACATAATGAGGACAAGAACATAAAATATACCATCGATAAATTGAGCTTGCGCGAGCATGATTTATATGATAGCATACAACCACATATGGCGAAAGTTTGCGACATAACAAAAAAGGGCTCAAAGATGGCTGGAGGTTACTCCAACGTTGTTCGTGCTACCAAATTCAACCCTACAGGTATGGTCCGCAAATATCCTAACCTTCAGAAGAAAAGAATTTATGTTCCTGAACTTAAAAAGTACTTCCCTCTCACCCTCTCTACTAAAGCAATCAAAACAATAAATAAAAAAGGGGCCTACGCAGTTTTGAAAAAAGCCGGAATCATAAAATAAAAATCCTCACAATCGTGAGGATTTTTATTTAGTCAAAAACGAAAACAAATAGTCTCTGAGTCGGGGCGCGCGCAAGGCCGACGGGCCGAGCCAGAGCAAATTTTCGCCAGAAAATTATGCGGTCCCGATGAAGAGAGCTATTTGTTGTAGTTTTTAATACGAAAGCCTGATTCCGTCGCTTTTGAAAATTATATTTCCTTTGTCTGCTGTACTTAGAAATGGGATACGAAGTTTTTCGAGCCTATCTAGTGTTTCTGGATGTGGATGGCCATATTTATTATTCTTATCAACAGAGATAATCGCGACTTTCGGACTTACTTTCTCCAACCATAGAATACTAGAAGAAGTTTTTGAACCATGGTGCCCAAGTTTGAGAACATCAGAATCGAGGGTGCTTTCTTTTTCATTCCATTCAATCAAGTTTTCAGTATATAAATTTGCATCTCCAGTAAAGAGGAAAGAATTTTCTCCATAGACAAGCTTGGCTACAATCGAGGCCTCATTTGATTCAAAATCTGAGACGTCGCGATCAGGGAATAGAATATCCAGATAGATATTTTTCTTATCATCGAGAATAATATGCATTCCGCGATGAGCAATTATTTTATTTATTTTCTTCTTTTCTATCTTTTTTCCCAAACTTTCCGAAACATCAGAAGTCGAAGTCGTTCCATTATCTATTATCATTTTCACTTTATAATTATCCAAAATTAGGGGAAATCCACCGATGTGATCCATATCTGGGTGTGTGGCTATCAGCATGTCTATCGATCTATCAGCAAATGGCATCACTTCAGCTAAGCTAGAAAGAAGTTTCGCATCCGGTCCTCCGTCTATAAGTACTTGCTTACCATTTGGAGCTTCAACATAAATGGCATCACCTTGTCCGACATCGAGGAAAACAACTTTTAATAAATTTCCACCATGTGGTTTATAAACTAAATATAAGACAAAAAAGCCAATAGCAAAGATGGAGAAAATCAGAATGTAAGGAAGATATTTTTTGAAATGCTTCATCCCAGTTAGATATAACATATATAATTAATGTTCCGTTTGATAAATACTAAATATCTAACGGGACACGTGCTATACTTAATATATTAACATTAAAATACTAAAATATTATGGAAACATTTACAGCTAAAACATTTGAGATTCCAAAACTAGTAGGAATATCTGAGAAAAATATTGAGGAACATTTAAAGCTTTACAAGGGGTACGTAAACAATACGAATCTTATTTTCAACAAAATATCGGAACTAAAAAATGACCTAGAGAAGAACGCCTATGTCTTGGGTGAATTACAGCGTCGTCTAGGATTTGAATTTGATGGAATGCGTAACCACGAATACTTCTTTGCTTCTTTAGAAGGTGGAGCCAAACCTATCGATGAGAGTAGCTCTCTTTATAACGCTATCAAAAAAGAATGGGGATCATTTGAAAATTTCTTAGCTCATTTTAAATTCGTCGCGACAACTCGCGGAATTGGCTGGACCATTCTTTACCACGACAAGATGACTGATAAATTAATAATCACTTTTGTAGAAGAACATCATTTGGGGCAACTCACCGGCCTCTCCCCAATTCTAGCCCTCGATATGTGGGAGCATGCATATGTGGCTGATTATCAACCGTCAGGCAAGAAGCAATATATTGAAGATTTTTTTACTAATCTAAATTGGGGAATAATAGAAAAAAATTTTAATTAAACTCAAATTATTTGTTAGAGTTTTTTCTAAACACCCAAGAGAGAAGAAAAGCGTAAATTAGAATTGTGAGGAGAAGTGGAAATGATCGGATGGTCACACTTGCAAACGAGAGTGTACCGAGGAAATGAATCGTCGAGAGAATGTATAAGAGAATCAAGTAAGCAATAAATCCAAAAGGAATAGCAAGGATTGGCGAAATAAAACCAGAAATTCCAGTAAGAAAAACAAAAAGCATTGCAGTCGGGATAAAAAGAAGTATTAAGATATTGGCTGGAATTGACACAAGTGATAAAACACCAGTCAGATATAGAAGTGCGGGGAGAACGGCAATTGTCGCTGCAACGGTTGTCGCCATTGTCTCGCGGATTTTGAAACGCATTGGTAAAAATTTAAACCATCCGATAACTTTTGGTGTTAAAAAAAGAATTCCACCTGTCGCGATGAATGAAAGTTGAAAAGACATATCAACTAAAACTCTAGGGTCATGAGCAATCATCAAAAGTCCTGCAATCACAAGAGTTCGGCCGGCAAAATATGTGCGACCAGTCATTTTGCCAAGAAGCATAATCGCTGCCATAATCCCCGCACGCACAGCCGTTGCACTAGCCCCCGTCATAACAATAAATAAAAGAATAACAAAAATACCACAAATAATAGAAACAACTTGCGAAAAAATTAAACTGAAAAATTTCATAACATTCTCGGCAACAATAGAAACATTGTAGCCAGACAGAGCAACGATATGAATTGTGCCAGTCGCGATAAATTCATTATTTGTATCTTGGTCAAATCCCCCACGAGCACCAAGGACAAGGCCATTGGCCAAATCACTTTCGGGTGTCGGGATAACTCTATTTATATTTCGCATGAAAAAACTTCGCAGTTTAAAAAGAGCTGATTTTATTTTACTTCCATTACCACTTGAGAGGACTTCAATATCGGCTTTTTTAATTAGAAAATATATATCTTGATTAGCGAGATATCTTTTATAATTAAATTCTTTCCCGGAGTTCGTGGTAAAGTTCTCTGGCTCTTCGAGTACACCCACTACTTTTACTTCATCTCCATAAGAAACTTCCACTTCTCTGCCTGTAATTACCAAAATAGTGGCATCAGAATCTTTTAATTTAATATTTAAATGTTGATTCTTTAGGCGCACGTCGGGGTCATCGCTCACAACTCCTTCTAGTATTACATTTTTACCAATTGCATCACCATACGCTGGTTTGTCTGGAATAAAAAATAAAAATCGCCCGAGCGCGACACAAATCAAAATTATAATAATTATGATTTCTTTTTTCGACATACCAATAATTAAAATATAATAATTCTTATTTCCAAAACGCGCGATAGCGTAAGCTGGATATATTAATTTTTATTATAATCCTTTGCGAGTTTAAATGCTTTTAAATTATCACCCAATTTTATTTCTTTTAAATAATCAGAAAACTCTTTCGGGAGGGGTGAAGGTCCGACCCAAACACTTCTTTGTATCATCACAAAATAAAATTTTTTTAAATGGCGACGAAACCAATCTCTTTCTTTTTTCCTTCCCTCTTCGATATCATAAACTATTAATAAATCTTTTACGGAATTTTCATTTTTGTCTGTCGTTTCGAATATTCTCAAAATATCTTTTCCTTCTTCCAAAAATGCTCTCCCTTTAATTGTTATTATATATTCTCCACTGGGCATTTCCTTAATTAATCCTTTTTTGCGAAGAGTAAAAAATTTGCTAGCGAGAGTTTGATACTTATAATACTTAAAGTCTGGTAGACCCATAAGATTAACCCTTATTCCTTTATACCTAAGAGAATGTTTATTTTTATTTAAGTATTCAAGTATTTCTCTTTCTGCGCTCATTTTTATATTGTATCACTTATTTCCAGAACGCGCGATAGCGCAAAGCAGTGTGATTAGTAAATTATATAAAAATAGTAATCTACTTTTGAAGTAAAGCCTTTTGGGTGGCGATTTCGTCTGCGCGATCATTGTGAATATGGCCAGAGTGCCCTTTTACTTTTTGCCAGATAATTTTATTATCATAACTTCTTATAAGCTCAATCAATTCTTTCCACAAGTCCTGATTCAAGACTGGCTTTTTGTTGGCCGTCCGCCAACCGTTCTTCTCCCAATTCTCGATCCAAGAAGTCACTCCACCTAGAACATAAGTCGAGTCGGCGAAAATCTCTACTTGATCTTTTTTATGATTTTTTATTATATATTTTAGAGCTTCAATCACCGCAGTAAGTTCCATGCGATTATTCGTCGTATCTTTTTCATGGCCACCTAGTTCATGAATTATTTTTTCTTTTTCAATAATTACAGTCCCCCATCCACCTGGACCTGGGTTACCCAGAGACGAACCATCTGTATATATTTTTATTTCTTTAGTAGACAATTTTATTTATTTATCATTTTTTTCATTAAATTCCATATCTTTTTTTATTTTCTCTTCCTCTTCTATTCTTCTTATATATTCTTCGCGCTGGTTCTCTGGCATATATGCCAAATTGTTTGCATGAAATTCTCTTGTGGCTTGTTCTTTTAATATCTTCGCTTTCATTTCGTCCCATTCTTTTTTTCGCAACTTTTCTCTTTCTTCTGGAGACAGATCTTTTCCTTCCTCAACCTTATTCTGCGAAATTGGTTTATTAATTTGTTCCTCCTCTTTACCAAAATTATTTTCTTTCATAATATTTATTAAAACTAACTGCTTATTAATAATAGTGCTTCGATATTAGGTTTATTATATCACTCTTTAAAGGTAAATTAAAACAACCATTAAAAAATATAAGTGGTTTTAGATAATATCAACAATTCTTAATCTTAGCTCGGTTCGGCCGGCAAAACTATTCTTCTCGAAAGTGGCAATCATATCTATCTTATTCCCAATCACAAGTATTTCTTTGAAACTTTCTCTCGTCTTGAAAAATGAAATGGCTTTTATTTGATTGCCCTTACTGTTCTTGAAAATTAATTCCAGGTGATTTTTTTCTTTACCAAATTCTTTAATTCCAAATATTTCTACATTTTTAAATAAAAATGTTGGCTTCGGATTCCCCATTCCATACGGAGCTAATTTTTCTATAACATTATAGTTTTCATTCGTGACATCGTCGAGCAGAATGGTCGCATCAATAGACTGCTCTTCTTCACTTCTACCTTCTTTCATAACATCTAAAACTTTCAATAATCTTTCTTCAAGAAAATGAATTTCTTCATAAGAAACCGAGAATCCTCCGGCCCCTTTGTGCCCACCAAACCCAAGCAAACTATTCTCGGGAAGTTGCGACATTAGTTCTACCAAATTTATTCCTCCCCAGCTCCGACAAGAACCACGGATAATTTCATTGCCGTCATTCCCCCAAACAAAGACCGGCCTTTTATATTCATCGACAACTTTCGAAGCAATCAAACCGAGTATCCCTATCCTCCAAGCAGGATTGCCGATGACGATAAGTGGCTTGTCCTCTCTTTTTTTCAAAACATTCTTCACATCTTTCATAATATGCGCCACCATTATTTTGCGTTCATCATTTATTTTCGTGAGATGGTCACTGAGAGTCCGCGCTTCAGTTAAATCGGTGGTTGAAAGAAGTTCAAAGGCTTTCATTGGGTCAGCCATTCGACTGGCAGCATTAATACGAGGGGCTAGAGTAAAAGTTATATCTTCTTCGTTTAATTTCGAGACATCAACTCCCGCTTTACGGAAAAGTTCTGATAAACCAGGGCGTTTACCTCTCCTTAACACTTTGAGTCCATAATAAGCAAGAACTCGATTCTCATTAAGAAGTGGGACTTGGTCAGAAAGAGTTGCAATACCTGCCATATCGAGCAGCCATTTCTCCCAGCCATTATTTATCTTCCAATATTCTCCGTATTTTAAAATTAGAGCCTGAACTAATTTGAAAGCCACCCCAGCTCCGCAAAGCATTTTATCTGGGTAATTACACCCTTCTTGTTTTGGATTGAGGATTGCATAAGCGCGAGGCAACTCGTCAGAGGCAGGCCCTTCAACGCTATCGCTACGGCGAGGTAAATGGTGATCTGTGATAATAACATCAATCCCTGCGGCTTCCGCTTTTGCTGTCTCCTCGATTGCAGTAATGCCAAGGTCAAAAGTAATTAGAAGTTTGACTTCATCTTCAATAAATTTATCAATCGCATCCATATGAAGGCCATAACCCTCATCATGACGATCTGGAATATATATGACAAAATTCTCATATCCAATCTTGTGGAAAAAGTCATGCATTATGACCGAAGCTGGAATTCCATCGCAATCATAATCGCTGTAAATAAGAATTTTTTCTTTAGCTTCGGTTACCTCAAAAATTCGTACGACTGCCCTCTCCATCCCCAACATCAAATACGGATCATAAAGATGATCCTCGTATGATGGATTTAAAAACTTTTCTCTCTCTTCTATAGGAATTCCACGATTCGCCAACAGAAGATCAAGTAATTCGATATGATTGGGCATACAAACAAATTATTTTAGAGCTCTGATACCTGGAAGAGTTCCTTTGGCGAGAAATTCGAGGGTGGCGCCACCGCCAGTCGAAACAAATCCTAATTTACTTTCAAGTTTTAATTTAGAAACAACAGAGACGATATCCCCTCCTCCGATGATACTCGAAGATTTGCTCTTTGAAATAATTTTGAGTAATTCTTCTGTCGCTCCTCCAAAACCGTTCTCATATTTACCGAGAGGTCCGTTCCAGAGAATAAATTTGGATTTATTAATCAAATCTTTTAGAACTTCAATTGTTTGTGGACCAACATCCACAATATTCTCGTCCATCATCACTTCACTTGGTTTACAGAAATGATTCTTGGAATTTTTGGTTACCTGTACATCAATAGGAAGAATTACATTCTTGCTCTTCATAATGACTGGCACTTGAAAGTTGCCACTGTCCACCAAGGAGACTCCCGTCTCATAACCTTTAGCTTTGAAAAAGTCGTTGGCAATTGCCCCACCAATAAATATATTGTCAGCGGTGCGAAGAAACTTTTTTATTAAAGGAATTTTTGTATCAAATTTTGCTCCACCTAAAATAAATAAAAATGGGTGTGTGGAGTTGAAAACTTTTGATAAATTTTCTATTTCATCCATCAATTGCAAGCCCGCATAGCCAGGTAAATACTTGGTAACACCAACAACTGAAGCATGTTCTCTGTGACAAACAGAAAAGGCATCATTGGCATAGATTTCTCCATAACGCGATAATGCCCTTGCAAATGAAGGGGAATTTTTCATTTCACCCGTCTCTGTCCGCAAATTCTCAAGCAATATCACCTCTCCTTTTTTCATCCCATTAATTCTCTTCTCCGTCTCATCTGAGAAAATAGGAGTTTTCATAAATTCAAAATTCTTAATGTATTTTTTGACGATCTGTGAGACCGGTAAAAGGCTTAGAGATCCATCTTTGCCAAGATGCGAGATGATGATAACTTTCGCGCCTTTTTGTTGTAAATATAGAAGAGTTGGAATTGTCTTTTTGATACGGAAATCATCAAGGACCTTGCCCTTTATCATAGGGACATTGAAATCAGCTCGTAAAATTATCTTCTTGCCTGATAAATTTTTTATTTCTTTGATTGATTTCATTTTAATTCTTTTCAGTCATATTAATAATCTTTAAAAACTTTTCGGCGTTCAAACTTGCTCCACCAACAAGGACCCCTGAAACTCCCCCATCCTTCAAAAAATCATTACAATTCTTGTCATCGACTGAGCCACCATAGATAATTTTTGGTATAACAAACTTTCCTCCAAATTTATCAGAAATAACTTTCTTAATAAATATAGTCATCTCTAGTGAGTCGGCTGGAGTCGCATCTTTGCGATCTTCTGTCGTCGAGAGAGCCCAGACTGGCTCGTAGGCGATAATTATTTTCGAAAGTATCACTTTATTTAATCCGTCGAGGCACTCTTCTATCTGACTTTTTATAATATTGAAATATTCGTGATTCTCATCTCTCTCCTTTTCTCCAATGCAAACTATCGGCATAAGACCTGATATAAGAGCAATTTTTATTTTTTTATTTATATCTTGATTCGTCTCTCCGAGGGCTCGTCTTTCTGAATGACCGATAATGACGTATTTAACTCCAACGCTTGAGAGCATCGGGGCTGATATCTCCCCGGTGAAGGCGCCCTTCTTCTCATAAAAAACATTCTGAGCCCCTAGAGCTATCCTTGGTGAAATCTTCTTTAGCTTTTCTATATATAAGAATGGGGGGCAAATTATTAGGGTTGTTTTCCTTAGGTTTTTAACTTTTGAAATTGTTTTAAACAAAACTTCCGCCTCTTTTTGAGATTGCGGATTCATTTTCCAATTAGCAATAACTATTTTTGCCATATAATTAGATTATACCACAAAAATAGCCCTTTCTAAAGCCCCTTATTCTGCCTCTCTCCAACCAGCGATATTCCAAGCCCCGGAAGGCCCACTAACAAAATTCGTATTGGCAATACCCTCGTCGTAAGTAATAATCGCATTTTCTTGTAAATGTATGTAATATCCTGTTAGAGATTTAGCTGTCCCTCTTTGGTTAACATTTATAGTTCCATTAGCAGTATAAAGCATCACTGCTCCGGCATTATTTGCTAAAGAAATTGCCGATGTAGATGTAGAAGTTGAGAGAGCCAAAATGTAACTCCCCTCTACCCCAGAGCCAGCAAAGGTGGCATTGTTGCTAATCGTAATCGTACCGTCAACTACTATTACTCCATCATTTGCTCCATAACCAGAAACAAGCTTTACCGTTGAATTATTGTCCACCAATAGATTCCCTTGAACCCAAATAATTCCATTGAGAGAAAGTACTGTACCAGGATCACTCACATTTAAATTGCCAGTAATTTTCGTCGAATTTAGTGTCCGGCTCGCTGAGACATTTAGATCCCCTACATTATCCACTCCGTAGTCTTCTACTTGAGTTTTCCAATCCAAAATGTTTTGTTCTGAAATCGGCATCACAATTGGAACGGGATCATCACGCGAAGTGTCGCACGCCTTATTGTTACCACTGCCTGTTTTACAATAATTTGTCCCCGCAATTGTCGAACCAGTTACGGTATGAGCGTAAGCATTACCAACAGAACCAGTTCCGACCGTAATTCCATTTATCTCCCCCGTAAACCCACCAAGATACAATTTAAAGAATCCATCTCTCCCTGACGGGGAAGTATTGTTCCAAGTATTGTTATATCTACCAATCTTGCCAGTACCATTCGCATAGCCATTATTATTTGCTCCGATTTTATAATATTTTGAACTATTTACATCGGCATCTAAAACCAGCCAATATGTTGTCCCGGCAAATAATCGAGGGTTACTACTAAAAGCAACTTCTACCCATCCATAACTTGAAGAAGAGACAGACGATGATGCAATGGATCCTGTAGCTAGATTGGTTGTGCTAGGACTTCCACTTGAGTTAGAAACAATGCGTACAGTAATACCAGATGGAGTGCTAACTTTTTTTATATAAAACTTAGCTTTACTTACTTCAAGAGTTGTGCCAACTTGGAAACTCTCTGCAAAGTCCTGAGTTGCTGTTTCTTTACCAAAAATAATTTCATAGGGAGGATTACCAGAACCATTCTCTTGATCAGCATAAAGGGAGGGAGAATTCGCTGAAGTAGCACTTCCAGTAATAGAACCAGAACCCTCAATTTTCCCATTTGAATAGACACTGCCAATAATCTTGGAATTATTATCCATCACAAAACCACCATTACCATTTAAAATACCATAACTAAATGACACTCCAACTCCAGTATTAACAATAGTATCAACTTTTCTTTGAACAGAATTCGTATCCCCCAATGAAATAATCTGTTTTCTGCTTCCTGAAACATCTGTGACTGTCGTCGTAGTCGAAGAGCTATCGATAGTCAAATCCTCACTAGCATCATAAGCTAAACTATTCTTGATACGATACATAACGTCTTCAACCCCTGACTCAGCAGTGAAGTATGACTTTTTGGAATCAAAATTCGCCGAGGCGATTTTAAATTCCCGGACAACAGGAGTGACAACACCAATCAAAGTCGTCAAACTTATAAACATAAAAAAGAAAACAACAATAATCATCGCCGCCCCTCTATTTTTTTGAATTGTATTATTTTTCTTCTTCATTTTTAATTCTTTATTCTTAATTTTTCTATTTTTATTTTACTTTATAACTTTATAAACTTTCTACTCATTTTAATACCCTCCTCTCAATATCACCGTATTATAAAAATTCTCTGATTTAATATTTTTGCCTTCTTCATACTTGATAGTCATTTCTATCTTTACAGCCTGACTCTCAGTCGTCGTGATTGTCCTAAAAACTAGATTGGTTAACGACAGACTCTCTCCTAGCAAATTCCCTTCTAAGCTATCATCTTTATATAGATTGAACTCGCCATTTTCATTAATAAATTTTATTTCCATGTCATTTCCACCACTGTCATGACTATCTAGGATCAAAGTATCCGAAGTAGTATTAATATCTATAAGCTCAGCTTGGCGGATTTCTCGAGAAACTCTCTCCATCGAGACTGCTCCTGCCTCGAGTAATTTACGATTCATATTTGTAAAATTAAAAGATGATAAAATAACAATGAAAGAATTTATCACGAGAATTGAAAGTGCGGTGAAAATAGCTAGATAAACTAGAATTTCTACGATGCTATACCCCCTATGTTTTTTATCTTGATTACTCATTTAATTAAAAATATCTGCTAAATAAAAACTAATATTTTTCGAATTGGTTTCGCCCGCATACAGCCAAGAGACGGAAACATCGACTTTTTTTGTACCTTCATCTACCGTCCCAGACGAAGCGATATCGTCATTCTCATCGCGCGAGACAGCCGAGATAATGACTGTCCGAGTAAACATCTCATCAATCACTGCCGTCGGATCTGTCCCTAAGGACCAGGTATTTGTATTTATATCAAAAGACAAATAATAAGTTGTATCTAAACTAAGAGTCGAAATCGTAGCCCAGCTTGTATCCCTTATCGATTTGACTGCTTCTACTCCCTCCTCCATCAGACTACTCGCTTGGACTTGCCGTAAAGCAGTGTCAGAGAGCTTTATCCCATTTGCGGTAGCTGACATGAGGGCAATGGTGGTGAGTGAGATTATCAGACAAGCAACCATAACTTCCACAAGGGAAAAACCTGATTTTTTGTTTGGGAATTTATTCAAATTTTTCAAAAAGTTTATCATTGTCTTTTTAATTTGTTCCAATAATTCCAATTTTATTTACGGTTACAACTTTTTGCCGTGTGGCATCACTCACGAGTTCTATTGTAATCGTCCCATAGTCTTCTGTATCACCAGTTAATCTCGTAAATAAAATATCATCCCCACCACCATTTAAAGCAATGCCATTATCGTCATCAATAGAAACATATTCATCGAAAATAATCGACTTGTTATTTGGAGACTCCACATAAGAAGCTCCATCAAACAAAATAGCTCGATCAGTCATAAAATGAATCCCATAGGTTGTCGAATTTTTCGAAGAGATAGTATTATTCCTAGCTTCATTCAAAAGAGAAACGACATCTTCGGCCGTATTATCGAGAGCTTGCTGTTTGTGAAATTTAGAAAGTTTTGGAAACACAATTGTGCTAATAATAATTAAAACTCCCACTACAACTAATAGTTCGACAGCACTCATTCCTTTATTTTTTGGTAATTTTTTCATTGTTATTTTATTTTTCCCATGACTGAATACATCGGAGTAATCATAGAAACTGCAAAGAGCCCGACAGCTCCTCCGATAAACAACATCAAAACCGGCTCAATGATAGTAGAGAGGTCTTTTGTTTTATTATCAACTTCAGATTCATAAAAACTTGCAATGTCGAGAAGCATTTTCGATAAATTCCCCGTTTCTTCTCCTACTTCGATCATCTCGCCCATCATCACTGGATATAAAAATGGGTTGGCCTTAAAAGAAGCCGAGAGGACAGATCCTTTTTCTATGGCTGTAATAGAATTATGAACCAATTCTTTATAATGAACATTTTGGAGAACCTCTTCAGTAATAGCTAATGAATTTGAAATATTGACTCCTGATAATAGAAGTGAGGAGAGGGTTCTAGCTGTCCGTGCAGTATTCACTTCTTTGACTATCATCCCGATGACGGGAATATGTAAAATAAAACGATCAAAATGACGTTGAATAATTTTTATTTTTGAAATAAACATTCCACCCACAACAAGGCCACCAATAACCAAAAGAAATAGGAGGATGTTTTGACTAATAGTATCCGAAAGCCAAATAATTGCCTTGGTAGACCCTGGCAGATCAGCTCCGAGCTCTTTGAAAGTTTTTGTCAGTGTTGGAACGACATAAATCATCATCAATGTCCCGATGAGCAACATCGCAACGACAATGATTGTCGGATAAGTTAGGGCTCCTTTAACTTTTTTATTTAAATCATATGATTTCTTTAAGTTGGAACCAATCTCCGAAAGAGTTTTCGGTAACCCCCCTGACTCCTCCCCAGCACGAACCATAGGAACAAAGACACCCGAGAAAACTCTAGGGAATTTTTTCATCCCATCTGAGAGAGTATTACCTTTACTAACATCATCCCCTAGATTATGTATAATTTCTCCGAGCCTGGTCTTAGGAGCTTGCTTCTCTAGTACTGCTAGCGCTCGAGTTAAAGATAACCCAGCAGATAACATTCCGCTCAAATTATTGGTAAACATTATTTTGTCAGAAAGAGAAACTTTATTGGAAAAACTAATTTTCATCAAAAAACCTTTCCCTTCTCTCACCTCTTTAATTGAAATAGGGAAATCTCCCTTATCGCGGAATTCTCTGGCCAAGGTAAATTTATCTGGCGAGTCAGCAACTCCCTCAATAATTTCATTATTTTTATTTTGTACTTTATATTTGAACTTCACCCCGTTAGAAGCAGGTCGCGGTCATTTTTTAAAATACCAACCTGCTAAATTTAAATAAAAATTTATAATCAATCTATAATCCCTACTAGTTGCCGTGACCGCGGCTTCTAACGGGGTTCATTTTATTCTGAAACCACACGCAAGACTTCCTCGGTCGAGGTCAAACCTTTGACCGCAAGAAATATCCCATCTTCAACCATTGTCATCATCCCCTCTTCTTTGGATCTCTTCTCTATCTCATCAACAGAAGCTCCTTTTAGAATTAATTCTTTGATAGTTGAAGTCACTTTCAAAACTTCGTGAATACCGAGTCGCCCCTTGAAACCATCTTTAGCCTCTTCGCTGGGCTTTGGTTTATAAAAAGGAATTTCATCCCATGTCATATTTGGTGAGATAATCTTTTCTGTTTTTAAGAAAGCAAGGACCCTGTCGAGGTTTACAATTTTCGCTAAGGCTGTTTTCTCGGCTTCATTTAAGAAATATTTTTCTTTCCCATCCGCAAGGACCCGGACTAGACGCTGAGCGATAACTGTCTTGACTGTCGAGACGATGAGAAATGGCTCCACTCCCATATCAATCATACGAGGAATTGCTCCGGCTGCTGAGTTCGTGTGGATAGTGGAAAGGACTAAGTGGCCAGTTAGTGAAGCATTGATAGCCAAGGAGGCTGTCTCCCCATCACGAATCTCCCCCACCATTATAATATCAGGGTCTTGTCGGAGAAGAGTGCGTAAACCATTGGCAAAGGTTAGGCCAATTTCTGATTTGGTTTGAGTCTGATTAATACGAGCCATTTGATATTCGATAGGGTCCTCAACCGTAGAAATATTCACATCGGGAGTATTTAGAATATCGAGCATGGTATAGAGAGTCGTCGTCTTACCGGAACCAGTCGGCCCAGCACAGAGCAACATCCCCGTTCTCTTTTTCATCCCATCATGAATACGCTCAAGGGCCTCTCCATGGAAACCGAGTCCATCGAGAGAAAAACCTTTTGCATTTTCTCGCAAGATACGAATAACTGTTTTCTCTCCGAAATAGGTTGGCAGAGTAGAGACACGGAAAGAAACTGCTCCTTGCTCATTTACAATTTTGAATCTTCCATCTTGAGGAAGACGCTTTTCGTCAAGTTTCAAATTTGATAAAACTTTGATACGAGCGACAATACCTGAAGCTGAATCTTTTGGGAGAACCATAGCATCGTGCAAGATACCATCGATGCGATAGCGAATGACAAGATTTTGTTCACATGGTTCAATATGAATATCTGAAGCTCCTTGAAGAATAGCGTGAGAGATAAGAGTGTCGACAATTTTGACAATTGGTAAATCCTCAGCTAATTCTTTTAGTTCTTTTTCTGATTTATCTTGGACTACTCCATCTTCAGAAACAGGTTGGATAGAACCACTTTCTTTTTTGATAATATCTTCAAAGTCCGCCTGCAAACTCTTTTTGTATTGAGTCAGAGCTTGTTTTATAGAAGCAGAGTTTGTCAGACGTGGAAGAATACGAATTCCAACTTTCTTTTTTATGAAATCAATAACAGGAAGATTCTCGACATCAAGCATCGCTACTTCGAGGCCAAGGCTGGTTTTCTTGTAGGCAATGATATTGTTACTGCGAGCAATCGGCTCAGGAATCAGAGTTAAAACATCCGGTTCAATCTTTTCTTCTTCCAAACTGACAAATGGGATGCCTAACGCTGCGGCTTGGATTTTATTCCAATCTTTCTCGGTTAATTTCCCATTACTGACTAAAACAGAACCAAGAGGTTGGTTTGTTTCTTTGGCCTTTTTTTGAGCGACAGAAATATCTGTTTTCGTTACTAATCCAGAACTATTAAGAAGATCTATGATTGTTTTTTCATCAACATGCATAAATACATTATATCATATAGCACATAACATGTAACTTAATATACTTCTTTTTGATAACATTGTTCACAATATATGATTTCAGGTCGGTCTGGAGCATAAGATGTCTCGAATTCATTCTCGCATCCCTCTTTCATGCACTTCCGGTGCCATAATTTCATAGGATTACGTTGCTTTAAACGTGAATAATGCCTACAACCATAGCATAAATGAGGTAAAGGGATATTAAACCTGCGATAAAATATTAATTCATTGGCGATAATTTTAAAAGCAGTTGAACATCGATCCTTACAATTACCGTTGTGCTCACATTCAATTATTTGATCTAAAATACTATCATCAACCTCTTTTATATCATTGGGTAAGTCACCGGCTTTAATTGTAGGTATATAATTACGAATTTCTTTATCCTTCCACAAAAAATCACTTTTAATAGTTTCTTCTTTTTCTAGTGGAAAATAATCTTGGGCTACTGTTTCATTATAACAAAAAGGAGAAAATTCGTTTGGAAAAAACTCACCATATCTATAAACAATACCACTTTTATTAGTGTAAGGATTGTTATTCATATGATCAATTATTTTTTGCCTTAAAGAAAAGTATTCCTCTTTGTTATATTGTCTATTAAAAATACAATAATTTTTTGATCTCAACCCAAAACAAGCAAAACAATTTGAGCAACTAAAACAATAAAAAGAATATTCAATATTTTTTGAATAATATACAACATTACTAAACAAGCAATTATTACCTCCAGCCCCTGTGTCAAAAACCTCATAACCAAGTTCTAACTGCCCAACTCCAGGGCCAGAATTGTATACATCCTTCACATCGTCTACTGCCCAAAAGATATTTTTACAATCTTCTATCTTTTTTGATAAATTAAAACAATTGTGGCAATTTTTAGCGTGATTTATATTATCACCTGAAACATTATATGAGTTCGTTATAAAAGCAAAACGATGGATTGAATTTAATTTCATTCTTTCAAAATCTTTTTTTAATTTTTCTATATCCAAATAATCTCCTAAATTTATTTTTGAAATTTCCTTTTTATATTCCTCTTTAGATAATTGTTTATTATAGAAGTAGTAATTTTTATTTCTGAGGTTAGAACTCATAAAACAATTATTGCATCCATGACAATCGTATAAAAAATATGAATCGACACAAACATGTGAATCTTTACTATAAAAAAGTAAGTTGGAATCACTACAATCCACATCTTCATAAGAAAAGCTGGTTTTATGTACAACGTGTAAATCCATAGAATCCTTAATTTCAGTTAGGGCATCAGAATAAAGGGTATTTTCTATTTTCCAACAAGCGGTCGAAAGATAACTATCCTTACTTTCTTCTGCTACATTGCAATAATCACTGTTAGTGGCTCTGGAATTGGACATACTTAATTGGGGAAACTTATCACGAAAATCTTTCCATTGCTCAAAAAATGATCTTGAAAAATCGTAATCAATCCCATAATCAAATGGATCCCAACTATCTCCCCACCAAATATTCTGATCTATAACAACTAAATTTTTATCAGGAGAAAAAATAGAAATAATTTTAGTTCCAGAAAAACTATCATTTCTTTTATAAAGAGAGTGAGTATTTCTATAAGACAATCTCCTCTGCTTACTGCATTCCGGGCAAAAAGTCGGAGGCGGAACTTTGATCTTCTCATAAAAAGAAAAATCATCCGGCTCAATTACAAAGCTCTGGTGACAATTTTGGCATTGTTTTGTTGTTGATTGGTATTCCATTATTTTTCTCTATTCCCTTTACTCTATCCACTATTACCTAAATCAATATACTTCTTTTTGGTAACAAGATTCACAATAAACGATTTCGGGTCTCTCGGGAGCATAACTTGTCTCGAATTCATTGGTACAACCTTCTTTCATGCAAGAACGATGCCAGAGTTTTAAGGGATTACGCTGAGATAGGCGTTCATAGTGACGGCAGTTAGGGCAGAGGCGGGGTAAGGGTAAGTTCATGCGTTGGTAGAATTGGAATTCTTCGGGGACTATCTTGAAAGCTCCCGTGCATTGGTGATTACAGCCCTTGTGAGAACATTCTATGACCTTGTTTAGGATATCTGGGGTAACATCTTTGATATCATCAGGGATATCTTCTGTTTTAATGTCTATATTGTAGTTTCTTTCTTCGCTATTCTTCCAATTATAACCTTGGCCAAGAGCTTCTGTTTTTATTAGTGGAGAATACTCTTGAGCCACTGTCTCATTGTAACAGAATGGACTTAACTCACTGGGGAAAAATTCTCCATATTTATATACTCTGCCTTTACTATCTATATAGGGCATATCATTCATGTGTTGAATAATTTTTGGAACTAGTTCTTCGTATTGTTCTTTGGTGTATTGTTTATTAAAAATGCAATATTTTTTACCATGTAAACCATAACAACCAAAAAGATTATTTGAGGCTTGCACATAAGAACAATAAGAACAATTTGTGGAATCATAACAAACAATTCCTCCTATAACGTTAGATGAATCATTTATATCTAAACCTTCATAAATAAGTTCAGACCCCCACCCAGCACCTGGTCCGGTATCATACAAATCCTTTGTATTAAAACCACTATAATCAACAAAACGGCAATTTTCTGAATTGTCTCCACTGAAATCGTAACAATCAAAACAATTTTTTGTGTTTCTCAAATATGCCCCTGTAGAATTTGTACAGTTTGTCATATCCGCAAATCTATGTATTGTTTTCAAATAAATTTCCCTATTAAATTTTTCTTTTATCTCTTTTATTTTTTTATAACTTCCTAAATTTAACTTCCCAATTTCTAATTCATACTCATTTTTAGAAAGTTGTTCATTAAAAAAACAATAATTTTTACCACGTAAATTAGAACAACCGAAACAATTTTGACAATTGCGACAATTATATAAAAATAGGGAGTCATTACATCCTTCGCATTGATAAGAAAAAAATGTTCGATAGCATTTTCGACAATATAAATCATCGTAACAAAGTTCATTATTATCA
>Ga0172379_10004710_pt1 | contig 19768 bp, 22 predicted proteins | sample GrowelOW334metaG_FD_119756 | JGI IMG/M metagenome (GOLD analysis project Ga0172379, IMG submission 119756) | Groundwater microbial communities from an aquifer near a municipal landfill in Southern Ontario, Canada - Groundwater well OW334 metaG | ecosystem: Environmental > Aquatic > Deep...
CATTTACATACCAATCTTGAGAAATAAAGGATAGGTGGTCGCTATCCGCCACACGTGTTTCCACGGCTGGTCCTCCCAATCGATGAAGCTTACCATCCAAATACCATTCTTGACTATCCAACCTTGTCTCTCCTTGGTCATTGATGACTTCCCATGTCTGAAGAGCTGGTCCATCTACCCGACTAAGCTCACCGTTCACATACCACTCTTCTCGAATCAAGACTCGGTGACCATTGACGATGACCCACTCTCGCACAGCTGGTCCATCTAGACGATGAAGAGTTGATGGACCACGTCGAAGTCTGGTGGTCTTGTACCAAGTCTCAGTAATTACCACCTCTTCACCGTTTAATGTTGCGTAAGTATAGACGGGAGTACTCATTTAGAATGAGTAAAATAATACTTTGAGGCGAAACGACGGAGACTGACAGAGGACATATTTGAGTGTTTTTCACACACTCGACTGTAATCCTAAATGTTACAGTATCTTGACTCCCCTGCTATAGAAGCATTACAATGGCGTGGGTTCAGGTGTGACAGTCATCCTCCGCTTAGACGAGAGGGGATGTTGTACTTTCTGCGTGGCTACAACATCATCTTGATTAGAAATTATAATACCCAAGGCTTTGAACTTAGCAGTCATTGGCCTGCTGGGATTTATTATACAGGGGGTATCACTGTTGGTATAAAAGGTCGGAGTATCTGCTTTGGGTTATGTGAGAGAAGTTTCCCTGTCACATTCCCTCACCAAATCATTGCCTTCTCACAAACACTTGACGATCATCACCTCTATGTCTTACTTGATAGTGGAGACGAGTATCGACTTAATTTCTGTTCTACCGGCTATACTTATTCTACTCTGATAGTAGGTGATTGTCAGTCAATCTCTAAGTACTTGACCTAACATTACTCTTAATGAAAGAGTAAAACATGTGCCGATCTCTAATCGTCTATACCCTACACTCGTAGGGTATGAAGGTCTTAGATTCACACGATTTTTCAGGTTGAGTAGCAAGCAGTATGGGAGTAATTTCAAGTCCATCATTACTCTTTCTCGAAAGAGTATTACACCTATGGTTACACCATCGAAGCCTTGTTCTTCAACCCTGAGTCAATCATCTGAAATACTCCACTCTTAGGTTTAGGCTTTTGACCACTACCTCGCTCTCCACTATCCATCAGCTTCCCTTTCCCTTACTCATACTGTAACACTTCAAGGCGAAGAGTCTCAGAGGTCATTTTTGAACATTTAAAACCCCTGAGACATTAACATATAGTCTCAATGTTACAGTATCTTGACTCCCCTGCTATAGAAGCATTACAATGGCGTGGGTTCAGGTGTGACAGTCATCCTCCGCTTAGGAGAGAGGGGATGTTGTACTATCTGTGTGGCTATAACGTCGCCAAGGTTAGAGCCTATAATACTCAAGGATTTGAGCTTAGCAGTCATTGGCCTGGAGGTTATTATAATATCGATATTGGGATACAAGGTGCTAGTATCTGCTTTGGTATCTGCTATCGAAGGTTCCCCGTCACATTCCCTCACCCGATTATCGGCTTCTCACAAACACTTGACGATTATCACCTCTATGTCTTACTTGAGAGTGGAGAGGAGTATCGACTTAACTTCTGTTCTACCGGCTATACTCATTCTACTCTGATGGAAGGAGAGCTTCCGTCAATCTCGAAGTACTTAGCTTGAGTTATACTAAACTTTACTCTTAAAAAGGGTAGAACATGCTTGTTCTCTAATAGACTATACCCTACACTTGTAGGGTATGAAGGTCTTCAATTCACACGATTTTCAGGGTTTGAAGGGGTTAGCTCAGGAGTAATTTCCAATCCATCAATACTCTTTCTCAAAAAGAGTATTACACCTGTGGTTTCAGGATATTCTTCAGCAGTGGTCCCAACATCGAAGCCAACGCATCCTTGTTCTTCAACACTGAGTCAATCATCTGAAACACTCCGCCTTTGGTTTTAGGCTTTTGACCACTACCTCTCTCTCCACTACTCCCTGTCTCCCTACCTTTCTCACTTCCCTTCTCCCTTCCCTTTCCCTTACCCATCGGTCTCACTGGTGGTGGTGGAGGTGCCATCTTCCTCTCCAACCCCACACTCAGCGTCGGTATTAACAAAGCCTCCGCAATGGCTAACACCTGGTTCATCATCCCTTTACCCCCTACTCTCATTACTTCTTTTGGATCCAAATTACGAGGAATTACTACTACTGGCCGATTAATCCCCTCTGTCTTCGAGACAAAGGGCATACTTGAGCCAGTAGCCAAGCCTCCCATCACCGAGATAACTCCTGATAGCAAGGCAGCCTTATTAGGTTCCATTCCTTGGGCAGTAATGTGCTTGAAAATGTCGCACGGCATTACATAACCTTTACTTCCGTGGTTTTCATCGACTAGGTTGAGATACTCCCGAACTAGAGTGAGATTCATCCTTTTGTACCAGTGACTTTATCTTTGTACAAAGTTTCTCAAAATCTCGAGTATTCTCACCCGCACGATGGGCTTCCCGAAACACCTGATATGTCAAGTCAAACGAGTAGGAGGGACACCTAATAGCTACATTCTCAATGTAGAGACGAAAGTGTAAGGCCTGAGTGATCTGAGTCTCTAGATACCAGGCATCCAGTGGCTTATAGGTCTTCTGGTTCAGAGTCTTGATGAAGGTGGCGATAGATAGGGAAGTCCTCTGATTTAACTTCAAAGCGATGTTAAGACAGCATAGAGCCAACTCCCTCTCACCCCACTCTAATACTACCCTGACACGATCAAAGAGGTCGATACCCAAGATCAATGAACTCTTGTTATAGTAGACGTTGTCAGTCACCACCTGCTCCATCATATCATAAACCTCATGTGACGCCAAGGGTGGACTTGAGACCTCCTCATAGAGAACCTCACCTTGAACCTCTGTCATACCTTGGAATAGAGAGGATTGTAGCATGGCACGAACACTGATGCGTTGTAACGGATCAATAGCAAAGCAGGCATTCATGACTCGTAGGTACTCAGGCCACTCACTCCCAAAGGCTTCCTTTAACTTAATCCCAGTGGCACTGGATTCCACATTACGAGTAATGTCAGGTACTGTCTTGAGGCTTTGTAAGAGTATCAGTCGGTTAGCGATGGATAACTGCTTGAGTAGCTCGGAACGGGTGGTAGTTTTACCACTCTTATTATCCTTCTGGGCTCTTACAGTCTCTCTGAGCTTCTCAGTCGGGACAGCACTCAACTCGTAGTCTACTCCCATCTTCTCTAAGACATCCTTCAGGTGTTTTGACTCAGCTACAGTGGATAGAGGGGATCCTGTTGTAATCTCTCTCATGATTAGACCCAATGACCAAACGTCAATCTCAATGCTATAGAAGCGATTGCGGGCAAAGATCTCAGGTGAGCGATACCAATAGGTTTGGACATCGACAGATTTGGACTGGGGTAAGTCATACTGCGATAATCCAAAGTCTGCCACTCTCACTACCACCTTACCTTCTTTATTAGTGGTGAGTAGAATGTTCTCAGGTTTGAGATCGGCGTGGATCACAAACTCACTGTGTAAGAAGTCCATTGCTGAAAAGAGTTGGAATAGGAAGTCCTTGATGGCACTGGGTGTGGTGGGATTGTTGCCCCGAAGCTGTCTACCCTCTCGAGTCATGACAAAATTAACCATGGTATTAACTCCTTGCTGAAAGAATATGTCTTTAGCTCCAACGACGTTAGGGTGAATGAAGCGAGACATGATGTCAGCCTCTACCAGAGTCGGACCAGAGACACCCGGACACCCATCATAAGCCTGTTGTTGCTTGTTAGCGTAGACCTGACCCTCCAACTCAACCTCCTCAACTATTCCATAGGCTCCTCGTCCGATTTCGGCAATAACAGTATAGACAACCTCTTGATTGCGAATGACTTTTAGCTTGGTCTTGGGTTTGGCTTGATTACTTCTACTCTTGTCACCACCAGCACCCACTCCCTTCACAACCGTCGTCCTCACTATCTGGGTAGAACCTTCAATCACCACCGGTAGTAAAGGTGAGACTCCCGGCTCTAACGGACGGTGAGGTGCCGGAGGTGTAGTCGGTTCGTTCGGTAGCTCAGCCATCCCTAACTTCTCAGCTTGTATTATGTGAGATTTAATGCCACAGGCAAAATACCTACCGATGGTAGTTTTGGAGGCATTCTTACACGGAAATCCTTTAGCTGTCTTTGCGGAACAAGTAGTCATCCTTTTAAGATTTGGGGAAAGGTTTTTTCGTTATAACGAGTATTCAAATACGTTTATATTAAACGTAACGGGAGATTTACTCTTGTTCCATAGGAGGAGGTAGAGTTAGCGGTGATGGTGTGAGGACGGGTGACTCAAAGGGATTGCGTTTGGAGGGAGTAGTTAAAGGGAGTGCCAAACTGTACTTCATTAACTTCATCTTAATGTTTCGAGTGATCACTTCCAACTCTGAAGCCGGAGCGTGTTTCTTCAGATAGGTCTTGTGGAGGGCGTCCAATCCATGATCCGGAGCCACACACCCCTCAAGATCTTCTCGAATCATCTTAAACATATCCCTCTTGTCGTGGTCATGTAATTCATTGACTAGTTGGTCACAGAACTCAATGGCTCTCCCGGTCTTGTCAATGAGGTACTTAATGGTAACGGTGTTATCCTCCCAGCTCAGCATTCTTAGGATACGTGTCAAGAGGGTGGTAGCAGGCTGTAAGCTCTTCGACCCCACGTGTACCTTCTCATCCTCTCCAATCTTTCCAATAAACTTGAGGTCAACGCAGAGGTCATGAACTTGGGACGCAGTCGGTGTCATATCTTTACTCTTATGGGAATACTTAAAGTGACATCATATTATTAATTCAGTAGAAAATGACAGTCCCTCCTAAATGTATGTATATACACACGTTAACAAAGCTCATGAGAGGCCAGCTTAAGGGAGATGAGTTAGAGCTACCAGTACCTTTAACTCTGTCATTGATTAGAGCAGAGGTGCGGGTGCTAGAAGGGGTAGATAATCGAGTGTTAGTTATCTATGACTTATTATCTCCTGATATCTTCGATGAGATTAAAGGGATGTCTGAGCGAGTGGGTGGAAGACTTAATGGAAGTGCCATTGAGATCGATCTCGGTAAAAGTCGGATGGCGGATGGAGTTCAGTATATACCCTTTATCGGCCTTGACCAACCTTATAAAGTGGGGATATTACCAAGGTGCCAGCTGGTAGTCGAGATAGTGTGATCATTTCGAGACTGAAAATTATTCTTATGCTCTCATTAAGAGCCAAATGGCTACTCGTAAGAAGTTACCCTCTTCAGCGGTGGCTTTTGCCACATCGTCGAATGCGGTGGCCAGTGCCAGTGTCAGCAGTGCCAAACCACCCATCGGTCGCCTAACTGCTCCCTCTCATCGACTCACCAAAAACATCCAAGCCAGTCAAGTCAGTGAGCTACGAATGATCATGGACAAGCTCTTCTCCGAGGAGAGTGAAAAGCAAGCACTGTTAGACTTGAAGTTGAACGGACTTCCCTTCTTCACTCTCAAGGAGAGAGGTGTGCTGTTAGATGTCAAAGCCATTTACACCTCTATCGGCTTTGAGGGTCTGATGGAGTATCTCGTTACCGTCAAGGATGTTAAGGAGGTGTCTCGTACCTCTCCCTTACTCGAGAAGGTACAAGAACAACTCCTCATCGAGGATGAGATGGCTGAGCGAGGCAATGAGAAGATCGAAGAGAGTAATTACACCTGCCCCAGAGCAGGCTGTAATAACAAGAAGATTGGGTTCTACCAGAAACAGACTCGGTCAGCTGATGAAGGTATGACCACTTTCCTGCGGTGTACGGTGTGTAATCGGAGGTGGACTGAGAGAGGATGAGAAGATACAACTCTACGAGTTGTATTAATTATATCTTACGAGTACAAATGAACCCCTATCACACCCCTGACACCGAATCCGCTTACTTTCAACGTATGGCCACTGCTTTGAAGCGGACTTATACTACTACCGAACAGAGAAGACCTTTAGCCACCAGTTCAATGTCTGCTGGCACTGTGTATAGTCAAAGTTTAGAAGTCCAGAAGGAACCAAAGAGCCAGTCCATAGCCAAGCCAAAGCCCCAGTTTCTCAAGTCCCAAACACGCTAAATAAATATCTACACCTCTAAAATGTTCAGATGGTTACCACGATCACCGACCCTACAGTACCCTCAGTGTATTGTCTTAGATATTGACGAGACGCTAATCAATACACGAGACGCCTCCCACAAAGCCACTGATGAAATCAAGGCCAGTCCTGACTACTACACGGTTAATACACGACAAGGCGTGTTCTGGGGTACCAAACGTCCTCATGCCGATGAGTTTCTAGCCTACTGTGTCAATCGCTTTGATCACGTGGGTTTCTGGAGTGCTGGAAAAGAAGGATATGTGGATGAAGTCGTGAAGGTACTACTACAGAACGTCCCATCTCTGACTCCAGCCTTTGCTATGAACTTTAATCACTGTGACCAAATCCACACTGAGTATGTCTCTGATAGTGGTAAGGTAAGTTATACTCAAGAGCTATGGAAGCCTCTCGACACGATCTTCACTGAGTATCCAGTCTTTTCAAGGTACAACACCTTCATTGTGGATGATCGACAGGACTATGCTAAGAGTAATCTACTTAACTGGGTTGCGATTCCGCCGTATTCCCCAAGTCTTAAGAAGATCTCTACTGATGATTATCTACTAAGATTAATGGATTGGTTTGAACGACCTGAAGTGAAGAACTCACCTAATGTGTTAGAGATCGATAAGAATTGGCTTTAAATTCAAGGAACGGTAATTAACCTCTTAAAAGAGAAAACGAGATATTAAAGGAATGTCTGAGGCATGCGTTCTATTAGAAGCGTTTAAACAGTTGATAGAGCCAAGCAAGAAAGTGGATATCGTGGAAGGAAGCCAGAAAGGGGCTTCAAAGGCGAAGGAGATGTTAGCGAGGTTGTGTAAGAAGAGGGAGGCAAGGGAAGCTTTGGCGATGAAGGACAAGCTGGTAGTACCTTCTCCCGTGGCTGTACCTTCTCCCGTGGCTGTACCTTCTCCCGTGGATGTACCTTCTCCCGTGGCTGTACCTTCTACCAATCTTGCTTCTAGACCTGAAGTGTCTATTCTCTTCTATACCACAACCGGTCGTTTTCAAGACAACAGGCTACGTATCTCACTATCATCTCTTCATGCTATTACTAAAGGGATTAACTTCTTCACCGCTGATGTCTCTGACTCGATTAGCATGCTGAAACAACATCTCACTATTCATAAGTCTGCTAACGTGGTGATTAGCAGTGATGGGTTGTTTGAACTGAGAGATGTCTATGATGTTAAATACTACTCTAATAGTAGTCGGAATCAGACAATAGTAGAGTTTTCACTCAGCGAGGTACAGGCTTCAAATACTGAGAAGATGAAGGGTGAGATTGTTAATCTACAGGTGTTTATCGGACATTTGTAAGGTGTTTGTTTTTGTACTCGGATGAGTACAAATTTGGCTTTATTATTTACTTACCTAAAATGCCATACTCCTGTACGTTGAAAGGGCTATGCGAATATGATGACTACGGAGATCATCCTGACCTCGCTACTTGTCAAGCTAACTGTAACAGATATGAAGGTGAGTTGATAGATGACCTAGTCTATGATATCTTGGCTCTCAACCTGGACGACGCTCTAGAGTTAGCTCCAAGCGATATAACTATCATTCTATTCAGAGTCTCTGGTATCCGATCACCTGATGTGAGCCGGTCTCGTCAGCTACTCCACGACGTTATAGATCGGGATTATATCCGTCTATGGAGACAGAAGGATATTCCTTCTGTCATGGAATACCTTACCTCACAACTAGAAGATGAGCTTGACTTCCTTCTGCTCGATACCTTAAGCGATATCATTGTTCAACCAGAATGGATGGCATTACGTAATAGAGTGACTCGCCTACTATCCGCTATCTTTCGTGAGAAGGATGGGTATTACTCGGCGTTTGGTGAACAGTTAGAAGAAATTCAGGTCTTTAGTCTTGAAGAGTTAGTAAATAGCTTACAGGTGTACATAGCCGATACTATCTATCTGATGGTAGTGTATACTGAAAACTCCCCTCGTCCTAATATGGAAGGCTTTCTGAAGCACTGGGATTACATCGTGGAGAGATTTGGACCAGTCATTCCTTATCAGAGATATATCGGGGTGGATGAAGAATGATGATACACTACAACTGTAGTGTATGAAATTAAAATATACTATCTCTAAAATGCCATACTCATGTTCCCTAAACGGAACTTGTGAAGATGATTACTTTGGACGCCATCGAGACCTCGCCACCTGTCAAGCTAACTGTAAGCCTTATCAAGGTGAAATCATCCCTGACATTCTCTATGATATCCTAGCTCTTAACTTGGAAGATGTCCTTGACTTGGCTCCGAGTGATATAGCCGTCATTCTCTTTCGGCTTACTGGGCTCAGAGTCGCACTCGATGAAGCCAGACGTATTCTTACACATGTCATAGATAAAGACTATATCGCTCTATGGGAGTATGAAGAACCGGTGAAAGAGTATGTTCGGTCTCAACTAGATGATGAGATAGACCTACTCATTCTGGACACTGTTAGAAATTACGATTCTCAGCCGGAGTGGGGAGCATTGCGTAATAAAGTGACTCGATGGCTCACCCATGTCTTTCAAGAGCGAGCTGAGATAGCTTTTGGTGAGATATTAGGAGATGAGCAAGTAGCAAGCCTCGATGAGTTGGTCAGCTTTTTACAACGAACATTAGCTAATGATATCTGTGATATAACTGTTCCACTACATGAGGATCCTAATCCTAAGATGAGTGGATTTCTGAGCCACTGGGACTACATTGTGGAGAGGTTTGGTCCCACTATTCCCTATCAACAGTATATCACGCCAAGAGAAGAATAAAAATAATCTACTCTAAATGGACTATAGCTGTACTTTGAAAGGTCGATGTGAGATAGACCTTAACGGTATCTATCCAGATCAAGTAACATGTGAAGCTAACTGTCACCCTTATGAAGGAGATATCCCTGATGACGTGATGTATGACATCTTGGCTCTAAACCTTGAGGATGCCCTTGACCTGGCTCCCAGTGACATAGTGATTATCCTCTTTCGAGTTACGGGGATCAGAGCTAATAAGTCTTATGCCAGAGACCTTCTCACCTATGTCATTGACAATAACTATGTTAAACTATGGTTCTGGGGAGAGATCACTAGAGAATATACCCTATCATTACTTGAAGATGAACTTGACACCCTCATCTTGGACGTAGTCTATCAAACGGACGTCCAGCCTGATTGGACTGCCACCCGCAATAAGGTGTCTCGGCTCTTGAAAGGTTTATTTCAAGAGAGACTAGATAATGTCATCTTGGATGACCTAGAAGATGGAGATATTCACTCTATCGATCATCTGGTGTTAATACTACAACGAGTAATCGCAGAAGGAATCTATCGCATTGTGAGTCCGGTTGGTAATATTGAAGGTCTGGTGGCTTATGATGGGGTTGAGAAGCACTGGGATTATATCGTGGAGACGTTTGGACCAGTCATTCCCTATCAAAGATACATTAACTAAATACTCTACATTTGTAGAGTAATACCTGTACCATTACTTATACTATCCCATCAAGCAACCCTTCATCTGAGCCATCTATCAGTTGATCTAAGCTAAACAAGAAGAACTTCTCAATATTCATACTAGGGTCGTCATCTAAGTTAATGTTTAGTAGATCCGTTTCATCTGTGGGAGCCAGTACTAGAGGCTTATAAAACAAACCTAACACTGTCTTTCTAAACACACCTCGATCTCCAGTGGTGCGAAAGGCTCTAACCGCCTCAGTGAAAGGTACCTTTAAGGCGTTGTAGTTAATAGATACCTCATTAAGACCAAGATAATAAGTTATCATTCTCAAGGCATACTCGACAACCCCGTACTTAGTTTTGAGATAAGGTTGTAGTTCAGCCGATCCTATCAAGGCATGCCATTCTCCACTATTCAAAGCTCTTAAAGCAGAATTAACCTTATTGACGGGAATGGTATAACCGACGATGTTTCGGGCTACTCGTACTTGATCTTTGAGGGGTAGATTCAAAGCCGAACCTGGATCATACGACAGAACATTGTAATAGAGGTCGGGTATCATTGAGCTGGCTTCACAAGTGGCTTGACACTCTTGGAGTAAGACACCCGCAAAGTCTCGTTGGCAGGTACCATCGACACCGCACCGATACAACTCTGTCTCTTGGAGTTGTTGATTGTAGTAGGTGAGAAACTCGGGGGTAGAGTCAATCTCAAGTGGTGATACCCCCTCCCAAAATTGGTGATAGGGAGTAATGTCTAATCGTTGCCAGGCAGATTGAGCTGGATTAGGGTTGAGTTGAGTGTCCGTCCGGTACACACTACCACCTATCGAGATATAGTCATATGTATAGATGGGGTTGAGTAGTTCAGTGAGAAAGTATAAGAGCTTATCCCGAATATCATTACTGAGTTGCGGATAGAGCCGGGCTATGAGATCATATGCTTCCAATGGATCATATGCCTCTATGAAGTCAAGGATGGGATTGATGGTTTCAGGAGTGGAAGGTGGTAGGTGGTGATGGGCGAGGAAAGCGTCGATGGGGAGATCCATTTTAGGAGGGATGTTTTTTGGCGATTTAATTAACACTCTAGTAACTAGATACTCTACACTTGTAGAGTAATACTTACATTAGCCTTTATACTATCGCATCGATTAACTCTCTACCTGACCCATCAATAAACACTCCCATTATAAACAACGAGTTCCTCTCATTGGCCATCCTTGCGTCGTCTTCAATGTTATACTCTAACTCATCATCATCTACAGTGGGTTCCAGTTCTAAATCGTCATAAAACAACCCTAACACTGTATACCTAAACAGACCTCGATCGCCCGTGGCATGAAAGGCTCTGACCGCCTCAGTGAAAGGTGTCTTTAAAGCGTTAAAGTCAATGGCACGAATGTTAAAATTAAGACGAGAAGCTATTTCTTTCAGAGCATACTCGACTGCCCCATACTTAACCTTGAGATAGGGTTGTAGTTCATCTACTAGTCTAAGCTGTTTCCATTCTCCACTAGCCAGAGCTCTTAGAGCCAAATGTACTTTAGTGATAGGAATAGTATAACCGACGATGTCTCGGACTACTCGTACTTGATCTTTGAGTGGTAGTTCTAAAGCTGAACCTGGGTCATAAGACAAAACATCGTAATAGAGGTCAGGTATCATAGGTTTGGTTTCACACGTGTCCTGACACTCTTGGAGTGAGACACCAGCAAAGTCTCGCTGGCAGGTACCGTCAACACCACATCGATACAACTCTGTCTCTTGTAGTCTTTGATTGTAGTAGGTAAGGAACTCGGGGGTAGTGTCAATCTCTTGTACCATTACTCCCCACCAGTTTTGAGTGGGAGTAATGGCTAATCGTTGCCAGGCAGATTGGGTCGGATTAGGGATACGTTGAGTGTCAGTGCGATACACATTACCCTCTATCAAGATGTAGTCATATGTGTAGAGGGGATTAAGTAGGTCAGTGAGAAAGTATAAGAGGTTTATCCTATTATACTCACTGAGTTGAGGATAGAGCTGAGCTATGAGATCCAGTGCTTTCTCATCATTATGTGCGTCTATGGCGTCAAGGATGGGATTGATGGTTTCAGGAGTGGAAGGTGTCAGGTGGTAATGAGTGAGGAAGGCATCGACGGGGAGATCCATTTAGAGTAGAAAGTTTATATTATGTCGGCGAACAAGCTAATAGCATCATAATAGATGAAGTTATACAATTGCTGTAAGCGACCTTTCTCACTTACAACATCGACCTCGTCATCTTCAGCAGGAACTAGGTCTGCTAAACTCGCTATATCATCAAGGTGTAATGTATCATAGAATAACCCTACCACCTGGTGTATAAAGGAAAAGCGATTATCATCGATACGAAACTGCCTAACCAACTCAGTGAAAGGCTCTGATAACACCTGATAGTTAATAGCTCGAGGTTTAAGGTTTAGTAACCAAGTTATCATTCTGAGCCAGTATTCGACCACTCCGTATTTAGTATTGAGATAGGGAGTGAGCTCTGGTATTTGACTGAGCTCAGACCACCTACCCCTAGTCAAAGCATTTAATACTGGTGTAACTTTGGCTAGAGGTATAGTGTAGCCGATAATGTCTCGTATCACTCTTTGTTGATCGTTGAGTGGTAGTTGAAGAGCGGATTCAGGAGAATAAGAGAGTATCTTATAGTGAAGGTCGGGGATTAACCGACCTCTCTCACAGATAGCTTGACATTCTGCCAGAGGAACACCTCCAAAGGTTCGCTGACAGGTGCCATTGACACCACAACGGTAGAGTTCTATGGCTTGGAGTCGTTGATTGTAGTAGGTGAGGAACTCAGGCGTGCTACTGATACTGTCAATCGACGTTATACTCCAAGATATATGGTACGGTGTGATGCGTAATATCTCCCATTCTGTTTGAGTAGGGTCGGGATTAGTAAGGTCGGTACGATAGATTTTACCATCTATCAAGAGAAAGTTGTGTCTATGAGGTGGGTTAACTAACTTCTTGAGAAAGGCTTTAAGTCGAAGCTTGTCTCCAGCATATAGACGTGGGTATAAGGCGGAGATGAGATCCATGGCTCCTTGATCGTTATGGGCTTCTAAGAGTTCAAGGATGGGAGATGGAAGTGAGAGAGGACGGTGTTGATGGGAGTTCCATTTACGGAAGTAGATAAATTATTTATCTACTCTAAGTTAAGGAGTAGCTGTAAACAGCTATTACCTTCTTAAATTGGGTTCATGGCCGATGTAGTCATGATGAGGGTAGCTCTGCTACCTTGGGTTTCAAGAAGTATGACGGTCGCCCCCTCCCGGCGATCGTCTCCTTCATGATGTCGTGAATGTTCAAGGAGGCGTTTACATCACGATTCCACAGCGTCTTACATCTTTGGCAGATGATGAGACCATGACGATCGATGACTTCTTCCCGCTTCCACGGTCGTGGGTTGTTACACTTACGGGCGTACTCGCACTCACAACTTCCATCCTTACAGTTCGAACAGGTCTTACTGGTTCGATGCTCATTAACTAAGAATACTTCGTAACCGGCGTTCCGAATCATCTTATGGAAGCCAACACCTTTCAACGGTTCATGACCCTTTCGGTGCCCGTGCTCGCTCCAGTCCCCGAAACCCACAACTACGTTATCGTGGTGACCGAAGGTCTCACGGAAGCGGTTCATGAAGTTACTTTCGCTTCTCTGAGTGTTACTGTAAGTATTGAGTCGAAACTTACGGTAGATGGGGTCGTGATAGAAGGAGCTTAGCTTGTGGGTGATGAGGTTCTTGAGACAGAGGTACTTCTGATACTCTGAGGACTGTAGTGACTTGGAATTGAAGGGGTGTCTAATACCCGTCTCAAGGTCATGAGCTAATGAGGATTCCCACTCTACGACCGTCTTACCTTCAATACGGCTCTCCTTCTTCCACTTTAAGATCAGGTTACGGTGTTTCTTGATCTGTTGTTCCGTCCGTCGTTGGTTCTGAGTGTAGCGGAGCTTCGTGGCGTTCTTCTTTCTCCGACAGCTCGGGTTGGTAGAAACGGTGATGGCATAGAGAAGGTCGCTCTTGCCCGGATCGATACCCACAACTGTCTTCCCGGTAAGAGACTCGGGATCGGCGAGATCGGTGATGTAGAATCCTTCATGCTTCTTTTCCTTCGGATCGTTGGCAGTTTCCTTCGGATCGTTGGCAGTTTCCTTCGGATCGTTGGCAGTTTCCTTCGGATCGTTGGCAGTTTCCTTCCTAATCGCTATTTCTGTAGCCTTGACCTTCATACCCTTGTAACGTCCATGAATTAGTTGTATGGAGACGGACACCCCGTCAGTGCTAATCATGTAGTTGAAACTGTAAGATCCACGTTTGAAACATCTCATTGTGGTCATGAAGAATGGTGACCAAATCTCACTCTCGTACTGTGAAAACTTGCTGATGTACGAAGGCTTTGCTGGATGTAATGTGGCATCCATGAGGAGGTGGTACACTGTACTTGTGTCAATCGTAATATGACGGGGTACTTGCGACGAGCACTGTGGGAACAAGTTGTAAACCTTCACACCCTCTTCCTCAATCCCTAGCATCATAAGATACATGGGTTCAAGGTAGTCGTTCGGATTTACGCAAACGTCATAACTGGTCTTGTGGTGCTCCAGCCGTTCCTTGGTGAACTTATCAATGACGGTCGTGGCATATTTAGCAGGCAAGCAGATCTTCTTAAAGTCACTAACTGACTGACTGTAGTCGAGTGACGACTTCATCGGTTCTCCACACACTGATAACACATCGTTACGAACCTGCCGGAGAGCGTAGTCATAACTAGACCTCTCCTCTTTAGAGAGCGTCGGTCGAACGGTTTTGTAACCGAGTCTATTGTAGACATACCGCTGGACGTACTTGTAGTAGTTCAGCTTAATGTTGTTCTGGTAGTCTGTTAGAATGGCGGTAGCGGTGTATTCGAATACGTAATTTAAATGACGGTAACTTTGAGGTTCATCTCCAGGAGCGATCGTTGGCTTGTAGTGACTGTTGTAGAACTCCTTCAGCTTTCGTTTCAAGATGACGGTTTCATGTTTCGGCGGTCTTCCTGATACGGTAGGAGTAATACATACTGTCTTCATCACATTCATAATAAGATTGTGATCTATCGTAGGAAACTTCCCCATCGTCTCTCGTTCATGAAGTAAGTACATCTTCATGAATTGGTACGTGTGAGTTGAGATCTTATCCATCCTGATGACAGAGTCGTTAATAATACGCAAGGTTCGTTCATCGGTGACGACGTTGGAAAGGTTGTTCTTGATCGTTTTATAGGGATCGGGTGGTTTCTTCTTCATTGTACTACTTAAATAGAGTAATTTGGGTCTTTAAATTAATTGTCAGACACTCTAAATGTCCCGTTACAGTTGCACTTTGAGAGGTGCTTGTGAAGTAGATCCACAAGGTCGCCATTCGACACTGGCCGAGTGCCAGGCTAACTGTCAACCACTCGACAGCGATCTCATTGACGATGTCGTTTATGATATTCTGACTCTTAACTTAGAAGACAGCGAGTACTTGGCTCCATCTGACATATCTACTGTTCTACTGAGAGCCACTGGTTTTAGGTTTCCACTAGCAGAGATCAGACAGACTTTACTAGATGTCTTAGATGGAGATTACATTAATCTCTGGAATAGTGGAGAAGTGGCTCAATCCTACGTGAGAACCCAGCTCCAGGATGAGTTGGATCTTGTCATCCTTGATACGATTAAGATAAGCCCGCCCGTACAACCTGATTGGACTGGCTTGAGGAATAAGGTGAGTCGGGGGATTAAACTGAGGTTTCAAGAGGGTATCCATGCGGATATGGATAGAGTCTTCATAAACATGATGGAAGAAAATAGGATTGGTACATTGGAGGGATTGGTCGAGATATTACAACGTCTTATAGCCGAGGATATCTATTCATTAGTTACTGGTACATATGAGGTTATCGCTGGTGACATGTTAGCTGGCGTTGTGTTACATTGGGATTACATCTTAGAGATGGCTGGATCAGTGGTGGTACCTTATCAGCAGTATCTTGCGAGAGACTGATTACTCTACTATAGTAGAGTAATCGCTTGATTAATTAATTAATTAATACCCTCTAAACATGCCATACAACTGTACATTGAAAGGAGAATGTGTTGAGGATTGGGCGGGTCCATATCTCACGCTTGATGAGTGTCGCGCCAAATGCCACCCCCTATGAAGGAGAGATCATTGAAGACGTCCTTTACGATATTCTATCCCTTAACCTCGAAGACGCCTTAGATTTAGCACCTGCTGATATAGCTGTTATTCTCTTCCGAGCAACTGGCTTAAGAGAACCAATCTCACGTGCCAGACAGGTTCTTAAGATGGTCATAGATCAAGACTACCTTAACCTCTGGAGACTGGACTCTGAAGCTATCAGAGAGTATTTACTTCCATCATTGGACGGATTGGATCTACTTATTCTTGATACAGTGATAAGTTATGTACCGGTTAAACCTGACTGGGACGTTGTGAGGAGAAATATTAATTGGGCATTGAAGATGATATTTAGAAGCCATCCCTCCACTGACTTTGCGATTAGGGTGATTCCCAACGAGGTTAATATAGATAGTTTAGATAGATTAGTGGAACTACTACAGATCAATATAGCCGGTGAGATATATGGAGCAGTTAGTTCAAGTGACGCTCGTATATCACTAATGGCTGTTAACGGAGTCAAGACTCATTGGGACTTTATCCTGGAGACTTATGGACCCACTATTCCCTATCAAAGATATATTGTACAGTAATATAATCACCACTCTAAATGCCCTTCTCTTGTAATCTTCATGGAGCCTGTGAAGAAGATGGTTACGGCTTCTATCCCACTCAAGTAGAGTGTCAAACTAACTGTCAGCCACTAGACAGCGATCTCATTGATGACTTGGTCTATGACATCCTCACCCTTAACCTTGACGACGCCATCTTTCTCGCCCCCTCTGATATAGCTATTGTCCTCTTTAGGTCTACCGGTCTCAGGGTCAATCCACGAAGGGCTCGTGATGTTCTTATTAGTATTCTGGATAAGAACTATATAGGGATGTGGAATATGGGTGAAAAGGTTAGAGAGTACTTGAGACCTTCACTAGATGAGTTAGACTTACTTATCCTTAATACAGTGGGGCATGGTATTCTACTTGCGGTACAACCTGAGTGGACGGCAGTGCGTAATTCAGTGGATCGGGAGTTGAAGTTAATGTTTCGAGAACATCCGATGGCTACTGTTACTGACAGACTGGAAGACGGTTTGCCTGAAGAGGAAGTACCCTCATCACTCAACGAGTTAACAAACTTATTGAGAATGTACATAGCTGATACCATATTTGACGCAGTGTTTGGAGAGGATCAGCAGTTTAGTGCGAACGGGCAAAGACCGAACGAGCTGGACGACTGGGAGTATGTGGTTAGAACTTATGGCCCAGTGATTCCGTATCAGAGGTATATCGCTAGAGAGGAACAGTGAGTATTTACTATACTTGTAGTATAGTAACTGTAGTGTGAGACATTCACACTAGCGTCAGCTTCTTATTCAGTCGACCCTCTATCATATCAGTGATAAGCTCAATATTCAACGTTTCAACTGCGTCGATCTCGCCGAGATGAAGGTCTTCAACGTCCACGTCCGCTGGGTAACTGAGGTTCCTATAAAAGAGAGACAAGATGGTATATCTTAACTCATACAGTATACCTGTCTTCTGATACTGCTTGACTGCTCTAACAAACCGAGGCCTCAAAGCCTGATAATTGATCACATCAGGACATAAGTCTAGCTCCCAGGCTATATCTCTTAGGCAGTAGTCAGCCGGACTATACTTTGTTGAGTAATAAGCCTTGAGATCTTCCATGTCCCGAAGGATCTTCCAATTACCTTCCTTCAAAGCTTGAAGTGTCCTAGCTACATTGTGTAGAGGTAGAGTATAGCCGATCACCTCTTTCAAAACTCTGGACTGGTCTAAAGGTGGCAGATGAAGTGTAAGATCCAAGTTGTAGGAGAGAACCTTGTATTGTAAATCAGGGATGAGGCGAGTGGCTTGTGCGGTGGCTTGACACTGAGCGAGTGGAAGACCTCCAAATGACTGTTGAGGGACGCCATTGATACCACAACGGTAGAGAGTACAGGTTTGTAGCTTCTGGTAATAGTAGGTGAGGTACTCAGGAGGTGCGGTACGCTTTATCCTTGGACAGCTGAGCCACTGACGTCCACTTAGTCGAGACCAGGAAGCAGTAGATGGGTCAATGGAGTCATCCGATAAGACACGGTAAACACGTTCCTTAAATAAGAGATAGTAATAGAGGTGAGCAGTAGTGATTAGGCCTTGCATAAAGGATAAAAGGTTATCTCGTACATGATGCGAGCCTTTATTATAGTAAAGAGATAGAAGAAGGGTTTCAACCGAGTCATCCTTACCTTCTCTGAGAAGTGAGATGATGTGTGAGGTATGCGATCCGAAGCCATTGACGTCCAGAGTGGACTTGATGGGAAGGTGAACAGACATTCTCTCTGAGGGAAAGGTACTCAAGAACCGAAGAAGGAAAGAAGAGTTCAATGAGAGAGTTATAGTAGATACTACACTTGAAGTGTAGTATAATGGGGGTGGTTCAGTGTCTCTCTCATGCGACCAAAGCCAGCTTCTCCTTCAATTCTTCATTGATCATCTCAGTGATTGTCCGCATGTCGTCGACTTCAACCTGATACTCAAACCTGTCAATGTCTCCTCTCATTTCATGTAGAGTCATACTCACAGGGTAGTGTATCTTCTGATACAACAGTGAGACGATCTCATAAGCCAGCACATGGGCATCTCCTGAGACACGATACCTCTTGATAGCCTTCGTCACACCATTGACAAAGACCTGGTAGTTGAGTGATCTAATGTTGCGATTCAGCTTCCACAGTATGTCTTTGGCACAGTATTCCTCGACACTGTACTTCTTTGAGTAGTAGTCCTTGAGATCATTCGTCTCTCTGAGCACCTCCCAGTCTCCCTTTCTCAAGAGTTCCAGGGTCTTAGCGATCTTGTGGGCAGGTAGGGTGTAACCAATCACCTCTTTCAAGACTCTAGACTTGTCTGAAAGAGGTAGATGGAGGGTGAGATCCAGGTTGTAGGAGAGGATCTTGTAGTGGAGATCGGGGATGAGACGTGTGGGTTGAGCGGTGGCCTGACACTGTTCCAGAGGGACGCCATCAAAGGCGGGGTAGGGGAGGCCGTTGATGGCACATTTGTAGAGACCACAAGTCTTGAGTCGGCGACGGTAGTAGTATGCGTATTCTGGGTAAGGTTCGATCTCGTCAATGGAGGCGTCACGCACACTGAAAGTACTTAGTAGTTCCCATTGAGCCGTAGAAGGGTCAGTACTCGGAAGCGACGAGATGCGGAACATGTTTTCAGCGATCATGACGTAGTCGTAGAGGTGTGCGGTACTGAAAACGTCCTTAATACCCTTAACGGTACGGTCGATGAGATCCTTGTGCTTATCTTGAACATCTCCGGTGAGTGTTGACATAAGTTCAGTGAACAGATCATCCTCACCCTCTGACAGTAGATGAAGGATTTGAGAGGCGTAGCTTGTGTGGCAGAGGATGTCGAGGTATGCGGTGATGGGGATGATGACGGACATTTCGTGTGAGGTGAGGGTCTCAAGTGGAGAGGTACTCGAGATGAGGTTCGAGAGGGAAAAAGTTCAGTCTCTCGATTTCGAGAAGGTCTTACACTACAATTGTAGTGTATCCTAGTCTCATGTATTCACACTACCTCTCTAAGTAGATTTTCACCTGACGAAATAATGAAGTCTTCCACCCGGGATAGATTAACTTTCTCTACGATTATGACAGGATCATCACCACCATCAACGAGTAAGTCGACATCGGCTGTATTTACATCAAGTTCTAGTGTAGCATGGAACAGACTCAACAGCTCATACCTAAAGCGACGGAAATCCTTAGTCACACGATAAGCTCTCACCAACTCAGTAAAAGGTTGATATAAGGCTTGGTAGTTAACGCTTCGTGCTGAGATGTTCAAGTGATCTGTTAGCTCTCGGAGGTAGAACTCAGTCACACCATACTTAGTCTTTAG
>Ga0172379_10004711_pt1 | contig 19766 bp, 18 predicted proteins | sample GrowelOW334metaG_FD_119756 | JGI IMG/M metagenome (GOLD analysis project Ga0172379, IMG submission 119756) | Groundwater microbial communities from an aquifer near a municipal landfill in Southern Ontario, Canada - Groundwater well OW334 metaG | ecosystem: Environmental > Aquatic > Deep...
GCTAGTCGGCGCTGGTGCTGCCGAAGGTTCTATGGACGCTTCCAATATGCTGAAACCCGCACTGTCTCGCGGAGAGATTCGTGCTATCGGTGCTACAACATTAAAGGAATATCAAAAATATATAGAAAAAGATCCAGCTCTGACTCGCAGATTCCAGCCAGTAAATGTACAGGAGCCATCTATAGATGATGCCATTTCTATTTTGCGTGGACTCAAAGAAAAGTATGAGCTCTTTCATGGAGTTCGCATCACCGATGATGCAATTGTTGCGGCAGTCAATCTTTCTAGTCGCTATATTAGTGATAGATTTTTGCCTGATAAAGTAGTGGATCTCATAGATGAAGCATCTTCATCACTTCGTATTTCTCTGGAAAATATGCCACCACATTTGGAGGAAACGAGAAGAAAAATTATGAGACTAGAAATAGAACGCGAGGCACTAAAAAAAGAAACTGACAAAGCAACAAAAGCTAGAACTGCAAATATTGAGCAGGAAATAGCGGATCTAAAAGAGGGAACGTCTGAGCTTGAACTTAAATGGAAAAATGAGAAGGAAACTATCACCGATTTGAAGCGAATAAAAAAGGAATTGGAAACTTTGCGTATTGAAGCGGAGATGGCAGAAGCACGAGCTGATCTAGCAAAAGCGGCGGAGATTCGTTATGGCAAATTGCCTGCGCTGGAAAAAGAGCTTGAACAAAAAAATAAGAGATTGAAAAAACTCCAGTCATCTCGTCGAATTTTGAAAGAAGAAATAACAGCTGAAGATATTGCGGGAGTAGTATCTCGCTGGACTGGCATACCAGTTTCCAGAATGTTGGAGTCTGAAGCGTCGAAACTTACTCGCATGGAGGATCAACTCACGAAACGTATAGTCGGACAAGATGTAGCGGTAACAAAGATTTCTGACACTATCCGTCGTTCCCGCGCTGGTATAGCAGATCCAAATCGTCCTATCGGCTCATTTATATTCCTCGGACCTACAGGTGTCGGCAAGACGGAACTTACGAAAGCTCTAGCGGAGTTCCTTTTCAATGACGACAAAGCACTCATTCGTGTAGACATGTCCGAATTTATGGAAAAACATTCTGTCTCAAAACTCATAGGTTCTCCTCCAGGATATGTAGGTCATGAAGAAGGTGGAAATTTGACTGAGACTATTCGTCATCGTCCATACTCGGTAGTTCTATTTGACGAAATAGAAAAAGCTCATCCAGAAGTATTCAATATTTTGCTTCAAGTTCTAGACAATGGTCGCCTGACTGATTCCAAGGGCAGAATGGTCAATTTTAGAAATACTGTCATCATCATGACATCTAATATCGGTGCGCAACATATAGAAAAAATGGAACGCATGGGATTTACTCGTGATATAGGTAATCATGATAGGGAAAATTATATTGCAGCAAAAGACAAAGTCATGTCATCCCTAAAGGAATATTTCCGTCCAGAATTTTTGAATCGCGTTGATGATACTATTATCTTTGATATTCTATCACCAGAAGCAATTCGTGAGATTGTAAATATTCAGGTTGGTGAGATCAAAAAGAGATTGACCGACAAGGGTATAGAACTTGTACTTTCATCTGAAGTTATGGATTATCTCGCCAAGGAAGGTTATAACCCTCAATATGGTGCTCGTCCTCTTCGTCGTTTGATTCAGACAAAAATACTTACACCTGTTGCAAACCTACTCATCGGTCAGGAAGTTGTAAAAGGTGGAACTATATATGTATCTATGCCGATTGTTTCAAAGAAAAACATACCGGATGAAAATTCCATTGATGTAAAATTTGTCTTTGATGTAAAGAAGAAACGCAAGAATGAGAGCACTATCGTGATGCCCGGAATGATGATGCAGAAGTAGTTTGCGCTGTTGCGTGAAGTCAAAAATCATATTAGAATCAACATGTTCTTTAAAAGGATCATGTTAATGCACCGGTCGGATAGTGGCTATTCCAGGGGACTGTAAATCCCCGGCTCTATGAGCATCGCTGGTTCGAGTCCAGCCCGGTGCACAAAGGAAATAATCTGCTTACGCGGATTATTTTGTTTTATGTCATCAAACATCCTTTAGTCAATATTGACTGTTTTGTTTGAAGTGAGAAAATTGAGAGATGAAGGATGAAAAGAAAAAACATTTGGCAATATTTGAAGGCAAAAACATTCGCCGACATTGGGATGATATGTCGGAGAAATGGTATTTTTCTGTGGTTGATGTAGTCAGTGTTTTGTCCAGAAGTGACCGTCCTAGAAAATATTGGGATGATCTAAAACGTAGGCTAATAGAAGAGGGAAGTGAAGTGTCCGCAAAAATCGGACAGTTGAAAATGGTCGCTGAAGATGGAAAAATGCGTATTACAGACGCGGCAGACACCGAAGTCCTATTTCGCCTCATCCAGTCCGTCCCCTCACCAAACGCCGAACCATTCAAGCTATGGCTAGCCAAAGTCGGCTATGAGCGCCTAGAAGAAACAGCAAATCCAGAGCTTGCCATAAATCGAGCCCTTCGTACATATCTAGCCAAGGGATATTCACCAGCATGGATAATGCAAAGATTGAAAAGTATAGAGATTCGCAAAGAACTTACGGATGAGTGGGAGAAAGCTGGTGTCCGAGAGGGTATTGAATTCGCGATCCTTACCGACGATATCACAAAAGCTTGGACAGGTATGACTACTAAAGAGTACAAAAACCTGAAGGATTTGAAAAAGGAAAATCTTCGCGACAATATGACCAATCTAGAACTAGTCCTCAATATGTTGGCTGAGACCGCTACAACAGAGATTTCTAAAAAAGAAGAACCAAAGGGACTAGACCCGAGCAGGAAGATTGCTAGTAGAGGTGGCAGAATAGCAGGTAACGCCAGGGTTCAAGTAGAGAAGGAAACGGGTAAACTTGTTATTACTGGTGCAAACTTCCAGACATTCAGGCAAAATAAACTAAAAGATAAAAATAAATAATAAAATCCTGAGTTTTACAATTTACCAGAGAATGACATAAAAAACTACTAAACCACCACCCTCTTTAACTCCACGGGAATATTAACAGCAATCTCATAAGTATTTGAATCACATTTTTCGGCGATTTTTGCAATAGAGTTTGGTTGAATTGGATCATTGCTGATAACAGTGACAGCAGTTCCGATGACGGCATCACTCACATTTGAAACATTTATAGAACTAATATTCATACTAACTCTGCCTACAATTTCGCATGGAATATTTTTTGCACCGACTAGCATTGTTCCAGAATTTGAAAGCCGTCTATCTATACCTTCATAATATCCTACAGGAACAGTCGCCACCTTCATTTCTGTACTTGCAGTAAAAGTATTGTTATATCCGATTGACTCACCAATCTTCAGTTTTTTTATTCCAGTAATAATAGTCTTCATTTCTAGTGCCGGTTTGATATTTAATTTCGGAGAAAATGAATTGCCATCTATCAGTCCATAAAGTCCGATGCCGAGCCTAGAAACATTTGCATCTATTTCTCCTTTGAATCTATGTCCGTCAGTATTGCTCAAATGCCAGTATTTTAGATGAGTAAATTTTGTTCTAAATTTGTTCACTATTTTATTCCATAAAATGATTTGGCCGTCTGTAAAACTCTCGTCTGTATTGTCTGCGTCAGATAGGTGAGAACAGATACCTTCTAGAAAAATTGTCCCACTATTATTTGCGATAATATCTATCGCTTCATCTATCTCCTCTGGCAATATTCCTTGTCTTCGCATACCTGTATCAATCTTCAAGTGTATGAGATGAAGATTTCTCCCGCCGTAAATAGGGAGGCGAAAGCCGATCATTCCCGTTTCTGTAGATTCGTATGTATTTTTCTCTGCAATCGCTCTCAAGGTCTCCATATTTGTGATAGTAAAACTGGTATGTTTCAATTTTGCTACCTTAATAGTTTCTGGTCTGGTGTATCCGATAATGAGTATCGGTGTTTGAATATGTTTTGCGCGAAGAGCGACTGCCTCAAAATATGAATCAACCACAAAGAAGGGGATTTGATTTTTTCCTGATCCAATAAATGCTTTTTTCAAACTTTCATTTTCCAAAATCCTCGCAACTTCTATCGAGCCATGACCATATGCATTGCTTTTTAATACTGGAGCAATATTTCCATTTGGTGCGAGCTTTTGAAATTCCTTGAAGTTTTCTATAATTTGACTTCTAGATATTTGTACAGTAATAAGCGGTTCATATGGGAAACGGCGCTTTGCAAGCCATGTGAGCCAATTCATCATATTTTCATTCTACGCTTTACTGACAGGTGAAACCACCTTGACAGCATGTATATATTATGCTAGAGTCTTGTCAGATTCAACAAATGGCTGTAATGGCCAAATTTTCATTCCTTGACAATAACATATAGAAAATCATGGCCAGTTATGGTCGTGGTTCATATTTCGCGTGTGCGAGATAATGTTTTGTTAGGGGGTGAAGTGAAAGGAAACCTATGAAGAATAACACTTCAACTACGAGGACGGTAATCGTCCATGATCCTGTGGCGGAGCGGATGCGGATGCGGATCTATCTTGTGATCTTTGCGTTCATGGGGCTGATCCTGCTCCTGTCTGTGGCCGCCAAGAAATCGGCGAATCAGCCGGCCCGAAGTTGGGCCGTCACCACTTACAGTGTGGCGAAGGTCTCGTCAAACAAATTACACTTCGAAAATCTTCACGTGAATCCTCGGTTGCAATAAATAAACCAAAAAAATCCAAAAAAGCAGAAACCAAGAAAGAACACAGAAAATGAAAAAAATGATCATGGTCGGAATTATGGCGGCATTCTTTTGCACCAGCTTGCTGGCGCAGGACTTGCCGATGTTGCGTTCAACGGATGCTCTGCGCACATATGCGCTCGAGGAATCCGCGAGAGTGACAGCATCAATCAATGCTTCTCTGCCTGTCGGTAACAATTCCTACGGTTTCGTGCCTGTGGAATCGCCGACTGCTGAAGGTATCAACAACACGATTCGTCACATAAATCTTTCGATGGATGTGGCTAACCCGAACGATTATCTCTATACTTGGTCGGGAGTTTATAGCTCCGATGGGGATCCTCTTTTTACCGGCTCAAAAAGGTTTAAATTGGAAAATGCTAAAGGTGGGTATGCTCTGCCGGTCGATTATGGTGATGTGACCCTGGTTTTGTATGATGAAATACCGATCAGGATCGCTAACGCCCAATCGGCACAGTTGACCATTCAAAATAGCAAGGGAGAGACCGAATTTGGAACATCACTCCGAGTCTCCAACGGGAAGGTTTATTTCCCGCGGCAGCTCGCGGGAACTAATGCTGTTCTCTCAGTCTCTGTATTGGTACCAGCAAAGGGCGACGGTAGTGTTGAGCAGTGGTTATATTGGAGTGTCAGAACTGGTTCGAGCATCAAGCCCGAACACTTTACTGTCAATCTGAAAACTACTATCCAAGGTGTTCTGTCCATCACTGACGATAATGTGATGGTTCCGGTGCCCACGAGAAATGGCATTGGTACGAATATCACCGCCGAACTCAAAATCACAGCGAATCGCTCGACACTCCTGTCGTTCTGGACGACGGAGGGTAAATGGTTCAAAGGGACTTGGGTGCGCAAAGCTGGCACCAGTCAATGGCAGTATTATCCCGCAGTGGTGTTCAAAGAAGTCGGGGTCATGGGTGTCCTCCTAAATATGGAGATTGGTATCTATTACAGTATTCCAGATTGGAATGACGGCGATTTGGTAGAGCCGTCTGATCCGTGGTACCCATCATACTATGGTGGTAAGTACTAACTACCCCATAAATTCAGTATCACCCCGCAAGGCGCTTTGGCACCTTGCGGGTTTTTCTTTTATAAGCTATAGTAGTATCTCTGTTAATCAATCAAATTCCATGGCAAAACAAGCACAACTCATACAACTCAAAAACAAAGCTACTGGCGAGGTTTATTGGACACGCAAGAATAAGAAGCTGGTTGAACGCAAAATTGAGCTCAAAAAATACAGTGCCAAGCTCCGAAAGCATGTAGTGTTCAAAGAGGCAAAGAAATAATAAGTCCGTAACATTTTTGCAACTAGTGTAAAAAAAGGGTAGTATAACACTATCCTTTTTTAACGGATGGGCGATTGGTGAAGAGGTATCACAAGCGTCTCCAAAACGCTTATCGGAGGTTCGATTCCTCCATCGCCCGCCTTCGCTCGGCCGAAGCCCTATTAGGGCGAAGGCGAGCTGATAGTAACGGCCGAGCTACGGCGTGGCAATGCCCGCGAAAATATGAAGACTGTACCGAAACCGTAGGTTTCGATTCCTGACTATTTTTTTATTTCGTATATAATTTTCTCAATTTCCTTTGGATGAAACCATTTGATCCTTCCATCCTTCCTCCACCAAGTTTTTTGACGGCGCGCGTATTGCCAGTCTTTGGTAATAATTGAATCAATTAATTGTTTTTCAGTAATCTTGTTTTCTAGGAAATCTGCTAGGTATCTATATTCTAGACCGAGCTCTCGCATGCGCTCATATGAAATAGCGTTTGCATAAAGATTTTTTGCCTCCTCTATCATACCGTTTTTCATTCTACTCATAGTACGATCATGAATTCTTTTTTTCAATTCTTCATCCGGTAAAGTAAGTCCAATAAATGTAACCTGTGAATTTGAAATTACATCACTCGGCTTCGACTCTATCTGCGGAACCTTACCAAGAGTGCGAGCAATGATGATTGCCCGCGATAATCTGCGTTTGTTTTTTGAACCACTATTTTCTAGTAGCACTCTGGCTCTATCAGGATCAAGTTTTTCCAATTCAGTAAATAATTCATCCGTAGATTTTAATTCAAGCCTTTTTTGTTCTTCTGGATCAGCGGGTATTTCTGGCAAAACGATACCGTCAATAAGTGCGGAAATATAAAATCCTGTACCACCACAAATGACTGGCAGTTTTCCTCTAGTCTGAATATCTACAATTGCTCTCTCCGCAGTTTGTTTCCAATCCATTACGGAGAATCTTTCCTGTGGGTCAGCTATATCTAGACAGTGATGCGGAACTTCACGCATTTCATCTGCAGTTATTTTACCCGTCGCTATGTCTAAATCTTTATATATTTGTCTTGAATCGGCAGATATTATTTCGCCATTGTATTCAAGTGCTAACTTTACAGCAATATCACTTTTACCTGATGCTGTCGGTCCGACTATTACTAATATTTTATTATTCATATTTATTATCACATGTAACACGTAATCGAACAGCGCGACCATTTGAATTTGAAAGGTTACCATCACCAATAGCAACCCCAATTATATAGGCTGTATTTGTATTAATTATATTCATTGTGCCGGAGGTGGGACTCGAACCCACACGGAGTTACCTCCACACGATTTTGAGTCGTGCGCGTAGACCAATTCCGCCACTCCGGCATCTGTTCAACAGTTTATAGTATTTTCCAAATAAATCAAAGGTGCTACAATGTCTCCATGCCAAATGGATATGTGAACAATGCAATATTCTGGATTGAAATAGACAAGATAAGTCCAAATCCATATCAACCTAGAAGGGAGTTTGATGAGACTGCCCTAAAGAGTTTGTCTGAATCTATACGAATGTATGGTGTTTTACAGCCACTTGTAGTGACAAGAAAAGAGGTTTATCACGATGGTGGTGGTATGACAGTAGAATACGAGCTCATTTCTGGTGAAAGAAGATTGCGCGCATCAAAACTCGCAGGTCTCGCACAGGTACCAGCTCTCATACGAGATGGCGAACAGAGTGCAAGGGAAAAACTAGAGATTGCTATAATTGAAAATTTGCAAAGAGAAGACTTGAATCCGGTAGAGCGTGCGCGATCCTTTGATAGACTGATTCGTGAATTTGGATTGAAGCAACATCAGGTAGCAGACAAGGTCGGAAAGAGTAGGGAATATATTGCAAATACTTTGCGCATGCTCACATTGCCAGAAGCAGTACTCACGGCTCTGGAAGAAGGTAAAATTTCTGAAGGTCATACTAGACCACTACTCATGTTGGTGGATAGACCAGAGGAACAGGATGTTCTATTCAAGGAAATAATAACGAAGAAGCTCACTGTTCGTGAAGCCGAGGCGGCATCCAGAAGAGTGGCGCCAGATAGGGTGCGCAATAGAGAAAAATATTTGGATCCTGCTATTATGGAACTGGAAAAATCTTTTACAGAGTCACTCGGTACTCGAGTCGTGATAGAACGCGATACAAATGGTGCTGGTGGTACAATGAAGATTAATTTTTTCAGTCCAAATGATTTGAGAACACTATTTGAAAAGATGATAAAGTCTGGTGGTGATATGACATTTTTACAGACAAATTTGCCTCAAAATGCTCCAGTTGCAAATGATGGGGAAGTGAATGGTACAGCTACACCCACAGTGACAAATGAAGCGCCAGTTGATGATCGTGCACCAGAGGAGATAAAAGAAGAAGATAATGAAGATCTATATTCTTTGAAAAACTTTTCTATTTAATTTTTAGTCTATCGGACGGATTTACTTTTTATGCTCATAAACCCTAGATAGGGTGTATAGATTATTATGTAGAACAAATTTGCATAATAATCAAATATGTGTTATACAGTATTCAGACGGTACAACAATTAGAAAATAAAATATGAGTAATGTAACTGAAGGTGTTGTAGTTCAGGCTGAAAAACCGGTACAGCTTCGTATGTATGGGTTTGTCACAGGGGAACCTGTGGAGGTTGTCGCGGTGGGACCATGTCGTGGTTGCCGCGGTAAAGTAGTGGACTTTGCGAGTATGCTAGTCCATGTTGAATTAGAAAATCCTCCTCAGGTGGTTCGGGGGTATGAACAATGGCTTCACCCTTGGCATATCAGGTCCATCGCAGCATAATATCCGAGTCCTGGGACAGACTTTTACAATAAATGACCGAAAGCGAAAGCGAGTAGGTCTTTTTTATTTATCACCCTCAACTTTTTTCTTCTTTTGAAATCCGCGTGGCTTCTTTTCAATGGCGAGTAATTCCAGAGCTTTTTCTAGAGTTATTTCATACACATCGTTTGGAGCTTTGATAGAACGGAAATTACTATTTGAAACTACATAAGGACCAAAGCGACCTGCGGATGCGATAACATCAAATCCTGTTTTTGGATCTGTGCCGAGTGTGCGTGGGAGACTTAGATATTTGAGCGCATCTGCAACAGTAACTTTGGATGGGTCTACAGTTTTGGGTATTGAAGCCATGCGAGGTTTGATTGGCACTCCAGTTTGTTTTGTTGAATCTTCCGCAGGGGCTGACGCGATTCCGTCTGAAGTAATATCATCCTTTTTTACTTTCTTTTTTCGCTTTGCTTTTTCTTTCTTGACTTTAATACCAAGCTGGACATATGGGCCGAATCTGCCATTCAAGACAAAGATTGGTAAGCCGGTTGCTGGATCCAAACCGATTGGCTCATCTTTTTTAAATAATATACCATCCATAGTGAGAGCACCTTCACATTCTGGATATTTGGCACATGAAATAAACTTTCCGCCTCTACCAAGTTTGATGACCATCGGACCACTACAGACGGGGCATTTGAATTTTGGATCGGCATCACCGAGATTCGTTACCTTGTCTATTTTATCCTTTGCTTGGATATCCTTGTGAAATGGTTTGTAAAAATCCGAAAGTGTTTTTACATATTCACGAGTACCGCCCGCGATATCGTCCAGCTCGTTTTCCATTTCAGCGGTGAATGTATCGCTTATATATGTGGGGAAGTTTGCTTCTAGAAAATCAGAAACCACCTCACCTGTATCGGTGGGTTTGAGAGAACGGCCTTCTTTTTCTACATAGCCACGCTCTTCTATAGTACGACTGATAGTCGCGTATGTGGAAGGGCGACCGATGCCTCGTTTTTCCAGTTCTTTGATGAGGCCAGCTTCGGTATATCGAGAAGGTGGTTGTGTCTGTTTTTCCAGAGAATCAATGCTATCTAGTTTGATATCTTCATCTTTTGAACATTTTGGCAAAATGACTTCTTCACCGTTTGATTCTGGATCTGCACGAAGCCAGCCATCGAAAAGAATACGAGAACCAGTTGCTTCAAAGTTGGGAAGTGCCCCAGTAATTGATTTATCCTTCGCCGACACCGTTCCCTCCACGAGCCCTAATCGCTCCACTCCGTTAAGGCTCGTTCCGGGAAGTGTCGGCTCAGTCACATCAATTACTGGAACTGACGTCCTGCTTGTCATAACATTTGCAATAATTTTTGTTTTTGCAATCTTCGCGTCACTCATCTGTGAAGCGATAGTTCTCTGCCAAATCAGACGATACAATTTCTTTTGTTCATCATTGTTACCGGCAGACTTGATGGAGGCGTGTGTAGGACGAATAGCTTCATGTGCTTCCTGTGCATTTTTACTCTTTGTTGTATAAGTTCTGAAAGAAGAATATTCTTTGCCATATTCTTTTTCAATGACAGGTCCTATCTGATCAAGTGCTTGCTTACTCAAGGTAGTAGAATCCGTACGCATGTATGTGATATGTCCACTCTCATAAAGTTTCTGCGCAATACCCATAGTACGCGAAGGAGAGAAGCCGAGTCTGGAACTGGCAGTTTGCTGTAATGTGGAAGTGATAAATGGAGCGCGTGGCTGTCTTTTTTGTTCAGATTCTTCTATATCTACAATTTTCCACGGCTTCTTTTTTGCAATATCAATTATTTTTTCTACGACTTTGATATCACGCGGTTCTTCGGAACATGTCAAAGTTAGATTTTCATTTTTTGCTGTTTTCCAATTTCCAGAAATAACCCAGAATGTCTCTGGAATAAAGGCGCGGATTTCTCGTTCGCGTTCCATGATAATACGCAGAGCAGGAGACTGGACACGACCAGCGGAAAGTCCATAGCGGACTTTCTTCCAGATAAGTCCAGATAGATCATAACCGACTATTCTGTCTAGAACTCTACGAGCTTCCTGCGCCTCCTTTAGATTTTCATCTATTTGTCTCGGATGTTCCAATGCTTCTAGAATAGCCTCCTTTGTGATCTCATGATATGTCACGCGCTTGATGTCATTTTTTGGAATATTGCCCCCAAGTTTTTTGTTTGTGAGAAGTTCACGAATATGCCATGCAATAGCTTCACCTTCTCGATCAGGGTCGGTTGCTATTAGTACTTCATCGGCCTTATTGGCTTCCTTGCGAATATCTGCAATGACCAATTCTTTTTTTGCTATAACTTCATAATGAGGTATGAAACCACCTTCTATGTCAATTGCCTTTTTATTTGATTTTGGCAAATCACGTACATGTCCGACAGAAGCGCGCACGACAAAATCCTGCCCCAAATATTTGGAAATAGTCTTTGCTTTTGAAGGGGACTCTACTATTAACAATTTCATGGAACTTAGTATGGCATGAAGCTATTGTCTAAGTCAAAAAAATCTGTTAGATTGTCTGCATAGTTTTGTGAAGTATTTGCGAATAAATGAGGGCAGTTGTTTCCGCCCATAGCTCAGCTGGTAGAGCAGATCCCTCTTAAGGATAAGGTCGTAGGTTCGATCCCTACTGGGCGGACAAGGAGCGTAATAGTTTGAGTGACTGAGGTGTGGGATAGACAGGTTGAGTAAGTATAGATTTTGTTTGTGTTGCCGGGGTGGCGAAATTGGTAGACGCGCGTGCCTTAGGAGCACGTCAGGCAACTGGTGGAGGTTCGAGTCCTCTCCCCGGCACAACATAACTCAGTGCACTAGGTAAGCCAATTTATTGGCTTACTGTCCAAGGACTCGAAAAGGTCGAACATATTTCTGAGGGTTCATACCCGAAGAAATGTGAGACCTGTACCGAAGCTGTAAGCTTCGAGTCCTCACAGGTCATGTAATGACAGAGTCCTGCCTGATTAGCGATTTTTGAAAAATACGAAACCCGTACTCTCCCCAACAAAAAAACCCTGCCGATATTCCAGCAGGGCTACTAATTTTCACACACACGAATCACGACGGATCATCAAAAAGAATTCCGTACGGATGCTCCGAATCAACTGCGGTATAACCATTTCTCGGAGATGGGTACAAGGTGTCAAAGCTTTCACTCTGCATGACCGTCGGAGCTATGATGCAACCGAGACCGTGGGAAGTATCAACGCTCGTCAGATTTGGAGAAACTGTCCGAAGTTCCCCATGCATTGCTTCCGGATGAATTCCGACAAATGTTTTGACATTGACGGAGAGGATTTTTGGCAAATGAATCTGCCAAACAGCAACATGCTTCAACTCCTCTTTTGTAAACCACCAGAGAACTTCCGACTGTCCGGCTCTGACAATGTATACAAAACGCTGATTGTCGATAAGGAGACGATCGCTGAATTGATCACTCTGCAGACGCTTTGCTTGGGCTCTCCCGAGTTTTTCCATAACGCCAGCACTAAATGTGGTCAATATGGTTTCTCTGTATTCTTCACAAAGTTCGGGTCCGCAACCGCCGTTATTTGCCATGCGTCTACGAACACTCTCCTCCAAATTTGGAAAGGATTTGAATACACTTTCGCAAAGTTCACCCAGTCCATGTCCCGAATGGCCACCGCGGTCAATCCTCGCCACATAATTTTGAAGGTCCATCCAATGTCCCTCAATGATCCATTTCAGCATGATCATGGTCCGTCTCGGATCAAGCAGGACGACAGACACTGGTTCGGTTTCCTCCTCGGGAATGACTTCATAGGGGAGAATGTATCCCGGAAACTCCAGAGCTTTCAGAAGCTCATCATATGCGGTATTGAAGCCGTCAATACGAAACTGTTCCAAGAGCCGTATCATTTCCGGTACGCTGGTTGAAAATTGTTTCCAAGTCGTGAGGAATTCAGAAGGGGATTCCTCCGTATCAAGAACGTGTTTGATGAGACCTGCAAGCTGTGTATTGAGTCGTCCTCTGCAAGTCTTGAAGGCAGTGTTGCCCGCAAGAATTTTGAGGAGAATTTCAATTTGTTGTTTCGGATTTATCATCCGTTCGTCCGCAGGTATATGCTTCTTCATAGCATTTTTTCTTTCTTCTTTTCTGAAGCAGTATCCCTTTGGGACACCACAGTTTGTAACCTGTCTCATTAGAGAATGGTTAAGATTTCAAGGATCTACCCTGCAAATGCAAGGAGACAATCTGGGCGTATTATGTGATATTGAGAATCAGTTTGTCAAGCTGTTTTCTACGGTGCCCGGGGTGGGAATCGAACCCACACGGCCTTGCGGCCACAAAATTTTAAGTCTTGCGTGTTTACCAATTTCACCACCCGGGCTTTAACATTATTTCTATGTGCGCGATCTTACTAATGTTATTACACTGAAGATCGCCTTCGCGCTACGCGCTACGGCGTACCAAGGTCGCCTTCTCCCGATATTCATCGGGATTCGGCGGACTCGGGTCGCCTTTGCTCGCTTGTCGCGAGCTACGGCGTACCGAGGGAGGCCACGGCGGGAATCGAACCCGCGCATAACAGTTTTGCAGACTGTCGACTTACCACTTGTCTACGTGGCCCAAAAAATCGTATTTCAAAGATTCACTAAAACAACGAACCATTGAAGTTATTCACTTCAAATTTATCATAGCATTTTATCGGCAAAAATTTAAGGACTAATTTGAACCGAGAAATGAGATAATGATATTCAGTAGAATCTATACCTTGAATACTTCATTTGAAATCTCATCTATATGCTGACGATTTTTCTCACCTGTATCTATACGAACATCAAAATAGGGGACACGCATCATGCGAGAATTTTCTGTGACATATCCACGAAAGTCGGAAAGCTGTCTCTTCATAAAATCCAATGCAGCAACTTCCTGATCTTGTGGTAATACCGTAAATAAAATCACGGCTCTAGAACCACGACTTCTTATTTCCACATCGGTAATAGTGATTAGTGATTTTCTATTTGATTCCTTGGAAAAAAAGTCCGCAGCGAGTGCTTTTATTACATCTTTTAGTTTTGATTCTTTTATTAGATTCATATAATTATTTTTTTTCTATCATTCTGACCGCCTCTATTCTATCACCTACAGCAATTTCAGCTTTGGCTTCTACCATCACTCCAAATTCATGACCCTCTGCAACTTCATTTGCGCGCATTTTCTTTTCCTGTAATTCACGGATTCTGCCACGACCTATCTCTGATTCTCTGCGCATGATTTTGACTTCATTGCCAGAAAATAGGGTACCAGTCTCTACTTTGCCACCGATAACTTGTCTATCTTTTTCTTTTGAGAATATTGCAAGAATTTTAGCACGTCCTGTGGATTCCTCTATGAATTCTTTTGGAATTTTACTTTCCAGATTGTCTCTCACATATTTTGCAAGCTCATAGATAATAGAAAAGTTTTTTACTTTTATTGGAGTTGCTGCACGCTCTATCATGGCACCTGCTTTTTTGTCGGGACTTGCATTGAAGCCGATCAAGATGATGTCGGAATTACTCATAGCCATTTTGACATCGTTTTCGTTTATGGGACCTATGCCTTCGGAAATGACTTTTATCTGCACTCTATCATGTTTTATTTTTGCAAATTCATGTTTGACGCCTTCTAGACTACCGATAGCGTCCGTTTTTATTATCACTGGTAATATCACAATACCCCCCGCTTCCGTCGCCGACACCGTTCCCTTCACGAGCCCTAATCGCTCCACTCCGTTAAGGCTCGTTCCGGGAAGTGTCGGCTCGGAATCGGCTGACGCTTTCAAAAAATTATTCATTTCTACTTTTAGTTTCTCATTGTTATCCTCCGCTAATGTCTCTGCATCTTTTTTTGTATTCACACAAACAAACTCTGCACCACATGGTGGTATTTCATTCCAGCCGATAACACAGACTGGCATGGAGGCAAAAGCGGAGTCAATTTTCTTTCCCATGAAGTCATCTATATATCGTACTGGTGTAAAGGCATTGCCCGCGACTATGAAACTGCCAATATTCAATGTGCCGTCCTTTATGAGCAGTGTTGCGGAAATTCCTTTTTGATTGCTTCGTTCTGATTCTACTACTATTCCTATTGCGGTCTTTTTTGGATCAAATGTGAGATCGGACAATTCGGAGACTAAAATGACCATATCAAGTAGCTCGGGGATGCCCGTACCATTCAAGGAAGAAATTGCGACACATGGAATATCGCCACCCCAACCCTCTACATATATTTCATTTTCGCCAAGACTTTGTTTTGCGCGATTGATATCGGCATTTGGTTTGTCTATCTTGTTGATTGCGACTACATAGGGTATTTTTTCTGCTTGAATGGCCTTCCACGCTTCTACTGTTTGTGGTTTGACACCGTCCTCGGCTGAGACTACGAGTATTGCAACATCAGCGGCTTGCGCACCTCTCTCACGAATACTACAAAATGCTTCATGACCTGGTGTGTCTAGAAAAGTGATTGGATGTTTTATGCTATCGGCTGAAATATGTTCTGCCTGATACGCTCCAACATGTTGGGTGATACCACCAGCTTCGCCCGCGACGATCTTTGTCTTTCTGATATAGTCTAGTAGGGTAGATTTGCCATGATCAATATGACCCATCACAACGACGATAGGAGCTCGCTTTATGCGGTTTTGTGTAGTCTTATTTGGCATATTGATTATTCACGATACCACAAATTTTGCAGGAATGAAAGGTAATTATTTGGGGCGGTCTAGACTAGTTGAATATCTACTGGTCTTGTGCTAATTTGACAAAGGTTCTGTATGCGTGGGTTCGCCCCAATTACAGAAAAAACAGTTCATAAACAATTAAATAAAAAATAACATTATGGGTACGCCCAAATTCTCATTAAAGGTTGCAGCGTTAAGTCTCCTTCCGTATATTGAATCCTTGTCATTCCAGCAGGATATAAGTCGGTTTGTGGGGAATAGGAGTTTTTCTTGGAGAATAGACGGTCGAGATTATATCTTTGATCACTTTCGGGCACACACGATGATGAGTGCGGTTCTATGGGAGAAACCTATGTTGCATGCGATACCAATCTGTAATGATGTTATATTTCGTGTCAATGGTCGTGTGCATCAAGTCACCGAACGGCGACTGCTCGTACAGAGAACAAACACTCATATTTATAATTGCTCATGGTTCTATCAGATTACGAAATATATTCCTGTTCCAGGGCGAGATACTATGACGAATCACTTGTACTCTGTAGCGAGTTCAATCATATGGCTTCGCTATGATGATGAATCGAAACAAGATACTATCCATCTGCCACAGGACTTCTTCGATGTGGGCTTTCGTAAGCATCTTTCCGAATGGGCAGACGAATCTATCAAACCCAGAGAAAAGTCGGTAACAAATCTGCGCAACCTTCAAAAACTGGTAACTGATTCGGGAGACAAACGAGCGTAGGTCGTAATTTAATTTTTTATTCGCTGATTAGTTTCACACGCCCTCCTTCCGAGGGCGCTTTTCATTTGGGACGAGGCACTGTAAAATGACAGCATGCAAACATTACTGATCATTCTTGTTATTGTCGCTGTTGCTGTAAATATTTTCTTGCTAATTGCTTTTCTAAAGCGTAAAAATAGTGCCGATGCAGATGATGCGGAAAAAGATGAAAAAAGCGAGGGACTCAAACTTATTTTGGAACAAGTCAATGAACTTTCGCGTACTGTAGATCGCAAAGTCGGAGATCTGACGAAGACTGTTGATAATAAAATGCAGGACACGGCACGTTCTATGCAGGACTCTATGAGGACACAGCTTTCGGAATCATCCAAACTTATAAAAGAGGTAACACAAGGACTCACGAAACTTGATGAGACAAATAGGCAGGTGGTTTCATTTGCAGATCAGCTTCAAAATTTGCAGGACATTTTGAAAAATCCGAAACACCGTGGCATTCTAGGTGAATACTATTTGGAGACACTTTTAAAAAATGTTTTGGCACCGGGGCAATTTCAAATGCAATATGCTTTCAAAAATGGTGAGATCGTAGATGCTGTCGTTTTCGTAAAAGATAAAATAATACCGATTGATTCAAAGTTTTCTCTGGAAAATTACAATAAGCTCGCGGAAGAGAAAAATCCGGCAGAGAGGGAAAAACTAGAAAAGGCATTTGTGGGGGATCTCAAGATTCGCATTCAGGATACAGCAAAATATGTGAGACCTGCGGAGGATACTATGGAATTTGCTTTTATGTTTATTCCACATGAAGCTATTTACTATGATTTGCTGGTAAATAAAATCGGCGCTGTGACGGAAGAAACTGACAATCTGATTCAGCGCGCGGCTAGTAAATATAAAGTGATCATTGTTTCTCCGACATCATTTCTGGCATATTTGCAAACGGTTCTCCAGGGGCTCAAAGCGATGCAGATAGAGGAGACGGCAAAAGATATTATAAAGCGTGTTGGCGAGCTCGGTACTCATCTCAAGCGTTATGATGACTATCATTCAAAGCTTGGCACATCACTCAAAACTGTTGTGAATCATTACAATAATTCAAGCAAAGAATTGAAAAAAGTTGATAAAGATATTTTGCGAATTACCGATGAGGCACCGGGGATAAAAGTTCCACTTATTGAACAGGGGATTGATGTGGAGGAGTAATATGGCAGGAACATCATTTACTGCGCCGACATCTTCCCCCTCCGAGCCATTAATCACTCCGCTCCGCTAAGGCTCTACGGTGGAAGTGTCGGCTTGTAAAAGGATGTTCCTGAAGCAGTAAAAGGCAGATTTGGGTATGCAAATTTATTTGTCCGAGTATTTCTTCCGAGCGACGAACGACTATCATTTCCAAAAAATTATTTACGGGGGTCCGAAAGGAAATAATTTTTTTGGAAATGAAAGAGTGAGGAGTTCCTCGGAATACGGAGGACAAGGAAATTTGCATACCTAAATCTGCCCAGACTTTTAATTCAACGAATACCTACCATTTTTCTCTGTCACAACTCCACGAAGCTCAAGTTCAGAAATGATTGCATTGAATTTTGCAGAATCAAAGTCAGTTTTTTCAATAAGTTTATTTGACGATGAATTTTCAATTTTGAGACAATCTACTATAGTTCGCTCATCTGCGGAAAGTGACATCTCTGCAAAATTTGGCAAGGCATCATTCATTCCATCTTTGCGATTTACCTTGAAGCCGAGAGATTCTAGTACGTCCTCAGAACATGTCACAGGTGTTGCGCCACGACGGAGTAACATATGTGGTCCGTATGAAAGTGAACCAAATATTGAGCCGGGTACTGTGAGAATGTCGCGTGCAAACTGTGCGGCGTAATCGGCTGTGATGAGTGTGCCAGATCCTTTTGCTGCTTCTATGATGAGTGTGGCATGAGATACGCCTGCCATGAGACGATTTCGTACAGGGAATGTCCACGGTGTGGATTGCATTTCATAGGGGAAACTAGAAAGCAATGCGCCTCCGGATAATACTATGCGGTTCGCTAGGGGGCGTTTTTGTTCTGGATACAGTACATCTGGAGAGAGTCCTGATCCTGGAAATGAAATTGTCTGGAGCCCTGCTTCTAGAGCTGTTTCGTGTGCTATAGAATCTATGCCAAATGCGAGACCAGAGACTATGACTATCGGATGTCCCGCCAGTCCCTTAATTATTTTTCTGCATACCAGTTCCCCATATTCACTGAATTTTCTGGAACCAACAACGCATAGAAATTTATTTTCATCACTTGGTAATTTGCCGATAATATCCATTGAATCAGGCAATCTAGAAATTTGACGGAGTAAAAACGGATATTCTTTTTTGTAAAGTTTATTTGGCAACATATGGTCAACAATTTTACCATAAATCGTTTGAGATTTGGGAAGAAAATTGTCTTGAACATTTCTTATTAATAAAAAAAACGCCTGCGAAATGAGATACTGTTTCTCATGGGCAGGCGGGGGTGATGCGAGTTTAATATTTCTTTTGCACGATTCGAACAAATTGGTGGGAACCATCGTATTCCATATACGAATACTTTCGGACTTGCACTCTATCATCATTTTTGAGCTCGTATGAGAGGGGTGAAAAAGCCAGAAAAATTTCATTGGTATCAGATACGCGTTCGTCGCGCACTTTCACGATTTGGAATGACCGATTTGTAGAGCTGTCTATAATGATGTCAACTACGCAGGCATCATATTCAATATTACCGATAAGAATATTTCGCTCCTCATTTATCGGCGCGACGATCCCTACTTCAGTATTGCTGTAGACCGGCCTCGGTCGTAATCCGATATATATGCAGGGTATCACGACGAGAGCAATGAAGAACATACAAACAAATGAATGTTTTGCACTTTCCATAAATCAAATTCCTTTCCATATTTATTGCCTTTTCGGCAAAAGATTTTGTCAGATATCTATTTGAAATCAGTCTTGCATAATAAATGAAGTACTGTCAATCGCACTAGCTTCGCTCGGTTGGAACTTTTCCTAGCTGGAAAATAATATGTTAATATATACATCATGTTAGATATCAAATTTATTCGGGAAAATAAAGAGGTGATAGAGATGGCATCAAAGAAAAAACATCTTGCTTTCAAGGTGGATGAGCTCATTTCCAAAGATGATGAGAGAAAGATGCTCATGCAAAGCACCGAGCGACGCCGAGCCGAACAAAACTCTGCTAGCGACAAGATAATGCAGGCCAAAACTCCTGAGGAAAAGACAAAACTCATAAGCGAGATGAAACTGGTAAAGGCGGATCTAGAAAATGATGAAGAAAGATTGAAACAAGTCCTTGTTGATTGGCAAAAACTCATGCTCTCTACGCCGAATATTCCAGACATGTCTGTGCCAGACGGAGCAAGTGATGCGGA
>Ga0172379_10004712_pt1 | contig 19761 bp, 17 predicted proteins | sample GrowelOW334metaG_FD_119756 | JGI IMG/M metagenome (GOLD analysis project Ga0172379, IMG submission 119756) | Groundwater microbial communities from an aquifer near a municipal landfill in Southern Ontario, Canada - Groundwater well OW334 metaG | ecosystem: Environmental > Aquatic > Deep...
AAAATAGTAAAGCCGCTCATTAAACCCGGCATGACGGAACTGCAGGTCAAAAACAAACTCGAATCAGTTATGGCGGATTTCGGCGCTTCCGGCCCGTCGTTCGACATTATCGTGGGGGTGGGACCTAATGCGGCAAAACCGCACCACGTGACTTCCCTGGCGAAAGTAAAAAATAACGAGGCGTTGCTGATAGATTTCGGCTGCGTGCTGGACAATTATTGCTCGGACATCACGCGCACTTACTTCGTGGGAAACCAGCCGACCGAGGAATTTAAAGAAGTCTACGACATCGTGGAACGCGCGCAGAAGGCGGGCGTGAAAGCGGTGCGGGAAGGCGTGCTTACGGGCGCGGTTGACAAAGTCTGCCGGGACATCATCACCGAAGCCGGTTACGGCGACCGTTTCATCCACACCACCGGGCACGGCATCGGCATTGAAATTCATGAAACGCCGCGGCTGAAAGTCGGCGGTATTGATATACTGCATGAAAATATGGCGGTTACGGTGGAACCCGGAATCTATCTGCCCGGTAAATTCGGAGTGCGGATTGAAGACACTGTTCTGGTAACGAAAAAAGGCTGTGAAATCCTTACGAAATAGGAGCAAAATATGATAACGATTGCTATACTGCTGGTTATCGGGCTTGCGGTGATGTTTCTGGTGTCCACTTATAACGGCCTCATCGCGCTCAGAAATAACGTGATGAACGCCTTTAAGCAGATTGACATCCAGCTTAAAAGGCGGCACGACCTTATCCCCAATCTGGTCAATTCCGTTAAAGGCGAAATGAAGTTCGAACAGAGTACCCTGGAAAAGGTTATCTCGGCCAGAACAGCCGCGGTTTCGGCGGGCAATTCCGGCAATCTGGCGCAGATGGGCAAAGCGGAAGGCGAGCTGTCCGGCGCGCTGGGCCGTCTGTTCGCGGTGGCGGAAGCGTATCCCGACCTTAAGGCGCACACCAACGTCACAAGCCTCATGGAAGAACTCAAGTCAACGGAAAACAAACTTTCTTTCTCCAGGCAGTTTTACAACGATCTGGTGACTAAGTTTAACACGCAGCAGCAGGTTTTTCCGACCAATATTTTCGCCTCCATGCTGGGTTTTTCGCCCGCGGAGCTGTTCGAAATAGAAAACGCGCAGGAGCGGGAAAACGTCCAGGTTGATCTGACGATATAGTTTACCAATGGATTTATACGAACAGCAGGCCTCTAACAGGCGGGCCACGGCTCTGATAATAATGGCTTTTGTCGCGTTTTTCCTTGTTATAGGGATTGGCGCGGATGTCTTCGTGCTTAATTATCATGTGCCCGGAATAGAGGGACGGGCTCCGCGCATAGCCATGGCGGGAGACGGGAACCTGCGCTCTATCCGCGCGTTGGGCGGATTTAAATATCCGTTCGCCACCATTATTGCATTGATGATAGCTGGCGTGTTCATGGCGAATGCTTTTTTCCGCGGCACCAAGATGGTTTTAAAAAGCGTTCACGCCTACCGGGCAAATCCCGATATTCCGCAGCACAGGCAGCTGCTCAACGTCGTGGAGGAAATGAAAATCGCTTCGGGCCTGCCTATGCCGGAGGTGTACATTATTCCAGACGCCGACTTAAACGCCTTCGCCACCGGCCTGCACCAGGAAGGCGCCTGCGTGGCTGTCACCGAGGGGCTTTTGCTCCGGCTTAATCGCGAAGAACTGCAGGCTGTTGTGGCGCACGAGCTGAGCCATATCCACAACATGGACATGCGTATGATGACGATTCTGGCCGCCATGGCGGGTGCGATTGTCCTCATAGCCGACATGCTGGGCCGGTATATGTTTTTCGGGCGCGGCAGCGGTGAGCGCAGAAGCGGCGGCGGTCCGCTGATGGTGGTCTGGATAATCCTGCTGATCCTGTCGCCGATAATAGTGAATCTGATGGCGATGGCGGTTTCGCGCAGGCGGGAATATCTGGCGGACGCCACGGCGGCGGAATTTACGCGCAATCCGCTGGCTCTGGTTTCCGCTCTTAAAAAAATAAGCGGCGCGGTTGAGCCGACGCGCTCCATCGGTAAAGGCGTGGCGCATATGTGCATAGAGGATCCGCGCGGGTCCGAATTTTCCAGCGGCACGGATTCGTTTTCCAATATGTTCAGCACCCACCCGCCGGTGACCGCGCGCATAGAGGCGCTGGAAGCGATGGCGTACCAGAACAACTCTTGATTTAACACTACGAAAAGGAGCAGTAAAACTATGATAACGACGTCAGACTTTCGCGAAGGCCTTCTTATTGAGGATGATAAGGGAAATATCCTGGAAATACTTCACTACCAGCATCACCGCAAATCGGCGGCCCGGGCCGTGGTGCGCGTGAAATTCCGCAACATGAACACCGGCGCGGTGGTTGAGGACAGTTTCCGCCCCGAAGATAAATTCAAGGACGTGGATGTGGAAAAACATCCCCTTTCCTACATGTATACCGACGGCGGCAAAGCCGTGTTCATGAATAACGAGTCCTACGAGCAGATTGAAATAGCTTTGGACAGGCTTGGTTCTTCGGCGAAATTCCTCGTGGAAAACGAGGAAGTGGAAGGCCTGTACATTAACGGAAATTTCTTCAACATTCTTCTGCCTGCGAAAGTGGAACTCACCGTGGTGGACACGGTGCCGGGTGTTAAGGGCGATTCCGTTTCCAATATGACGAAGCCCGCCGTTTTGTCCGGCGGCCTGGAACTGAAGGTTCCCCTTTTCATAAACCAGGGAGACAAGATCCGCGTTGACACCAGAACCAGTGAATATGTCGAGCGCGCCTGAGCGGAATAACAGTGCCTTTAATTTGCGCCGGCGGGGGAAAGCGTTTTCCTGCCGGCGTTGTTTTTGTTTTTCGTACGCGGTGCTTTTATTTTCCGGATTCGGCGCCAGCGCTTTGGAAATAGCGCGCGTTTCCGGGCCGGATAAAGACGGCTCCGCCGCTTTCAGGTTCAGCGGGGAATTCGGCGGTTTTATAGTCGAAGGTGTGCGGCTTGTCCCTTCCGCAAGGTCCGGGCCGCAGCCGCAAATGCCGGTTTATTGCTCGAAGTCAGGCAGGCGGTATGCCGACATAACGCTGCGCGACAAAGGCGTTTATGCTGCGGTTTTGGAAGTTTTTGAAACCGGCAAAACCGCGCGGGTCGTCCCGGCGGGCAATGCGGTTTGTGTTAAAAAATCCGGCGCTTTGTGCCTTACGGGTGTTCGGTCTATAACCGAAAAAATGATGAAGGCCGGCGTAATTTTTGAGGACGCTGTAGCGGCTGATTTTATGCTCTATAAAGTGTCCGGCCCAAAGAGGTCTTATTTCAGGATGAGCGAGCCGGACGGATTCAAGGCCGAAGGCGGGCTGCACTCGGCGGTGCGGAAGCTGATCCTGTCCGTTGCGGAGGGGGAGAAATGAAAAAGTTTTTTCGCGGCTTGCTGTTTTTCGCTTTGTCCGCGGTTTTTTCGGAGCTGGCGTTTTGCGGCGGTTTTAAAATTGAAAAGTATTACGGCAAAATGAGCGGATCCCCCCGTGATGTCGTTTCCGGCTGCGCGATAGTGAAATTCAAGGCCGGAACAACAGCCGGGCAGATTTCAGACGCGCTTTCGCGCACGGGATTTAAAAAGGATGTATGGCTTGACGAGCCGTCACTCCTGCGGGTGGAACTGCCGGAGGCGATGTCCGTCGCCCAGGGCATACTGGCTCTGGGCCAGCTCGCTATCGTAGAGGCGGCGGAGCCGGACGGGGTTTATAAAAACCAGAAAATCCCCAACGATCCGTATTTGAATTCTCAGTACGGGCTTTCCTATATAAGCGCCACTCCGGGCTGGGAATTTGAAACGGGCGTTTCAAGCCCGGCGCTTATCGCGATAGTGGATTCGGGGATAGACGGCACGCATCCCGACATAAAGAACAGGCTTTCTGCGGATAAAAACGCGTGGTTCGATTTGAATAACGGCGGGCAGATGCATTACGAAAACCCGCCGACTTATTGCGACGCGCACGGCAGCCACGTCGCCGGAATAGCCGCTGCTCAGACGAATAACGCCGAAGGAGTCGCCGGAGTCGCCTGGGGCGGGGAAGTGGTGTCTTTGCGTATTTTTCAAAGCGACGCTTTAAACTGCGACTACACAAGCGACACCGCCATTTACAGCGCGGTAAAATATATTTCCGATGTTGCCCAGGCTACGGGCCGCCGTGCGGTGGTTAACATGAGCCTTGGCGGCATGCCTTCCAGCACAAGCGACATTTGCAGCATAAGCCAGCGGCTCGCGGTTGATTATGCGTTAAGCAGAAACGTGGTTCTTGTCGCCGCCGCAGGCAACTACGCCGCGCCTGATCCCACAGTGGGGCAGGCGGTTATGTGTCCCGCCCGCATTCCCGGCGTTATAGCGGTGAGCGCGTTCGACCAAAATGGAAAAGTGACTTATTTTTCCGCGCGCGGCCCGCAGGTGGCGGTTTCCGCTCCGGGCAGCGCCGTTTTCAGCATTAACGCCGGCGACGGATATGTAAATATGAGCGGGACAAGCATGTCCGCTCCGTTTGTGGCCGGAGCTGTCGGGCTGCTTTTGTCCGCGAAACCTACCGCCAGCGCGACGACAGTAATAAACTGGCTTGAAAACTCCGCCGATCCGGTCGGCGGTTTCACCGAAACTTACGGATACGGTCGTTTGAATGTATATAAGGCTTTGCGGCTTGCCGTTACCGGTTCGGCCGTGGATCCTAAGGCGGAGGAAAAGATGACCGCTTTTCCCAATCCGTTTCGGCCCGGACGTGGTGAGCCGCTGACTTTCCTTATTCCCGCTTCTCTTTCGGGGTCTGACACAAAAATAAGGATTTATAATATGAACGGCGATCTGGTACGTTCGCTTGCCGCTCCTTCCTGGGACGGGAAAAACGAGGCCGGACTGTCCGCTGCCAGCGGGGTGTATATTTTTTACGTCGAAACTTCCGTAGGCAACGGCAGGGGCCGTTTCGCGCTGATAAAATGAAATGCGTTAATCTTTCCAGCGGGCTTGTTGTTTCAGCCGATGTTAAAACCGCTTTCGACGCCAAAAGCAGGATGGAAGGCCTTTTGTCCAGAACCGGGCTTGATCCGGGCGAAAGCCTGTTCATAAAACCCTGCTCGCAGATTCACACTTTTTTCATGAAGTTTACGATTGACGTGGTTTTCATTGACAAAAAGGGGCGGGTACTCAAAGTTGTCCATGAAATCAAACCCTGGCGCATATCAGCCTGGGTAATCGGAGCGGACGGAGTTTTGGAGCTGGCCGCCGGAGCCTGCAGGGGCAAAGTAAAGAAAGGCGATACCCTGGAAATTTCCGGTTAGCGGCCTTTGTGAATATTAATGCTATTATGGTAAACTGTACCTAATGGCAGATCTCCAGAAAGAAGGCCTTTCGCGGCGCAGGACAATCAAGGAAATCCTCATCGAGAAAAAACTCGCGACTGAGGAGGATATCAATGCCGCCCAGGAAAGAGCCAAAACCCAGAAAAAAACGCTGCAACAGGTCTTAGCCGAAGAAAAAACGGTTGACCGCGTGCCGCTTCTTAAGGTGCTGAGCGAAGCGTGGAAAGTTGATTTCGTTGATCTGCTGACCGTGGAGCCGGATAAAGAAATCGTCCAGATGGTTCCCGAATCCGCCGCGCGGCGGCATATGGCGGTTCCGTTTCAGAAGTCGGAAGACAGCCTTTCGGTGGCTATGGGCGATCCGCGCGACTTTTTCGTACTGGAAGATATAAATCTCAGAACCGGCCTTAAAGTTGTTCCTTATCTCGCGCTTCCTCAGGACGTAGAATTTCTGCTGGACAAGGTTTACGGGAAAAGCGAAGGCGAGATGATGGACAAACTGCTCGCCTCGGTTAAAAAATCCGGCGAACTGGAAGACGACGGGATCGAGCTTAAAGACGAAGAAAAAACCGACATCACTGATATAGACGCAAGCGCTCCCGAAGTAGAAAAATTCACCAACGCTATTATTCTGGGCGCGCTTAATCTTAAAGCGTCCGACATACACATTGAGCCGTTTGAGGATCCCACTGGCAAAACCAGCCAGATGCTCATCCGCTACCGCGTGGACGGCATGCTGCGGGCGGCGAATTTTTCCATTCCTTGGTCATACCGCGCCGCTGTTATCGCCAAAATAAAAATCATGACCAACTCGATGGACATCACCGAGCGGCGCATTCCGCAAAGCGGACGCATCCAGATTCTGGCCAAGGGAAAACCCGTTGAGTTCCGCGTGGAAATAGTGCCGACGGTGTACGGCGAATCCTGCGTCATGCGTATTCTGGACCGCGCCTCCGTCCGGGTTGACATCAACAAACTGATGTTCATGCCAGACACCCAGGAAAGGTTTCTGGGCCTGCTTAAAGGCATCGGTGGAAAAAAGAATTTCGGTCTTATAATAGTCTGCGGACCAACCGGTTCTGGAAAATCCACCACGCTTTACGCCGCGCTTAACTACGTCAACCGGCCCGACATCAAAATACTCACCGCGGAAAATCCTGTCGAGTATAACATAGACGGGATTGTGCAGGTTCCCGTTAACCCGGACATAAAACTGGGCGACAACAAGTGTTTCGATTTCGCCACGGCGTTGCGCTCTTTCCTGCGGCTTGACCCAGATGTCATAATGGTCGGCGAAATACGCGACGAGGAAACCGCCCATATCGCCATGGAAGCCGCGATGACAGGGCATCTGGTGTTTTCAACTATCCATACCAACGACGCGCCCAGCGCAGTTGCCCGTTTGGTCGAGATGGGCCTGCCGGCTTATGTCGTTGTGGCGACTTTGAAGGCGGTTTTAGCCCAGCGGCTCGCCCGCAAACTGTGCGACAGCTGCAAGCAGCCGTATGACCCGTCGCCCGAAGAAATAGCGGGCTTCCGCGACAACTGCCTTGAAATACCGCCCGGCACGAAGCTTTACAAGCCGGTCGGCTGTCCGGAATGCAAGGATATCGGCTTCCGGGGACGCATCGGCATCCATGAACTGCTGATCATGACGGATTCTTTGAAGAATTTCGCCCTTAAAGATATTTCCGCCGGACCTTTGCGGGACGCCGCCGTAAAAGAAGGCATGCGCACTATTTCGCAGGACGGGCTTGAAAAAGTGCTTAAGGGTTACACCACAGTTCGAGAGGTCCTCGGCGGAGCCGCCGAGGAAAGTGCGAAGTAAGGGGAGCTGTAATGACGGACAAAAGCTGCGGAAAAAATTTCAATGCCCTGGAACTGCTGGATCTGGCGTGCAATCTGCATTCCATAATGGATCTGGATTTCCTGCTCCAGAAAATCGGGTATTACGCCGAGGAAATATTGAACTGCGAAGCGAGTTCAATAATGCTCTTAGACGAGAAGAAGGAAAACCTGCTTTTTAAAATAGCCACCGGCGCCAAGGGCGGCGCGCTTAAGAAAATGCGCGTTCCCGTGGGTGAAGGCATCGCCGGCTGGGTGGCCCGGGAGCGCAAGGATGTTGTAGTCAACGACACTCGCCAGGACCCCCGGTTCGCCGCGCAGTTTGACAAGGCGTCCGGTTTTATCACCCGCCAGCTTTTGGCTGTGCCCATGCTTAACAAGGGCGAACTGATAGGCGTGGCGGAAGTGCTTAACAGGCGGGATAATTCCCCTTTCTGCCCGGAAGATGTGCAGATGCTAAACAGCCTCGCGGGGCTCGCGTCCGTGGCTATTTCCAACACCCGGCTTATCCAGGAGCAGAAAAACTTTTTTTCTCACGTGCTGGAAATCATGGCCGCGTCTATTGAAGTGGCTTCGCCCCATATGCAGGCCCACCCCACCCATTGCGCTTATCTGGCCTGCGCTTTAGCCAAACGGTTCGGCATGGTTGATCCCGATTACCGCAATATTTATTACGCCGGGCTTCTGCATGACATCGGCTATATCGGCATGAAAAACGAGCGGCTGCTGTCCGAATCCGGCCTGGTGGCGGGCACTTCGCCCGAACAGATTTACGTCACCATGTCCATCCGGATGCTTGACGGCATACACATCTTCCAGGGCGCGATGCCGATAGTGCGGCATCACCGGGAGAATTTTGACGGAACGGGTTTCCCCGACGGGCTTAAAGGCGGCGCCATTCCTTTCGCCGCGCGGATTTTGCGGCTGGTGGACGCGGTCGAGGAAATCCGGATGCATAAAAAATTGTCGGGCGACGCTCTCCGTGAGGCGGCTATCGCCGGCGCGCAGAACGGCGCAGGCACGCTTTTCGACCCTGAGATAGTGCCGGTGTTTATCGAAATGCTCAAAGAGCAGGACCAGATTTGGGAACTGTGATTATCAGTTTTACCGCGAGTTGACATCAATGGAACAAAAAACGCCGCTTTATAAAGCTTTGGATATGGAGGAATTCCTCGATATCTGGTTTTACCATCCGCTTGGCTTCCGAATAGCCCTTTTGGGCAAACGCCTTGCCCTTTCCGCCGACCAGGTGACTTATGCCAGCATGTTTCTGGGCATAGCCGGCGGCCTTATGCTGAGCCGCGCAAGCGTCATATGGTGGGGCTACGCGCTTTTGATAATCTCCAGCGTGCTTGACAGCGCTGACGGCCAGCTCGCCCGCATGACGGGGAAAAGCAGCGAGCGCGGGCGTATCCTCGATGGCATGATAGGATACTTCACCTTCACCTGCGCCTATCTGGGCCTGTGCCTGCTTTATCTGTCCAATCCGGAACACGCGCACGGCGCGGTGTTCATATTTTCGCTGGCGATAATTTCGGGGATGTTTACGGCGGTGCAAAGCAGCCTTTACGATTTTTACAGGACTTCCTTTTCCTCCATAGTGACCAAAGCGAAAGTCGAAATGCATAATGAAAGCGAAAAGCTGAGCTGGTTTTTCAAGTTTTGCTATTCGGGCTACCACGTTTACCAGAAAATGTTCGCGAGCAGCCATCTGGCCGCTATGGCGGCGATGGTTTCAAAAACCGGCCCGGACGGGCGTGTGCCGGACTCTGTCCGCGCGCTTTACCGCAAGACAAACAAACCCATGGTGCGCATGTGGAATCTGCTGGGCGACAACACAAGATTTCTGGCGATAGCCGCGGTTTTGATTCTTTATAGACCGGAATTGTATTTCTTTTTTATAATAATAGTGGTGAGTTTGCTGGCCGCTGTTTTAATTATGGTCCAGCGCTATAAAGATTATAAATTTATAACTGAACTTCGAGGATTGTGATCATGAAAAAGATTGTTCTTTGTTTGGGACTTTTGTGCCTGTCCGCCGGCGCGTTCGCCGGCACTTACAGCGATTTTTCGAAATACGCCACCGCGGACTCGCTTAAGCCGTTCGCGCGCGACATGGGCGGTTTGATAGGGTCAGGCCTTTTTTCCACGGGCCGCAGCCTGGGTTTTTCCGGTTTTGACGTCGGCGTGCGAGCCGCGGCCCAGTTCAGCCCGTCTAGCGATAATACGATTCTGAAAAATTCCGGAGTGAATATGCTCTGGCTGCCCTGGATTCAGGCGGAAATAGGAATGCCGTTCCGGCTTGACGGTTTCATCCGCGCCACGAATTATGAAGGCCTTACCATGAGCGGCGGCGGCATCCGCTGGGGCATCACGAAGGTTGACGACGAGCCTTACGCATTGCAGTCAATGCTGGTCGTGGCGGGGCATTCCGCCGTCAACAGGAGTTTTTCCATAACCCATTTCAGCGGTAATTTTGTAACTTCCATGAAATTATCCCAGGTCGTTACCCCTTATATCGGCGTCGGTTTCGACCATACGCGCCTTATGGTGATGGAGTCAAGCGCGGATCCTTCGCTTGTCGGCAGTGACGTTACCGTTAACGATTACCGCGCGACAGTCGGAATGCATTTTAAAATCATCCGGTTCGGCTATTTGAACACCGCGTTCAATATGCTGCACGGTCAGCCCGCGCTGGAAGGTTCGCTAGGCGTACGGTTTTAGGAATTTGCGTTTCTGCGAAAAAGCCTCCGCCATGCGGAGGCTTTTTTATTTGGAATTGTTTGTTAGCAGGGCAAGGTTCTTTTTTGCCGGATCGAAATCCGGCTCAAGCGTTAAAGCGGTCTGCATACGCCGGAGAGCTTCCTTCTTTTCACTCGCCAGCATAAGAGTTGTGCCGTAGGTGAAATCGAAACGGTCAAGATATTTGGCAAGCCCGGCGCGTTCGATATTTTTCATCTTATCTGCGGCTTGTTTAAACCGAGTGGCGTTCACGTCTTTTAGCGCCGTTTCATATTGCGCGGCGGCGGCCTGAAATTCTGGCGGGCAGAGAAGCCGGTACACTTGGGAATCTTCGCCAGGGTTCTCATAAACTTTTTTAAAACGCAGAGGATTGGAAACCTGCGTTTTGAGCAGAGCCGTCATTGCGTTTAAGCCCTTTCTGCGGTCCGGGGTGGTTTGTATTATCGACGACTCCTGGTCCAGCCAGAGATAAGCCACCCGCATTCCGCAGATATCGCGATACCATGAATTGGAGTCCGCGGCGTAGTAATACCCGTAAGACTGGCGGCCTGTCAGATACGCGGCTTTCTCCTTGAAAGTGGACATGAGAATGGCGTCCGGGGCGGTGTTTTCCCTTATCATCCGCGCCGTTTGCGCGGGCCCGTGTTTGGCGGAATTGTCAGCGCGGGCGGAGGCGAGCAGGCCGAAATCGAAAACGCAGAATAATCCCATGAACGCGCAAGCCAGCGTTATTTTCGCTTTGCGCGGCATGAAGAAAAGCCCGGCCGCCAGCGTTTCCAGAACGAACGGCAGCACGATTAAAAAATATCGCGAACTCTGATTGACCCAAAACAGGTGTAATCCTAAAACCATTAGCGCGTAAACAAGCCGGGGCCGCGTTTTTTCATAGTCAGGCAATTTGAAAATGCGGAACGCGCCTGCCGCAAAAACCGCCCAGAACGATAACGAGAATATTTTCAGCAGGGCGTCGCTTTCCTGCGGCAGGAATTCGAAAGCGGAAATGAACAGCGGCAGGTTGAACAGGGTGTAGAGGATATTGCTGGAAACGTTGAGCCATAAAGAAGCCAGCGTCGCAGCAAATCCCCGCGCCTGGGGAATTTCTCCGAAATAAGAGGCCGGCGTGCCGGACGACGCCATGTTGTAAATGAACGGAGCCGCGGCGAGCGCGATTCCCGCAATCACGGCGATAATTTTTTTCGCGTTCACTTTCCCGCCGATAAAAAACGGCAGGACGGAAAGCAGTAACAGCGCGCCGTGCGGCCTTATCCATACGGCGAACGCCGTGAAAAGCATGAACGCGTAAGGATTTGGTTTTTTCCGGTCCAGCCAAAGGAAAACGGCGAGCGTCCAGAGAAGGTAAGCCGGTTCGCTCATCAGCGTGCCGGAAAGCATGGCCAGCGCCGGATGCAGGCCGGTTAAAAGGGCGAGAGCCGTTTTGCCGCGATAAAGAAAAAACATCGTCAGAACGGCAAGCGCGGTAAAGAGAACATTCTCCCATTGTCCGCCGGCTCCGCCGCTCAGTTTTACGGCTGGCGCCAGCAGGAGCGGATAGCCCGGCAGCTGGTTGGTTATGGGAGGTTTGCCCGGCACGGCTTCCTGAAGATAGTGCCCGCTTAAAAGCGATTGCGCTGCTAAGAGGTGGCGCGTGTCGTCGTTAAATCTGCCTATGTAGGTTAGGGGCCGCAGCGCGGCGTAGAAAGAAACCAGCAGCAGAAGCGCAACGGTTAAAAGCGCGTTACGCTTTGAAATTTCCCTTAAATTCACGGTTCACTTCCCGCGCCATGTCGCGCTTTTTTATGGTATCGCGCTTGTCCATGTAATTCTTGCCTTTGGCCAGCCCGATTTTAATTTTCGCCCAGCTGCCCTTGAAATAAATTTCAAGCGGAATGAGCGTGTTTCCCTTTATCTGGGTTTGGCCTATGAGGCGTTTGATTTCGGCGGCGTTAAAAAGCAGTTTGCGCGTGCGCGCCGGATCGGTTTTCTCGACGTGGTTGAATTCATAGGGCTGAATGGTGAGGTTGTGAATGAAAACTTCGTTGTTCGCGACTCGCGCGAAACTGCCTTCCATGGAAACATTGCCCAGCCGGAGCGATTTCACTTCCGGTCCGGACAGGACGATGCCTGCTTCGAAAATATCTATAATGGCGTAGTGAAAGAACGCTTTTCGGTTGGTCGCCATGGACGCGGGATCTTTTTTCTTAGCCATATTGTTTATTTTAGCAAACTGCCGGCTCCTCGGGCGGAAGTTTCGGCGATTTCTTATATGGCGAAGGATTTAGTATAATAAAAAAATACGGAGAGATGGCCGAGCGGTTTAAGGCGCAGTCCTGGAAAGACTGTGTATTCGAAAGGGTACCGAGGGTTCGAATCCCTCTCTCTCCGCCCACAATTTTAAAGGCCCCATGCAGATACACCGCACGGGGCCTTTTAAATTGTGGCGCAGTTAAAGGAAAGGATTCGAAGCCAAGTTGAGCGCTGCCCTAAGGCAGATAGCGGAGTGGCGAATACTTGAGCCACGGGAGCGGCAGCGAAACTGGCCGGCGACGAAGGAAGAAAAAGCTTTAGCTTTTTCTGGGTGAGGAGGAATCCCGTAGTCACGATTCCATTTTACTGTTGCCGTGCGTAGTTACAATTAAAACTTGTGACCGAATCCCGTTGGTTTCCTCTCTGCCGTTTCACGGTTTTATGCGGTTATCTCCCACCTTATGTAAACCGCCGCGCTATCAAGTGGCGCGGCATATCCGGCTCGCCGGATTTTGCATTAGGTGAGGATAACCCTTCAAATTTATTGGTAAGTATCCATAACTGAGATTCGTTTCACAATAGGCACGAATAATCTACACTTATTCCTTTGCAATCATAGCGCATTATTTCATATGTTATTCGTATATAATGACGGGGAGATTATGAATCTATATAAATTCAGCACACTTAATAATGAAATAGATGTATGCCGAAGGTGTAAAACAATAACGACGGGGGAATTTTATTGCCAGAAGTTTTCAGAATTTAATGATATTAGGGAAGGTGTTTTTACTTATTTTCCTAACTCTCTGGATGTTGAAAAAATTAGAGGATGTAAGAACGATTTTCGAATTTCCTCATTCACGGACTCTGTTGATAATCGCCATATGTGGAGCTATTATGCCAATGGATATAAAGGTATTGCTATTGAAATTGAGGTGGATAATCCGAAAAAAAATAAGCACATCGATCTGTCCGGGGAATATTCCAAAGGATCTTCTTTCATACAAAAAATTTCCTATATTACCCCAAGTAAGCTAAAACCAGTAAATTGGGACACGAATAATGATAACTCGGTCGAAAAGCAAGTTAAATCAATTCTCCTAAAAAAAGAAAGCCTATGGCGTAAAGAGCAAGAATGGCGGTTTCTTTCAAATCATGGTGATAATTCACAAAAAATAGGGAAAATCACGGCTGTTTATTTTGGTGCACCGTATGGAAATATTACAAATGCTAAAAGTGTTATAAAAAACAGTAAAGCACTTAGCGAATATATGCAATTCAAGAAAAAGTTAATTGATGCGTGTGACTTGGAAGAAGATTTTGAAAGCACTGAAAACTGCTATGATAAATACAAATTGCCAGCCAACCCCGACTGTAAAAGTTCTTGATACTATCCAGTCTGTCCCGCCACAATTTCAAAGGCTCCGTGCAGATACACCGCACGGAGTCTTTTAAATTGTGGCGCAGTTTGAAGGCAGGGATTCGAAGACGACCCGAACGCTGTCACGGGTCAAATCCGCCGGATTTGCCCGCAACCCCTCCTCAGCAATTTTGCTACGCAAAAAATTGCCTCCGGTCTTGCGGAGGTGGCGGGAAGCATATCCGTATGCTTCCCTGTAAACACGCTCCTCACCACGCCATGTAGTGACGCCCCGAAAGCTTGGAGGGGCGTAACGGCAGTGAGGGCGGCAGGCGACGGGTGAGCAAAAAACTTTAGTTTTTTGAGAAGGAGGAGGAATCCCTCTCTCTCAGTCATCTTTTTGTTAAAATTAAGGATAACTAAAATGAAAAAAATTATTTGGTCCTTATGCGTAACCTCTTTGATTTTATGTCAGGTGCCGCTGGTTTTTGCTCAACAACAATTCCAATTTAAGCCAAACCCAAAACTCCTGATGTCCTGGGAAGAATCCGTAAAAGCGGGAAAAGATGTACGTCCGCCGTACCTGGTGAAATTCAGCACAAGCAGCAAAAGCTTATGGTTTATTGCCGCAAGTCATTCTAATTCCGTTGAAACCGAAACTTTTGAACTTGTAAAAAAAGCTTTTAGCGAATTCAAGCCGCAGGCGTTGATAATTGAAGGAGTAGAAAAGAAACCAAACCTCTCAGCCGAGTCTTATAAATTCCTTATTAAGGACGCTAATCTGGAAACAACCAAATTCTGGCCCATGGGAGAATCAGCGTATGCCGTGGCTTTTGCCGTAAAGCAAAAAACTGCCTGCACCAGCGGGGAACCATCGGCGGAATATATAAGAGCGCATCTGGATAAAAAATTTACGTTGAAAGACCTGTTCGGCTTTTATGTGGTACGCCAGATTCCTGAGATTAAACGCCAGAATCCTGATAAAAAAGTGAATTTTGACGAGTGGTTTAATAAACATGCCCTCGTAGTATCCCGCGAAACCATAGATTCACTTTCATTATCTGAGTTTAAGACTTGGTATGAAGAAAAAAATAAGGAAAAGTTTGATTTTGATAAAATTGATACTAATGTGTCTGCCCCCTTAGCTAACAAAAACGCATTGTTTACGCAGAGAATAAACTATAGCCTTAGCATTGTCCGCAACACTGCAATTCTTGAAACCATAGCTGATATGCTTAACCAGTATGACAAAGTTTTGATTGTATATGGCAGCGGACACTTTGGGCAGCAGGCAAATGTTCTTGAAGATATGCTCGGCAAAGCTGAGATTGTAAAAAAATTAGATCAGGATTGAATTCCAGGCAAAGCTGGCCGTATAAGTTCTTGATATAATGTGAGAAAGCCCTACCACCAGATTTTGCTGATGTTGGTCACGCAAATTCAGATAAGGAGATTTCTCGCAATGGATATTCCACGAATCTTTAACATTACCGAAAGCGCACACCGCATCCATAACCCGTTCACACCCGAAAAGTTCGCCACTCTAGGCGCGGCACTGCGCATGGAAAGGGGAACCTATGTGCTCGACCTCGCCAGCGGTTCGGGGGAAATGCTGTGCACGTGGGCGCGCGATTACGGAATCACTGGCACCGGTATAGACATGAGCCAGTTGTTCACCGAGCAGGCGAAACTTCGCGCCAAAGAACTCGGCGTTGCCGAACAAGTTAAGTTCATACATGGCGATGCTGCTGGTTATGTCTCCGATGAAAAGGTCGGTGTGGCAGCATGTGTAGGTGCCACTTGGATAGGCGGAGGAGTCGCTGGTACTATCCAGCTTCTGTCTCGGAGCCTGTGCACTGGAGGTGTCATCCTAGTCGGCGAGCCTTACTGGCGGCAGTTACCGCCGATGGAAAACATTGCCAAGGAGTGTCATGCCCAGTCAATCTCTGACTTTCTCGTGCTTCCAGAGCTTATCGCGTCTTTTGACCACCTTGGCTACGATGTCGTTGAAATGGTTTTAGCTAACCAAGATGGATGGGACAGATATGAGGCTGCCAAATGGCTTACCATGCGCCGATGGCTTGAAGCCAACCCCAACGACGAGTTAGCGAAAGATGTTCGCGCCCAACTAACCGCTGGACCCATGCGCCACGCCGCTTATACGCGTGAATACTTGGGCTGGGGCGTGTTCGCGCTGATGCCACGGTAATGTTACCAATTAAACGAAAGACAAAAAGTTCTTGATATCATACAGTCTGTTCCGCCACAATTTCAAAGGCCCCGTGCGGTGTTTTTGCATGGGGCCTTTTAAATTGTGGCGCAGTTAAAGGCAGGGATTCGAAGCCAAGTTGAGCGCTGCCCTAAGGCAGATAGCGGAGTGGCGAATACTTGAGCCACGGGAGCGGCAGCGAAACTGGCCGGCGACGGCGGAGAAAAAAGCTTTAGCTTTTTTCGGGGGAGGAGGAATCCCGTAGTCACGATTCCTTTCCGCGAAAGCGGGGCCGTTAATTTGTTATGCGACCTGCGGCGGGACGCAGAGTTGTGACCGAATCCCGTCGTGTTCCTTATGGTCGTGGATGTTGGTATGTAGCGGAGTGGCAAATACTTGAGCCGCGAGAGCGGCAGTGAGGGCAGCCGGCGACGGGTGAGCAAAAAGCTTTAGCCTTTTTCAGGGGAGCCGGAATCCCACTCCCTCCGCCAGATTATTTAATAGATATCCCCGCCGTTTTTTCAGAAAAGATATCCGTACACAATATTGCGAATTTGTATAAAGGGTTATATTAATAGGTAAAATGTATAAGTATACCAGAGGAACTCTTATGAAAATCCGTAACACAAAAATCGCAATTGGTTTGGCGGCAATATCGTCAATCTTGTTGATTTCCGGCTTGCATTATCAGCAGCGCACTAACACTGGAATTAAAGCGATAAGAACGGCAGCATGTCAGCCGCAATACTCGCTCCGCTCCGATATCCTTATGACACTGGTCGGGGTCAAACCACTGTCTTCTAATATCAGGAATGGTGAGGAGTTGTGCTCATTGACAGGCAGAGAAGGCAAGAATGCAAACATCATTTGTTTTAGGGCAAGAGACTCGCTAAACATTGCCAACAAAAAGGCATTATCACGACTTTCAGAAGACAAAACTGTTGCTGCGGTTTTCAAGAGGCATTGCTTAACATTTCCACACAATCCGGATGAATGGATATCCGAATATAAACGCGTAATGGAGTTGCGCGAGTATGATTTTGAATACTACATAGTTCTGGGCACAGTCTATGGCTATGCGCCATTGGAAACAGAGGCTTTTGCGTGGAATATAATTCCAAGAATAGATCAACTATTCACAGAACTATCAAACAAATCCGTTTTAGTAAAATTGCTTCAGGAATCAAATGTGCCTATTCCTGAAAACAGAAATGACTGGAGAAAGCTGATTCATCATGCGGCGGTCGCGAAAAAACCGCTAGAGTGGCAACGCATATTGTTAAAAACTAGAGACGCCCTGCCTGATATTCCCAAGCGGACTAAATTTGTTGGCCTTAACATTCCTGATTTTGATTTTTCGCCATACGCGCGGTTTACAGACCGGGAGCTGGAACGCGACACATACTATACGCAGTCGCAATATCAATTGTCAAAAAACTATGAGCAATTGATAAAGACTAACCACAATTCTCTTGATATAATAAACAATCCGCAGTTGCTAGACACAAACTTACCAACTTTCCCCGCTAAATTCTTAATGTAACAAACTAAAGACAAACATTTTCCATACAAGTAGGACAGAAAAAGTTCTTGATACTATACAGTCTGTCCCGCCCACAATTTTAAAGGCCCCATTCAGATACACCGCACGGGGCCTTTTAAATTGTAGAGAGAAGCACGCAAACTGCTTTGCGTGCGTGAGGGATTCGAAGGGGGGACCGTTGCCGCACTATGTGCGGCAGGGAGCCGGGGTCGCGCAAAATCCCCTGAAAGGGATTTATGCGTGACCGAATCCCGCAGTCAGGATTCCTTTGAGGCCTTTTAAATTGTGGCGCAGTTAAAGGCAGGGATTCGAAGACGACCAGAACGCTGCCCAAAGGCAGGTAGTGAAGCCCCGAAAGCTTGGAGGGGCGTAACGGCAGTGAGGATTGCCTGTCCGAAAACGCACTGCGTTTTCGGCAATCCGCAAGGACGGAAACGATTTTATGCGTAGCAAAATCGTTGAGTAGGGCTCGCACAAAAGCCTTCTGGGCTTTATGTGTGAGAGGGCGGCAGGTTCTGGAGTAGTAAAAAGCTTTTTCTGGGTGAGAAGCACTTGCCAGAAAAATGCAATGCGTTTTTAGTGCTTCGCAAGAGCGGACGCAATTTGTGCGTAGTCAAATTGCGGAGCTATGATCAGAGGCGCGACCTATGACGCGAGTTCAAACTTGCGGCGGCGCATCTGAAAATTGTGACCAAATCCTGTCGTGTTCCTTATGTCCGTACGGTTTTTTCTTGATTTGAAATTTCACAGCGAATATTTCTGGAGTAATTTAGTAAAATTTGAATAATTGGATTGGATCGGGTGAGATTTCACAAACCCCTGCCACCAAAAGCTATTCAGATGTGAGCGTTATTAGTGATGTCAGTGTGGTAATGTGAGAATCGCCAGTTTGTAAACTTTTGCAAGTGGTTGCGAAATTGTCCGCTGACTTGTTGGTTATTGCAAGCGACCGAATACCATGAAGAGGTTTCATGACTAAAAAATCGCCTATGCTCGCAGCAATATTGCTGACATCTTGTTGTGCATATTCGCAAGAAATTAAATTTCCCAAAATCGACACCCATCCTCTGCCTGCTGACTATTCTTTTTTTCAGAACCACATAACAACAAGCACGTTCAGGTTTGATGATAACGAACGCAATGGCTTCCAGATGGATTTCCGAAATTGTGATTTATCTGGCTATGACTTAAACGATAACAGAGACATGATGTATGCAAGCTTCAATAGCAAGACTAAATTCCCTGCGGAATTGCCAAAAGGATTTGAACCAGTCAAAATTCTGGAATTAGGCAAGAATCCTGGACTCGGACTTAGACAGCTTCATGCCGGAGGCATAACTGGAAAAGGGATCGGCATAGGCATAATTGATCAATCTTTATTGGTTGAACACGTGGAATATGCCGACAACCTGAGACTCTACGAAGAAATACATTGTTTAGGGTGTAATGTATCTTCGATGCATGCGCCTGCCGTGGCTTCTATTGCGGCAGGAAAAACGATAGGAGTTGCTCCTGGCGCGGATTTGTATTTTATAGGCCAGACCAACGGAAATAAGTCGTCAGAAGGTGTTTTTGAATTTGATTTGGGATCTATCGCCCAGTCTATTAACAGGCTGATAACCATTAACAAGCAATTGCCGAAAGAACGCAAAATTAGGGTTATTTCCATATCCCTCGCGATGGTCAAACAATGGAAAGGGTATGACGAGGCGATTGAGGCTATTCAGAATGCGCGTCAGAATGGCATTTTTGTGCTTACAGTAGAGGATGAAAATTTCCGGGTTGATGGTCTGGAACGCCTTCCCTTAGCTAACCCGGATAATAAAGATGTATTCTCAGCCGGCCTGATGTTTTGCGGTAATCAAGAAGGCTCAGGGAATGACACTTTGCAGGTTCCAATGGATTCGAGAACGCTGGCAGACCCCAACGGGAAAGAAGATTATTATTTTTCCAGAATCGGTGGACAAAGCTGGATAATCCCTTGGACGGCAGGTTTATACGCTTTGGCTTGTCAGGTTGACGCTGATATAACGCCGGAAGCTTTTTGGACCGCCGCGCTTGAAACAGCAGATGCCGTAAGTTTCCGCAAAGCAGGAAAAACTTACACTCTCAACAAAGTGGTAAATCCCGTGAAACTTATTGCGAAGATACAGGCCACAAAAACGACTAATACTTCGGAAAAGACTAAAATCCAAAAAAAGCCGTAAAAGTTCTTGATGCTATGCAGTCTGTCCCGCCAGTTTACTGAAAGCATGCAAAAGTTGTGCAAAAGCATAGCAACCATCAATACATGACAAGGCTTCGGTTTTTTCAACTGAAGCTATGAACTTAATATGACTAAACGAAAATACAGCTCAGATGAAGCCAAAGCTCAGGATATTGCCGCCATGGGAGTTCCTCTTGGCTCAGTTTATCACAAACTTTATTTTGATGTCGCATGGTTGCATGTTTACTGGAATGAATATATGCAGTTATTTG
>Ga0172379_10004713_pt1 | contig 19760 bp, 16 predicted proteins | sample GrowelOW334metaG_FD_119756 | JGI IMG/M metagenome (GOLD analysis project Ga0172379, IMG submission 119756) | Groundwater microbial communities from an aquifer near a municipal landfill in Southern Ontario, Canada - Groundwater well OW334 metaG | ecosystem: Environmental > Aquatic > Deep...
ACGGACAAGTTCTCGCGCGCCATCCGGATCCGGCTCCTCGAAGGGACCGAGCTCTATACGCTGACCAGGGAACGGGAGCGATTCGTCCGCTGGTTGTGCGCGGAAAAGTTCGGGGGCAGCAAGGTCTCGGTCGTCACCGCCTCGAACTCGCCGAGCCGTCCGGTCGAACGCATGCTTGCCAGACATCGGATCAGGGGGCTCTTCAACGGCTGCTACTCGCCCGATCTCATCGGTTCGAGCAAGCCGTCACGGGAGTACTTCGAGGAGATCATGGAACGGCTCGGCGTCGATCGTCCGGAGCTTGCGCTCATGGTCGGCAACTCGCCGCTGAACGATCTGGGGGCTCTGGCGGCGGGCTTGAACACCCTCCTGATCCTCGACCCCAACGAGCCGGTGGACTTCCAGGATCGGGCTGACGAGATGCTCACGGCGCATCCCAAAGCCCGGTTCCATTTCTGCCGCCGACTTCGCAAGGCGAAGGATTGGATCGAAGAGAACTTCCGCGCCAGCGCCTGCACCCGGTGACCGTACGAACGCGTATGGTCACCGGGAATTTTTTTACGCGCATCGTGCTTGGTAGTGGAATCCCGTCGAGCGTTGGGAAGGGCTACCCATTAAGTCGCGTCTCGCAAAAAACCACCCCGTACCGCGGAGTGGTCTTCGGTCTCGTCCGTGTCATTCCTGATCCTTGCTCCAGTCGCACTCCTTGCTCGAGCACTTGATCTTGCCTTTGGCCGCGAGGACCGTGAGCGAGCCGCACTTGGGGCATTTCTCTCCGGTGGGGCGATTCCAGAGGGCGAAGTCGCAGTCGGGGTAGCGGTTGCAGCCGAAGAAAGTGCGGCCGCGCTTCGAGCGACGTTCGATGATGTCGCCCGTTCCGCACTTGGGGCAGGTGACGCCGGTCTTCTTTTCGATCGACATCCGGCCCTTGCAGGTCGGGTAGTCGCCGCAACGCAAGTACTTGCCGAAACGGCCTTCGACCTCGAACATCGGCTTGCCGCATTCGGGACACTTGAGGTCGGTCGGGATCGGCTCCGCGACCTTGCCGTCTTTCGTGATCGGCTTGGTGTTCTTGCACCCCGGGTAGTCGGAGCAGGCGAGGAACTTGCCGAAGCGTCCCATCTTGATGACCATCGGCTTGCCGCATTTGTCGCACTTGATGTCCGTGGCTTCTTCGGTGAGGCCTTTGCGGGAGAGCGTCTTTTCCTTTTCCGCGAGGTTTTCGTGGAACGGGAGATAGAAATCCTTGACCGTACCGGTCCAGCTGGCCTTGCCGTCCGCGATCTCGTCCAGGTCGTCTTCCATCTTGGCCGTGAACTCGTAGTCCACGATCTTCGGGAAGTGTTCGACCAAAAGGTCGGTGACGAGGAAGGCGATGTCCGTGGGCTTGAGCCGGCGGTTCTCGATGCGTTCGACGTAGCCGCGGTCGATGATCGTCGAGATCGTCGGCGCGTAGGTCGACGGCCGGCCGATGCCATGCTCTTCGAGGACTTTGACGAGCGACGCGTCGCTGTAGCGCGAAGGCGGCTCGGTGAAGTGTTGTTTGGGTTCGGCGAGCGCGAGGGTCATCGCCTCGTTTTCCTTGATCTTCGGCAGGATGTCCTCTTTCTCCGTCTCGTTCGAGAGCGCGAGGAAGCCCGGGAACATGACGACCGAACCGGTGGCGCGACAAGACAGCCGGCCGCCGCCGATGTCGATCGAGGTCTGTTCGAGCGCCGCTTCCTTCATCTGCGAGGCGACGGCGCGGCGCCAGATCAGTTCGTAGAGCTTGTATTGTCCGGGGTCGAGCGCTTCCTTTATCGTCTCCGGCGCGCGCGCAGCGTCGGTCGGACGGACGGCTTCGTGCGCTTCCTGGGCGCCTTTCGATTTGGTGGTGAATTTACGCGGCGTTTCGGGCAGGTAGTCGGCGCCGTACTTGCCCGTGACGAAGTCGCGGGCGCCGGCGACGAACGATTCGGAGAGGTTCACCGAGTCGGTACGCATGTAGGTGATGAGACCGACCGAACCTTCGCCCGGCAACTCCACGCCTTCGTAGAGCTGTTGGGCGATGACCATGATCTGCTTGGCGCTCATGCCGAGCTTGCGGTTCGCGTCCTGTTGGAGCGTCGAGGTGGTATAGGGCGCGTGCGGCGAACGCTTCACTTCCTTGCGATCGACGCGCACGATCTTCCAAGACGCTTCACGCATCTCCGCGGCGAACGCTTCGGCTTCCGCGGTCGTCTTGATCGCGAACTTGTCCAAAGTCTTGCCGTTCACCGCCTGAAGCGTGGCGTGGATCTCGACCTGCTTCGGATCGTGGAAGGTGGCCTCGATCGTCCAATATTCCTCGCTCTTGAAAGCGGTGATCTCGCGTTCGCGCTCGACCGTCAATCTGACGGCCACCGATTGCACGCGACCGGCGGAGAGCCCGCGGCGCACCTTGTGCCAGAGGAGCGGGGAGAGTTCATAACCGACGAGGCGGTCCAAGACGCGACGCGCTTGCTGGGCGTCCACCATCCGGTCGTCGATCGCGCGGGGATTCAGGAGCGCGCCCTTGATCGCGTCTTTCGTGATCTCGTGGAAAGTGATGCGCGACGTCTTGTCGGGCTTCACGCCTAGGAGCTGTTCGAGGTGCCAGGAGATGGCTTCGCCTTCGCGGTCTTCATCAGTCGCGAAATAGACGTGATCCGCGGACTTGGCGAACTTCTTGAGCTCGGTCACGATCTTCCGGGACTTGGTCGGGATGATGTAGTGGGGGAGGAAGGTGCCGCCCTCGATGTCGATGCCGATCTCGCTCTTCGGCAGGTCGCGGACATGGCCGAAAGAGGCCTTGACGGTGAAGTCTCGGCCCAGGAATCGGCTGATGGTTTTCGCCTTGGTGGGCGACTCGACGATTACCAGGTTTTTGGTGCTCATGAGGTTGGGGTCTATCTAAAGTACATACACTAGTAGGAAAAGGCCGGAATGTCAACCGTCACGTCGTTCGAGACGCGCGACGAGACGGTCGGCGACGTCCACGCCCGTGGCCGCCTCGAAGGCTCGGAAGCCCGGGGTCCGGTTGACCTCGAGGACGTAAGTTTCGCCTTTGGAACGCAGGATATCCACGCCGCCGAACTCCCGTCCGAGCGCTCGGGACGCGGCTTCGGCGAGACGTTCGAGCTCGGCCGAAAGCGGCTCCTTGACCGGCCGGCCGCCGACCGCGACATTGGCTCGGAAGTCGCCTTTCGGAACGATCCGGCGCATGGCGCCGATCGCTTGGCCGCCGATCGTGAGGACTCGGACGTCGTGATCGGCCGGCAGGTACTCTTGAAGGGAGAAGAATCCGAAGTTCCGTCCGCTCAAGATCTTCCGGAGATCGCTCGGTTTCTTGGCGAGGTGTACGAAGGTGCCGAGACCGCCGTGGACGCCTTTGACGACGAGCGGGAATCCCAACTCCTTGGCTGCCGCTTCGGAAGTCTCGGCGCTGAAACACTGGATCGTCTTAGGTACGCGCAACCCGGCCGCTTCGAGGGTGAGCGCTTCCCAAGTCTTGCTCATGATGAACGGCCGGCCGTCGCCGACGCCATCGAAGACGCGTCCGCCGTTCCGGCGGAACGTTTCGGCCAAGATGAGCGACTCCGAGACGTGTGGCCAGAAGCGGCGGAACATCAAGACGTCGAAATCGAGCGCGTCCCGTCCCTCGACGGCGAACCGCGGCGCGTCGCCGGTCTTGATCTCGAGATTCGCGAACGACGAAGCCAGCGTCTCGTGACCGCGCTTCTTGGCCGCAGCGACGATGCGCCGCGTCTCATAATGGGTTTTGCGGCCGATAAGGAGGAGTTTCATTTTTTGAGGAGAGTGGAAAGCGAGTGTGGAGAGTAGATAGTGGAGAGTGGTCAGTGGATCGGTCGGAATCGATGTTCGTCTAAATTCGATTCCTATCGGCCCACTCTCCACTATCTACTCACCACCCCCCCCGTCTCGTCCTTCAATACGTCCTGCACCAAACACCGCCGGCGTTCTTGACCCAACCGCCGATCTCGAGCATCGAAAGCATACGCCCGAGTTCTCCGGCGGGCAATCCGGCGATGCGCGCGAGATCGTCCGTGGCGGTGGGTTCCCGCGAGAGAAGTTCGAGGACGCGACGGGCTTCTTCCGGCGGCTCTTGGCGCGATTTGCGTTCGGCTGGAGCGAAACCGAACGTCTCGAGGATGTCTTTGGCGTTCGTCACGAGTTTGGCGCCACGACCGATCAGTTTATGCGGACCGCCCGAACCCTCGCTCCGGACGTCGCCCGGGACGGCGAAGACTTCGCGGTCGTAACGCAACGCGGCTTCGGAAGTGATGAGCGAACCCGAACCCACGGTGGCTTCGATGACCACCGTGCCGAGCGTCGAGCCCGCGATGAGACGGTTCCTGATCGGGAAGATGTATTTGAACCCGGCCATGCCCGGCGGGAATTCCGAGAAGACGGTGCCGCCGGAGGCGACGATGTCGTCGGCCAGTCCGCGGTTCCCTGGAGGATAGATGCCTTGGCGATCGAGGCCCGAACCGAGGAATGCCCAGGTGACGCCCTTGGTCTCGATGGCGGCGCGGTGCGCTACGGCGTCGATGCCGATGGCGAGACCGGAGACCACGACCGTCCCGGCCTCGGCCAGGCCTGTGGCGATACGTTCCGTCATCTCGCGGCCGTAGCGGCTCATGCGCCGCGTCCCGACGACCGCGACCGCCACGGCGTCGCCGACCGGGGAGCCGCGGTAATGCAGGAAGGCCGGCGTGTCGGCGATCTCGCGGAGCAAGGCGGGGAAGCCAGGGTCATCGGGAACGAGCGTACCGATCCCTTCTTTCGCGAGACGTTCGGCGTAGCGTTCCGGCGCGTCGCGGTCGCGCCGTTCGAGGAAGGCATCAGCCGTCGTTTCGCTCAAGCCGGCTTCGAGCAATGCCTGCTTGTCCGCGGTGAAAGCCGCTTCGTAGGAACCGCGAAGCGCAAAAATACGGCGCAAGATCATCGCGCCGAAACAGGTGAATCGTGACAAGGCGCAAGCGGCGCCGGCTTCCGTCCCGGTGAGAGGCATGACTCGAAGCGTTACGGCGTGAAGCCAGTAGCCAGTCGTGAGTTGCGAGTAGGCCGACACCGATTCCGTCGGTCTACTGGCCACTGGCTACTCGCTACTGGCTTTCATTCGCGCCCTACTTCGAGTTTACTTCTTGGGCCGCCTTGGTTGCCCCGACTTTGACGATCTTGTCAAGGGCTACGGCCGCGTCGGCCAGCGCCCAGGCCACGGTCTCGCGTTCCTTTTTCGGGAACGGTTTCAATACGTACGATTGCATCGTGACCTTCCGTCCGTCCTGGGGCGCGATGCCGATGCGGACGCGGACGAAATCCTTGGTGCCAATCGAGTCGATCACGGATTGCACTCCGTTATGGCCGCCCGAGGAGTGGCTACCGGTCGCGATCCGTACCGTTCCGACCGGGAACGCGAGTTCGTCATGCACCACCACCAAGTCCTTGGGCGAAAGTTTGAAGAAGGAAAGCGCGGCCGCGATCGGGATCCCGGATTCGTTCATGAACCGATCGCACTCCATCAGGTGGATCGTCCGGTCGTCGCATCTGAAGGTCGCGATCGAACCGCCGATCCTGGCGTTACGCTTGAAACTCCCGGCATCGTTCGCCGCGCCGAAAGTCTCGACGGCAAGCCGGCCCAGGTTGTGCCAGGTGTTCTCGTATTCCTCGCCCGGGTTGCCGAGTCCGACGATCAACATATGGTGCGTGAGGGTATAGCTATAGGGAATAGCGATAGGTCGACAAATGATTCGATGCCGTCCTATTGCTATCGCCTCGATCACGGCTTCACCGTCACGTTCTTGCCGCGGACGCGGATCGGGGAGCCGACGAAGTCGAACTTCTCGCGAAGGCGGTTCTCGACGAAGCGTACGAACGCCTCGGGTACCGGTTCCTTGCCGCGCACGGTGAGCGCGAAGGTCGGCGGTTCGATGCCGGTCTGGACCATCTTGTAGATATAAGGGTGTCCGGGAGGCGCTTTGGCGCCGGTGATCGTGCGGCGGAAGAAGGAGTCGAGCTGTTTTTCGGGAATTTCCTTCTGCCAGCGTATCTTGGCCTCGCGTGCGGCCTTGAGCAGGTCGTCGACGCGCGCCCCGGTCTTCGCCGAGACGAACATGATCGGCGCGAAACGGAAGAAGGGGAATTCGCGGCGGAGCAAGGTCTCGCGGGCGAAGATCGTCTTGGCGTCCTTCCCAGGGACCGCGTCCCACTTGTTCGCGACGAGCACCACGGCCTTGCCCGAACGTTCGGCCAGGCCGGCGAGAGTGCGGTCTTGCGAGCTAATCCGTTCCGTGGCGTCGACGATGAGCAACAAGACCTCGGCGCGGCGGATGGCGAGCTCGGTGCGGTCGACGCCTTCGGCTTCGAGTTTCGGCGTGACGCGGCGCGAACGGCGCAAACCGACGGTGTCGATCAGAAGCGAGCGGCGGCCGTCGATGTCGATCAGGATGTCTTGCGGTTCGCGGGTCGTGCCCGGGATCGGCGAGACGATGACGCGATCTTCCCGACAGAGCTTGTTCACGAGCGAGGACTTGCCTACGTTCGGCCGACCGATCAGGGCGATCTTCGTCTCGGGTTCGGGCATGGCTTCGGGTTCGAGTCCGAGGCGCTCGAGGATCGTGTCGAGCATGTCGCCGATGCCGGTGCCGTTCTTCGCGGAGACGGGGAAGACCTCCCCCAGACGGAGTTTGCTCCAAGCGGGATCGTGCGCTCCGGCGCGGATCTTCGGACCGTCGGCCTTGTTACCGACGAGCATCACCGGTTTTTTCGAGTTCGCGAGCGCTCCGGCGAGGGTGCGGTCTTGGGGCAGCGGTCCGGTGTCTAGATCGGTGACGAAAAGCACGAGGTCGGCTTCCTTCATGGCGGCTTCGGCTTGCCGGACCACGTCCCGTTCGAGTTCTTCGGCGTGTCCGACGTCCAGACCGCCCGTGTCCACGAATTGGAGTTCCGAGCCGCGCCAGGTCACGGAACCGTAATTGCGGTCCCGGGTGGTGCCCGGGACGTTCGAGACGATCGCCCGATCCTCTTCGAGCAGGCGATTCCAGAGCGTGGATTTCCCGACGTTCGTCCTTCCGACCAAAGCGACGGTCGGACGTTTGATTCTTCGCGATTGCATAAACGTTTGGGACAGGGTCTACGAAAGTACGAATCTTAGACGAAAATACGAAACGACCGACATCTACCAATCAGATAAACTTTCGTTCCTTGATATTCGTACCTTCGTAGTCATTCGTATTTTCGTAGGCCCCTCAACTCGGACCGACGAGAGAGACGCTACTCTTGCCGAGTATGATCAGGAAATCGGCGTCGTTCTTGCCGCCGACCGGCGTCGGCGGGTTCATCGTGAGGGACGGCGGGAGCGGCCCGGAGGCGAACCACTCGGGAATCGTCACCGAGACGTCGGCGTCGAGGAGCTTGCGGAGCTTGGCGAGTTCGTCGCCGTAACGTCCGCCCGAAAGGTCGTAGATCACGGTGCGTTCGTAGCCGTGGCTCGGGGCGTTCCCCACGTACCCGACCGTGAAACCGTTGCCTTTGAGCGAGTCGGCGGCCTTGGTGGCGTAACCCGTGAGATCGGTCCCGTTCTGAATCTCGATCCTGACCGAATGTCCCTGGGTCGGAGCGATCGACGATGCGGCCGTCTGCGCCGGCGTCGCCGTCTCGCTGAAGACGTCGGCGACGATCTTCCGGACCGCGGAATAGTTGCCATCCTTCGGCACCAGCACGTAAGCGCCGTTCGCGTCGGCCGGGACGAGCGGTCCGCCGGATTCCGAGTCGAGCGTCTTCCGGATGGCCGCTCCGGCGTCGGCGTCTTTCGCGACGCTCGCGAGACGGACGATCTCCCACGGTTCGAAGTCGGTGGCCACATGCGCCGAGACGATGCCGAGCATGGAAATCAGCTTCGTCGGATCGGCGATCGTGCCGGCGGACATCAGTTCGTCCTTGAAGGCGGTGATGATCTTCTGTTGGCGGCGACTGCGCGCGAAGTCCGAGCCTTCGAAGTTGTTGCCGTGCCGCGAGCGGGCGAAGACGAGCGCGGTTGCGCCGTCCATCCGTTGCCAGCCGCTCTTGAAGGAGACGGTCTGGACCTTATCGTCCGCCGTCGGGTACTGCAGATCCGTGAACGGACGTTCCACGTAGACGAGCACGCCGCCCGTCTTGTCCACGAGTTCCTTGAAACCCGCGAAATCGACGCGGACGTAGTAGGGGATCTGGACGCCGAGCACGCCCGAAAGCGCTTCCGCCGTCCGCTTCGGCCCCGAACCCTTCTCTTCGGACTCGGCGTAGGCGTTCACCGCGTTGATCTTGCGCCAACCGTAGTGCGGGACTTCGACCAACATGTCGCGCGGGATCGAGATGAAAGCGACTTTCTTGGTGGATGGCTGGTACGAGACGAGGATCATCGTGTCCGTGAGCTGTGGCCCGTCATGCCCCTCGCCGCCGATACCGAGGATCAGCACGTTCACCCGGTCTTCGCTCTCGCCGATGAGTCCGCGATCGCTCGCCAGGAAGAGCCGTCCCACGCCGCGCAGGATGGCCGGCGGAGTCAGTTCGGCGAGAATGGGCGCGAAATGCTCGCCTGGTGCCGCGGCGGTCGCGGTGAAGACGAAAGCGGCGGCCAGGACGACCGTGAAAACCACCGAACGCACCACCCGACGCCGGCCCCAGCGGGGGTCGGTCGAGGATACCGGGGACAGTAGGTTTATGTGATCGCTCATGAGGTCTTCAAGGAAGCGCCTACAGTATACCAGATTGGCTCGGTGGGCAAGGTGAACGGGTGAAGCCAGTATGCGAGTATGCGAGTAGGCCAGTGCGACTCGATTTCGACATACTCGCTTACTGGCCTACTCGCTTACTGGCCTATCACCCCACTGCACCAACCGTCCCGCTTCGACTTCGAGCGGGTCAGCGGTGCGCAGTCTCGCGATTTGCGGCCGTGACAGCAGGGGCGAGTGTTTGACTTCGCAGAGGTGTTCCGGGACGTACCAGACGTCGTCTTCCGCGATCATCCAGCCTCGGGCGTCGAAGCGCGAAAGGTCGATCGGCGCGGAACAGGTCCGGAGGGTCTTGCGGCCGCGGTCGTCCGTGTATTCGTGGAGGTAGGAGAGCGCCAATTCCCGGATGTTCCGGAAGACCGGTTCGCGATAGCGGAGGACGGCGTGGTTCGTCTTCGAGATTGCGCCCCAGCGCCCGCCTTCTTTCCAGACGGCGATCACGTGATCCTGGTCCCAAGACGCGGCTTCGAGGTCGACGACGAGCGGTCGCCGTCCTTGAAGCCGCAAAGCCAGCGCCGCAAGCATGGCGCCTTCGATGCAATGCGCGCGATTTTCCCGCAACACCCGTCTCGGCGAGAGACAGGTATCACCCTCGGGTTCGAAGTTGATCGGGATGGCTTCGAGGAAGTCCTGGACCTTGCGCGGCGTGCGCAACGGTTTCAGGATGGCGAGTTCCTCTGTAGTGAGACCGAATGGAGGCATGGTGTGGGAGTGGAGACTGGAGAGTAGATAGTGGAGAGTAGAGAGTGGGTGGTGAGGAGTGGATCATGGGAAGTCGGTTTGTGTTCGATGCCGATGTCGTCCTATTGCTATATCCTATCGCTATTCCCTCGATCGCGCGATTTTTGCAGATTCCTGAAAATCTGCTAGGATGCGGCCGTATGCAGAAACATGATGAAAAAGGTTTGACGACTCGGGCCGAGGACTATTCGGAGTGGTATCAGGACGTGATCGCGGCCGCCGATCTAGCGGAACACGCGGAGGTCAAAGGCGCCATGATCATCAAGCCGTACGGCTACGCGCTTTGGGAGAACATGCAACGCGTCCTCGACGCCGCGATCAAGGCGACCGGCCATTCGAACGTGTATTTCCCATTGCTCATCCCGGAAAGCTACCTGAAGCGCGAGAAGGCGCATGTCGAAGGTTTCTCGCCCGAGCTCGCGGTCGTGACCCACGCCGGCGGCGAGAAATTGGCGGAGCCGCTCGTCGTGCGCCCCACGAGCGAGACGATCATCTATGCCACCTACGCCAAGTGGATCCATTCGTGGCGAGATTTGCCGCTTCTCTTGAACCAGTGGGCGAACGTCGTGCGCTGGGAACTGCGTCCGAGACTATTCCTTCGAACGACGGAGTTCCTCTGGCAAGAAGGGCACACCGCGCACACGACCGAAGCCGAAGCCGAAGAGGAAACCTTGAAGATGCTCGAGGTCTACCGCGACTTCGCCGAGACGTACCTGGCGATCCCGGTCGTCCCCGGCCACAAGTCCGACTCCGAACGGTTCGCCGGCGCGCTGCGCACCTTCACGGTCGAGGCGATGATGCAAGACGGCAAGGCGCTCCAGCTCGGTACCTCGCACAACCTGGGACAGAACTTCGCCAAAGTCTTCGGCGTCAAATATCTGGATCAGGACAACGCCGAGCGGTTCGTCTGGCAAACCAGTTGGGGCGTGAGCACGCGGATGATCGGCGGACTCATCATGGCGCACAGCGACGACAAGGGTCTCGTGATGCCGCCGAAGATCGCGCCGATCCAAGCCGTGATCCTGCCGATGTGGAAGATGGGCGAGGATAAGGGCGGCGTCCTTGCCGCGGCCGAAAAACTCCTCGCGGATTTTCGCGCGACCGGGATCCGCGCCGAGCTCGATTTGCGAGACGAACGGATGGGGGTCAAACATTTCCATTGGGAAAAGAAAGGCATGCCGGTGCGCGTCGAGATCGGTCCGCGTGACGTCGCCGCCGGCCAGATCGTCGTGGTCCGTCGGGATGAAGACGGCAAGAAGACGCTCGCAGAGACCGACGCGGCGCGCGAGGTCAAGAACGTCCTGGACGAGATCCAAAGCCGCCTGTTCAAGGTCGCGAAAGACCGGCAAGACAGCCGCACCTATCGCGTCGACAGCTACGAAGAATTCAAAAGCAAGATCGAGGACGGGGGTTTCTTCATGCTCCATTGGTGCGGCGACGCGGCCTGCGAAGCCAAGATCAAGGAAGACACCAAAGCCACGATCCGCTGTATCCCGTTCGCGGAGCCGGAAGAGGCCGGCCAGTGCGTGGTCTGCGGTCAAGCGTCGAAAAAGCGCGTGGTCGTGGCGCGAGCGTATTGAGCGGTCGTAAATAAGGAAGACCGAAGACCGTTCCGCGATCCCGCGGAGCGGTCTTTTGATGCCATGTCGACGATCCGGTTCCGTCGTCGGTCTTGATGTTTTCGCGCTTCCGGGTTATCGTTTCGGGCCCCGCGAAAGGCGCGGGCGGAGGAGGAGAAAGACGTGAGTTCATCGAACAGACGGGAATCGGGATTGCACGCGCGGTTCTACCGCTGGATCGTCTTGAAGACGATCTACGGACGTCTCCGGTTCGACGTCATGGACGTCGAGCCCGGGTCCGGCATCCTCGTGACGATCGAGGCGAAGACGGTCGCCGCGGGCACGAAAGTCAAAGGGAGCGGCGCCATCAAGGAGCCGCACGCGATCCCGACGGGCAGCGTGTTCGTGAGACGGGCCAGCCAGTTCGGGCCGCCGACGTGGGCGGTCTACGAAGCTGGGGTCTACAGCGCGCGGCGCGGCATCCTGCACGCCCTGGCCGGTTACGACGAATCGCGGATCGGCGGCGCCGGCGGCGAGATGCGCGAGAACCTGAAGGACGCGGCGGCGCTGGCCGCGGCCGAGACTTTCCTCTCGGCCTGGCGCGCGCTCGGCGATCACGAGAAGGTCGCGGTCTCTGACGCCTTGCTCGCTTTTGTCGGCAAGCACGAGGACGACCTGGATGCGGACAAGGCATTCGCGGTCGACGCGGTCGCGTCGGTGGTCGATCTCCGTGACAGCGTCGGACGTCCGAATCCGCTCATCGCTCGCGGACAGCTCTCGGTGGCGCAGAAGAAGCTGTTGGCGCGCGTCGGCGCCATCAAAGGGATCGATCCGAGACTGGCGCTTCGTTACGCCGTGCTCGACCGCGAGATCGATCTCGAGGTCGGAGTGATCCGCAAGGTCAAAGGGACGCTCGCGAAGCTGCTCGCGTACCTCGGACACGACGCGATCGGACCGGAAGTTCTGGAGCGTAAGCTCCGCGCTTGCCGGAATAGCCTGGGTCTCCTCAAGGTCGCCCCGTTCGCGAAGCCCGGTCTCTCGTGTTCGATCGAGCTCAACTCGGCGCTAGCGCTTGTTGATCCGACGGAGACCTTGCGCGTGACGGAAGCGACGCTCGCGCGGCTGGCCGTCAGTCACTTCCTTCATGAGATCGTGGAACGTCTCGGGGTCATGCCCAGTCGGTCCGAGGAAGTCGAGGTCAGGGTCGCGGAGGCGAAGCGTCTCGTGAAGGCGTTCCGCGCGCGAAACCCCGCCTTCTTCCCGAAGCTCGCGGAAGGGAGCGCGCCGGACGAGTGGCGATCCCATTTCCGGACCGGCGCGATCGCCTTGTCGCGATGCGCGGTCGGTGACGCCAAGGCCTGCTTCGAGCGCTCGGTCGAAACGCTCGTCGGTTAAGGACGGTCGGAGCGGGATCCCGTCGCGACGGTCGAGGACCATGCGGTCCACGGCCGTCTTTTTTATGCCTCTGGCCTCGAGCCGCGAACTCCGCTACCCTGTCGTCATGCCAGACGTCATTCCGGGTCGGAAAATCGATTACGAACAGGAGTTGAACGGGGAGCAGGTCCGCGTCGTGCAGGAGGGTGACGGACCATGTCTCGTCCTCGCCGGCGCGGGTTCGGGCAAGACGCGGGCCGTCACCTATCGCGTGGCCTGGCTCATCGAGCACGGCGTCTCGCCCGACCGGATCCTGCTCCTCACGTTCACGAACAAGGCGGCTTCGGAGATGTTGCGGCGCGTCGAAGGGTTGCTCGGACGATCGGTCCAGGGCATTTGGGGCGGGACTTTCCACGGCGTCGCGAACCGCATCTTGCGCGTCGGCGCCGCGGAACTCGGCTTCACGCCGGGTTTCACGATCCTCGATGCCGACGACGCCAAGTCGCTCATGAAAGCCTGCGTCAAGGATCATGGCCCGGTCGCCAAGGATTTCCCGTCGCCGGCCGTGATCGCCGATACGGTCTCGTACGCCCGGAACGCGAACGTTTCGGTCGCCGAGTCGCTCGAGCGCAAGCATCCGGATTTTTCGGGACTCGACTCCGAGATCGGCGCGATCGCCGCCGAGTACGCGAAGAAGAAGCGCGCCTCGAACGCCATGGACTTCGACGACCTGCTCTCGTTCCTGCTCGAACTCCTGGTGACGCGACCGCAAGTCGCGACGGCGCTGGCCGGACGTTTCGAATACGTCCTCGTGGACGAGTACCAGGACACGAACCCGATCCAAGCGGAGATCGTGGACCGTCTCGCCTCGGTGCACCATAACCTGCTCGTCGTCGGCGATGACGCGCAGTCGATCTATTCTTTCCGCGCGGCGACCGTCGAAAACATCCTGTCCTTCCCGAAGCGCTATCCCGGCGCCAAGGTCTTCCGTCTCGAGACGAATTATCGTTCGACCCCCGAGATCCTCGCCGTAGCGAACGACGTGATCAGCGGCAACTCGCGGCAGTTCACGAAAATCCTGCGGCCGGTGCGCGGCCCGCTCGCCAAGCCGACGCTCATCGCCGCCAACTCGACGGGCGAAGAAGCGGGGCGGATCGTCCGCGGCATCCTCGATCGGCAAGCGATCGGCATCCCGCTCAAGGGCATGGCCGTGCTTTTTCGCGCCACGCATCATTCGCAAGAGCTGGAATTCGAACTCGCGAAAGCCGGCCTGCCGTACGAGTATCGCGGCGGCATGAAATTCTTCGAGCGTTCGCACATCAAGGACGTCGTCTCGTTCCTGAAACTCAAGACGAATCCGCAAGACGTCTTGGCCTGGACGCGGATATTGTCGCTCCAATCGGGGATCGGCGAGACGGGCGCGGGGCGGCTCGCGGAACGGCTCATGACGCTCGAGACGATCGACGATCTCGGCGACGACGCGGTCCGTGACGCGATCTCGGCGCGCAGCCGTCCCGGTTTCGAGGAGGCGAAGAAGATCCTCGGACGGGTGGCGGCGGCGACCGCTCCGGCCGCGGCGGTGCGGGCCGTGGCGGCGTCCTCGTACAACGGCTACCTCATCGCCGAATATCCGAACGCGCAGGAACGGTTGGACGATCTCGAACAGTTCGCGCGGTTCGCCGAGGGCTACGCCGAGTTCGCGCCGTTCCTCGCCGAGGTCACGCTCAAGGACGATTACGGTTCGTCGAAGACCGGCAAGAACCCGTCCGCGGACGAAGACAAGCTCGTATTGACCACGATCCACCAGGCCAAGGGTCTCGAGTGGGATACCGTGTTCGTGATGCGTCTCGCGAACGGGAGTTTCCCGCACATGCGTTCGCTGGGCGACGAGGAAGCGATCGAGGAGGAACGTCGACTCTTTTACGTCGCCGTGACTCGCGCGCAGAGCAAGCTCGTCCTCACCTATCCGCTGACCGCTGGTTACGACACGCTCGCCATGCTGCAACCGTCCCGTTTCCTCACGGAGCTCGGCCAGGGCTTGGTCGACGAAGCGCGTCGGAACGCTGCCGTCCGTCCGACGTATCCAGGATCGTCGTACGTCTCGAGCGGCGGCTTCGGTGCCGCGCCGCGGACCGACTGGAGCCGCACCAAGACGGTCTGGACCGATTCCGGCTCCGAGGCGACAACGGACGAAAGCGAGGATACAATAGAGCTGGACAGCTTGGGCGAGGTGAAGAAGCCGAAGCGAAGCGGATTGCTCCGGAGCGTGGAGGAGCTGTGATGCGAACGGATAGTGGGGAGTAGAGAGTAGGCAGTGGTCAATCAGAAAAAACGACGCTTCAATTTTTTCCACTCTCCACTCTCCACTCTCTACTCTCCACGATCCACTCTCCACTATCCTCGATATGTCCCCACGGAAAAAACGCGCCGTCGTATTTCTCGCATTCGCCGTCGTCACGATCGGGCTTTACGCCTGGTACGTGCGCGGCGTGTCTTTATTGCGCATTTTCCCGTTCGGCGTGCCGCGTCCGGCGGGCGATGTCGTGCACGGGCTCTGGTCGGAACGCGCCTCGGCACCGACCGAACGGAGCGAACTTGGTGCGGCGGAGCTCGACGGTCGGCTTTATGTCGTCGGCGGGTTGGACGGTCTCGGCCGGACGGTCGCCACGGTCGAGGTCTACGATCCGGCTTCCGACAGTTGGGACGGCGCGCCGGATCTCCCCAAGCCTCTGCATCACCCGAGCGTCGTTTCGCTGGACGGATACCTGTACGTCCTCGGCGGTTTTCAAGGTCTCGATTTCGCGCCTTCGAATTCGGTCTTCGTCTTCGATCCCGTGGTCGGCGTCTGGCAGGAACTGGCGCCGATGCCGACCTCTCGCGGCGGGATGGGCGCGGCGATCTACGACGGCAAGATTTACGCGATCGGCGGCGATTCGCCGGACGGGGTCTCGGCCGCATTGCTCGTTTACGACCCGTCGGCGAATTCGTGGTCCATCAAAAAATCGATGCCGAGCGCGCGCGACCATCTCGCGTTCGTCGCGCTCGGGGACAGGATCTATGCGCTCGGGGGACGCAAGAACGATTTCACGAGACTGTTGGACGTGGTCGAAGCGTACGATCCGGCGAACGATTCCTGGAGCGTCAAAAGTCCCTTGCCGCGCGGCCTGGGCGGGGGAGCGGCCGTCGCCTACAAAGGCTCCATCATCGCGTTCGGCGGCGAGGAGGCGACGCGCACCCGCGGCGAGACGTACCGTTACGATCCGAGCGAGGATACTTGGCGAGACCTGACTCCCATGCCGATCCCGCGTCACGGACTCGGAGCCGCTGTCTCGGACGGCGTCATCTACGCCGCTCTCGGCGGGAAGCATCCCATGTTGTCCGTTTCGGGAGTCCTGGAGACGCTCGTCGTCGAGCCGTGAACGGAAGAGCGATCATGACGATCTAAGTCCTATCTTTCACGGGTATGAAGATTCTCGTATCGAGGACGTTCGATTGGTGGGAAGTGGCCTTGCTCAAGGTCTGCTTGATCTCGCTCGGGATAGCGCTCGGACTGAACTTCACGAGTTACCTGGCGCCGTTCATGTGGTTGTGGTGGGTAGCGTTCGTCTTGCCCGCCGTCTATTTCATCGCGAGGTTCTTTCGAGGGAAGTAGCTTGTCAGAAAACGCGAAAACGACCCCGCGATGCGAGGTCGTTTTCTGATTTCCGTAGTCGGTGACTCGACCGGGGAGAGTCCCCGTCAGACGGGGGTCGGTCGGGTGACCGATAGCGGAGAGAAACGGCGACGGCTGTCGCCTGTTCTCGCGGTCACTTGATGAGAAGATATCGCGCCTTGGCGATCAGGGTGACGATGACGAGGAACGTGAGTGTCAGCATGGTTTAGGTAAGTCGGCGGGTTAACGGTCTTGACAAATCCGTTCGGTCGTCATAGGCGCAGTTCAAGGCTATCGTAGAAAGTGTTAACCTATCCATATTCATCTTCTTATGGAGACCGCATCCGAGAAAAGCGAAATCCTCGAAAGCGTCCAGGACTTGGCGGAAACCCTGCAGACCTTCGCGACCCATGTCGACGAGAGTTTGGCGGGAATCCGTTCCGAGATGGCCACGAAGTCCGATTTGGCGAGACTCGAGAATAAGCTCGAGAGCGCCAAGAGCGAAATGATCACCCATCTCGACGGCTTCGTAAAGCTCTACAAGGACATGGATGTCGAATTGCTCACGGTTCGGGCGAGATGCGACCGGATCGAGGAGTTCGACGCCAAAGTCGCGGACAAGATCGGCATCGAGTACATCCCTTTTTGACGTCTGTTTCCAACGTTCTCCTCGATTGACGGGGAGAATTTTGTTTTCCTCTACTCGACCCTCGAGATTCGAGAGCGGGGTAGAGGAGAGGAGATGCAGGTTCGCTTCAAGATCTCACTCCTCTAGGTCCTTGCGGACCGTTCGAGCGCGTGCCGCTCGGACTAGACGCGGGCGTCGGCCCGAGACTCCGAGAGCTCGAGGCTGATGATCGCCGCCAGGGCGGCGGCGTGAGGCTCCTTCTCATCGTTCCGGTGCGAGAGGGTGTTGAGGACATCGTTCGCGTGGGCTGTATCGACCACTTCGATACTGCTAGCTTCGACCGCGCGCGAGAAGTGGAAAAGGTAGAAGGATCCAGGACCGCTGAAAGTCAGCGACCACTCATCACCGCTCCGCCTCGCCTCGATTTCAGCGCCTGATGTGGCGCTGGTCCATCGGAAGAGATCAGATCCCTCCTCCTCGTACCCCTTCCACACACCATCGTGGGAAGGTCCGATCTCGTCGACCGGCAGGCGTTCGACATGAGCGATTCGCCCCCCTAGGGAGTCGGTCGCCATATAGACACACCCGGCGCGCGGAGTTCCAGCGATCTCAATGCCATTGCACAACTCTAGCGAAAGCGTGCACACCATCTCCCAATTCGTCCTTGCCTTGATTTTCATCTCTGTTCCCTCCGCTCGTTTGACGCCCGAGCACGGCATGCCTTCGAGTCAGCCGTCTGACGCGTCTCGGGGCTTCCGCCCTCCGATCGCGTTTCGGTTTCGGCTTCCTCTACTCGACCCTCGAGATTCGAGAGCGGGGTAGAGGAGAGGAGATGCAGGTTCGCTTCAAGATCTCACTCCTCTGGGTCCTTGCGGACCGTCCGGGTGCGACTCTTGCTGTGCGCAACTTCCTTCTACTCGTAGGTCTGGATACAAATGCTGGGATACGAGCCGCATGGCTCATCACAGAACCAGCACCTGAAGGCGTATCCGTTCCTACTGCTGAGTCTAAGGCCCGGTATGAAGTCATCGGTCGAGCAGTAAGGATTCGTGAGGCAGGCGAACGGTTGCGCCTTCACCTCTTCCGAGTGATTGAGGTGTGCCGCCGCAAGGCAGATGACGGCAATCGTGAAGACGCGACGGACGACACGCGTCAGGTTGTCTGGTAGCACTCCTGACAAGGAGGCGGCCACCAGCATGAGAACCGTGATAGATGGCAACGCAACGATACAAAAGTCCAAAAGATGTAGCATCGCTTCCTCCGCTCGCTTAGCGCCCGAGCCCGGCACGTCTTCGAGTCAGCCACCTGACGCGTCTCGGGGCTTCCGCCCTCCGATCGTGTTTCGGTTTTGGCTTCCTCTACTCAACCCTCGAGATTCGAGAGCGGGGTAGAGGAGAGGAGATGCAGGTTCGCTTCAAGATCTCACTCCTCTGTTCGCCCGAGCGCGTGCCGCTCGGGTTTCGCGACTGTTCGTCGGGGTTTCAGCTACCAGCGCGTGGCTCGGTAACTGTCCGAGTACCGCTCGACGTCGAGCCGGTCAGCGAGCTCGCAGATTTCCGGACCGAGATCACTACGGCCGATGACCTCCGAAGCCCACTCCGGGACTTCCTCGGGCGGCGCGACGGTCGCGACCGCGACCGCGCGGGCGAAATTCCGGAGGTAGAACGACTTCTCACCCCGGAAAGTGAGAACCCAGTCGTCGCCATCCTTCTCCGCCCTTAGGATCGCGCCGGATGTGCCGGAGGTCCACTCGAGGAGGGTGGTGTCCTCCTCGGCGTATCCCTCCCAGACGCCATCGAAGCTCGGGCCCACCTCGTGAACCGGCTTCCTGGGGATCGCCTGGCGCCCACCTAACGAGTCCGTGGCCATGTATGCAAGATTACCTCGATACTCGTGGTCCTCGATCCCGTTACACAGCTCAACAGACATTGCACAGAGCCGCGCCCAAGTCGTGAAACCGCTCATTTCCATTTTTTCCTCTTCTCGTCATTCGCTCGTTTTACGCCCGAGCGCGGCGTTGTCAGAGTCAGTCGCCTGACGCGTCTCGGGGCTTCCGCCCTCCGATCGCGTTTCGGTTTCGGCTTCCTCTACTCGACCCTCGAGATTCGAGAGCGGGGTAGAGGAGAGGAGATGCGGGTGCTTCAAGATCTCACTCCTCTAGGTCCTTGCGAACCGCCCGAACGCGCGCCGTTCGGGTTTCGTGTTGTGTGTCTCTAGTGGCGACCGATCCGGAAGGCGCCGAGTTGCGCCTTGAGATCGTCGGCCGATAGCGGCTTCGGCGGCTCCGCGGGGACGGGTTCCGGCGTGGGCGCCGCTTCCTGGACGTCGGGACTGCTGTCGTCGAGCGCCGCGGCCGCCGCACTCTTGGTCGTCTCGGCCTTGATGCCGAAGACGGCCTCGAGTTCGTCCGTTGACGGCGACTTCGACTCATGTCCTGGCCAAGGCTCGGTGGTGACCACGCGCTCCCCATACTCTTGATTCGGCGTGGGATTGAAGCGGTGGGTTCCTCCGGCGTTGAGCAGGACACGTTCGATCGTCTCCCCGTCGCGGCGCGATTCGTATGCGATCCGCCAGTCCGGCGAGTCGGCCGTCGCGAGCAGTTCCTCGGCCGTACCTTTGTGGTTCCTCTCGCTCTGGAGACGGGTGATGCCTTCTTCGACGATAACGGTGTACCCGTATCGCCGGCCGCCGTTCGGACCGATCGACGTCGCAAGCAGAGCCTTGGCTCCCGGCATGATGGTTCCGGCCTGGATGCCGGAGACGCCTCCGAGGGTGCCGTCGAACGCTACCGGGACGGCGATGTTCCAACGGGCCAGCACCTCGCCGATCGCCTCGAAGGTGAAGTGCTGAACCGACACGACGGGCGCGTCCATCGCCTCTTCGAGCTCGTCGGCCGCTTTGATGGCCTGACGGACGTCTTCGCCGCCTTCGCCGAGCTCGGCCGCGAACCGCCGAACCGTCTCGGTGACGCTCGGGTCGTCGTCGACGGCGATCATTTGGCACAAGTCTGCCGG
>Ga0172379_10004714_pt1 | contig 19758 bp, 17 predicted proteins | sample GrowelOW334metaG_FD_119756 | JGI IMG/M metagenome (GOLD analysis project Ga0172379, IMG submission 119756) | Groundwater microbial communities from an aquifer near a municipal landfill in Southern Ontario, Canada - Groundwater well OW334 metaG | ecosystem: Environmental > Aquatic > Deep...
ACCGTTTCGACGATGCCATCATCAACTACATCCGCCGCAACTACGGCATGCTGATCGGTGAAACCACCGCCGAATCGATCAAGAAGGAGATCGGCTCGGCTTTCCCCGGCTCCGAGGTGAAGGAGATGGAAGTCAAGGGCCGCAACCTGGCCGAAGGCATCCCGCGCAGTTTCACCATCTCCTCCAACGAGATCCTGGAGGCGCTTACCGATCCGCTCAACGCCATCGTCTCCGCGGTTAAATCGGCGCTGGAGCAAACCCCACCCGAACTCTGCGCCGATATCGCCGAAAAAGGCATGGTGCTGACCGGCGGCGGCGCCTTGCTGCGCGACATCGACCGTCTGCTGATGGAAGAAACCGGCCTGCCGGTCATCGTCGCCGAAGACCCGCTGACCTGCGTGGTTCGCGGCTCTGGCATGGCACTGGAAAAGATGGACAAATTGGGTAGTATTTTCGCTAACGAATAGGCCGGACCCCGTGTAGGGTAGCAATCGGCGCAGTGCATGCGCGCCGATCGCGTTCACTGACAACCCTAACCCAACGGAGCAGGCCGTACTCTCTTGATGTCTGTCGTCGGCCAACAGCCGCCCCCGTTCTTCAATCGCGGCCCGGCGCCACTTGCGCGCCTGGCGTTTTTTATCGCCCTGTCGTTGCTGATGCTGGTGCTCGACCTGCGCTTCCACACCCTGGAATGGACGCGTCAAGCCGTTGCGCTGGTGACCTATCCCTTGCGGCGCATCGCCTACGCGCCGGTGGAAGGGATCCAGCACGGCAGCGGCTATTTCACCACCCTGGTCACCCTGAAAGATGAAAACGATCGGTTGCGGCAGCGCCAGCTCAGCACTGCCAACCAGTTGCTGCGCCAGGAGCACCTTGAACTGGAGAATCAACGCCTGCGGGCCCTGCTCGACATGAAGCTGCGCCAGCCCGCCACCGGCCAGATGGCGGAAATTCTTTACGCCGCGCGGGATCGCTTCGCCCACCGGGTGATCATCGACAAGGGCAACCAGCAAGCCATCTCCCCTGGCCAGGTGGTCGTCGATGAGCAGGGGGTGATCGGCCAGGTGACGCGAACGTTCCCGCTGCTTGCCGAGGTGACCCTGATAACCGACAAGGATCAGGCCGTGCCGGTGCAGATCGTCAGGAACGGCCTGCGCTCGGTGTTGTTCGGCGCAGGCGCGGGAAACCTCGAATTGCGCTTTCTTGCCGCCAACGCCGATGTGCAGGCAGGCGACATCCTGGTGACGTCCGGCCTCGACGGGATCTATCTGGCGGGTCTGCCGGTGGCCAAAGTGACCCGTGTAGACCGCGACACCGCTTACGCTTTCGCCCGCATCCTGTGCGAACCGATCGCCGGAGTCGAACGACACGGACAGGTGCTTGTATTGGGTCGGCACGAGGCCCTGCCGCCCGCGCCACCGGATCCGGAAAGCAGCAACCGGCTGGACAAGGGCCGCAGGGGCAAGAAGAAAGAAACGCAATGATTCAGCCGACTCATTACTCGAATCGCATACTACGGCCGGTACGCGACTGGTTCGTGTGGTTGACGCTGCTGCTGGCGATGTTTCTCAGCATGATCCCGGTCGGGCAGCTGCCCGGTTATCCGGAATGGGTGGCGCTGACGCTGACCTTCTGGTGCATCCGCGAACCCTTCAAGGTCGGCATGGGCGCAGCCCTGTTGATCGGCATCGTCCTGGACGTCAATTCCGCCAGCGTGATGGGCCAGCATTCGCTGGCCTATGTTCTGCTGGCTTTCACCGCCAACGGCTTGTCGCGGCGCATTCTCCAGTTCCCCTTGCCGCAGCAGGCGCTACAGATTCTGCCGTTGTTGCTCGGCACGCAACTGATCATGCTGGCGACCCGCATGAGCGTCGGCTCCGAGTTTCCGGGACTGACCTATTTCCTCGAAAGCTTCACCTCCGCGCTGCTCTGGTATCCGCTCACCTATCTGCTGCTGTTGCCGCAATATCAGCCGCACGAAAAGGACGAGAACCGTCCGATATAGGCCGTTAATGGATTTCAAGAATCCCGAGCAGGAAATCGAGCGCTTTCAGTGGCGGCTGACCGTCGCCGGCGGCTTCGTGCTGTGCGCATTCTTCATCTTGTTTGCGCGTTTCTTCTGGCTCCAGGTCATACAGCACGATTACTACCGCACCCGCGCCGAAGACAACCGCATATCGCTGGTGCCGATCCTGCCCAATCGCGGCCTGATCCTCGACCGCAATGGCGTTGTCATGGCGCGCAACTATTCGGCTTACACCCTGGAAATCACCCCGTCGCGCGCCGGGGACCTGGAGAAGGCCATCGACGGACTGGCGCAAGTCATCGACATCCAGCCGAAAGACCGCAAGCGCTTCAAGAAGATGCTGGAGGAAAGCAAGAACTTCGAGTCCCTGCCCATCCGCACCAGGCTGACGGACGAAGAGGTCGCCAAGTTCATCGCCAACCGCTACCGCTTTCCCGGCGTCGATATCAAGGCGCGGCTGTTCCGCCAATATCCCTATGTCGAATCGGGTTCGCACCTGCTCGGCTATATCGGCCGCATCAACGACCATGACCTGGAACGCATCGAGGAAAAGGACGCCGAAACCAACTATCGCGGCACCGAGCATTTCGGCAAGACGGGACTCGAACTGAAATACGAATTCGACCTACATGGCCAGACCGGCTTCGAGAAGGTCGAGATAGATGCTGGCGGCCGCGCAGTGCGGGTGCTCTCGAGCATCCCGCCGGTGAGCGGCAATAACCTGACGCTGACGGTCGATGCCAAGCTCCAGGCGGTCGCCGAACTGGCTTTTGGCACTCGCCGTGGGGCGCTGGTGGCGATAGAACCGGCGACCGGCGGGATACTCGCGCTGGTTTCGCTACCCGGCTACGACCCCAACCTGTTTGTCGACGGCATCGATCCGCAGAACTGGGACGCCCTGAATACTTCGCTGGACAAGCCGATGCTCAATCGCGCGCTGAACGGCACCTATCCGCCCGGCTCGACCTTCAAGCCCTACATGGCGCTCGGCGCGCTGGAAATCGGCAAACGCACGCCGCAACAAACCATTTCCGATCCCGGGTCCTACACTTTTGGCGGCCATGTCTTTCGCGACGACAAGAAAGGCGGCCACGGCACCGTGGACATGTACAAGTCCATCGTCCAGTCGTGCGATACCTACTACTACATGCTCTCCAACGACATGGGTATCGACAATATCGCCAATTTCATGCGCCAGTTCGGCTTCGGCCAGAAGACCGGGGTCGACCTGGAAGACGAAGCAGTGGGCGTGCTGCCGTCGCAGGAGTGGAAGCGCAAGCACTTCAAGAAAGTCGAGCAGCAACGCTGGTTTGCCGGCGAAACCATCAGCATCGGCATCGGCCAGGGTTACAACTCCTACACGCCGATCCAGCTGGCCCAGGCGATGGCGACCCTGGCCAACGACGGCGTGATGTTCCGGCCGCATATCGTCAAGTTCATCACCGACCCCCGTACCGGCACCACCATTCCAATCGAGACCGTTCCCGTCAAGACCATCCCGCTGAAACCCCAGAACATCCAGACCATCAAGCAGGCCATGGTCGGCGTCAATCAGGAAGGCACCGGCGCACGGGCCTTCGCCGGCGCCGAGTATGTTTCCGCCGGCAAGACCGGCACCGCCCAGGTATATAGCCTGAAGGGCGAGAAATACATTGAAGGGCACATCAATGAACGCCTGCGCGACCATGCCTTGTTCATCGCGTTCGCGCCTGCGGATCAGCCGAAGATAGCGTTGGCGGTGTTGGTGGAGAATGGCGGGTTCGGCGCCGCTGCAGCCGCACCGATCGCCCGCCAGGTACTCGACTATTACCTGCTCGGCAAACAGCCGAAAGCGCCGGCCCCGGCCGCCGCGGAGGAAGGCGAGGAGGATTGAAATGACCGTCCGCGATCTTTGGCAACGGCTGATAGCGCCGATCGATTCGCCGCTGATGACCATGGCCGCGTTGTTGCTCGCTTACGCCTTGCTGGTCGTCAGCAGCGCTTCCCTTGAACGGATCGGCGCACAACTCATGAACATGCTGGTGGCATTGGTCGTGATGCGGCTTGCTGCTCAGGTGCCGCCGCAGCGCCTGATGTACTTCGCCTTGCCAATCTTCGTCGGCGCCTTGCTGCTGCTGGTCGCGGTCGCACTGTTCGGCGATGTCTCGAAAGGAGCACGGCGCTGGCTCAATCTCGGGTTTATGCGGATCCAGCCCTCGGAAATCATGAAGATCGCCATGCCGCTGATGCTGGCCTGGTATTTCCAGCGGCATGAAACCTTCCTGCGCCTGCGCGAGTATGTGGTGGCGGCGATCCTGCTGCTGGCACCGGTGGCGCTGATCGCCAGGCAACCGGACCTCGGCACGGCGATCCTGGTCCTGGCAGCCGGCTTCTGGGTGATCTTCCTCGCCGGCCTGCCGTGGAAAGTGCTGGGCGGTCTCGTCCTGGCCGCGGTGGCGGCCGCCCCTCTGGCCTGGTCGATGCTGCACGAGTACCAACGGAATCGCATTCTGACCCTGCTGGACCCCGAGGCGGATCCACTCGGCAAGGGCTTCCATATCATCCAGTCGACCATCGCCATCGGCTCCGGAGGAATTTTCGGCAAGGGATGGGGCCAGGGAACTCAGGCGCAGCTCGAGTTCATTCCGGAACGGCATACCGATTTCATATTCGCGGTCCTCTCGGAGGAATTCGGCTTGCTGGGCAACACATTGCTGCTGGTCCTGTATGCATTGCTGATCGGCCGCGGCATGATGATCGCCGCCAACGCCCCAACGCTATTCACGCGACTCCTGGCCGGCAGCATCACGCTGATATTCTTCACCTACGCCTTCGTCAACATGGGCATGGTCAGCGGCCTGCTGCCGGTGGTCGGCGTGCCGCTGCCGTTCGTCAGCTACGGTGGGACCTCGCTGACGACGCTGTTCGTCGGCATCGGAATCCTGATGAGCATCCACAAGCACCGCATGCTGGTGCAGAAGTGATCCGCCTATCACTGCTTATCCTGCCGGCAGTCCTGGCCGCCTGCGGCAGCCAGCCGCCGCGCCAGGCCCAGGAACGTGGCGGACTTGCGGCACCGCTGCCGCAGGTTTCCACGGCACCCGACCAGGGGCCGCCCGTGGCCCAGAAACCAGCCTATGTCCTGAAGCGCAATGGCGGCTTCTATCAGGACGACGGCCCAGGGGAAAAGACTCCCGCGCCGGCGTTTCTCGCCGCCATCCCGGACGCCGAACCGAAGATCGAACCGCTGCACCGCTTTGCCAACAAGCCCTACTCGGTGCTGGGACACGATTACGTGCCCCTGACCAGGCTGATGCCCTACAAGGCCGTGGGCATGGGCAGCTGGTATGGACGGAAGTTTCATGGGCAGAGAACTTCTTCCGGGGAAGCCTACGACATGTTCGGCATGAGCGCCGCCCACGCCACGCTGCCGATCCCCAGTTACGTGCGCGTCACCAATCCGGCCAACGGCAGGTCGGTGGTGTTGCGGGTCAACGATCGAGGTCCCTTCCACGCCGGCCGATTGATCGACCTTTCCTATGCGGCGGCATGGAAGCTCGGCTATGCCGACCATGGCAGCGCCCTGCTTGAAGTCGAGAGCGTGCTCCCGGGCGATACCCGACTGGCGTCGGGCCCCCCGCCGCCCGCTTCCCGAAATGCAGCATTGCCGGCCGACCCGCTCGCCGACCTCATTCAGATCGCCTCGGCAAGCGCGCGCCCCCAGGAGAAGAAGCCCGCCTCGCCGCTGCCCGAAGAGACGGATAGCCGCGGCGTGTTCCTGCAACTGGGCGCATTCGGAAACTCCGACAATGCCGAAAACCTCAGGGCCCGGCTCGGTCGCGAATTGACCGGATTGCCGGGCGCCGCCGATCTCGGTGAAAAGCTCCTGGTTCATGCGCGCAACGGCGTTTATCGGGTACAACTGGGTCCCTGGCGCAACCACCTGGAGGCTCGACAAATCGCCGAGCGCCTACAAACCGCATTCAATCTACCGTCGGTGCTGGTCCGCTAGTACCCCAGACCCAACGGCGGGCACCAGTAGCAAGACCGGATCGGCCATGCAATTGCCTGTCGAGGAGAATGGGCCGCTTTCCGTGATGGTATTATCAGCCGGTCCTGTTACGAGTCGCCGATAGCCGCCTTGGACGGCACTGCCCCGATGAACATCCTTTTCATTCACCAGAACTTTCCCGGCCAGTTCAAGTTTTTGGCGCCGGCACTGGCGGCGGACCCTGCCAACACGGTGACGGCAATGACGATGCAGAAAGTGAGCGCCCCGGAATGGCAACGCGTCAAGCTGGTGTCTTATTCCGCCAGCCGCGGCTCCACGCCGAACGTGCATCCCTGGGTCAGCGATTTCGAGACCAAGACGATACGTGGCGAAGCCTGTTTCCGGGCGGCACTGAGGTTGCGCGAGCAGGGATTCACTCCCGACGTGATCATCGCCCACCCGGGCTGGGGCGAAAGCTTGTTTCTCAAGGACGTATGGCCCAAGGCCAGACTGGGGATATATGGCGAGTTCTACTACCATCCGGAAGGCGCCGACGTCGGCTTCGATCCTGAGTTTCCGGCTTCGGATCCGGGCGAAGTGTGTCGTCTGCGACTGAAGAACCTCAACAACTTGCTGCATTTCGAGATTGCCGACGCGGGAATTTCGCCCACCCATTGGCAAGCGTCCACCTTTCCCGCGCCGTTCCGGTCGAAGATCACGGTGGTGCACGACGGCATCGACAGCGCTGTCGTCGCGCCCAATCCGCATATCACCCTCACTCTGGGCGGCAAGAAGACACTCACTCGCCAGGACGAGATCGTCACCTTCGTCAACCGCAACCTGGAACCCTATCGGGGCTACCACATTTTCATGCGGGCGCTACCAAAGATCCTTGAATCGCGTCCCAATGCTCAGGTGTTGATCGTCGGCGCAGATGACGTCAGCTACGGCGCCAGGCCGCCCGAGGGCCGGAAGTGGAAGGACCTATTCCTGGAGGAAGTGAAGGATAGGCTGGACATGAGCCGAGTACACTTTCTCGGCACCGTTCCCTACGCACATTTCATCCCGTTGCTGCAATTGTCCACCGTTCATGTCTATCTGACCTACCCCTTCGTGCTCTCCTGGAGCCTGCTTGAGGCCATGAGCGCCGGTTGCGCCATCGTGGCCAGCGATACGCAGCCGCTGCGCGAAGCGATTCGCCACGACGAAACCGGACGCCTGGTGGATTTTTTCGACGCCACTGCCTTGGCCCGCGAGGTTTGTGCGCTCCTTGACAACCCCGCCGCCAGAACACGGCTGGGCGCCAATGCCAGGGCGTTCGCACAGGCCAACTACGATTTGAAAACGGTGTGCCTGCCCAAGCAACTGGTTTGGGTAAACCAACTCGCCGGATAGCTTTCGCAGCTTGCCGGATAGATTGCGGCTGCACTTCATGAAATAATCGTCGATACACAAATTGAAATATGGGGGCTGACATGTCGGACGATGCAACCAACAAGTATTACGCCATGGTCGAACAGGCCTGGGGTCTGAGCGAAGGTGCGCGCGACTATGTGAAGGCTGCTGCCGGCCGCGAAGTGCCACTACAGGAAATTGTAGACAAGGTGTTCCTGCCTAGCGGGCTGGTGGATATCGAAAAGACCCAAAAGGAAATTGGCAGTCCGCCGAAGATCTTCCTGAAATCACCCTACGGACTCCAGTTTCGCCCGGAGTACAAGGACTGGATTCCATTCCGGCATGGTCCGGTTTCATTTAACCAGCCGTAACCTCAGTCCGACGAACGCCTGCGACCAACTACCAGCAGCCTGGCAAGGTCCCGCTCAAGCGCTCGCGGTTAAGAATTAATACTTTATAAATAATCCCTTAAAAGACTTTCCGGGCGTCGAAAGTCTGGCGAACAAAAGCTTCCCTCGCCCCTATTGTTTCATATAGGAATAGCTGATAGACTTTCCTATATGAATTCTTGCCTCAGGGTTCCCCTCAACACATCCGCCGAGCAGACGGCCCGTTTGCAGGACTTGCAAACGGCGTTTGCCGAAGTGTGCAATGCGCTCGCGCCGGTGGTACAGCAGACTCGCTGCTGGAACCGGGTAACGTTGCATCACTTGACCTACAAGGATCTGCGCGAACGTTTTCCGAAAATCGGCTCGCAGATGGTTTGCAACGCCATCTATTCGGTTTCCCGCACCTCCCGGCTGGTGTTTCAGCTTCCCACCAGTCCTTTCAACGTTGCCAAGAATCCCGGGAAGGCGCTCCCACTCATGAGATTTCTGCCGAAATCTCCGGTGTATTTCGATCGGCATACCCTGAGTCTCAAGGATGGCCAGCTATCCATGTACACCCTGGACGGGCGGATGCGCTTTCAACTCGATTTAAAACCCGAAGACCAGTTGCGCTTCCACCAGGAGAAATTGCGCGAGATCGTGCTGTCGAATACCGGCCAGGGATATCAGCTGGCGTTCTGGTTTTCATCGGACGGTGAATCGAATGAATCTCCTTCTGGAGAAGTCTCGCCGGATCTACCTGAATACCTGATCGTGCTGCCGGACGAAGCCCCCGTCCAGGCGGCTATCGCGGCGGCAGAACTGACCGCTGAGATCGCGGCCGCCCATCCGACCTAGCCACCACAAGTCGATATGCATTTTTTGAGAGCGTGCACATGAATCCCACCAACGACAATTCCGAATTGCGAAGTGCGCTGTATTCGCTTAAGGCGCATTTCAAACGTGCCCTGTTCTATAGCTTCTTCACCAACATGCTGGTGATGGCGCCGACGCTGTATATGCTCGAAGTGTATGACCGGGTGGTGAACAGCCGCAGCCATATGACCCTGGCGATGCTGACCCTGCTGATTATCGGCGCGTATGTCGTGATGGAAATACTGGAATGGGTACGCAACGGCATCATGCAGCAGGCGGCACTCAAGTTCGATGCGAAGATACATGAACGTATCTTCAATACCGTCTTCGAAGCCAATCTGCGACGGATCCCCGGGGCATCCAGCCAGGTATTGAACGACTTACGCTCCCTGCGGGAATTCCTTTCCAGTCCGGCCGTGATGTCCATCATGGATGTGCCGCTGGCGTTGCTGTTTATCGTGGTGATATTCCTGATCAATCCGATCATGGGCTGGATGTCGATCGTCGGCGCCCTCCTGTCGGTGGGCCTGGCCTACTTTACCGAACGCGATACCCAGCCGCCCCTGACCGCGGCCAACCGTGCCGCGATCGCCGCGCAGAATTATGCCAACGGCAGCTTGCGCAACGCCCAGGTCATCGAGGCCATGGGCATGCAGGGAAATATTCACGAGATCTGGATGAAGAGACAGACAGAGTTCTTGTACATGCAGGCCGCCGCATCGGACAAGGCGGGAGCTTTTGCCTCAGTGTCGAAGTTCGTGCAATTGTCGCAATCCTCGCTGCTCCTGGGCGCGGGTTGCTGGCTGACCATCCTGGGCCAATTCAGCGGTAGCGGCGGCTTGATGATCGTGGCGTCGACACTGGGCGGCCGCGTATTGGCGCCGATTGCCCAGTTGATCGGCATGTGGAAGCACGTCGTCAATGCCCGCGACGCCTATGCCCGACTCGACAGATTGTTGGCCGCCGTCCAGCTCAAGCAACCGGGAATGGCTTTGCCTCCTCCCAAAGGCCTGTTGTCCGTCGAGGGCGTCGTGGCTGGCGCGCCGGGTTCCTCGGCGGCAATTATTCGCGGCGTCTCGTTTGTAGTCCCCGCCGGGCAAGTCGTCGCAATTGTCGGCCCTTCGGCTTCGGGTAAAACCACCCTGGCGCGACTGCTGGTGGGCATATGGCCGCCCGCCAACGGAAAGGTGCGCCTGGATGGCGTGGATATCTTTCCCTGGAACAAGGCGGAGCTTGGCCCGCATATCGGCTACCTGCCACAGGACGTGGAACTGTTCGACGGCACTTTGGCGGAGAACATCGCCCGTTTCAGCCATGTCGATATGGCCCAGGTCGAAGCCGCGGCACGGGCGGTGGGTTTGCACGAGACCATCCTGTCCCTGCCCCAAGGATATGAAACCAGCATCGGCGATGATGGCTGCTTCCTGTCCGGCGGCCAGCGCCAGCGGGTCGGCCTGGCGCGCGCAATCTACGGCAATCCACGCTTTCTGGTGCTGGATGAACCCAACTCCAGCCTGGATGAAGCGGGCGAAAAGGCCCTGGTACAAACCCTGATTTCCCTCAAGGCTCGGGGCACCACCATCATCGTAATTACCCACCGCACTAGCGTGCTGGTGGCGGTCGATCTCATGCTGGTCCTACAGGATGGCCAGGCTAAAGCCTATGGGCCGCGTGACGAAGTTCTGGCGGCATTGCAACGCGCCGCACAGCCGGCACCGCCGCCACAATCTGCCGTGGCGATGAGGCCGGCGGCGGCCTAAGACCTTTCACCTCTATCCTGAAACCACCAACGTCCGGCCCAAATCCATGAAGACACCTTCCTTTTTCCAGCGCAGCGAGTTGTCGGCCACGCTCTGGACATTTCGGCGCGAGTTTGCCGTTTGCGTGGTGTTTACCATCGTGGTGAACATCCTCATGCTCACCCCAACCCTTTACATGTTGCAGGTGTTCGACCGGGTGATGCTGAGTGGCAGTGAATTCACGCTGACGGCACTGACCCTGGTGATGCTGTTCTTCTTCGCGGTGATGGCGTTTTCCGAGTGGTCGCGCTCACGTTTGCTGGTGAGAACCGGGGTCAAGCTCGATGAGCAGTTGAACTCCCGGATCTTCAACGCCAGTTTCGAATCCTATCTCAATCAACTGGGGCGTAGCCCGGCACAGGCATTTTCGGACCTGACCAATGTGCGCCAGTTCTTGACCGGTCAGGGTCTGTTCGCCTTCATGGATGCGCCCTGGACGCCGATCTACATGTTCGTGCTGTACATGCTGCATCCCATGTTGGGACTATTGTCCGTAGTGTTCTCAGTGATGTTGATCGGTCTCGCCTATCTCAGCCATAAGCTGACCATCGCCCCCCTCGACAAAGCCATGGAGGCGGGCATGCAGGTGAATACCTACGTGCATAGCAAGCTCAGAAACGCCGAAGTGATCGAGTCCATGGGCATGCTGAATGATTTGCGCAGGCTCTGGCAGGTTCGCCACCAGCGCTACCTCGGCATCAATCAGAGTGCCCAGGACTTGACCATGCGAATCCAGGCGCTGACAAAATTCCTGCGCTATACACAGCAATCCCTAGCCTTGGGCGCCGGTGCCCTGCTGGTGATTCAGGGCGAATTGACTCCGGGTGGGATGATCGCCGCCAACGTGTTGATGGGGCGTGCGTCGGCGCCGATCGACCTGATGGTGTCGACCTGGAAGTCGTCAATTGCCGCGCACAAGGCCTTTCTGCGGTTGGAAGAATTGCTGCGCCTCCACCCTCAGCGCAATGCCGGCCTGGTCCATGGCACGCCGCAAGGCCACATGCGGATTGAAAATCTGGTAGCCACCGCGCCCGGCCGCGCACAACCGATACTCAAGGGACTCTCGGCGGATTTCCCGGCCGGCCAGATCGTCGCAGTAATCGGCCCCTCGGGTTCCGGCAAATCCACCTTGGCGCGCGCCCTGGTGGGCATCTGGCCCTATGTGGAAGGCGAGGTGTTGATCGACGGCGAAGCCATCCAGAGCTGGAATCGCGATGAACTGGGTCCTTTCATTGGCTATCTGCCGCAGGATATCGAACTCTTCGAAGGCAGCATCGCCGAGAACATCGCCAGGTTCGGCCAGATCGATCCGGAGAAAGTGATTCTGGCGGCCGGGCGGGCTGGAGTGCATGACATGATTCTGCGCTTTCCGCGCGGCTATGACACATCCATGGGCGAGGCCGGAAACTTCCTCTCGGGTGGACAACGCCAGCGCATCGGTCTGGCGCGCGCGATGTATGGCGACCCAAGCCTGATCGTCCTGGACGAGCCCAATTCCAATCTCGACGACGTGGGCGAAGCCGCCCTGGTCAAGGCCGTGCAGGATCTGAAGCAGCAGGGCAAGACAGTCTTTCTCATCACCCATCGCATGAACGTCATCGGCGTCGCCGACCGCATCCTGGTGTTGCACGACGGCGCCATACAGATTTACGGTCCAACCCGGGACGTCATCGCTGCCTTGCAGCCGAAGCCGGCAACTCAAAACGATGGCGGCGGTCATTCGGCACCGGCCCCGCAGCCCGTTTAACTCTTAAGTCAGGAATTTCATCATGGCGATTCAGAATTTGTTACCCAAGCTCAAGCCGCGCAACCTCCCCGTCCCGACCTCCGGTCCCGCGCTGGAAGGCGAATTGGTGCTGCCCACCGATACCGCTCAACCGGCCCGAATCGGCTTGTGGGTGCTGGGCATCGGCTTCGGCGGCTTCCTGCTGTGGGCAGGACTGGCACCGCTGGACGAAGGCGTCCCGACTCCCGGAATGGTCACCATCGAAACCAAGCGCAAGGCGGTGCAACATCTCTCCGGCGGGATCGTCAAGCAGGTGTTCGTCAAGGAGGGCCAGTTCGTCAAGAACGGCGATCCCCTGATCGGCATCGACGACGCGGTGTCGCTCGCCAATTACGAATCCGTACGCCAGCACTATCTGACGCTAAGAGCCATGGAGGGTCGTTTGCTGGCGGAGCAAGGCGGGCTGGGGAAAATCGTCTTCCACCCTGACTTGCTGAAGGCAAGTGGCGACGGCTACATTCAGCAGACCATGAACAATCAACAACAGTTATTCCAGTCTCGGCGCATGTCACTGCAAGCGGATATGGACGCGATCAAGGAGTCGGTCCAGGGACAGGAAGCGTCGATTCAGGGGGCGGAGGGCATGCTGAAGGCGCGAACCAGCCAACTGGCATTCCTACAGGAAGAACTCAAGGGCCTGCGTGATCTCGTTAAGGACGGCTATGCGCCGCGCAACAAGCAACTCGAACTGGAGCGCATGGCTGCCGAGGCGATGGGATCGATCGCCGACCTACAGGGGAATATCATGCGGGCACGGCGCGCCATCTCCGAAATGAAGTTGCGCGCCATACAGCGCACCCAGGAGTACCGGAAGGAAGTGGACACCCAGCTCTCCGACGTGCGTCGCGAAGTACAGGCCGACGCCGACAAGTACAAGGCAGTGTCGCAGGATCTGGAGCGCACGGTGCTGCGCGCGCCTTCCGAAGGCCAAGTGCTCGGCCTGACGGTTCAGACGGTGGGCGCAGTGATCGGTCCGGGACAAAAACTCATGGATATCGTTCCTAGAAATGAAGCACTGTTGCTCGAAACCAAAGTCTCGCCGCAATTCATCGACCGCGTGCATCCCGGCCTGGAGACCGACGTGCGCTTCTCCGCCTTTGCCCATTCCCCGTCGCTGGTGGTGCAAGGCAAGGTCGAATCGATCTCGTCGGACCTGATCACCGAACCGCAGACCAACATGTCTTACTACCTGGCGCGCGTCTCGATCACCCCTGAAGGCATGAAGGAGCTGGGAACCCGCCAGATGCAGGCCGGCATGCCGGCTGAAGTGGTCGTCAAGACCGGCGAGCGCACGGTGCTCACCTACCTGCTGCACCCGCTGCTGAAGCGCATGGCGGCTTCGATGAAAGAGGAGTGAATGGTGAAGACCTTCAATTCCACGGGAAGCATGCGCCTGCTGATCTCGATCCTGGGCGCGGCGACCATCGCACTGGGTTGCTCTCCCGCCCAGGCGCTGGATCTGCTGAAAAGCTACCGGCTGGCGCTACAGCAGGATGCCGGTTACCAGGCGTCGCGCGCCGAGGCCGCGGCAAGCCGCGAACTGGTGCCTCAGGCACGCGCGCAGCTGTTACCGAATCTGTCGGGCAGCCTGTCACGCAGCAAGAACCAGACGAATAGCGAGACGCCGGGGTTCCTGGGGGCGAGGAACTTCAGCAGTTACGAGTACCTGAGTTCCAGCTATGCGCTGACACTACGCCAACCGGTGTACCGAAAATACAACTTCGCCCAGTACCGTCAGGCGCAATCGCAGGTCGAAAGTGCCGAAGCGGTATTGGACAAGAACCTACAGGACATGCTGGTACGCTTGTGCGGCGCGTATTTTGAAGCCTTGATGGCGCAGGACAGCCTGGCCCTGGTGCTGTCGGCGAAAGAAGCCTATGCCGGCCAATTGCAGGCCGCCAAGCGCATTTTCGAAGCCGGCCAGGGAACACGTACCGATATCGACGACGCCCAGGCCCGCTACGACATGGCCCTGGCGCAGGAGCTAGAGGCCAGCCAGAATGTCGGTCACACCCGTCGCCAACTCCAGGTGTTGGTCAACCAGCCGGTAGACAGCCTGGCTTCCCTGAATCCGGGCCGCCTGCAATTGATGCCGCCCCTGCCCGCCAACCCGGACGACTGGATCGCCCGCGGCGAGGAAATCAACGCCGAATTGCGGGCCATGCGCGCAAACGTTCAAGCCGCGACGCAGGAACTGGAGAAGGCCCGCTCCGGCCATATGCCGACGGTGGACCTGCTGGTCCAGCGCAGCCGCAGCCTTTCCGAAAACCAGGTGACCATCAATCAGTTCTACCTGACCTCGCAAGTGGGCTTGCAGGTCAACATCCCGATTTTCGCCGGCGGCTATACCAGTTCCCAGGTACGCCAGGCCCAGGCCAACCTGGAAAAGTTTCAGCAGCAATACGAAGCCCGGCGTCGCGAAGTGGACTTGCAGATCCGCAAGGAATTCCAGAACGTCGCGGAAGGCGTGTTGAAGGTCAAGGCGCAGGAACAATCCGAGCGCTCCTCCGATCAGGCCTTGTACTCGAATCAGAAAGGCTACCAGGCCGGTACGCGCACCCAGATCGATATCCTCAATGCCCAGCAGCAACGCATGAATGTGCGGCGCGACCTGGCCAATGCGCGTTACCAGTATGTGCTGGCCCGGGTGCGTTTGCAGGGCTTGGTGGGATCCCTGAACGAAGAGGAGATCAGCACCATCAACAGCTGGTTATCCGAGCCGGGCGCATCCTAGAAACCGCCCAAGCCTGGCTCGATTTGGGCTAGAATATCTTTTCCGAGGAGCGCTGCAAGGCAACCTGCCCTAGGCTCGGACCGTCCCTTCGAACTGCGCTCACCTGACCTCGTGCCGGCACGGGATGCGCAGGTGGGCATCCTACCCGGCCATACGCTAAGGAGTTCGCTGTGGCTGACAACAAAACCTTTTCCGACTTTATCGTCGCCGACCTTGCCCTCGCCGATTGGGGGCGCAAGGAAATCCGCATCGCCGAAACCGAAATGCCGGGCCTGATGGCGATCCGTGAGGAATATTCGAAATCGCAACCCCTCAAGGGCGCCAGCATCACCGGCTCGTTGCACATGACCATCCAGACCGCGGTGCTGATCGAAACACTGACCGCGCTGGGCGCACAAGTGCGCTGGGCCTCCTGCAACATCTTCTCGACCCAGGACCACGCCGCCGCCGCCATCGCCAAGGACGGCATCGCCGTATTCGCCGTCAAGGGCGAATCGCTGGTCGACTACTGGGATTACACCCACCGCATTTTCGAGTGGCCCGACAAAGGCTACTCCAACATGATCCTCGACGACGGCGGCGACGCCACTCTGCTGCTGCACCTCGGTTCGCGCGCCGAAAAGGACATCTCGGTGCTCGACAAGCCCGACAGCGAGGAAGCCACCGTGCTGTTCGCCTCGATCAAGGCAAAGCTCAAGCAGGATCCCCGGTGGTACTCGACGCGCCTGGCGCAGATCAAGGGCGTAACCGAGGAAACCACCACCGGCGTGCACCGCCTCTACCAGATGCACGAGCGCGGCGAGTTGAAGATTCCCGCCATCAACGTCAACGACTCGGTGACCAAGTCGAAATTCGACAACCTCTATGGTTGCCGCGAGTCGCTGGTCGACGGCATCAAGCGCGCCACTGACGTAATGATCGCCGGCAAGGTCGCCCTGATCTGCGGCTACGGCGACGTCGGCAAGGGCTCGGCGCAGGCCATGCGCGCCCTCTCGGCCCAGGTGTGGGTCACCGAGATCGATCCGATCTGCGCCTTGCAGGCGGCGATGGAAGGTTATCGCGTCGTCACCATGGAATATGCCTGCGACAAGGCCGACATCTTCGTCACCTGCACCGGCAATGTCCATGTCATTGACCATGGCCATATGGTGAAGATGAAGGACCAGGCCATCGTCTGCAACATCGGACACTTCGACAGCGAGATCAACGTCGCCTCGCTCGAAAAATACCAGTGGGAGGAAATCAAGCCCCAGGTCGATCATGTCATCTTCCCGGACGGCAAACGCATCATCCTGCTGGCCAAGGGTCGTCTGGTGAATCTCGGCTGCGGTACCGGCCATCCTTCCTACGTCATGAGCTCCTCGTTCGCCAATCAGACCATCGCCCAGATCGAGTTGTTTACCCGCACTGCCGATTACCCGGTCGGCGTGTATGTACTGCCCAAGCACCTCGACGAAAAGGTGGCGCGGCTGCAACTGAAGAAGCTCAACGCCCAGTTGTCGGCATTGACGCCGCAACAGGCCGCCTATATTGGCGTTCCCATGAATGGCCCCTACAAGGCCGAGCACTATCGGTACTGAGCGATGCCGGGCACCTTCAGCATCGAGTTTTTCCCGCCGCAGACGCCGGAGGGAGTGGCCAAGCTGCGCACCACGCGGGCGCAGCTGGCACGGCTCAAGCCAGCCTTCTTCTCCTGCACTTTCGGCGCCGGGGGTTCCACACGCGACCGCACGCTGGAAACCGTGCTGGAGATGCAGCGTGAAGGACTGACCACGGCGCCGCATCTTTCCTGCATCGGGTCCACCCGGGAAAACGTCGGCCTGATGCTGGAGCAGTATCGCTCCGCCGGCATCGACAGGATCGTCGCGTTGCGCGGCGATCTGCCCTCGGGCATGGCGGAGGCGGGCGAATTCCGCTATGCCAGCGAGCTGGTGGAATTCATCCGCCGGGAAACGAGCGACTGGTTCCATATCGAGGTTGCGGCCTATCCCGAGGTACATCCGCAGGCAAGATCGGCGGCGGACGATCTCGCCAATTTCAAGCGCAAGGTCGACGCCGGTGCCGACTCGGCGATTACGCAATATTTCTTCAACGCCGACGCTTACGAGCATTTCGTCGACGCGGCACGGGTGGCCGGCGTGGCCGTCCCCATCGTGCCCGGCATCATGCCCATCGCCAGTTACGCCAAACTGGCGCGCTTCTCCGATACCTGCGGCGCCGAGATTCCGCGCTGGATGCGCAAGAAGCTGGAGGGATACGGCGACGATGCCGCCTCGATCCGCGCCTTCGGCCTGGATGTAGTGACCGAGATGTGCGCGCGACTGCTGGCCGGCGGCGCGCCGGGCCTGCATTTTTACACCCTGAACCAGGCAGGGCTGACCACCGCAATTTGGGAACGCCTGGGGCTGTCCTGAGGCCCTCCCGGGGGCCGCTGCTCGACCACCTGCTAAAATGCTCAATCGAGTGCCGCCCGGGCACCGGAAAACTTAGTCTAATCGAGGAATATTCATGGCAGGTCATTCCAAGTGGGCCAACATCCAGCATCGCAAGGGTCGCCAGGACGCCAAGCGGGGCAAGGCCTTCACCAAACTCATCAAGGAGATCACCGTCGCCGCCAGAATGGGCGGGGGGGATATGAACTTCAATCCCCGCCTGCGGCTGGCCATAGAAAAGGCCAAGGCCGAGAACATGCCCGGCGACAACATCAAGAACGGCATCAAGCGCGGCACCGGCGAACTGGAAGGGGTGAACTACGAGGAAATCCGCTACGAAGGCTACGGCATCAACGGCGCCGCGGTGATCGTCGATTGCCTCACCGACAACAAGACGCGCACCGTCGCCGACGTGCGCCATGCCTTCAACAAGTACGGTGGCAATCTCGGCACCGACGGCTCGGTGGCCTACCTGTTCAAGCACTGCGGCCAGTTTCTGTTCGCGCCCGGCACCGACGAAGGGCAGTTGATGGAGGCCGCGCTGGAAGCCGGGGCGGAAGATGTGGTGACCAACGACGACGGTTCCATCGAGGTGCTGTGCGGCCCCAACGAATTCATGGCTGTCAAGGATGCGCTGGAGAAAGCCGGCTTCAAGCCGGAGATCGCCGAGGTGGCGATGAAACCCTTGACCGAGATCGAGTTTGCCGGGGAGGATGCGTTGAAAATGCAGAAATTGCTCGACGCGCTGGAGGCTTGCGACGATGTCCAGGAGGTTTACTCCAACGCCCTGATAGAGGAATAGGTGGTCAAGGACGCCCCCGGGCCGACTTCCTCCCCGCGGATACTGGGAATTGATCCGGGCCTGCGAATCACCGGGTTCGGTGTCATCGAAAAGCGCGGTACCAAGCTCACCTACGTGACCAGCGGCTGCATCAAGACGGGTGAAGGCGGCTCCCTGCCGCAGCGCCTCAAGATCATCCTCGACGGCATCGCTGAAGTCTGCGCCGCGCATCGACCCGACCAGGCGGCGATCGAAAAGGTCTTCGTAAACGTCAATCCGCAGTCGACGCTGTTGCTCGGACAGGCGCGTGGCGCGGCCATCAGCGCGTTGGTGCTGGCCGGGTTGCCGGTGGCGGAATACACCGCGCTACAGGTGAAACAAGCGGTCGTCGGTCACGGCAAGGCGGCCAAACAACAGGTGCAGGAGATGGTGCGCCGCCTGCTGTCACTGTCGGGCGATCCCAGCGCCGACGCCGCCGACGCGCTGGCGTGCGCCATCTGCCATGCCCACGGTGGACAAGGGCTGGGAGCGCTGGCAACCACCGGTTTCCGCGTCAGGAACGGACGGCTGATTTAATGGCTAACCACTCGGGAGCAAGACCATGATCGCTCGCCTCACCGGCATACTCGTCGAAAAGAATCCGCCGCTGATCACGCTGGACGTGCATGGCGTCGGCTATGAGCTCAGCGTACCGATGAGCACGTTTTACAACCTGCCGGCGGCGGGTGAAAAGCTGAGTTTGCACACCCATATGATCGTGCGCGAGGACGGACACTTCCTCTACGGCTTCAGTTCCGAGGCCGAACGCGCCGCCTTTCGTCAGCTGCTCAAGATCACCGGCGTCGGTGCACGCATCGCGCTGGCGGTGCTCTCCGGCCTTTCCGTGGCCGAACTGACCCAGGCGGTGGTGATGCAGGAAGCCGGGCGGCTGGTGAAGATTCCCGGCATCGGCAAGAAGACCGCCGAGCGCCTGCTGCTCGAACTGCGTGACCGGCTGCCCAAGGCGGCGATGGCTGCCGCCGCCAGTGCCGGCGGGATGCTCGAGGATGCCGCCGGCGACATCCTCAATGCCCTCCTGGCGCTCGGCTACAGCGAGCGCGAGGCGCTCACGGCGATGAAGTCGCTGCCCGAAGGAGCGACGGTGCCCGATGGCATCCGCCAGGCCTTGAAGCTGTTGTCGAAAGCATAGCTCAGTTAAACTGTTGCCATGGCTATTGAAATCGACAAGCTGGCCGACCGGCTGATCTCGGCGGTGCCGGAATCTCCGCAGGAAGACGTGCTGGAGCGGGCGCTGCGGCCGAAGAAGCTGGCTGAGTATGTCGGTCAGCAGAAGATCCGCAATCAACTGGAAATCTTCATCCAGGCCGCCCGCCAGCGCAGCGAGGCGCTCGACCATGTGCTGCTGTTCGGCCCGCCGGGGCTGGGCAAGACCACCCTGGCGCACATCGTCGCCCACGAAATGGGCGTCAATCTGCGCCAGACCTCCGGCCCGGTGCTGGAGCGCGCCGGCGACCTGGCGGCGATCCTGACCAATCTCGAACCCCACGACGTGCTGTTCATCGACGAGATACACCGCCTGTCGCCGGTGGTG
>Ga0172379_10004716_pt1 | contig 19751 bp, 17 predicted proteins | sample GrowelOW334metaG_FD_119756 | JGI IMG/M metagenome (GOLD analysis project Ga0172379, IMG submission 119756) | Groundwater microbial communities from an aquifer near a municipal landfill in Southern Ontario, Canada - Groundwater well OW334 metaG | ecosystem: Environmental > Aquatic > Deep...
GAGCCTCCATATGCTGAGCTGTTTCGAGAGATGGATATTCAGATGTTTGAGGGGATGATACCTCGTACAAACAATGAGTGGGTGAAAAGTTCTAATGGTGAGAATATTCTTAATATGACAACAAGAACCCCACTGGTAAACTCTAAGGGAGAATTGTTTGGATTGGTAGGTATAGCGCGAGATGTCACCAAAGAATTTTATCTCGAACAAGAAGTTAAATCGCAGCAAGAGATGTTGATTCAGCAAAACCGTCTTGCCGCATTGGGGGAAATGATCGGAAACATCGCACATCAGTGGCGTCAACCGCTCAATACACTTGGGTTAATTGTTCAGGATGTGAAAGAAGCTTACCATTTTTCTGAGCTCACTGAGCCCTATATTAAAAACATGTCTTTCAAAGCGATGGAGCAAATAGACTACATGTCACAAACGATTGATGATTTTAGAAACTTTTTTAGCTTCAGTAAGGAAAAAAAGCTTTTTGCACTAAGACAAAGTGTGTCCAATAGTATAGATATGATTGTGGGGGAGATAAAAAAGCATGAAATTAAGCTTGAGATATTTGTTCCAGATGAGTTGGTTATTTACGGCATGATAAATGAGTTTTCACAAGTTATTTTGAATGTGATTAACAATGCCAAAGATACTCTTATCCAAAATAAAAGCAAAAATCCTTTCATTCGTATCACAGCAAAAAGAGACGACACTAAGGTTGAAATAACCATAGAGGACAATGGCGGTGGTATACCTGCTGAGATTCTTTCTCGTATTTTTGAACCTTATTTTACGACAAAAGCAGAGGGGAAAGGGATAGGTATTGGCTTGTATATGTCTAAAATGATTATTGAAGAACACATGAATGGGTTTTTGAATGCTAGAAATAGTCATGAGGGTGCTATTTTCACCATTAGCATGGATGCGATTTTCCAAGAGGATGAGAAGGGTATCTGTGACGTATAATATACTAATAGTGGAAGATTCAAAGCTCATTAATGAGAATCTAGCAAAAAGTCTCTCAGAGGACGGTCATCATGTGGAGCAGGCTTTTGATGTCCAAAGTGCTATTAAATTAATTCAGTCACATCGTTTTGAGTATATTCTTTTGGATTTGATTCTTCCTGATGGTGATGGAGAAATGTTATTGCCGTACACTAAGGGCGCTGATGCGAGGGTAATTATCATGACGACCGATCGGGATTCGTTTCGACGTGATCGAATATTCGGATTGGGAATTGTTGACTACATCATCAAGGATCGTTATTTTGATGATATTATTGATGCTGTTCGAAGAATGATTTGGCAAGTTGAGTCCAATAGTGCATTTACCTTATTGGTAGTAGACGATTCTAGCTTTATTCGCAACCATCTGGAACTGCTTTTTACCAGCAGAGGTTTTTTAGTCTTAACCGCTATAGACGGAAAAGATGCTTACGAGAAAATACAAAAATATTCTATTGATGCTTTGATCGCCGATTTGGAAATGCCAGTGGTGGACGGATTTGAGCTTATGAGCAAAATTCGGCGGAAAAAAGAGACTAAAAATTTGCCGGTGATGATTCTAACGGGGAGCAACGATAGCAATAAAATTGCCAAGGTCATCAAACACGGAGTCAAAGATTTGATTCGAAAACCTTATATTATTGAAGAAGTTCTTCTGAAAATCGATAATATGATGAATGAGGTGAGGCATCGAAGAACCATCGGCGAAGAGCGACGGAAATTTGAGCTATACCATGATGCAATTATCAACTCAACACTGTATATGAAGTTAACCTCTGATTTAGATGCGGTATACATAAATGAGCGCTTTTCTCAGCTTCTTTTTGGAAGTGCAGCGGAAAGATTTAAGCCGATTCCGCTCAAAAAATTTGTTAAAAATCCTACATTAAGCTTATTTCGATCCCTCCAAAAACTATCACCTGAGAATCCACCTATCAATTATATTTTTATGTTTGAACGTCATGATAAAACGGCATGCTACGTTTCTGCAACGGTATCTGGGATTTTTAACAAAAAAGGAATAATAGTTGAAATGCTATTTATCGGGCACGATATTACACAGCTTCGACAAAACGAGTCCACTCTCAAAGAGCAGGTAGAAAAACAAGCGCAAATTAATATTGATCAGCAACAATTGATGTTTAATCAGGCTAAAATGGCAGCAATGGGAGAGATGATCGGAAACATCGCTCACCAATGGCGACAGCCTCTTAATGCTTTAGGTATTATAATACAAGGACTAGAAGATGCAAATATTTATGGTGAGCTAGATGAATCCTATTTGCGCAATATGCGCAGCACATCAATGTATCAAATAGAATTCATGTCCCATACCATCGATGATTTTAGAAATTTCTTTCAGCCTAATAAAACTAAAGAAAGATTTGATGTAGCTGATGCAGTCTATAAAACAATCGACATTATTGGAAAGACGCTGGAAAGTTATGGAATCAACCTTCTGTTTGAAGAAATTCAGTCGGGGCGGTATATGATCAATGGATATCGTAATGAACTCCAGCAAGTCATCTTAAATCTTTTAAACAATGCCAAAGACGTATTATTATGCACCAAGCATGGGGAAGCCTTAGATATTGATAGCTGGATTCGTATCTCTATTGAGCAAAAAGATCAGATTATCAGTCTGAGTATTGAGGACAATGGAGACGGTATCTCTGAATCCATTATTAATCGGATTTTTGAACCTTACTTCACGACCAAAGAAGAAGTAGGGACAGGACTAGGTCTGTATATGTCCAAAATGATTATCGAACAAAATATGGGAGGCAGACTTGAAGTGATTAATACTCAGTTTGGCGCATGTTTTAGTATGCTTATCCCGATAATAGAAAGTTAAAATCAAATGATTGGAACCCTGTAAAATGAATGAACTTCGACTAAAAAATCTAATCCAGTTTAATCAAAAAGGTATTTTAAAAAGTGTTGATACTGTTGCGGAAGCTCTCTCAATTATGTCGTCTGATAATATTAGTTCAGTCATCATCACAGATGAAACACTACGACCAATTGGTATCTTTACCGAATACGATGCTCTAAAAATGGTATCAAATAACATCCCAACCACTGTTGAGCTTACTAGTATCATGTCAATGAACCCATTTACTATCATTGATACCACCTATTTGCATGATGCCTATATATTACTGACGGACAGAGGATACCGGCATTTGGTTGTTGTGGATGAAAATGGTATCTATCAGGGGATTGTGAGTGAAGGTGACTTTTTACGTCACATGGGATTTGATCACCTCAATAAAGTTCACTTGGTTGAACATGCAATGGATAAAACGCCTTTGATTGTCGAACCAGATATTACAATCCGTCAAGTAGCAAAACTTATGAATGAGCAACATAGTGATTATGCAATTGTTGCCGATAATCTAATCCCTGTAGGAATTATTCATGAGCGTACGATTGCTCATTACTTTATACATTCTTACGATAGCTTAGACAGTTCTATAGATACACTCATTACAAGTGATATTTATTATGTACTCAAGAATGTTGTTCTCGAAGAAGCCTCTGCTTTATTAACGCAGCATGGTGTTCATCAGCTTATTGTAGTGGATGATGATAAAAAAATTATCGGATTACTCCAGCGATTTGATGTTTTAAAATCTATACATAGCTCCTATTTTGATTTTTTGATAAAAACGATAGAACAAAAAAGTGAAAAATTAGAAAAATCAGTCAAACAGCAAACGCTTCTTAGCGAAAAAACGAATTTGTTAAATACAGTAATCAATTCGATTCCTGATTTAGTGTGGTTAAAAGATGCAGAGGGAAAATACATCGCCTGTAATCGAATGTTTGAACGCCATTATGGTACTTCTCAAGAAAATTTGATTGGTAAAGATGATTTTGATTTTGTTTCAAAAGAGTTGGCTGAATCATTTCGTGCAAATGATAAAATAGCCATTGATGCTGGAAAATCTATGCTGAATGAAGAGTATGTGATATTTGCAGATGGAAGCTATGAAGGAACATTTGAGACGGTTAAAACTCCGATCAAAGACAGTGACGATAAAGTAATAGGTGTTCTTGGAATTGCCCATGACATCAGTGTACGCAAGGCAAAAGAAGAAGAACTGCAAGGTATTGGCGCTGAACTGAATGCAGCAGAAGAATTAGCACATGTCGGAAGCTGGTCGTGGGACATAAAAGCAGGTATTTTTACTGGTTCACTAGAAGCATGTAAAATATATGGTTTTGATGAATTTGAAAGCGGAGGGCTTGAACGTCTTCTTGAAATAGAACATCCTGATGATCGTGAAATGGTAAAAAAACAGTTGTTTGAAGCAACTAAAACAGGGCACTATCAATCGACACATCGACTTTTAGTTAATAATGAAATAAAATGGATCAGTGTTTCAGCTAAATTTATTCAAGATGAATTTGGTAACTATGTCAAAGCGCAGGGGATGCTTCAAGATATTACCGTTCAAAAACTCTATGAGCTTGAATTGGAAAAATTAGCGAATTATGACCCTTTGACAGGATTGGCCAATAGAGCTTTACTTTTAAACCACCTTCAAAAACTGATTCATCGCAATCAACGAAGTAAAAAATATTCAGCTCTTGTTTTACTCGATATCGATCACTTTCGTGATATTAATGATAGCTTTGGGCATCAAATTGGCGATGAGTTACTTGCTCTGATTGCTCAACGAATACCAGAAAAAATCCGAAAAGAGGACTTTACCGCCCATTTAAGTGGCGATGAGTTTGTTGTTGTTTTAGAAAATCTTCACTCAAAAGAAGATGCGGCTCGTGTTACCAAAGAGATAATTAATTCTCTATCAGAACCCTATATTGTTTCAAACAATACTGAATTACGCATTGGAGTTAGTGCAGGCATAGTTATGGTCACAGAGCAATCCGAACATGCCAATGAATTGATTCAGTTTGCCGATGCCGCTTTATTTAAAGCCAAAGTCGAGGGGCGTAATTGTTACCGATATTACAGTGACGAATTGACATTATCGGCGCAAGAACGTGTCCGTTATCAAAATGAAATGTTTCATGCGTTAGAAAATAATGAATTTGAAATGTACTATCAACCGCAAACGCACATAGAGTCCGATCGTATTATAGGAGCTGAAGCATTGATCCGATGGAATCATCCCCAACGGGGATTAATTATGCCATCAATATTTATTCCTATCGCTGAAGAGAGCGGTCTAATCGCTCGTATTGGGGAATGGACCTTATACCAAGCGTGTAGACAGGGGAAAATTTGGCACGATCAAGGCTTTGATCTCCATATATCGGTCAATGTAGCATTGCAGCAGCTTCGTCATCAAAATCTTACAAAGGTTATTGATGATGTTCTTGCTACAACGTTATTCAAAGCGGATAAACTCGTATTGGAACTCACTGAAAGCGCTATGATGAAACATGAGGATGAACTGGCTCTTATGCTGCACTCTTTTCGAGCGAAAGGAATCACTATCGCCATAGATGATTTTGGGACGGGTTATTCTTCTTACAGCTATCTAAAGAAATTTCCTATTGATATATTAAAAATTGATAAAAGCTTTATTGATGATGTTCCTTATAAAAAAGACGATACGGCAATTGTAAAAGCAATTATCGCTATGGCCCAAATATTGGATTATCAGATTTTAGCAGAAGGGGTAGAACACCAAGAGCAAGCTGAATTTTTACAAAAGCATGGATGTAGTTATCATCAGGGATATTTAAAAAGCCGTCCTGTCCCAGCTTCAGAATTTGTAAAACTACTAAAATAGTAAAGATTATTTTTCACATTTTGATTGAACTATTACTTTTTACGACACTTGTTTCCCAACCGTCATATTGACCATTACATTGATAGGAAATATCAATCAGATGTAATGTCAAGGTATCAATATCGTAATAAAACGGTTTATCCTGACGGTAAAAACTTACACCGACCATTGGTGTATTTTCATTCGCATCCATAAGCTCTTTAACTTTAAATGCTTCAGACTCAATACGTTCCAAAAAGATACTTCGCTGCTGTTTTGTTTCAAAATAGGCTTTGTGCTCAATCGCTCTTGGAAGAAGTAGCGAATCACTTTGTGTTTTTAAATGGTCACATACTTTATGATTATGAATAATTTGCCATTCAATCGCGGTTGGAAAAAGGAGCTTGTTATACACGTCCCAATCACCGTCGATTTTGGATCCATACGAATATTCATAATCAGGAAACGTCCCCATAGCCGCTTTAACAACATCAGCCCATTCAAATTCGTGTTTGAGGTAGTAGATAAAGGTCATTTCACTGTTGGAGACAACCTTTCCGACATAGTTCCCGATTCGGTAACGTAATGACTCCATCTCGATTTTATCTTCGATAAACGAAAGCTGTGCCTCTTCCTCTTGGGATATCAGCCCACGCTCATTGGGCATTTTCATGGAGAGTTTGATAAACCCGACGTAAAATTTATCCTCACTTGGCAACTCCTCCGAAATTCCTGCATTCACTAAAACCGAGGCGATATTGCCATCGATTGTTTTCATATATAATTCCCAATATTCTTGCATCCTCTACTCCATTTCTAATGTCATTAAATACATATCTTCACCATCAGTCACTTTGACATCCAGACTTTCGCAAGCAGGACATTTATAAAAAATCTTTTCCAAAACTGTGATGACTCCGCACTCTTTGCATTCAATCACCAGAGGCTGTACGTTGAGGACAAACTCTGCCCCATCACATACTGTTTTTTCTTTAAAAGTATTGAATGCAATTTCAAGAAGATGGGGTTCAACACCGGACATTTTACCGATTTTAACGACTACTTTAGTCACTGATTCGGCTTCATTCTCACGCGCCAACTCTTCACATTGCGTTAAAAGTGCTTGTACTATTGAATATTCGTGCATTAACAAATCCTCGGGAGAAGTTCACCCGTAGGCAGATCCATAAACCGTTTCGATCCCCATGCGCTTAGGAGAATAACACGACCGTCATATTGATGGGTGACATTGGCAATCACGGATGCTCTTTCACCTGCTTCAAACGTTTTTAAAATCTCCACAGCACGATTTGCATCCGCGCTTTTAACTGCCAGAATGAATGTCCCCTCGTTGGCAAGGTTATACGCTTCAAAACCCAGAATCTCGCAAATACCCCGTACCGTATCACTCACAGGAAGTGCGTCTTCTTGAACTTCGATACATACTTTGGATTGTTTTGCCCATTCATTCAGCACTGCCGCAACACCGCCTCTCGTTGCATCGCGCATCGCCGTGATCTCTATCCCCTCAGCCAATAGCTTTTCGACCAAAGGCCACAATGAGGTACAGTCGCTTTTCAAATCACTGCTGAACTCCATCCCCTCGCGGTTGGCGAAAATCGTGGCACCGTGCTTGCCGATTTCGTTTGAAACAATGATAGTATCCGCCGTACTCACACAGTTGGATGAGATCCCGCTTTTTTGAACGACACCCACTCCCGTCGTATTGATAAAGATTTTATCCACGGCACCTCTTGGAACCACTTTGGTATCACCACAGACGATATTGGCTCCGTTGATTTCCAACTCTTTTTTCATCGAAGCCACGATGGTCTCCAGCTCTTCTATCGAAAAACCCTCTTCCACAATCACCGCACACGTCATATAGGTGGGTTTCGCCCCCATCATCGCTAAATCGTTGCACGTTCCGCAAATACTGAGTTTTCCGATGTCTCCACCGTCAAAAAAGATGGGACTAACCGTAAAACTGTCGGTCGTAAAAGCTAAACGTCCTCCGTCAATAATAGCCGCATCTTCGCTTTTTTCCAATATCTCGTTTTTAAACTGCTTGTAAAATATTTCGGAGATCAGCTGGGCATTTTCGGCTCCGCCGTTGCCTTGAGCTAATGTGATTGTTTTTGTCATTATGCGTCCTCATCTACGTTATCAAGATTTTCAAACTCTTTATGAAGTTCTTTTATGAGTTCTTCTTCACTAGGTAAATAGAGCTGATATTTACTCGCAAGTATTGTTTTATTACTCTCTGGAAGGGTGTATTTAACTACCGTATCATTTTTATCCGCACACAACAACACTCCGATTGTCGGATTCTCAAACTCTTGCTTTTCTACTCTGTCAAAATAGTTGACATACATTTGTAACTGTCCAATATCTTGATGTGTCAATTTATGCGTTTTAATCTCAAACACTACGAAACATTGAAGCAGTCTATTATAAAACACCAAATCGATAAAAAAATCATCCCCATCGATATGTATCCGTTTTTGACGAGCAACAAATGAAAATCCATTACCTAGTTCTAATAAAAAGGCTTGGAGATTTGAGATAATCGCACTCTCTAAATCTTTTTCATAATAAACGCTTTTTTTCTCTAACCCTAAAAATTCTAAAACCATAGGGTCTTTTATGATCTCATTTGGATTGAGCGGAAATTTTTCACTTCTTGCTACTTCTAAAACGGATTGTTTATCATTGCTCAAAAGTAGTCTCTCATACAGTGATGCGTTTATCTGCCGTTCAAGGTCTCTACTGCTCCAATTGTTTTTTGTACTTTCTGCGATATAAAACTCTCTTTTGTCATTCTCCTCTATTCGCAAAAGAAGCTTATAGTGTGTCCAACTCAATTGCGAACGCAGTGCGTTCGTAATTGGAAATACTCTGTAAAACTGCCTCATAAGCTCAAGTTGTCGTATACTATATCCACTCCCATAAATAGGTTCCAACTCATTTGAAAGATTCTTAATAATCGCCTTCCCGTACTCAGCCCTATCATCTCCCCCTTGAACCTTTTCGTAAATTCGTTTACCTATGTTCCAATAGAGCAACACCCGCTCAAAATCAATAGCGCGTATGGCTTTTTGTTGGGAGGTCGCTATGAGGTTTTTTACATCATCTGTGAAAATTTTAGTTTGTAATGTTTCATTGATGTTTTGGTTTGGTGTTTCTTTCATATTTATAGCCTTTTAAATGAACTCATTCTTCTCTTCGCCACCGTTGCCTTGGGCTAATGTGATTGTTTTTGTCATCTTTTCTACCTACTTTTTCATAATCCTTATATACAACTCTTCCACCTTCGTTCTCGCCCAAGGTGTCTTTCTAAGAAACTTTAGACATGAGTTTATAGTCGGATTTATCAAAAAGCATCTAACATTTATGCGGCTACTTAACTCTTCAAATCCATAACGTTCGACCAAACTCTCTAAAATCTCCTGAAGTTTAATACCATTCAGGGGATTGTTTTTGTTTTTTTCCTCTTCACTCATTTTTTTCCTTTGGTAAGTTTGTTGTTTTATTTATTCTATTTATCATTCAACACTTCCCAATGCCCGCTTTTCAAACTACCAACCCGCTGTAGTCTCCCTTGCTCTTTGAGTGCTGCCATATCCCTTTTGATGGTTTTATCGCTTACTTTTAATCGCTGTGCTATTTGTATCGACGTGATCTCTTTGTTTTTTTCGATCAATTTCACAATCTCATCCAAACGGTTTTTAGGGACATTTTTAGGGACATTTTTAGGGACATTTTCATTCGAAGAATTTTTCAATGTTTTGAGTATAATCTCCAACATATATTCGATAAACGGCGTGCTCTCTCCCGCACTTCCCGAAGCTTCCAAAGCCTTATAATACGATGCTTGATACTCTCGAACAACACTCTCGATGGGGATAAATCCAAAAATCTTTTTGTAATGATTCAGTATAACACTCTGCCAAAGTCGTCCAACCCTGCCGTTTCCATCTTGAAATGGATGGATAAACTCAAACTCATAGTGAAATACACAACTGACTATGAGAGGATGATCTTTTGTATTTTGTAACCATTCAAAGAGATTTCCCATGAGTTCGGGAACTTGATAGGGAGGGGGTGCGATATGTGTGATAACATTGTTTGACCCAACACCTGCATTCATATTTCGATAACTTCCCGCACTGGATACGAGCTTTTCCATCATCAGTTTATGCGATTTCAGGAGATCTTTTTCACTTTTAAAGGTGTAAGTATCAAAATGCTCATACGCTCTTATAGCCCCTTGAACCTCGGTAATCTCTCTCATCGTCCCTAAAACGGTTTTGCCATTGATTACATTGGTTACTTTTTCTTCACTAAACGTATTGCCCTCAATCTGCAACGTTCCCGTAATGCTCTTGATACGATTTTTTTTTCGAAGTTTGGGCGTTTTTAGGCTGACTTCTATGTGTTTAATATCCGTTATGATTTCAACAATCTCACTCACCAATGTGAGCATCTTAGAGGTGATAGTAAACGGTGGTTGATAACTCATAACTGCAACGCCCTTAGATTCATATTTTTATAGGTTATATCAGATTCCCATACTTATAATAAGCAGCACACGCCCCCTCTGAACTCACCATACAGCTTCCTAACGGCGAAGTCGGCTTACACGCCGTTCCAAAGACACTGCAATCTTGAGGCTTGGCACGTCCGCGTAAAATATCGCCACAGATACAGAGTTTATGGTCATTAATCTCTTCGTATGGGAGAAACTCTTTGTAAATCACTTCAGCATCCAATGTTGCAAATTCTGAACGCAGTTTCAATGCGCTTCGGGGAATATGTCCGATTCCGCGCCATTTGAAAAGATCTACTTTTTCGAAATAATGTTCCACAAGAGCCTGCGCTTTTGTATTTCCCTCAAAGTTAACCAACCGTTTGTACTGCACTTCGAGATCACTTCGCCCTTCGTTGAATTGTTTCACGATCCTATAAATCGATTCCATCACATCGACGGGCTCGAACCCTGATACGACAACAGGAATATGATATTTTTCAGGAAAAACCGCATAGATTTTTGCACCGCTGATGACACTCACATGAGAAGGTCCGATAAAGGCATCGATGCAATGGTCATTATCGCTCCCTTCTATCAAAAGCTCCATCGCTTCTGGAACGGTGACATGGTTAATGTGAAAAAAGATATTTTTGATATTGCGCTTGATCACGATATCGATCAGTGCAGCCGTCATTGGAGTGGTTGTCTCAAAACCTATCGCAAAAAAGATTATTTTTTTGGTTGGATTCTCTTCCGCAACTTTCAGCGCATCCATCGGTGAATAGACATAGCGAACATCCGCACCCTTGGAACGTGCGTCTTGGAGCGTCCCCAGACTTCCGGGAACTTTGATCATATCCCCAAGCGTGAGTAAAATCACATTCGGCAACATGGCAAGTCGGTAGGCATGATCGATACGTTCTTTGGGCATGATACATACCGGACATCCAGGACCGTGAATAAAGTTGATATTTTTTGGGAGAAGTTGCGTCAAACCGTATTTCATAATCGTATGAGTATGACCGCCGCACACTTCCATGATGTTGATGGTACGAGGCAGTTTTTGCGCCTCTGCCGCAATCAATTTTTGAAACCCTTTGATTACTTCCGGATCTCGGAACCCGTCATACAGATCTTTTAGCTCTAATGATCGCATTCAAGCATCCGTGCACGCTCTTCTTCATCGAGTGTTTTGAGAATCTCTTGATATATTTTCAGTGATTCTATGGCATCCTCTTCATCAATTTTATTCATGATAAATCCAATGTGAAGCAAAACATAATCACCAACTTCTACTGATCCTTCTTCCATTAAATCTAAGCCAGCAGTTCTCTGAACGCCCATTGTATCGACGGTTGCAATATTGAACTCGGTATCAATTTTGATCACTTTTGACGGGATAGATAAACACATAATTAGGCTCTCATCTTTCGTTTAAATTCAATCCACTCAACCACTCTCAGTACAGAAGCTTCGTCATTAATATTAACTTCCAAAATATCAGCACTTGGTTTAACTCTTCGTGCTTGAGCTTTCTCTCGTTCCATGTCATACTTAAAATATGGGAGTAAATCCGTTTTCGTAAAAAGTATCAAATCGGCTTGACGGAACATTACTGGATATTTAGCGATTTTATCTTCTCCCTCAGGGATAGAAACTAACACGATATTCAAATGAGACCCCACATCATAGCTCGCAGGACACACGAGATTACCAACATTTTCAATAAAACAGACATCCAAATCGGCAATCGGTAAATCGTGAAGCCCTTTATGAACCATAAACGCATCCAAATGACACGCACTTCCTGTTTGAATTTGCACGGCATTAATCCCTACTGCTTTTAAACGATCTGCATCTCGTGACGTTTCCAAATCCCCTTCAATAACAGCAAATTTAAACGGGGCTTTTCCTGCCATTGCTTCTAAAAGTGCTGTTTTTCCACTCCCAGGTGAACTCATTAGATTAATCGCTAATACACGATGCTCATTAAAATGTTCACGGTTATGATGCGCTTCTTGATCATTTTTATCCAAAATCTTTTTGATTACTGCAATCGTTTTGGTGTCATTGAGCTGTGGATTATGGTGCAGTGTTTCATGCGCTGCCTGATGGGTGTGAGAATGGTCATGGTCTCCATGATCGTGGTGGTGGTCGTGATCCGTAATAGAACATCCGCAATCTTTACACATAATAAAATTCCTTTAAATATTTTTGAAGTTAAGCTAAAAGCATATTTCCGCCGACAAGGACAGAAATGATCCCCACCGTAGCAAAAACACGTCGCACATTTTTTATATTGGTGAGTATATCTTTATTGATCCACGAAATAACCAAACCAAAACTAAAAAATACCACTATAACCCCTGCAATAAACGCAAGTATCATACCAAAATCAATAACTTGTCCATGGAGAACTCCAAGTGTTACAAGCATACCACGTACCCCACCAATCCCCATCAAAACACCGACTCCGAAGGCGGATGTAGTGGTAGAAGATTCATGTTGATGCTCATTCCCAAACCAAATATGAACATGTTTTTTGTGTTCATGGGTATGGGTTTTTAAGTGGATTTTATTGCTAAAAACCATATAAAGCAAATAAATTCCAATGGAAAGAATCACACTCGACGCAATGACATCTCCATACGATAAAAACGCTTCAGACAGCGTGTAATGTTGCAGAATTTTTGCAAACATAAAAAGCATAATCCCATGTCCTACCGCAAAAGCACTGACAATCAGAAATGTTTTTTTCGCCTCTTTACCGATTGAGAAATCAGCAATAGCAGTCAAATGGTCGGGACCAAACGCGTGTAAGATACCATACCAAAAAATAATCACCAATCCGAGTGCCATATTGCGACCTTTTTATGAATAATCATTCAGGATGAGTTATTATAAGTTTTTAGAGTAAAACAAACCTAAAAGTTCAACTTTCTTTTATCATTTATTCAAAATATGCGTAGGATATTTATAAATATTGATAATTTCCAGAAGTGTTTGTCCCAATACTTTTTTTGTAACCGTAATCTCACACGTTTGAAGGTAACCGATAATCTCCGTAATATACGTTTCAAATCGCGCTGTAATGTCGTCACTCAATCCCATACGAAATGTAATACTCTTAGGAACGATCCCTAATATATTTGACGAGGGAAGCGATTCTCCCATCAGCTCGATCATATCCAGACACTGCATCACACCTACTTCATGTGCACCGCCGCTGTTAAGTCCATATCCGCTAAGTTCATACGAGGGGATGTTGTAGATACTTCCTGCGCTGTCGTCAAGATTGATGGTATCAAGGATGATAATATGGTCATTTTCTAAAAAAAGGTTGAGAAGATTGATCCCCTCGACCCCTCCGTCGATAATCTGAACAGCATCACTTAAAACATAATTGGCATTAATGTACGCCGCCGCGTAAATACCGACACCGTCATCTTCTTCAAGGACATTTCCAACACCTAGAATAACAACTGACATGGATTAAAATCCCTTACCATGTTCAATACTGGGGTTGGCAAACTGTTCTATTATCTCATCCAGATTCATTAAGACCTCTTTTGAGATACTCTCAATCCCACATTTTTTGAGTTCTTCTACGATAGTATCAATATACTCTAGCCATTTTTCGCGCAAGACTGGGGTTACCCCAACATGAACGCTGATAATATCTTCAGGGACGATACTCACCATGGAGGTTTGCGCACAATGGTTTGCCATCGAACAAATTTGGAGCATTTCGGTAATTTCAACTTCATTCGCCGTTTTTTTGATCCCTTGGTTGGCGATCAGCTCATCACCACTAAGAACATCAATACTTCCGATTGTTTTATCCTCATCCGAACTGGTATTGGCAATCACCACATGTTCATACTCTTGCAACAACGGCATCAATCCAAACCCAAGCGTCCCACCATCGACAATATCCAATTCAGGCTCATAGGTGTAGTTTTCTTTGAGGTATTTTCCCGCGTACAGTCCAATCCCTTCATCCATAAAAAATGCGTTTCCTGATCCTATCAATGCGACTTTAGCGGTCATTATTTTCCTTTAGTGTAAAATTTAGCTGGATTCCGTTCGCCCTGAGCCTGTCGAAGCGTATATTCATGGTTCGACAGGCTCACCACGAACGGAATTATGTATCGCATAGTAAAGTTGTCCGAGTGCAATTCCCCCGTCATTAACAGGCGTTTGCTGTTGTGCGTAAAACCATCCCTCGCCGAAACGTCGGTACAATCGGCTCATCAAAGCATGATTTTGAAACACTCCGCCCCCGATAACAACGGGGTATTCAGGGTGTAAATTAACAAAATATTCCATCATAGCTTCTACCGTCGCAATAAATCGGCTGGCAATAAGCCGTTTGACATCGTTTTGTGTACTTAATGCGACTATTTGTTCGACCATCGGAGATAGAACAACCACCCTATCCGTCACAATAAAATCAAACGGTTCCGTAATCGAGTCATCGACAAACGATTCCATTATCATCCCCCCCTGACCCTCATAGTCAAGCGTTTGGATAAATCCGCCCAACGAGGCGACGGCATCAAACAATCGACCCATCGAACTGCTCAGTGGAGAATTAAGCTTTTTCGTCCATATATGATGAAGCTGACGGATTTCATACTCCAAAAAGGCTTCGGTTGTTGGAGATTTTAACATCAACACTTCATCGAGACTATAATTTTCAAACAACAGCGACAGCGCAATCCGTCGCGGTTCTTTGATCGCTTTGTCCCCGCCCAAAAGTGCAAACGGTTTTAGATGTCCAATCCTCTCATAGCCATGGGTATCGGCAATCATCACCTCTCCGCCCCAAAGACTGCCATCTTCACCGTATCCCGTACCATCAAACGCAAAACCAAGCACTTTTTCATCCAAGCTGTACTCTCCCATACACGCAAGTAGATGTGCATAATGATGTTGAACGCCATAGTGTTCTTTTTTTTGCTTTTGGGCGTAACGTGTTGAAGAATAATGAGGATGTAAATCACTAATAAACAAGGTCGGCTCACACTCATAAAACCGTTTAAACGTTTGAATCGTCTTTTCAAAATATCCATCGGCTTCAATGCTTCCCAAATCACCGATGTGACCGCTCAACACCATATTTTTCTCAACTCCCAGCGCTATTGCACTTTTTTGATGGGCTCCGAGGGCTAAAATATTTTTCTCGATAGCGTTCACCAGAAGCGTATGCGGTGCAAATCCACGCCCCATTCGTAACATCACAACACGTCCCTGCGCGATTTGGATTACGGAGTCATCCAGAGCATTGACGATGATGCGATTATGACTCAAAATCCCATCCACAACATTGCCCAGTCTGTGAGCAACCTCTTCGGCTTTTACGATGATGGGTTCATCGCTGATGTTGGCACTGGTGGCAATCAACGGAAAATCGATAGCCTCAAACAACCGTCGATGAAGTGGTGTATAAGGGAGAAATACCCCCAATCGGTCAATCAAAGGGGCGACGTTTCGTGAGAGATTGGTTCCGCTTTTGGCACGGACAATCACTATGGGTTTGATGCTTCCCGCGATATGAGCACGCTCTTCCTCGTTTATCACAGCATACTCTTGAAGCTGTTCGAGGGTACGGAACATCACGGCCAAGGGTTTGGCTTTACGGTGCTTTCGTAGCCGTAACTCACTCACGGCATTGTCCGAAGTGGCATCACACATCAAATGAAATCCGCCCAGCCCTTTGAGTGCAATGATTTTTCCCGCTTTGAGCATTTCGACCGCTAATGCGATGGGGTCACCCTCTAGCTCTAAACCTTTATTGTCTAGAAATATCAATTTTGGTCCGCAATCGGGACAGCTAATGGGTTCAGCATGATAACGTCGAGATGCGGGATCAGTGTATTCGGCTTCACATTGTGAGCACATCGTAAAATGTTTCATCGACGTTCGGACGCGGTCATACGGAGGGATTTGAATAATGGTATAACGAGGCCCGCAATCGGTGCAGTTGATAAACGGATAATGATAACGGCGATTAGCGGGGTCATCCATCTCGTTTTGACACGCATGGCATAGGGCTGTGTCCAAAGGTATAGCAACGCTCCCAACGCCTAGCGTGCTTTCTCGGATTTCAAACTCCGTATAACCGCAAGGTTCACGCTCAACAATATCTATCGAATCGATACGGGCATGTTTGGGAAGATTTTCTCGTAAAGCCTTGATAAAAGCCTCACATTCTAACCCTTCGGCTTCGATGACGACTCCATCAGCAGTGTTGATGACAAACCCCATAATTGCGTGAGCTTTGGCTTCACGATAGACAAAAGGGCGGAATCCTACCCCTTGGACTAACCCTTTTATAACAATACTAACACTTTTATAAAAAGACTCCGCCAACAACGCAGTTTTCCTTCCCAATGGGGTAATTCACATTCATCAACGGAGGTGTTGTTTTCAAATTTCTCTGTAAACGGCTAAAAAGCGATTGTCCAGCGAAATATGATCCACAAAGGACAATATCCGTCGCTTTTGTTTTCCCTTTTATCTCCGTGAGAAGTTCACTAAAATAGTCTCCGAATGATTCGAAGATAGAATAGCTCAAATAGACTGAATCGACACCGGCAATTTTATAGCTGATAATACTAGACAAAAAAGCAACATGATTAAATCGGTTATCTTCCACTTTCATATCGATTTGGAGTCCCCCTTTTCCGACGAACTTCAATGCCTCTCTCGTCACCCCTGCATAACTTTTTTCTTCCAATTCCAAAATCATCGCCGTCGCTTCAAAAAGAGTAGCATTACTCTCTTCTAATACTAACAGTACCTCAAATATTTCCGGAAATTTCTTTTCGATATTTTCCATAAGTCTATCGGATCCCTCACGTAAAGATCCAATTTTCTCTCTAAGACCAACACCGCTAAATGGTTTAGGAGGGACAACACGAATCACTTTTTTACCGTCGTAATACAAAAATGACGGTTCCCCTTCGAAATAAGCTCCCACGACTTTGGTTCCAAATTTGTTATGCTCGGCAATAACCGACATAAACGATGCTTCATCTTCTGCCATCGTGTGAAAATTGGTCGATTGGACGGCAGGAACTTCCGTTTCAAGCTGATTTACTTTTAGTGTTGTGGCAGAAGAAAAACGCTCCATCTGATCAAACAGCATCCCCTTTTCATCTTTAATACCTACCAATCCATTGGCAATACTAAGCGTATCCGTACCAAACGCCAGACGAGCAGGAAAAGAAACACGTTCACCTGAAGCGATAAATTTCACATCTTTGTTGATAAAAAGACGCATATCACTTTGCGAATGGATATTTAAATCAAAATCCATAACAAAATCAGCGTCAATAGCGGATTCTAATGCCTTATAGACAATGAAATCAAGTCCCAAAAGAGTTAACTCTTTCCCCAAAAGAATCGAAAATCCCTCATCAGGATATTTAACATCAATCGTGGAACCAAAGGTACTGCGCAATGTTTCATCTTTGAGTGCAACGTGTAAAATTGGACGCTCGATACTCAGCAGTGCGTTAAATTCATCATGTATCATTGAACAATATTCCATAATTTTCATGGCATTGGTCAGCATAAGAACGGAGCCTTGCGCAAGTGTATCCGCACGATAAAAGAGCCGATATCCCATCGTCGTTTTCATCAAAAGAGTTTTACCATCACGTAACGCTTTGGCAGCGACTTCAAACATAGTTCGAAAACTTCCCGGATCGTTGGCATAGCGTTCATTGCCTTTATGGGTTAACTTGACGGGAATTCCACATTCGTGACAAGAATTTAATACTTGTTTTTCCCGTCGCCCAAGGCTTAGTGATTCGCCCTCACACGTAGGACATGGCTTCACATACGAAAATGCAGTATTACTGCGTATATAGGGATAATGATCGAAAAAAGCATATTGCCCTCCACAATGGGTACAGTGGGTAAAAGGATAATAGTACCGTTTTGAGGAGGGGTCAAACATCTCTTTTTGGCAAGCAGGACACAATCCCAACGCAACGGGATATTCTACTTCAAAGTCAGGAACCGTTTCGGGTTCTCCCGCGATGTCGTAAAACTCACTTTTCGTCATAAAGCACGATGCAGGAAGATTGGTTCCAATCGTTTCAAGACACTCTTGGAGCTTATCATCACTACTGTCAAAAGCACAAATAATTTTTGTCTTTTTTTGATGCACAACCGCTTTAATCCCAAAAGTGCGAATAATGGAAATTAAATAATTTTTAATTGTAGGTTGAGAAAAAGAGGTCATCACCTCTAACGTAAATGCCATCTTAATCCTTCACTCTTATAAATTTAAATTATTTTTTAATAAATTTTGTTCCGCTAATAACGATTCCAATATCGGCTTCTTTCCAGAAAATAGTTCTCCATACTTGGTAATAGATATGAAAGACTACCCAACAGATAATAAACCACATCGACGTATGGTGAGCGATACGGACATCCATCAAACTTCCGCCTGTAGCAGGAATCGTCCAATCTGTAACCAGATGAAGCATCCACGGCCACCATGCTCCAATAGAACTGATTCCTGATGCCAATCCATGAACATACAGCTGAAGACCTGTCAACAGCATCCACACGAGAAGTAGGTGAAAAACAGTAAAATAGACTGTATTAAAACTATCCGCATGAGAGGAATCAAACTCTTTTTTACGATTTAGCGTTAAAAGATTGACCAATACTGCTTTAAACTCCGTAATATTTTTTGCATTCGGTATGAGCTTTTTATATGGCTTCTCAAATCGACTGAAAAAATACAAATACGCGATAATAACCGACGTTACATCAAAAATAATTGCGATCATAAAGTGCCCGTAACGATTCCACGCCATCACATACTTATCGACCGCACCATCCGCCATAAACGTTTGATAATACGGGTGCCCAATATAGAGACCCGTAATGACCGCACCAACCATACAAATCGCATTTACCCAATGGATAATGCGCATGGCAGGTGTCATACGTTTGACTTGTGTATACTCCTGTTTCATGATTGGCTCCTTAGATACTGCAAACAGTATCTACTTTGTAAACAGCAAGCTCTTTACCTTTGGTATCGACAACGTGAACCGCACATGCGATACAAGGGTCAAAACTGTGAATGGTTCGGATAATCTCAAGCGGTTGTTCCGGATTGGCAACTTTGGTTCCGATCAAACTTGCTTCATACGCACCTAAACGCCCTTTGTGGTCGCGAGGAGCTGCATTCCATGTTGATGGGACGACAGCTTGGTAGTTGGCTACTTTGCCGTTTTCGATACGAACCCAGTGACCCAGTGCTCCACGAGGAGCTTCCGCCATACCGCGACCTTTAGTACTAACACTTACGGCATCAAAGTCAAACTCAGTCCATGTACTTTTATCACCAGACGCAACATTTTTAGCAAGTTCGTCGATCCAATCAACCATTACATCTGCCATCAATTCAGTTTCAATAGCACGCGCAGCAGTACGTCCGA
>Ga0172379_10004717_pt1 | contig 19750 bp, 17 predicted proteins | sample GrowelOW334metaG_FD_119756 | JGI IMG/M metagenome (GOLD analysis project Ga0172379, IMG submission 119756) | Groundwater microbial communities from an aquifer near a municipal landfill in Southern Ontario, Canada - Groundwater well OW334 metaG | ecosystem: Environmental > Aquatic > Deep...
CGATGCGTTCATTGTTCCTGCGGTGGTTAAAGCCGATGTTGAAAAGATCGTTAAGAATATAAATGATGCTGCAGGACCGCTCCCTTCGCTGGAGAACCCGATCGAAGAAGGGAACGAAGATTTCACGCAGTATAAGATCCGGGGGCATTATGAAAAAAACGATGCTCTGAAAAGTTATTTTAGGGCGATGATGTGGTTTGGCCGGCGCTCGTTCCCGGTGAAAGATATTGACAAGACGCTCTCTGCGATCCTGATGACCAGAACTGTCGCTTCTGCCGGGCAAATGAAAAAACTTGAAAGCGTTGATTCGATGCTCACCTATATGGTCGGGGCTACGGACGATTATACGGTCTCCGATTATTACCGCAAAATAAATCTTGAAGTTTTTGGCGATAAGATGCCGAAGATGGATCTGCTCGTGAAAAATACGGATGAAATTGTTAAAAAATACCAAAGTGTCGCGGTTAAAATACTCCCGCCGCCAAGGATCGTTTCGACCCAGACCGGACTTGGAAAAGACCAGGAACAAAGGATCAGGGAGACTGCCGGGTTTAAATTCTTAGGCCAGCGCTTTACCTGGGACGCCTATATTTTCGGCCAATTAACTTCACCCAGCGTCGGATCAAACGAAAATCCGCGTAATTTGCCTTCAGCTCTGGATGCCATGCAGTTGCTTGGTTCGACCGCAGCAAAAAAAGAGATGACTGCGGCCCAGCAAAAAAAGAAATGGAACAACTACGATACCCAGGTCGTAAAACTTGAAAAAGAGATCGAAGGTAAAATTGAAAAAGAGACCACTTTTTATGATGCCTGGCTGGGGACATTAAAAACCCTTTTTGTTAACAGCAGCAAACAGCTTTTTGCGATCAGCGAGCCGTGGGGATATAAGAATTTAAATGCCGCTCTTGGCTCGTGGACCGAATTAAAACACGATACGATACTTTATGCGGAACAGGTCTATGCGGAGATGGGGGGAGAGCAGGAAGAGTTTCGCGTTCCGGCCTATGTTGCACCCGATCCGAAAGGCTATATTGAACCGAACCCGGAATTTTTTAAACGAGCCATGAATCTGGCAAAAGGGATCTCGGAGAAACTGGCGGCGGCAGGTTTTATGCCGGAAGAGTATGCCGGTAAAATGAGCATCTTTGCCGATATTTCAAAAACCGCTTATGAAATTGCCGCAAAAGAAGTGAGCGGCGCAGAAATTCTTCCGGATGATTATAGTTCCATTGTTACTTTACTTAATTCCTTTAATTCCTCCCTGTTACTGGGAGATGAGCAAATGTACACGGAAAACAGGGATGATCTGCAGATGGCGCTTATTGCGGATATTGCAACGGATGCGGTTTCGGGGACAGTTCTGGAAGTTGCGACCGGTGTTCCGCAAAGGATGATTGTTTGCGTAAAAGACCCCTTTGGCGGGACCAGGCTCACGCATGGGTACGTCTATTCGTGGTATCAATTCCCATCCAGCAAACGGATGTCCGACAAAGAGTGGAAAGCCATCGTTTACGGAAACATCGATGCGCAAAAGCAGCTTAAAGACAAAACACCGGATTGGTATGGAAAATTCCTGAAATAGATGCCGGTTTGGTGGAGAGTAATTGGGTGTTGGTGTCTATTAGTTTGTAGTGGATATGCCCTCGACTTCCATTACTCGAAATATGCAGGCGATCCGGAAAAATACTTAAAACCGATCCGGGAATATCAAAGAACGCAGGCATCTCAAAAAATTGCTTCAGGGAAGATCCTTGCCGGCATTTTGCCGCATCATTTCTTGGCGAGCGACATGATGGTCGACTTTTTTGAAAGAATTAAGCGAAGCGAAAAACCTAAAACAATTATTCTTATCGGTCCGAATCATTTTAAGCAGGGAAATAGCGCTGTAAGTATTTCCTCTCTCCCATGGAAAACGCCTTTTGGGATCGTTCAAAGCGCTCCCCTTGGGATAAAAGAAGACCCGCTCGCTTTTTCGGGTGAACATTCGGTCGGCGTGATCATCCCCTTTATTAAATATTATTTCCCGGAGAGCAAAATAATTCCGATCCTTATTCGAGGAGATGCAAGCCTGGAAGAAATGCAAAAGCTGAAAAATAAGATCGAAAAAACGATAGACGAAAAGGGTGATGTGTTGATATTGTTAAGCGCTGATTTTTCTCATAACAGTACCGCACAAACAGCAGAAATTAGAGATAAAAAAAGCAAAGCAGTTATTACTGCAATGGATCCGGAGCAGGTATTTTCGGCCGAGATAGATTGTTGGCGAGGATTATGGCTGTTAATTAGCTTAATAAAATATAAAGCGACCCCGCATTTTATCGGGCATTCAAACTCTGAAAGGATCGCAAAACTGCATGGGCAAAAGGATGTAACCAGTTATTTTACAGTTTTGTTTGTGGTAAAATAATTATTATGAAAAAAATTGGAATTATTGGCGGCTCGGGCTTGGACGATCCGGATATCTTAAAAAACCCGGTTGATAAAAAGGTGAAAAATAAATACGGCGACCCGACTTCCCCTCTTAAATGCGGGGAGATAAGCGGGGTAGGGGTTGCGATCTTGGCCCGGCATGGAAGGGACCACACGATCCCGCCGACAAAAGTGAATTTTCTGGCGAATATTCTGGCCTTGAAAGAAGAAGGATGTACCCACATTTTAGCCGCCACGGCGGTTGGGTCTCTTCGCGAAGAGATCAAGCCGGGAAATTTGGTTTTTCCTTCCCAGTTCATTGATTTTACCCGTCACCGCAATTTAACCTATTATCATGAAAAAGTTGTCCATACTCCTATGAGCGATCCGTACGATAAACATATAACGGACGTATTATGCAAAACCTGCGACGAACTAGGGTTTGAATATAATCGTGATGTTACGGTCGTAACGATCGAAGGCCCCCGTTTTTCGACGCGCGCGGAAAGTCATATGTTCCGAAGTTGGGGCGCGGATATTATTAATATGTCGACCTGTCCGGAAGTAATTCTTGCGGGTGAGCTTGGCATTCCGTATCAGACGATCGCGATGTCGACCGATTACGATTGTTGGAAAGAGGGGGAAGAACCGGTTACTTTTGAAATGGTGATGCAGACGATGAAGGAGAATGCCGAAAAAGTTAAGAAATTGCTGATAACAGCTATCGGGAGGATATAAAAATGCCGATCAAATCAAGGATCAGAACCGTTGCTCATTGGCCGAAAGAAGGGATCATGTTCCGCGATATTACTACATTATTAAAAGACCCGGTCGGATTAAAACTATGCATCGATGACTTTATCAAACGCTATAAAGATAAAGAGATCGATGTTGTGGTAGGGATCGACTCGAGGGGATTTATTTTAGGCGGAGCGGTCGCCTATCTGCTGGGTAAAGGTTTTGTTCCGGTGCGAAAAAAAGGAAAACTTCCGGCAGAAACTGAAGCGGAAGAATATGCGCTCGAATACGGGACCGATGTGATCGAGATCCATAAGGATTCGATCGAAAAGGGACAAAAAGTATTAATTATTGACGATCTGATCGCAACCGGCGGGACGGCTATGGCGGCCGGCAACCTGGTGAAAAAATTAGGCGGCAAAGTAGTGGAATTTGCTTTTATAGTTGACCTCCCGGATATCGGCGGACGAAAGAAATTGGAAACTGCCGGCTATTCGGTCTACGCCCAGACGGAGTTTGAAGGGGAATAGAACGGCATTACAATCGTAAACGCGGATCCCTTTCCAAGATCAGAATTTAAGCTGATCTCTCCGCCGAAGGCGGTAACTATCTTTTTTACCAAAGCCAACCCTAATCCTGCCCCGGCTACATTGCCGGTAAAGCATTTTTCGGTCTGATAGAACATTTCAAAGATCTTTTCCTGCTCCTCAACAGCGATCCCCGGGCCATTATCGGTTATAGTCAGATGAAATTTGGAGTTTTCTTTTTTTGCGGAGATCTTTATTTCGATCGTATCTTTGTCATTAAATTTAATGGCATTATCAATAAGGTTTTTGATCACCAGGTCAAAATATGATCGTCCCATTTGTATGGCAAGGCCATTGTCCGGGCAATCAATATTCAGACTGGTTTTTTTACCAATTACCTGAGCCAAAATAGGGTTGATCAATCTCGGAAGATATTCCGCGACCTTGATCTCTTCTTTTTCGGCCGTGATCTTCTGGTCGCCAATAGAAATGAAGTTGATCAAGTTGTTTATCAGCCCGTTAAGTCGGTTGGCTTCATTGGTAACTCCTCGAAACAAAGCTTTTTGATCTTCTTGCAGCGTACCTGTCTTATCTTGTTGGAGCATCAAAGTTCCCTGCAGGATCACGCTGATCGGCGTTCGCAATTTATGGGAAATGAGCCCGAGGAAGTCTTGCTTGAGCAATTCTTCTTTTTTTTGGTCGGTAATATCGTGAACGGAAAGGACAATGCTGGCTACTTCTTGTTGCGGGCTTTTTAGAAATTCCTTATGGATCAATAGATAGAGGGCCTTATTGTTATCTGTTTCTGGCCGCATTAGTTCAAAGGTTGAGTGCGGCGCTGAAAGATCCCTGATCTGGTCCTCGCTAATAGAAGGGGTATAGTTTTTTAAAATTATGGCAAGCATATCAAGACCAGAAGTTTCGGCTGCGTCCAGATGGAAATAGTTTTTAGCCCCAGAATTGATGGCTTTGATCTTCCATTCGGGTGTGCAGACGATGATCCCGACATGGCCGGCCGCTTCCGCCAGCTCTTTGGCTTTTGCAAGCTCCAGTTCGGCTTTTTTTAAACGGGAGATGTCGTTGCCAATGCACATGACTTCCTGCAGTTTTCCATCCGCTCCCAGGATCGGCTTATTGGTCCATGATACCCAGACATGGCGGCCATCCTTGGTGATATTTTCATTCTCGTTATTGATGTATTTTTGCGGGTTGACCATAATATCTTTGATCATGTTGGTCAGGTCAAGTCCGGTAAAATCTGATCTGGGGACGATCGTTCCGATAACGCTTTTGCCTATGATCTCCGGCCCGCTATAGCCGAAAAAACTTTGGGCGAAAGCGTTAAAGAACGTTATCTTGCCGTTTTCGTCCATGCGAAGGATGATGCTGTTGGCGTTCTCGACGAGTTCGCAATATTTTTCATGTAAATCGGATGTAATAATCAATGATTTTCCCACTGTGCCGGAAGCCTGTCAATATCCCTCTTGATTCTTGACGAGAATATTGTAGTATTACCGCCATGAGAGTTAATGACAGAGAACGCAGGGAAAGTCTATGTAAAAAGGTAGCGACCGGAATTGCGTTGCTTTCGATCGCAGCTGGCTTTGTGGTAATTGGCGGCTGGATATTTGATGTTTCTGTTTTTAAAAGCGTTCTTCCCGGTTTGGTTACAATGAAATTTAATTCTGCTTTGGCTTTTGTTTTAACCGGACTTTCCTTTGTCATCTTGCAAACTAAAAGATCCAATCGATCTGTTGTTTGGTTGGGGCGATTCTGTTCGGTCCTGGCATTGCTTATAGGTGTATTAACTTTTTTTGAATATATCTTTGGATTTGATCTGGGAATAGACCAGTTGATCATTGTCGAACCGGCTGGCGCCGTTCTTACTACGCATCTTGGCCGGATGGCGATATTAACGGCCATTAATTTTATCCTGCTTAATCTGGCATTGTTACTTTCAAATAAACGCGTCAAATTTTGGGAACCACTGGCTCTGCTCGTTGGCATGATCTCTTTTGAATCGATCGTCGCCTATCTTTTTGGAGTGAAATTCTTCCTTTTTACCCAAACCGGATTTACAGCTATGGCGGTACATACGGCTGTTCTTTTCTTTGTATTAGCGGTCGGGATTTTTTTAGCTCGGCCCAGGGAAGGGATAATGAGTATTTTTTGCGGTGATTCTCCGGCCGGAGAATTATTAAGATTTGTTTTTCCGCTTGCACTAATCATTCCGGTCGGATTTGGATGGATGAAACTATTCACGGAAAAAAACGGAATATTTTCAAACGAGATCGGGGTATCTCTGGTTGCATTGAGTAATGCGATGGTTTTTGCGGCAATTGTCCTGCTGGTGTCAAAAAAAATAGATCAGCAATATATCGAACGCATGAAAGCTGAAGAGCTGGTCAGACAATCGGCCGAGGAATGGGAGCGGACTTTTGATTCAATAACGGATTATATTTTTATTGTTGATAAGAATTTTACGATCGTGAGGGCGAATGCTGCCTTCGCAAAAGCGGTCAATCTTCCCCTTGACCAAGTGAGCGGGAAAAAATGCTATGAAATATTGCATAAATTAGACAGCCCCTGGCCGAATTGTCCCCATCGCCAGACGATCCAAGATAAGAAAACGCATACGGAAGAAGTAAACGATAAAAGTATTGGTGTGCCGTTGTTAGTTACGACTTCTCCGATATTTGATGAAAAAGGCGAATTATTTGGTTCGGTCCATATTGCCAAAGATATTTCCAAAATAAAGCAAGCCGAGGAAGTGCTGAAAAAAACCAAAAGGCGTTTGGATCTGGCAATCGAGGCAAGCAAACTAGGGATTTGGGAGCTTGATCTGATAAATGATACTTCTGTCAGGAATTTAAGGCATGACCAGATTTTTGGTTATCGGGAAGAGCTGGATGCCTGGGGCGCAAAAATATTTTTTGAGCATATTCTTGCGGAAGATCGGTCTTCTGTCCAGGCAGCATTTGATAGAGCAATGAAATCAGATATATTATTCATTGAATGCAGGATCGTATGGCCGGATGGATCGATCCATTGGATCGCAGAAAACGGGGAAGTTTGCAAGGATAGCGCCGGGAAGCCCAATCAAATGTTTGGAACGGTAATGGACATTACCGAGCGTAAAATTAAGGAACAGGAGATCATAAAAGAGAGTGAATTGAAAAGCGACTTTGTTTCGGTTGTTTCCCATGAACTTCGGACGCCGCTTTCTATTACTAAAGAAGGGATCCAGTTGATCCTTGACGGATTGACGGGGGCAATAAATGAAAAACAGAAAAAGATCCTTGATGTCTCCAGCAGCCAGATCGATCGCCTGACCCGTTTGATCAATGATTTGCTTGATATCTCAAAAATTGAATCGAAAAAATATGTTCAGAAGATGGAGCGCCTTAATTTTATTGAACTCTGCCAGCAGGAATCCGATGCCTTTGCTTTTAAAATAAAAGAGAAAGGGCTGAGCTTTATCCATGCTCTGCCGCAAAAAGAAATGTTTGTGCTGGGAGGCCGCGACCAGCTTATTCAGGTATTATCGAATTTATTGAGCAATGCTATTAAATTCACCGAAAAAGGGGAGATCGAGCTCAAAGTGGAAGAACGGGAAAATGAACTCGTCTGTTCTATTCGCGATACGGGGCGTGGGATCGCTGAAGGCGATCTTCCGAAATTGTTCAATAAATTCGAACAGTTAAATCGGACGGCGGGGCCCGGTGAGAAGGGGACCGGCTTGGGCTTGGTAATCGCAAAGGGGATCGTTGAGAAGCATAGCGGAAAGATATGGGTTGAAAGCTTGCCCGGCGTTGGATCAACTTTCAGCTTTTCTCTCCCATTGAAAAATATAGCTTAATTCGTTATCATTGTCATCAATGTGACCATGAAAATACGATTTAGAAAGGGAAATGATGCAAAATAAAAAAATCCTTCTTGTTGATGATGAACTGGATATGGCGGAGATGGTTAAGCTGCGTTTGGAAGCGAACGGCTATACGGTGGCAATTGCAGTGGACGGGCAGCAGGCCTTTGATATGGCCAGAGAGAGTCTGCCGGATCTGATAGTTCTTGACATAATGCTGCCAAAAATTGACGGTTATCAAGTTTGCCGCATGCTAAAGTCGGATGAAAAGTACAAGAATATCCCAATAATAATTTTTTCCGCGAGGGTGCAGGACCCAAAATTTATCTATGATGAATTGGGCGCAAATGGATATATTCCAAAACCATTTGACCCGAAAAAATTATTGGATATGATCAAAGAATTATTAAAGGAGTGACGGAAAATTAAAATAATATTATTAGTTGACGATGAGAAGGAATTCAGCGAGTTTGTTTCTCAGCGGCTTATCAGCAACGGTTACGAAGTCGAATTTGCCTATGATGGCGAAGAAGCGCTCGAAAAATTCAAAGCGCATCTGCCTGATCTTGTAATTTTAGATCTTAGCCTTCCAAAGTTGGACGGCTATGTTGTTGCGGAAAGGATGAAACGGCATGCGGAAAAAGTTCCGATCATTATCTTGACGGCGCGTGCCGGGGACCTGGAAAAAGAGATCGGCCTGATCGCTGGGGCATCGGCGTATATGTTGAAACCATTTGAGCCGGAAGCATTGCTTTCAAAAATAAAAGAACTTATCGGCCGCTAGTCTATCTGCGGATATTTTGCGCAATCGAGGCAAGTTGCTAAAATCTTCAATCGTTGGTAAAATTAGAAAGTAGTTTGTATTGTGGAGTGAGAATGGAGGGGATAGGGAGGTGAGGGGACAGATGGCAGGGGAAAGGGAGCGTTTTGAAATGCTATTAGAAGAAATTAGGGATAAAGTTCAGTTTATTGCGGAAGGGCATGGAGTGTTGCAATCGCAGATAGCTGGGCTTCAAGAACAGATGGGCGACATGCAAAATCAAATGGGCGGTATGCAGTCGCAGTTGACTGGAATGCAGTCGCAAATCAGAAATTTGGATAATAAGATAGACAAAGTTCATTCAAGCTTAAAAGCAACATTTTATGCTTTGAATGAAAAGATTGATGAGCACATTAAACAGCCAGCGCATGGTTTAATTTAGGTCGTTCCCCGGTAGCGCAGTGGTAGCGCAGTTGACTGTTAATCAATTGGTCGCTGGTTCGAATCCAGCCCGGGGAGCCAAATTTTAAATAATTAAAGGATGAATCTAGTATGAATAGCGATCAGTCTTCATGTTGCGATTCGAGTTCCTGCGATTGCGGATGTGCTGGTGATAGATCCGGTAAAATGTGTATGCTTACCCAGCCCGCTATGAAATTTGACCTAAAAAAGATCAAGCCGCTGGTAAAGGCGGCAAAATATATATGTGCATGCTGCGGAAGGGTTGCAAATAAAAAAGAGCTTCTTTGCAGCCCGAAACCTTTGTAAAAATAACCATTATTTTAGCTTCTTTATCTGCTTTATTGCGGTTTTGACCATTTTTCCGAAGCGCTTATCTTTCCGCCTTTTTTCCAAGCTTGTCATATTATAGAAGTCGGATTCTTTTTTGAGCTTGATATAGCTTTGATACTTTTCAGCACTTAGATCGCCAGATTCAACCGCGGCAAGGACCCTGCATCCCGGTTCGTGTTGGTGGGTACAATCGATAAATCTGCAACCATCGCCCAGTTTTTCTATCTCAACAAATACGTTTCTTACTCCTTCTTTTGCATCGGCCAAACCGATCTCCCTCATGCCAGGATTATCAATGATCATTCCGCCGCCATCGAGAACAAAGAGTTCCCGGTGAGTTGTTGCGTGTTTCCCCTTTTTTGTCTGGGCACTAATTTCTAAAGTCTTTAACAGATCCTTGCCTAATAACTTATTTATGAGAGATGATTTTCCGACTCCCGATGATCCTAGCAAACAGTGGATCTGTTGAGGTGCAATTGCCTTCTTAAGTGTGTCAATGCCATCTTCCCTTAAGGTACTTGTTGTTAATATAGGGATATCTTTAAACCGTTTCTTTAATAAGCTGATCTTTTCATCTAGCTCTTCGGGTTTGATGAGATCGCATTTGTTTAAGACCAGGATCGGTTTTATCTTTGATGCTACAACAATTGAAAGATAGCGTTCAAAACGATTTAAATTAAAGTCATGATCGACTGATTGGACAATAAAGGCGGTATCAATGTTAGCGGCAATTGGCTGACTTTCATTCTTCCCGGCAGATTTCCTCTGCAAAATATTATTTCTGGGGAGAACACCCTCAATTATAGAATTGTTATCTCCCAGCTCGACAATGCTTACCAGATCGCCAACAACAGGGAAATCAAGCTGAGAAGTTGCCTTGTAAATCGTTTTACCGGAGACCTCAGCCCAAAATTCATTGTTTTCGTGTAATACCCTATATTTACCTCGATACTGGGCCACTACTCTTGCTATCGTATGTTTTTTTGATGACTGTTCCATGTTGTTTTGATTATATCAGGGTCTTTTGAAGCCTTAAAGGCTTCTGGAATTGTGATTACCTTTGATAGGTCTTATAACCAGAACTGGGGAAAGACCCGGGGTCAGTAGTTGAAAAATATACTCCCATCTCTGTTGAAGAAAGTAAGCTAAGATACAGATATCCATAAGGACCGCTGTATCCATATTCCATGCCGATCGTTAGTTTTTCTGGATCAAGGGGAGTCCTTGCCAGGGTTTTATACTCATATCCGCCTCCGCCAACACCGCCCCAGTATACGCTTTCGTTAGGTTCCGAGATTATATGCATCTTTTCTTGATAAGTCGCGTCAGTTCCGGATGTGAGGTACCAATACCCGGAGGCGGTTCCCAATACATCCCTGCAAACACCGCGGCATTCCGTGGTTGCAACAACCGTGCCGGCCGGATTAGCAGATAAAACAAGGTAATCCGTTCTCATGCTCTCTGGATAATAAAGATAAGGATTCACCCCGGTAATATAGCGATCATCTGCGCTATAGCGGCTTTCATTCGCTACCGAGTTTTTATGCGACGGATCATAAGCTCCAAAATCATAAGTATGCGCCTGCGGCGTCCCTTCGGTATATCCGATGAGCTCGCCGGCAGAGACGCTTGCTGGTGAAGTAGGGGCTACCCAGGCGGAAGTTGGCTGCGGCACAGAAGGCCCGACAGCTTTCAGTTTTGAGCTGATATCTATCAGATGCGCAAAAAAGTAATAACATGTGCCGCTCACCTTAAAATAAAGCGCATATTCGGGAACATTATCAGCCCTCACTATATAATAAGCGATCCCTAAGACTTCGGCGGTTGCAGGAGCATAAACCTCTATGGTGGTTTCCGTGTTTTTGATCGCAATGTGACACCTGTCTTTTATTGCTATTTGATCTGAATTCCCCGGCTGATTGATGTACTTTATTTTTGAAAGGTCTGCGACATAATGGCTGAATAGAGTTGCGATTGTAGTTGTTGTTGAGCTTGTAGTGGTTGTCGAATTATCTGTTACACTCCCGCAGCCGGAAAATGCAAAACTTCCAACTATTATTAAAATAGGGAGAAAAAAACCAAATCCCAAAACCCCAAAAATCTTTTTTCTTTCCATTTTTTGAATTATATCAATACTTATTGAAGACATAAAGCAGTAAAGATAGGAATTTTGCGAATCATGCCTACCTAAAGATTTACTGCCGAAAGAGAGTGAGAGCCAAACCTAGAAAAACAAAATCGATCGAATTCAGACCAATAAAAAATCCATCACAATTTTCGTAAATAGAGAAGGATCCTCCAAGTGTACATAATGAGCGGCGTTTTTTATTAGTCTAATCTTACTTTTTGGTATCATTTTTACCAGCACCTGTGCTTCTTCCGGCCGAATAAGAATATCATCTTCTCCTTCAATTATTAAAGTCTTGGCTTTTATGGCAGATAAACGGCTGCTGGAATCAAATTTGGCCATCGCCTCTGTTTGGGCTTTAAACCCAGCTGCGCTTGCGGGGTAGGGGTACTTTGCCCCCTGTTTGATAAAGTTTTCTACAAATTTACCGGAGGCAAAAGTTTTGGGAGAAAACAACCAGGTCGACCAAGACTTTATCCACTTCTCCATAGATTCTTTCTTACGGAGATTTTTGGAAAACTCAGAGAATAGGGCATTGTTCCGGCTGGAGGATGCCGGGGCCGTTCCCTCTAAAATGAGTTTATTAACCCGTTCCGGATGATTGATCGCGATCTCCTGGGCAATATATCCACCCATTGAATGGCCGATCAGATGTGTCTTTTCTATGCCTAATTTGTCGAGCAGCCCCAATGCCTCATCGGCCAAATGACGGATAGTGTGCGGTTTTCTAAAAGAATGGCTGCGGCCAGAACCGGGATTGTCAAAAACAATCGTCTTAAAACTTCGAGAAAACTTATTTATAACCCCGGACCAGCAGGAATTATCTGCTCCCAGCCCAGCGATCAAGAAAAGCGACTCTCCGCGGCCGCGAACCTTGGAGTAAAGCGATCCGGTATCTATTTTTTGTTTTGGCATAAAGGAAATTTTCCTTGCCTGAATTGTATCAAAACCTCTTGAGGCATTAAAGGATTAAGGGGAAGATTAAGCTTCAGCGTCCAATACTTTTATCAATTCGGCCGTTAAGTGCTGGAGGGTCATTTTATGAGATGTTTCCATGACAAGAGGCATATTTTTTATTTTTCCTGAAAGGATAGCGACCCCGCCATTTTTTCTAAGAATGCTATCGCTTATGCCCGCAACTTCAGTATATTGAGCTGGTCTTCCGGTTAACTGCCACCTAATAATTAGTCTATCAGTGTCGATAAAAGGAGATTCCTTCTCTGCCTGTCCCAGCGCGGTCAAGACGTTTTTTTCGATCTTGTCGGCTCTTAAAACTAGAGGATCCGGAACATCAAGCCATATTCGATTGCCGACCATTAGGCTTATTTTTCCATCCATTACCTGAGATCTTATAACTCCACCGGGATTACGTACTTTCCATAGATTTTCGTCTGCATTGCATTGAACGGTTTGAGGGCGCAATCCCCGCCGGAGGAGCTCCGAAGAGTAGGTTGAGGCTTGTTGCGGGTGAATTCTTATTGAATAAATAGTACTCATTTTATATCAACAGTATATCGAAAGAATAAATGAGGAATTTCACTTTTTGCGTAATTAGCTGCGAAGAGTTGCCAAACTAAAATGCTTGATATATCCTTGAATAATATGGATAAATTCGATGTAATTGTGATCGGCGGCGGACCTGCGGGGATGATGGCGGCTGGGAGAGCTGCGGAGCGGGGAGCAAAAGTTCTTCTTCTTGAAAAGACCTATCGGCTGGGTAGTAAATTATTGCTGACCGGCGGAGGCAAATGCAACATAACCAACAATGCCGAAATGAAGGACATTATCGCCGCCTTCGGTAAAAATGGTAAATTTCTATTTAGAGCTTTAACCGTTTTTTCGAGCAATGATCTGATCAATTTTTTTAGTTCGCGTGGACTCCCGATGCGGATCGAACCGGACGGTAGAGTTCTTCCATTGAACAACAGCGCTGAAGGCGTTCTGGCAGTTTTACGAAAATATCTCAAGGAGAACAATGTTCATATACTACATAACACCACAGTCAAAACTATTCGATTCGGAGCTGAAAATAAAGAAAGTATAGAAGGGGCTGCGCTTTCAGATGGCAGGGAGGTCAACGCAAAAAAAATAATTGTCTCTACCGGTGGAAAATCTTATCCGGCGACCGGCTCGACCGGTGATGGGTATGAAATTGCCAAAAAAAGCGGACATGCGATCACTCCGCTTAGTCCGGGACTTTCCGGGCTGGTTTCTAATGCGGCCTTTATTAAGGATCTCCAGGGGCTAACGCTTAAAGATATTATTATTTCGGTGATCATTGACGGCAGGAAAAAGAGTGATGAAAAAGGCGACATTCTGTTCACGCACTTTGGAGTATCGGGCCCGAACATTCTTAACCTTAGCGGAGGGATCTTTGATGCGCTTTCAAGTAAAAGCAAAGTTGAATTATCTCTGAACCTGCGGCCAGGTTTTGACACTCAAGAATTTGATAAAATTTTACAGAAAGAGTTTGCTTCTTTGGGCGGAAGAATTCTCTCTCAATATTTTGACAAGACTTTGCCCGCTTCACTTTCTTCCGTTTTTGAAAAGATTTTCCATCTAATGGCAAACAAAAAATGCAGCATGGTCAACCGCATTGATCGCAAAAAGATCGCTCTCTGCTTAACTGATCTTAGAATTCCTATTATTGGATCCAGGCCGATCGAGGAGGCGATTATCACGCGGGGAGGGATATCTCTAAAAGAGATCGATCCGCGAACAATGGAGTCCAAAAAGGTCAAGGGGCTCTATTTTTGCGGAGAGCTGCTCGATCTTGCCGGTAAGACCGGGGGTTATAACCTGCAGGAAGCATTTTCTACCGGGTTTCTGGCGGGTGAATCGGCGGCTTTAGCGGGTGGTTAATGCGTGTTTGACTATTAAATTTGCACTGTTATAATTACCGCATAGAATAAACTTAGGGAGGAAAAGTGATGAAAAAATTGTTATTGTCTTTGGTCTTGGTTTCGCTGGTAGCGGGGATGTCTCTTTCCTTGGAACTGACAGGAAAAACTGGGTTCGGATTGCGGGCGGACACTTTTTCGATCCGACGGTTCGTTAATAATAATTTTGGCGTTGATCTAAACGCATTTTATAACGGCAGCACACAGAGCGGGCAAGCCGACAGCAATCTATACAGCTACGCACTAGGCGGCTTCTACGCAAGGGAAATTTATTCCAACACTTTATTAGAGATCGGTGCGACGCTGCAAGGCTGGCAGGGGAGCGATGCCGGCGCAAATTTCAACGGATTAATGCTCAATCCATTTGTGGGGGCCGAATGTTTTATCAATGACCATTTTGCAATAGATGGAAAAATATTTTTAGGCGCATATGGCTCAGCAATGCAAGGAGCAATTAGGTCGACCAGCATTTCCTTATTAGATGGTAACCTGGGCGCTCATATTTATTTCTAAATGAAATGAGTCGAAAACAAATTATTAAGGTTTCTGCCTTTGTATTTTTTATAGTTGCGATCTACCTAATTAGGGGCGCGCTTTTACCAATTGTTCTCTCTATCGCACTATTTTATATTTTAAATCCCATAACCGATCTTATTGAAAAAATATTTCCTTCGAAAATGCCGGGTCGGCGGGATATCTCGATCTGCGGATCTTTTGCAATCTTTATTTTCGTTATTTTGCTGGCAGTTGAGTTTGTCTTTCCCCAGCTGTTCGTCCAGACATCGAATTTTATATCGAATTTCCCGAACTATTTAAAATATGTCGCCGACTCAATGATTTCCGGGCGGCAATGGTACGTCGGGAGCAACTTGCCCCATCAGTTCGATGTGGCAATTTTTGACGCAATAAAACAAACGCTAGGTTCCTTTGTCGCCTTTTCCCAAAATATTGTTACGAATCTTCTCGGATTGCTGGGTCAGTTTGTCGGCCTTTTAATTACTCCGATCATTGTATATTTTATGCTGCGTGAGCGGGCTCACCTTTTTGAAGGGGTGAATAAATTGCTTCCACTGGCATTGAAAGAACCGGTCAGGGGAGTTTTTGAAAAGACCGATATTGTGCTAAAAACTTACGTTCAAAACCAGCTGCTCATTTGTTCAATGGTGGGCCTTGTGACCTGGATAATCTTGTATTTATTCGGGGTCCCTTTTTCACTGATCCTTGGCATTATCGTCGCGGTAACTGAACTGATCCCGGTGATCGGCCCGATCATCGGCGGAATTCCGATCGCTGTGATCGTGCTGGCCGTCTCGCCGGCGAATGCTTTAACTATAATCGCGTTGTATGCGGCCCTGCAGTTCATTGCCGGAAATATTATTGCGCCAAAGATAATGGGGGACAAACTTGGTATCCATCCGTTGACGGTCATCCTGGGGGTATTGATCCTTGGGAATATTATTGGGGTTTGGGGTGTATTTTTTGCTGCCCCGATCATTGCGATCTTGAAAATTATTTATTTGGAAATTTCAAAGAGCTGATCTACTGCGAGAAGGCTTTGCGAAAGCGCCATAAGCCGATAGCAAAAGAAACCACTCCCAGCGCCAATAAAGCACAAAGATCTTTCCACATGAATAAAATAGGATTTCCTTTTAAAAATACGCCGTAAGCTAAATTCAGGTAGTATTTTAAGGGGAAAAATCCAACGATAAATTGGATCGACCCGGGCAAAGATTCAACCGGCGCAAACATGCCGGATAGTAACTGGATCGGCAGGATCAGCAAAAAAGAGATCAGGATCGTTTCTGCCATGTTATTAGAGACCGTGGCGATCACAAGCCCGTAGCCGGTCAGAGTGAAAATAAAAAGAAGGGTTACAAAAAAAAGTTCCCAAATTGACCCGACCAGCGGAACGCCCAGGGGTATCAAGACCACGAATAGAGCGATGAAGACTACCAGAAAAATAACTCCCATCATTGTGATAATTTTGGGCAGGATAATTTCAGCCGTCCTTAGAGGTGAGACCATCAACTGCTCGATCGTACCGAATTGTTTTTCGTTCACAATTGCGGTCGTTACGAGGACCAGGCCCAGCAGCAAAATAACTGTAAACAGTTCCTGCAGAGCGAGGATCCAGCCTTCGTTGAGCGCTGTATTCGCGTAGTAAAAAGGGCGCACTTCGACCGCCGGGATCTCGCTTCCACCTCCATAAGCTCTTAGTCTGGCGGACCATAACCCGATATTGTATTCCGAAATAATATTGTAGATATAATTTAGGGCGATCTCAGAAGCGTTGCTGTTCGTCCCATCTAAAATAACCTGTAAATTGGCCGTTTTATTAGAAGCAATATCTTTGGCAAAACCCTTTGGGAAGGAGATAACCGCAGAGACTGATCCGTCTTCTATTAGTTCCTTTATTTCTTTTTCACCGTTAATATGTGTTTTGATATAAAAATAGGGCGGGCGGAACCGGCGCACGATCTCCTGGCTTTTGGCGGTCTGGTCCATATCATAGATTGCCAGGGGATAATAATTTGGGTCGGTCGTTGTTGTGCTTACCTGGTAAATATCATAGCTTGAAAAATATAGGACGATCAGTATTAATACCGAATTCCTTAAAAAGAGGAGATATTCTTTTTTCATTAAATTAAACCATTTATAAAACATAGTTAGCTAAGCCTCTTTTTGAAAATTAAGATCGATGAGCCAAAAAATACGACACAAGAGAGAAAGAGCGCTAGTAGGTTGTTTGACATATCCGCAAAGCTCGAGCCCCGGATCATGACATGCCTGGTTACATCAATGTAATGGGTTATCGGCAGTAAATAAGCGATCAATCGATTGTCCTCGCTCAGGCAGATCACCGGGGTGATAATTCCGCTGTACGTAAAAGTAAGGGTCAATGTTAGGACGGTCGTTACTAATATTGCCGGGGCCTGGGAATTAATAAAGATCGCAATAAATAATCCCATTCCGACCGCAGAAATCGAAAAAAGAAAAGAGGCGGCCAAAAAGGCGAGGAGCGAGCCCCGCATCGGTACTCCGGCGATGAGCACCGCGTGGGAAAAAACAAGCATGACCTGGAAAAAAGCGATCATTATGTAAGGAAGCATTTTGCCTATCAGGTATTCGGTTTTAGTTATGCTGGAACAATAAAAATTCAATATTGAGCGGGTCTCTTTCTCTTTAGTTAAGGAGAGGGTCGCCATTATTGCCGGGAAAAATAAGATGGTAAGGCCAAACAGTCCGGGAAGCATAAAATAATTCCCATTGAAAGTCGGGTTGTACCAAACGGTCGCCTTAATATCTATCGGAATGGGGATCTTTGCCAAGCCGCCCAGGTAGCGGTCAGAATATTGTTCTAAAAGATTATAGTTGAAATGATTGACCGCTCCGCGAATATACCCTTCGCTGACCAGCGCGTAGTTTGGGTAGGCGCCGTCGATCAGCGCCTGGATCGCAACTGTGGAATTTCTTTTAAGCTGGGCGGAAAAATCGTGCGGAATAATTAAGCCGGCCCGGAGCTCGGAGAGGTCGATCCCTTTTTTTAATTCGTTTTTGTCAGAGGCTATAAGTTTGATCTGGAAAATATTGCTGTTTTGAAAAGTGTCCTGAAGGCTGCGGCTATAAGCCGATTTATCCATATCAAGGACCCCTAAATTAAGGTTTTTTACATCTACCGGCAAACCATATGCTTCGAGCAAATAAAGCATGATCGGGCCGAGAACAAGGACAAGAAAAAGGAGTAAATTTCTTTTAAGCTCCAAATATTCCTTATTGGCAACTGCGAAAAGGCGTATCCAGGAAAACATTAGCTGGTCTCCTTTTGGTTTTCACAGAAAAAAGTAAAAACATTGTCGAAGGGCATTGCCTGTTCGTGAATGTCTGATAAACCAATAGACTTTTCTGAAAGAAGACCCTTGATCTTATTTAGGTCATTCACTTTGTTTTTTGAATATATATGGATGTGCGATCCGTATTCGAAGCAGTAGGGGAAGGCCCCCTTTAGGGCATTGAAGGCGTTTTGCCGGTTTTCAATAGAGAGTTCCAATAAGGTCCCCATTTCTGCCTGGGCATTTCCCGTTAATTCTTTAGCGCTGCCTGCAGCTACGATATTTCCCTGGTTGATCAAAAGGATCTTATCGCAATATTCGGCCTCATCCAGATGATGGGTAGAAACAAGGACCGTTACGCCCATTTGCCGCGATAAAAAAATGATCATTTCCCAAAACATTTTTCTGGCCAGCGGATCGACGCCGGAAGTTGGCTCGTCCAAAAATACGCAAGTCGGTTTGTGGATTATGGCACAACCCAGGGCCAAACGTTGTTTAATGCCCAATGGCAGGTCGCTAGTTATCGTATTTTCTCTACCTATGAGATCTGCGATCTGGATGATCAGCTTTCTGCGGCGCAGCACCTCTTTTCTTCCTACTTCGTATATGCTCCCGTAAAGTTCGATGTTCTCTGATACGGTGAGATTTCCATAGAGCGAAAATCTCTGGGACATGTAGCCAATGCTCTTTTTTATTTTTGAAACTTCCCGGCTTAAATTAAGGCCATCGATAGTTCCGCTGCCTGAAGTTGGGGGGACAAGGCCGCAGAGCATTTTTATTGTTGTTGTTTTACCGGCGCCATTCGGCCCCAAAAATCCAAATATTTCGCCCTGTTTAACTTCGAAGCTGATCTTATTCACTGCGGTAAAATCCTTGAATTTTTTTTCGAGATCCTCTGCTTTGATCACTATATTACCCGTTGGCCGGGAAGAACTTTCGCTTTTTTGGAAGAATTCCTCCAAAGCTTTTTTATTGACCCCCTTATCTTTTGCGCCGGGGATATGCGAAAGGAAGAGGTCGTAAATACCGGCGCCATCGCGAGGTTCGCCCATTTCAAGGATCTCCCCATTATGCATTAAAGCAACCCGATGGCAGCGCGCGGCTTCGTCCATATAGGAAGTGGTTAGAAAGACTGTAACTCCGCTGGTCTCCACCATGTCGTTAAGCAGAAGCCAGAGGTCGCGTCTTGAAATAGGATCGACGCCGGTTGTCGGCTCGTCGAGCAGAATTAACTTGGGCTCATGGATAAGCGTACAGCAAAGCGCTAATTTTTGCTGCATGCCGCCCGAAAGATGCTTTGCGGGGCGATCCCTGAAGGCCTCAAGCTGGGTTTTTTTTAACAGAACAGCTTTTCTTTCTTCCCTTTTTTTTGGATCCACCAGGTTGATCTGCGCAAAATAATTAATATTTTCTTCTACGCTTAATTCTTGAGCTAAGGCCAGCCCCAAGCCTTGAGGCAAAAATCCGAGAGAGCATTTTACTCTCTCGGGATCTTTCAATACATTTTTCCCAAGGACGGATACAGTGCCTTTGTCCGGTTTTAAAATGCCGGAGATGATGTGAATAAGAGTGCTTTTGCCTGCTCCGTCAGGCCCGATCAGCCCGAATATCTCTCCTCTTTTTATTTGAAGAGACAGGTTGGATACGGCTGGGATCTTTTTGAATTTTTTTGAAACCTGGCTAATTTCTATTATATTGTTAGAGTTTTCGGGCGCGCTGTTTTCAGATATCAATTATTGACCTTCCAGTCAACAGTGGGGTCGGTGCGTATTATGGCTTCTGCCGGCATCCCCGGTTTAAG
>Ga0172379_10004718_pt1 | contig 19748 bp, 17 predicted proteins | sample GrowelOW334metaG_FD_119756 | JGI IMG/M metagenome (GOLD analysis project Ga0172379, IMG submission 119756) | Groundwater microbial communities from an aquifer near a municipal landfill in Southern Ontario, Canada - Groundwater well OW334 metaG | ecosystem: Environmental > Aquatic > Deep...
ATCAGAAATTTAAAATAGATTATCCAGCAGTTGCTCTTATTATAAGCGGAGGACACACAGAACTTGTGAGTATTAAAAAACATCTTGATTATAAAGTTATTGGAAAAACTAGAGACGATGCCGCTGGAGAAGCATTCGATAAAGTTGCGAGAATGCTCGGGCTTCCCTATCCTGGCGGGCCAGAAATTTCTAAATTAGCAGCAGAATCAAAATCTGAAAATGAATGCGAATTCAAACTGCCTCGCCCAATGCTAAATTCCGATAACCTAGATTTTTCATTCTCAGGATTAAAAACTTCCGTTCTATATTTATTAAAAAAGATTTCATCATCACAAGAAAAAACAGAAATCACAGAGGATAATAAGCGAGAAATTGCCAAAGAATTTGAAAATTCGGTCAAAGAAGTATTGCTCCACAAAACAGAAAAAGCTCTAAAGCTTTGCAAAGCAAAAACATTAATACTAGGTGGAGGCGTAACAGCAAACAAAAAGATCCGTGAAGCTTTTGTTGAGTTAATAAAATCAAAAAATTGCCAAGATATTAAATTATTCATCCCTAAAAAAGGACTTTCTACCGATAATGCAACAATGATAGCGATTGCAGGATATTCCAAAGCTAAAACAAAAAAATACTCAAAATACAACACTCTAAATGCTCAAGGAAATCTTGGTATTGATAATTCTAACTAATATGCTATTATACTAATTGGAGGTTAGTGGTGGTTAAAAAACGTCTGGAAAGATTCCTTCACTTTTGATGGAAGGCAGGTTGAGTTGAAGTAACTAAAACAATAGCGCACCTTCGGAAATGGTGAATACGGTTTCCGACCAACCCAAAATACAGCAAGAGGCTGTGTGAGTAAGTAAAAAGTTATTGGAATCTTAAATCCCAAACGTTGAACTAATCCAAGCCAGAGTGTGGGGACACTCTGGCTTTTTTCTTTGATTTAAATAAAAAACTTGACATTATTACAATTAATGCTAAGCTACTCTCAGTAATTTAATAGATTTCCTGTGTTTCAGTTTTGGGGGGAATAATAAAAACGCAGGTTTCTCGTTTACCTAGCGTTTTTCCTGAAGCACAGGAACCTTTTTAAAGCCCACTTTTCTTAAAGAAAAGTGGGCTTTTTCTTTATATTTAGCCTTTATCAAAATAGCCTTTAAATTTTCCAAGTTTTTTGCTATATTGTTGTTTATGGAAACAAAGATAAATGAAAAACTATTAAAGCCATATAATCCAAAAGAAACCGAGGATAGGATCTATCAGACCTGGGAAAAGAGCGGTTTTTTTAATCCTGACAATCTGCCAGGCAAACGAGAGAAAAAATTCACAGTTATGATCGCGCCACCAAATATAACAGGCTCTCTTCATATGGGTCATGCTCTTGAAAACACTCTATCAGACATCGTTGTTCGCTTTCATCGCATGCGAGGCTATAAAACGCTCTGGTTACCAGGAACTGACCATGCCGGCATCGCAACTCAAAATGTTGTTGAAAAAGATTTGAAAAAACAAGGTATCTCTCGCCACGATCTCGGACGCGAAAAATTCATAGAAAAAATTTGGGAATGGAGAGAAAAATACGGCAACATTATTTTGGATCAACTCAAGAAGCTTGGATGTTCAGCTGACTGGTCTCGCACAAGATTCACAATGGACGAAAAATACCAAGAAGCAGTCAAAGAAGCATTTAATCATTACTACAAAAAAGGACTAATTTACCAAGGAGAAAGAGTTGTGAACTGGTGCGTAAAAGATCAGACTGCCCTTTCCGATTTGGAGCTTGAATACAAAGAAGAAAAATCAAAACTTTGGCACATCAAATATCCAATAAAAGATTCAAAAGAATTTATCGTAGTAGCGACAACCAGACCCGAAACAATGCTCGGCGATACCGCTGTTGCCGTTAATCCAAAAGACGCTCGTTATAAAAACCTTTTAGATAAAAAAGTTATTCTTCCTCTTGTAAACCGAGAGATCCCGATCGTTGCAGATCACGCTATTGATATGGAGTTTGGAACAGGCGCCGTAAAAGTAACTCCTGCTCACGATATGACAGACAGTGAAATTGCATTCAGACACGATCTCCCTTTCATAAAAATAATTAACGAAATTGGAAGAATGATAAACACAACTGCAGACTTTGATGGTTTAAAGATAACAGAAGCAAGAACAAAAGTAGTAGAAGAATTGCAAAAGTTAGGACTTTTAGAAAAAGAGGAAGATTTCACTCACAATATTGCAAAGTGCTATCGATGCGACAGCACAGTTGAACCAATGCTTTCAAAACAATGGTTCCTCAAAATGAAACCACTCGCAGAAAAAGCTATTAAAGCAATTGAAAATGGCGAAATAGATTATTACCCTGAACGTTGGAAAGATGTCTCGATTGACTGGCTTAAAAATGTTCGCGACTGGTGCATTTCTCGCCAAATTTGGTGGGGACATCGAATTCCAATTGAAGGAGAAGAAAGCACTTTTGATACGTGGTTCTCTTCAGCGCTTTGGCCTTTTGCCACACTCGGCTGGCCAGACAAAAACGCAAAAGATTTTAAAGAATTTTATCCTACTCAATTCATAACATCTGCAAGAGATATTTTGCATCTTTGGATTTCCAGAATGATATTTTCAGGATTAGAATTCAACGAAAAAGTTCCATATGGAAAAATTTTAATCCATGCAACAATTCAAACAAAAGACGGAAAAAGAATGAGCAAGTCTTTAGGCACAGGAATAGATCCGCTTGAACTTATAAATAAATACGGCGCCGATGCGACTCGCTTCGGACTCGCCTATCAAGAATTCGGCGGACAAGAGATAAGATTCGGCGAAGACACGATAAATATGGGTAAAAAGTTTTCAAATAAGCTTTGGAACATTACCCGCTTCGTTCTCACAAAAACAGAAAATAAAATAAGCTTGAAATCGCCTGATGATTTGAAATCTTTGACCGAAGAAGACAAAAAACTTATTGAAGCCTTAAAAGAAACAACTATTAGAGTTACAAAAAATATCGAAGATTTTAAATTCGGAGATGCAACACACGCGCTTTATGATTTTATCTGGCACGATTTTGCCGATGTTTATATTGAATATTCAAAAGATAAAAATGACGAATCAACAAATGCCATTCTAAGTTATGCGCTGTCTCAAATAATCAAATTATTGCATCCGTTTATGCCGTTCATCACAGAAGAAATTTGGTCTATCTTACCGATAAAAGACGAAGACCTTCTCATAATCCAAACATGGCCAGAAAATTAGTCATTAAATTTAAAACTCCTAAAGCTCATCGTTTAAAAACGATGAGCTTTTTTATTCTAATAACTAATTCTTGAATTAGTTATTTTATTATATAATTATATTATGTTTTCACTCTCAGGCATCACACCAGAGACATTTCTACTTGCATTCATAGGTGGATTTTTACCTGCTATTATTTGGCTTTTATTTTGGCTTAGAGAAGATCATAATCCGGAACCATCAAAACGAATAAGAATTACATTTATATTTGGCATGTTTGCTGTCATTGTAGCAATCCCTTTAGAGCTTTATACCGTATCTTTATTTAAAACTACAGGAAATTACATATATATATTTCTTGCAATAATAGAAGAAGCTGTTAAATACGGCGCGGCATATTTTGCTGCGTTAAAATCAAGAGATAACGACGAACCTATTGATAACCTTATTTATATGATCACAGCAGCACTGGGATTTTCCGCCTTAGAAAATACATTATTCTTACTAACACCTATAGGTAATGGAGAAATATTGAAAAGTATTGTTGCTGGAAATATGAGATTTATGGGAGCAACGCTTTTACATATCATTTCTTCATCAACCATTGGTATTTTTCTAGCTTTTTCATTTTGTAAAAAACTTTGGGTAAAAAGAATATATCTTTTTGTTGGTTTTATCACCGCTGTAACATTGCACTCTATTTTTAATTTATCTATAATAGAAAGTGATACTTTAACTACATTCGTTGTTTTTTCAGCAGTCTGGTTTTCGGTTGTAATTCTATTAGTCTTATTCGAAAAAATAAAAAGTATAAAACTAAATAAAATTAATTAACTTTTTTAATAATTTAAACTTTTAATATGCCAAAAGATAAAAAATCATTTTTTGAAAGATTAACAGGCAGTGTTCATGTTGATCAAGAAGAAACTAATACTAGACCTGATCACCACAAACACGAATTTATTATAAAAAAGGAAAATGATTTTCAAAATACGGACAATGAAGAAGGTGAATTAACGGTAGATGTTTATCAGACACCTAAAGCTGTAGTTATTAAAACAATGGCGGCAGGAGTTAAACCTGAAAACTTAAATATCTCAATAACTCGAGACACAGTCACTATACGAGGACAACGAGAAAGTGAGAAAAGCGTAAGTGATGATGATTATTTTTGTAGAGAACTTTATTGGGGTTCTTTTTCCAGAACAGTAGTCTTGCCTCAAGAAATTGATCTAGACGGCGTTGAAGCATCAGAACATCATGGACTTCTAACAATAACACTTCCTAAGATAGATAAAGACAAAGAAGCTAAAATAAAAATAAAAAGTTTATAAAAACACAATTCATACAAAAAAGCCGACTCTGGAAAGGGTCGGCTTTTAAATTTAAACTGAAATAAAATTATCTGTGGAGATACTGAAGTGCACCTTTAGATCCTCTTACACTCCTTGGACCTCTACCTAGTCTTTTACCATTGATTTTGCTTCTGTTTTTGAAGGATTTTACACCTCCGACAGAAACGTTGATAAGAGCCAGATCATCAGAAAAAGATGTTTTTGTTTTATTTTGAGGGCTTTTTTTCCCAAACCCCTTAAAGAACTGTCGAACACATGTGGTAAATTTCATACTTATCTTTCTGTTTTTAAACCTTAAAGATAATATCACCGATATAAGTATTGTCAATGAAATCAAACAAACTACTGTAACAAAAAATACGCGACTAAAATCGCGTATTTTTTCGTTTGGTGCCGAGGGGCAGACTTGGTCACAAATAATTTTTCTGCGAAAAATTTTCGCGACCCCGGCTCGGCTTTGCTCGCAGACTCGCAATAGGCCTACGCCTTTCAAGTCCGCACGCAAGCAAAGCAGTTTGCTTGCTCCCTCTACTACCCTCACTACGTTTGGTGCCGAGGGGCGGACTTGAACCGCCGACCCCATGCTCTTCAGGCACATGCTCTACCAACTGAGCTACCTCGGCTTAAATATATTGAATTTATAATAGTTTATAGCTAAATCTAATTAGAATCAAGAGGGAAAAGAAACAAAATTATGAGCCACTATTTAAGCTACCTTTTATTAAATTAATCATATCATTTAAACCACCACTTGAACTTTTTGCTTGATTTGCAACATCACCACCCGTTGCCGTCGAAAACTCACTAGAAATAGCATTGATGTAAGGCTGAATAAAATAAAACGCACCAATTGTAGCACTTATAATAAATAACCAATAAACTATAGTAAATACAATAGCCCACTTTGTCCTTCGTTCCATCTTTCTGAGTATCTTATTATTCTCCAAAGAAAGTTCTCTGGTCTCTTGAATTATTTTTTCTAAGTTGTTTTCCATAAATAAAATTTGTTAATTAAAAGATTATTGACTAACAAATTTATTTTAACATATTAAATAGAACTCCACCTTGCAAATATCCCCGCCGGCAAAAGTCTTTCACTTTTTGATTCTTCTATAGCAAGTTCGCCCATTTCAAGAGATCCGCCAAATTTTTCTACAAGTTCTTCAAGATTATTTCTGTAAGAAATTGCAGAATAACCAGCAGCATAACCATTAATCAAAACAAAAATTGGTTTTTCTGATAAAATAAGTTCACAATTTTTAAAAAGGTCTAAAAAGCAATCCTCTATCTTCCACACTTCTCCTTTTGGACCACGGCCAAAAGCTGGTGGATCCATAATAATTCCATCGTATTTTTTTCCTCGCTTTATTTCCCTTTCGACAAATTTTCTAGCATCATCAACAATCCATCTAATAGGTTTTTCAGACAAACCCGAAATTCTAGCATTTTCTTTAGCCAACTCTATTGAAGGTTTTGAAGCGTCAACGTGAGTCACATTTGCGCCCGCTTCTGCTGCGGCTAAAGTAGCTCCACCTGTATATCCAAATAAATTTAGAACGTTCAATTCCCTTTCATTTTTTTTAATAACGTCACGTATCCAATCCCAATTCGGCGACTGTTCAGGAAAAACGCCGGTATGTTTAAAAGAACCTGATTTGATTGAAAATTTAATGTTATTTAATTCTATATGCCAGTTATCAGGTAAATCTTTTTTTGTCTTCCATACTCCATTATCAAAAAATGCATCGGCTTTATTCCAATCTTTTTCAGACAATCTTTTTTGCCAAAGCGCTTGTGGATCAGGTCGGCGTAAAATAAATTCACCCCATCTTTCGAGCTTTTCTCCATTACCACTATCGATTAGCTCATAATCTTTGCTTGGTTTTGTTGTTAGTATTGATATGTTGTTCATGTTATTTATATTGTTTATTATATGCCACCAGCAAGAATCGAACTTGCATCTAGACGTTAGGAGTGTCTTGTTCTATCCATTGAACTATGGCAGCACCGAAATTACTATACCACATCAAATAAATTTGATGGTGCGAGTAGCGGGAATCGAAACTTACAGTTTCAGTAAAGTCTTCGTATCGTGCTCGCAAAGCTCCGCGCGATATACTCAGACTTTTCGATTCCCGTCGCACATCAAATAAATTTGATGGTGCGAGTAGCGGGAATCGAACCCGCGCCACATGCTTGGGAAGCACGCGTACTACCACTATACTACACTCGCATTTAAATTATCTAGAAAAAACTCCTTTAACTTTTTGCCACATTTTGGAAAAAAAGTTTTGATGAATTGTTTGTGAACTGTCAGACGCCATAGACTTATCAACTAGTATTATCACCTCTTCTCCATCTTTTGCAACTTGAAACTTATTTCTTATTTCTTCTTCTTTACCTTGATCTGTTTTTAAACGAGAAACTATATTTGCAAGATCTTTTTCGCGATTTTTGATATCGTTATATTTTTTCTGAATTTCAGAAAGTTTATCTGCACTTTCTCTTTCTTTTTGATAAACTTTCCAAGTAGAATTAGCGGCAATGACAAGAACGACTAAAAGAATCAAAACTATGACTTTTGAATAAATGATCTTCTTTATTTTCCTTTGTTCTCTAAATTCTCTCATTTAAAATGACGGTTCTTAATAAATAGACAAAATTAACACATTTGATATATTTTTATTATATCAAATTCTTATTTAAAAATAATAAACATATACAATGATCACAAACAAAAAACATCGAAGAATATTAAATATTGTAAGTATCGTAGTTAGCATCCTTATAATATTAAGTATGATACTTCTATATTTCCCAGCTTTGCAGTATTAAATTTCGCATATTGGCAAACAAAAAAGGCTCTTGGGGGTTATTTAACCTCCAAGAGCCTTTGATTATTGAACAAAGAACTGTTACCGATCCTGTTTTAGTGATTGCAGTCTATGGTTATGACCGACAATATTTACGATCGCAGTCACACCACTGATAATACCTTCGGACATCATCTTCGCCTTAAAATAAGGAACGACATCTCCTTCTTCGTTCAAAATCTTGTCGACATATTTTTCCGGAAGAATCTTGTTTAAACCCGGGGCGACGTCGATGTGCACAGCTTCGTCTTTCATAGCTACAAAGAATACTATGTATTTATTGTTGCCGTTCTTGACGATACCGAGCTCTTCTTCGACCGCCTTAGTATAAGTTTCGATGTCCACGTCGCCGAGAGATTTGACGATCACAACGAAGATCTTAATCCCGGTTCGTGCTTCGAATTTGCACAAAGCTCGATTCAGAATTTGATCATCGTTTGGTGCGACCTCATTTTGCAATAGACCGGTGTAGTTTATTACGTGATGAGTTAGAAGATAATCCTTATCCTGTGAAGAATCTTGCGCGTAAGCGTTCGTTGAGAACACTGTCGCAAGAGACAAAATCATGGCAAAAGCCAACATTTTTATAACTTTCATTTTCTACCTTTCTTGTTTTTGTTTTTTAAGATCGATTTGTCATTACCTTGATTGGTAATGGCCAATATCTGATGTATATACTAATACAAATATTGGTAAAAGTCAAATTTAATATTTCCGCTAAATAAAAAGGCTCTTGAAGGTTGTTAAACCTCCAAGAGCCTTGAATATTAAGACAAAAGAACTGCTACCGATTTGTATTTCTCAAAAATTGCTCGATTGCGCCCTGAATTATCCTTGCCTTTTGATCATTTTTTGAGTGATTAGGCCGATTTTCCTGATTATGATTCCATTCCTGTCTCGGACGCCAATCCTGTGATCGCGATAGTGCGCTTAAATTATTATCAGCAACTTTCGCAATTGTTAAAGTTCCTTCAGCAATTCCTTGAGATACTCGGCCAGCATTGAAATAAGGCTGAACTCTTTCATTTACAATATAGTAAATGTTGTCCGGAATAATTCCGCGCAAACCTGGAGCAACGTCGATTTCCATCCGTCCACCGTCGTTTGGAGCAATGAGAAATATTACGTAATTATTTTGATCATAATTACCAATTCCCAATGTCTTTTTGAGCGCGAACATATAATTCCTAATGTTCTCCTCACGGTCGAGATAATTGACTGTTACAACAATAATTTTGATCCTGGTCTTTGCTTCAAATTGAGGCAAAACCCGATTCAATAAAACTGCGTCAGGATTTGAAAGCAAATGAGCAAGGTCATTTACATAACCTGACTGGACATATTGCGGATAATTCCTTTGCTGATAAAAATCTTGCGCGTATAGTTTCGTTGAGACTAAAGCTCCGCAAAACAACAACGCAAAAACTAACATTCTGATACTTTTCATTTTTTCCTTTCTTCGGTTGTTCAAGAACGATCTGCAATTGCTTTCATTAGCAACAGCAAATCTCTATTTCTGTTAAATAGAATAATACAAATAGTATGAAAAGTCAAATTTGGTCTTTGAGTGACTTTTTAGTCTCTCTTCATCATCTTAAGAAAAACATCTTGAGGAATATTTACCTTTCCTCTTTCTTTCATTTTCTTTTTTCCGCGTTTTTGCTTTTCAAGGAGTTTCATTTTTCGAGTAATGTCACCTCCATAAAGATAGCCGGTGACATCTTTTCTAAATGCAGACATCGTTTTTGATGCTAAAATTCGTCCCAATGCTTTGCCTTGTATCTTTGTAACAAACATCTGGCGTGGTAAAACATTATAAAGTTTTTCTACTGCCTTTTCTGCTTCATCTTGTGCTTTACCTTTGGAGACAACTCTAGAAAAAGCAGGAACTATTTCATCAGCCACTAATAGATCGAGCCGAACAACATCGGCATATCTAAAATCACTCACTTCATATGAAAGCGATGCGTAACCAGAAGAAAGACTTTTTAGTTCATCGAAGAAGTCGCGCATAAGCTCCCTAAGAGGCATAAGAGCCTTTACAGTCGTTCTTTCACCTCCGAAGTTCTCTGAGTCACCTATTTCTGCTTCATGGTCGTAAAGCGACTGCATAAGAGATCCGAGATATTGTGGCGGAATGATTATTTTAATTTTTACCCAAGGCTCTTCAATACTTTCTATATCGCCAAATTCTGGAAATTTTATTGGCGAATACACAACTATTTTCTCTCCATTTTTAGTGTGAACAATGTAAGTGATAGAGGGAGTTGTAACAACAAGATCAAGACGGAATTCTCTTTTTAATCTTTCAGTAATTATTTCCAAATGAAGCATTCCTAAAAATCCACATCTAAAACCGCGCCCTAAAAGTCCAGATGATTCTTCTTCAAAAGTAAAAGACGAATCCGATAATTTTAATTTTTCTAGAGATTGTCGCAATGAAGTAAAATCATCTTGAGACTCCGGATAAATAGAAGCCCATACAACAGGCTTCGGAGTTTGATATCCGGAAAGTTCTGGTAATTGATTTTTATAAAAAGTTATAGTGTCTCCAACCGAAGCGATTCCCGGTCTTTTTATTCCAGTAACAATATAGCCTATTTCGCCTGCTTCAATTTTTTCTTTAGCAGTTTCATCTGGTGTAAAAATTCCTGTTTCAATAGCTCCAAATTTTTCTCCGGCGATTTTAAACATAAGTTCGTCTCCTTTTTTTGCACTACCATCCATCACACGAATAAAAACAATCACGCCTGTATGATTTGAATATTGAAAATCAAACACAAGTGCACGAAATGATCTCGTATCCACAAATTCTTCTTTAGGTGGTGGAACTTTTTTTACAATTTCTTCAAGAAGTTTTTGCACACCTTCGCCTGTTTTACCAGAAGTCTCCAATATTTCATCTGGAGAAATATCCAAAAGCTTAACAATTTCTTCCCTCACCTCTGAAACACGAGCAAGAGGAGAATCAATTTTATTTAAAACAGGAATGATAACTAATCCTATTTCTTTTGCCATTTGAAGAGTTGTGAGAGTTTGAGCCTGAACACCTTGTGTGGCATCAACTAATAAAATAGTTCCTTCTACAGCTCTTAGTGCACGAGATACTTCGTAAGAAAAATCTATATGCCCAGGAGTATCGATTAAATTCAAAGTATAATTTTGAGAATCTGCAGGATTAAAAAAATTCATACGAACTGGTCGCATTTTTATCGTAATCCCGCGCTCACGCTCGAGCTCCATATCGTCTAGCACTTGATCCCGCATTTTTCTTTTTTCTATCGTTTTGGTTATCTCAAGCATCCTGTCGGCAAGCGTAGATTTGCCGTGGTCTATGTGAGCTATAATTGAAAAATTTCTTATATTTCTTAAATTCATTACTCTAATATAGTATCAATTAACGCAAAATTAACAATATAGACTATTGACATTAGCATTAAATATGCTACTGTATTAACAGATTTATGAATGCACTGTTTGATAAAAAAACAGCTCGGGCTACTACTAAAGAAGTATCTGAAGCAGTAGCGGAACATCAACAAGAACAAGGGTTTGTCGTACAGCGTTCGTTTCCTGATCCAATGAGTGACGGAAGTGCGGAATACGCTGCGTGGCTGTGGAAACTCTGTCAGGAAGAAATTGACGCCTTCGATGAAACTGACCCCTTTCCTGATCCATGGGACAATGGCGATTTGTAATTTTTTTGAGAATTCTAATTTCCAATTCGCCTACAGTTAAACCCAAGCCCCACAAAAACTAAAGTTTTTGTGGGGCTAATTTTTATTGACAAAATAATCACGTGTGTTATCTTTTTGAAAGATATGGATCCAAACAAAGATAAAAAGTTAGCAGAAGTTCATAGTTGTGAAATTAAAGAGGCTGAATCTGAATATCTGCAACAAGAACCGACCTCTAAGCATCCCGAAAATGAAAATCTTACCGAAATTTCTTCGAGTGTAAGAAATCTTCATAAAATGTATTTAAAAGGAGAACTTTGGCCTCATTGATAGCTACTTTTTAAGAACAAAACCCCACGAAAGCAATTGCTTTCGTGGGGATGTTTTTTAATTTTTAATTATCAATACAGTAAGTAATTCTATTTCTTTTTTTCAACTGTCTTTGTTGGAGCTGGAGTAGTTGCAAATGGTTCCTTACCCGCTCGAAGATTAGACAAAATTGTTTTTACTTCTTGGTTTTCTGGATTTAAAGTTTCAATTTTTTCAAACTGAGCTATTGCATCCTGTTCCCTACCAAGCTTATCGTATGAAAGACCTAAGAAATAACGAGCGTTCGAATAAACATCTGACAATCTAACTGCTTGCTCCAATGAAGCCGCAGCCCCTTTATAATCTTTATTACTCCATTTAAGAAAACCTAATTGGAAAAACAGAGTTGGATCATTGGTTACAACAGTAGTTGCTGTTTCAACAGCTGAGATAGCAGCGGGTAAATTATTTTCATTAATAGCAAGTTGAGCCATGAAGAAAATTGCATCTGTGTAGTTACCTTTTTTCTCTAGTGCTTTTTGTGCATATCCACGAGCTGCATTATTATCTCCTTTTATTGCTTCTAAACGAGCTAAAGAAAGATATAAAATAGGATTTTGAGGGTTTCTACTTATAGCCTCTTCATAATTTGATTTAGCATTATTATATGCAGTAACGGCATCTTGAGAACCACTAGCAGAAAGCGGGATTAGAGCCTCGTAAATTCTGGCGCGATCATACCAATTTTGATAATTCGTAGGATCTAACGTGACGGCTTCATTTACACTTAAAACAGTCTGACCTAAAACTGAACTAAATTGAGCGCGCATAGCATCTACAGAAACATCCTTCTGATTCACTATCACACTGAGTTTTAAAAGATATAGTTCAGATAACGACCGAAGATAAAAATCATTTTTATCCCACTGACTTGCCTTGTTTAAACTTTCTATCGATTTATCCAAATTATTTTCTCGTGACGCAGCAATAATACCTCGTTGCAAATAAATTCCACCAACAAACTTTTTTATAATCATATAACCAAAAACCAAAGAACATGTCATAAGAAGGATCAGAATCATAATTGATATGAATCCATATTTTGGTTTTTCGTTGAATGAAACAGTAAAGGTTCCGATAATTTTTTCTTGCCAAAGTAAAGAAATAAATAATCCTGTAAATATAAATGCGAGAGTAATAATAACAATATTTGGATTATATATAACCACGAAAGTCCATAGATAAAGCGTTCCTAAAAATGAAGAAACTGAAATATATCTTGTTGCAGTATCGGTGGTATTTTTTGCAATGACAATTGCTCGATAACCGAAATAAAGAATAGCTGAAAAGAAAATTATCCATGAAAGAAAACCTAGTAATCCTACAGTAACAAAAGTTGATGGAATATAGCCAATACCAGAAGTAAATTCGGTATTCCAAAAAATATAATCGTTATTTATAAATTGCGGTTTAGAAAGCAACCATTGTTGAGAAAAACGATTAGGACCAATGCCTAAGAGAGGTTTTTGTGTAATAACATCCTTATCAATTTTCAACGTAGTAGATAATGCTGGTCTAGCTTCCATTTGTGAGACATTAAAGTAAGCGGAAACCTTTTCACCTATTGAACTTCCTTTTTGGAAAGTTCCCGAGATAAGAAAGATAATTGCGACAAGAAGCACAGCAAGTGATGCGTAAGGAAAATGAGGCGCAGCAAAATGTGCATTTTTGATATCCATTCCTGAATCCTCAGCACTGTCATACTCATTTACTTTATAATTTGCCTTATGAAAGAAAAATAGATTATAAACGAACAAAGCTAACGAGAACAACATCACAACGATCCATACGAGATTAAAATTAACAACCATTGTAAACAAAACAGCAAGTGCTAAAACTATCCACAAAAATACTCTAAAAAGTTTTTTTACACTTAATTGCTCCAATGTCATTAGAGTCAATACGCTAATTAAACCGAAAAATATTCCTAAATCATTCCATTTGCCAATCATATTTGTAACTTGAGTTGTAAAAACTCCAAATGAAAGAAAATCTGGACCAACAAACAATCTAACACCTTGATACAAAGCAATAACTAAAAACGATAATAGAAAAGAAATATAAACATAAAAAATTCTTTCCTTAGATCGAACAATTACTGTTACAAGATAAACAAGAACGGCCATCAATAACATAAAAATGGCGGAGTCGGTATCAAAACCAAGTCCTAAAATAGAAAGTTTTCTGTTAGGAGAAAAAATCGATGAAAGAAAATAAACCAAAGGTATTGCTGGTATAGCTAAAAGTAGTGCGTGTCTCGGAAAAGAAATAGAACCTTCTTTAAGTCTTGAAATGATAAACAAAAGCAAAAGAACTGTAACGGATCCGAAAATAAGAATACCTTTTGCCATAGGTAATGAAGCAACCGAAACGCTAGTAAAGAATATCGGAATTAAAAATGTTAATAAGATAATTCCCCAAAAACTTACCTTATCAATAAGTGACTTAAAAAATTTCTTATTACTTATTGTTTCTACTGATTCATAATTATCCATAAAATAAAAAGCACTAAAAATTAGTAATTTATGGAATAATTATAATAAACAAAAATAAATACATCAAATAGACATAAAGTGGATAAGTGTATTCTAAATAAAAATCAGCCGCTTGAAGATTTAGTCCTCAAGCGGCTGATTTTTGACTTTGTGTCTATAAGCCGAATTTTGTGCCAATTTTTTCATCAAAGATGGAAAATTGGTGGCAATTATTTATCTAGGCCAAACGTTACCATTTGGCTCAAGCGGCACTTCTTATATACAGAAACTGCACATAAGACACGGCCTTGCACTGAAGTAAGGATTTAGCCGTTTCATATCTAATATCACTATTAGACTCATCAAACAAATAATAAATATAAGCTTGATGCCTAAACGTTTTCACGTTTTGGCGTCTCTGTTCGCACCTCGTAGATTGCTCTAGATGGGCGTTACCCACTACCCTTTTATTATTTAAAATAATCAGTGTTCGGACTTTCCTCACCAATTTAAAAATTGGCGCAATTACCCAACACAAAGCTTCGAATATTATACCGGTTTTAATAATATTTGACAAGTATCAGAAAATCTAATATAGTTTCGATTAGACATAAACAAGGAGGATATAGTGGATCTTTTAATCATTGAATTCATCAAAAATTCCCAAGAATACAAAAACTGGGGTGTAAATTTTTTAACGATAGGAATGATTGTAACATCTATATTTACACTTATTCAAAGTTTTACACTGATAAACCAAAACAAACTCATTCTGAAGGCACGATCAGGAGAATCGCTTTCGATAATTTTAATTTCTCATTCCTACTTCAGTCTTTTGAGTGTATTTTTTTACGGGATCAGCAAGTTAAGCTTAGCGCTCATTTTCAATGGCGCGTGCTTAGGAATATTTTATTTGCCTATTCTAATAAATTTGCTCAGATTCAAAAAAATATCGACGATGGACATTATTGCTATTATAATTTTCAAAATTCTGCTGACGCTAATGATAATCACACCTCAAAAAGATCTGGTTTACCTAACCTTTTCACTTTTTTGGATAATTTCATTAATAAGGCAAGCGTATGAAATGATAAAAAGTCCGACAGTTGGAGTTTTTGATCCGTGTCTATTCGGAGTAATCACTATCAGTCTGGTTTTCTGGATCTTTTACTCTATTATCATCCATGCTTGGGCACTTCTGCTAGCAAATACTCTAGGTTGTATCGTTTTGATAATCATAATGAGTATATGGTTTGTAAAATTCTATAAAAAGCCTGTTATACAAATTCAGTAATAAAAACAAAAGAGGACACTTCAGGTGTCCTCTTTTTTATTTATTACCTCATAAAACAAACTATCTTGAACTTGAACTAACTGGCGTTGCTGTAACTCGAGCGTCATCAACATCACAGACTCCGCCGGCACATGCTAATTCTTTTTTGACTTCGGTCTCATCGTCTTTCTCATATGTAACTATCTTTGCAAAATCAATGTGTTCTAAACGTTTTGAAAGTTCATGATATTTTTTCTCATCGATCTCTTCATAAGGAGCAAGCTGATAAACATGGTTCGATCGAGGTAGGAATGAAAGTCCTCCTATCATATCCCAATTTTTATAAAGCCAATTTGCAACATCTATCCATTCGTCATCTCCGACAGAAATAGTAATAGATGGATTATGTTCTGTGTAACTCAACTTCACCATTTTCCAATATTCTAGCTGTTCTATAGCGGTAATATCATCTTTGTAGATAGATTTTTTCGGAGATTTTACAGCAAACTCAAGCACATAAGTATTTGCGGTCTCTGCATTCTGTCCCACTTCTGGATAATAAGGCACTCCCTGATCTTTTAACATTTTAAATAATGCGTCAGTTGCTGAAATTCTTATTCTTTGGATATAGAACTGTGAGTGTCTTGGGTGCATTCCTGAAGCGGTATCGAAAGTCTTGGATACAGTGCCTGATGGCTTAACGCAAGTAACACAAGTTGATTCATTAACACCAAATCGTTTTGCATAAATCTTATTCACTCTTAATGCTTCCGCTTTCATCTTCTCTAAAACTTTTGCATTTCGAACAGCTGGGCAATCCCACTGGCCTGTAACAGAAACGCCGAGTAGCCTTTCTTTGTCGCAATTTTGTTTCCACTCTTTTGAAAGATATGGAAAATTTGTAAGAGTTGATTGATAAGTGCCTAATATCGTAGCAACCTTAACTTTTCTAAGAAGAGATTTTTCATCATCTTCATATCTACAAATAACTTCCGAAAGATTACAGAACTGTTTTGACTGTAAAATTATTTCTCCGCAAGGATTAGTGCCGATAGGACCGATAATATTTGTGCCACTGTTATCAAAATATCCTTTTAATACTTCTAGTCTTCTTTTTGGCAAAGTCTTCGCTAGAGAACCACGATTAAATATCCCTCTTTCGCCTGTGCCAGATTTCATTAAAGCTATCCATTCATCCAAAAATTCAGTGCTTGTTGGTTTGTGAAGATATACAGCAGAATTGTTTGCAAGCATTCTGTGAGGATGTGTAATGTAAAATTGGCCTGTCTTTGCGTCTCTTATATCTTGATCATCAAAATCAGAAAGGGATATCATTGCGCTTCTTCTTACACCTCCAGACACAACACAGTCGCCTATCATACAAATAATGTCATGAACATCTATATTGCGTAATCTTTTTCCTTGCCTCATCAACATTATCTCTCTTGTAAAACTAAGAAGTCTTTGAAGAGGTGCGGGACCAGAGCTCTTACCCCCCATAGTCTTCAATCTTGCTCCTGCCGGTCTTAATTTTGAAAAGTCGAACTCTACATCCTTTCCGCTAGCCCACACGTTCATACCCAAGGTAAGAGAATCTGCCCAACCTTCTTTACTGTCATCAATAATGTGAGTAGGAAGCTTTTCACCAGTTTGAGGTTTAATTTGTGGAAACTTTTGAACGTTCTGACTTTCTACTGAAAACCCAACTCCTGTTCCACACATCGAAACATACATAACTTCTGCAAGATCTTGAAAACATTCCGGAGCAATATAAGAGCAATTATAAGCACAGACATTGGTAGTTTTAGCTGCCTTTCCAGCAAACTGCATTAATCTCATCGATGGCATAGTTTCCTGATTCAATATTGCCTCTCTGACCTCCTTATACTCTTTAGCTGTAAGCTTATCTCCTAAATTTTCCTTCATAAAACCAACATATCTATCAGCAGTTTCAATCCATGTCTCTCGACGATTTTCTTCTTCGATCCACTTTGAATAAGTGCGATAGTAAACAAACTCACCAAGAGAATTTCTAAAGTATTTTTTGCTATCTGCTGCTAATTTTCGGACTTTTTCAGGAACTTTTACACCTTGAGAGCGCAATTTCGAACGTTCCTCTCGATAAAGAATGTAGTGTTTAGCTGTTCTTGGATATTCGCTCAAAATAAGCTCAGTTTCAACAGAATCCTGAATTCCTTCAACTGTAGGAACGAAGTTTTTAAATTTCTTTGTAATACGAATAAGATCTGAATATACCTTGTTTGCAATAAGTCCTGCCTCTGGGTCAGACCCTTCACCCATAGTAAGCATTGCTTTATACACAGCGTTCTTAATCTTTGTAAGATCAAAAGGAACTACCGATCCATCTCTTTTTTGAATTACTTTTACAACTACAGGTTCATTCACTTTTGTTACTTTCGCAACAACCTTTTGATTTTTTGTAGACATACTCTTTAAAAAAATTAAATTAATAATTATTAAATTTATTTATCTTGATTCATTGAGTAAATAAATCTCTCAAACTCACTAGATAAAATTAAAATAAAAACGTCTTATCATTCTAACTCTTTTTGAAAATGAAAAACTTTAAAAACTGTGGATTGTGAACTTAAAAAATAAAATTGTAGTCGTGTAAAATCTGTGTTGAAAAAAACTCTATTTTTTTTCATATTTTCGCCATGTTTTAGATAAAAATAATACGAAATAGAATATATATTAATCAAATATCAATTTAATGCGCTATTAATTTCCAACTTATCGCCAATCTTGATTTTGTTCTTTGAAACGAAATTGGCATTAACTTCTATTACATAACTCGAGAGTGATTTTGGCCTGAATGCAAGTGGAAAAGTATCCGGAGAAACATCTTGTTTGATGTCAATTATTTTTAAGTCTTTATCGATCCAAATTATATCAATCGAGAACTTCATATCCTTCATCCATATACCCCAAAAGTCTTCATAATCAAAAATAAAAAGCATTCCCGTATCAAAAGGCATTGATTTACGTCCTGAAAGACCTTGGTTTCTTTCTTTTTCAGTATCAGCCACATCAACTTTTAAGGTCACTCCGCCGAGTTTAACCTTTTGCGGGATGTTTGTATCGCCTGTTTTCATCTTAGGAGTAGAAGATGCATTATTTGCATTAATTGTGCTGGAAGATTCCTTATTTTCGGTATTTGTTTCTATTGGAGGAATATAATTTTGCAAATCTAGTTCTAATTGTTTACTAGATTTTTTTTGAACAGGAAAAATTATGACGATTAAAACAACAATCGTTAAAACAAACAAAGATCCTACTAAAATAATCAATGCTTTTCTCTTCATAAGTCTTACCTATAATTATCCCACTTAAAAACTTTCTTGCAAAAGCTGGTAACTTACAAAAGAAATGACTCCAAGCAAGTGCTCGGAGTCATCTTATTAAAATATTATTTTTACCCCACTAAAATAGTTTTCATTCTTCTGAGCAAATTGGGTTTTTCTTGCTCTTTACTAAATTTATTATGTCTTTCGAGTTCCACTATAGTGTATACACCCAAAGACCATAAACATCCTTGCACAAAACCGAGCAACATTATAACTTTCTCCTTTTCTCCATCATTTAAAAATATTTCCATCTCATCAAGCATAAAACGAGTATGAGATAAAATATCCCATTTACTTGAAGGAGGTAGGTTGTTGTGCGCCATTTGTTTCGGCACCATAACTTGAGGAAAAATACTTAGTTCGCCTCTATATAGATCAATTAATTCGCGTATTTTATCATCCGTCATCGGTTATCTCTCCTTTTCTAAAAATAGAGTAGCACTCAATTACTACCTCGTAAAGTAAATAAACTCTAAAACGATTAATACTAACCAACCAATTTGCAATATGAAGAAACCCCAAATCTGGATAAGTTCAAGCCGTTGAGTTCGAGACATACCTAAATTCTCACCCGCTATCGTATATATTTCTTGTAAAGATTCCAATTTTTCCCGAATATTTCTACTCCAGCCTTCAAGACGGAATTTTTTCGAGATAAGTTCATAAAGACGAGCAAAATACCAGTCGCCAATGAGTTTGATATCTCTGTCTAAGGCCTCGAATTGTGCAATAGAACGCGAACGTATATTTATTAATTCACGAAATTCATCTGTAATTTCCTTACTTGGAAAAACTTGCCATTTCTTCTCACCTTCTGTCTGAGCAAGCTCTGATCCCCTAACAATTCTATTATCAAGAATCTGATCGAGAATTCTATAACGAAGAAGCTGATAATTTGCGAGCTCAAAAAGCTCAATCGTTTCCACAAACACGCCTGAAGGATCAAAAGCAAATGCGCCATCCCAATCTACAATCATCAAAGTATTTTTGTCATATTTAAACTGAAACGAAAGAGTGTAATCTATCTCCGTTTCATCGAGTGTAACTTTTTCAGATTTCAATAATTCTGCAATTTTATCTTTTTCTTTTGTCAAAAAATTCTCAGGATCGATCAAA
>Ga0172379_10004719_pt1 | contig 19741 bp, 17 predicted proteins | sample GrowelOW334metaG_FD_119756 | JGI IMG/M metagenome (GOLD analysis project Ga0172379, IMG submission 119756) | Groundwater microbial communities from an aquifer near a municipal landfill in Southern Ontario, Canada - Groundwater well OW334 metaG | ecosystem: Environmental > Aquatic > Deep...
CTCTGCCCCGGACCGACCAATACTCCCTTCGTGAGTGGGTATTACGAGGCGCATCCGGAAATCGTCGCCGGCATAAAGGCGCGGACTCCCGCGGGGAGGATCGCCGAGCCCGAGGATTTCGTCGGTCCCGCGCTTTTCCTGCTTTCATCCTCTTCCGACTGGATAGTCGGCGAAGCGATCCTTTGCGATGGCGGCAAGAGCCTCAACGGCTGAAAGGAGTGACGATGCCTGATTTTGAAGTGCGAGCCATCGAGGTTCACAGCGGTTACGCGTGGGATTTCCGCTGGATCAGCAAAGTTTTGGAGTTCGCCCATCGGAACGATTTGAACGCTCTCGTGCTGCATCGGAACGATGTCGTCGACCAAGTGGTATTCCCGGGAATGCTGTTCGGCGTCGGAAAGGGCGAGGCCAAGAATATCTTCGAGCGCTATGATATCGCCTATCGCAAAATCTACAAATACACGCCGACGCGGCGCAGCGGGCCCATGCTCAGGCGCGATTATCTGAGGCGGGTGGTGGAATGCGCGGGAAGGCTCGGGATCGCCGTGTATCTCGAGAACAAGGAGTTATTCTTCCCTGACGTCCTGCTCGAGCTTTTTCCTGAATTGACCAAGGGCGGCCATGTGTGCGCGAGCGATCCTTTCTGGGCGAGTTTCCTGGAGACGAAGTATGCGGAACTTCTCGAGGATGTCCCGGGAATCGCCGGGGTGATCACCTCGCTCGGAACGGGGGAAAGCAGGGTTTCCATTACCTCGAACCGCTGCACCTGCGATCTTTGCAAGGCCACGACGACCGAACAGTGGTATTCCAGGTTGTTCGGCGCGATGTACAAGCCGCTGGCGGCGAAGGGCAAACGGCTTATCGTCCGCGATTTCGTGTTCACGAAAAAGAATCAGGAGACGCTGGCCTCGCAGTTCGACGCCCTGCCCGCCGACGTGGCGATCGCGATCAAGAATACGCCCCACGACTATTATCCGACCTTCCCCGCCAACAAGCTGATCGAAACGCTCGCGAAACGGGACAAGTGGATCGAGTTCGACGCGATGGCGCAGTACTTCGGCTGGGGCATCGGCCCCAGCGCCATGCTGGACGATTTCAGATGGAGATTCGCCCACGCGAGGAAGCATGGGGCGAAAGGCGTTATTCTCAGGACGGACTGGGAAAGCTTGGATGGCCATACGGCCTTCGACACGCCGAATATCGTCAACCTTTACGCGGGCGCCGCCTTCGCCGGATCAGGCGCCGCGACCGACGAATCGATCTGCCGAAAATGGCTGAGCGAGGGCGCGGCCCTGGACCCTTCAGCGAGCGAGGCCGACCAACGCGAAGCGGTTGATTGGCTCGCGGGCTTGCTCAGCGACAGCTGGGGCGCGATCCGAAAGGGGCTTTTTGTCCACGATTGCGTGTATAACGATTGCTCGACTTTCCCCGTCGGCTACGAGCAGGCTCTATGGCTCACGATCGAGAAGAATTCCCTGCAGGACTGGGTGCCGGAAAAGGCGAGCGCCTACGACGCGACCGAGGCGAACATCCTTTCGATCATCGCGGAGAAGGATGAGGCGCTCGAGGAAGCGATCGCCCTGGAAAGAAAGGCGACCGCAAAAGGGCCCAGGGCCTTCAAGCCGGAATTCATAGCGCGGCTTCGGGAGCATTTTTCCGCGAACGCGCTGTATATCAAAGGCTTCAGGGCGCATGCGAGGCTTTTCGCCATCCTGCGGTTCGGGCTGGAAAAAAAATCGGCGGGCGCGATGCCCACGGGCGCGATGTCCGGAGAGGCGAAACTCGGGACCGCGACGCTGTCCGAAGCGCTCGGGCGGGCATTCGCCGAAATTGACGGGGTTATCGCGGAATATCGCCGCTTTTACGAGGCGACATCCCTTCCCCACGCCTTCTACCAGCTATTGAACGCCGACAAACTCGAATGTTTCAGGGATGACGCGCGGCGCCTGGCGGAGAAAAAACTGGGATGGGTTTTACAATGATATCGTTTCGCGGTCTCGAGCTTCATGGCAAGTCCATCTGGAATCATCGCTCCATAGAGCGGGCGCTCGAGACGGCCAATCGATACGGCCTCAACGCGCTCGTGCTGCACGAATCGGATTTCACGACGGAATTCCTCTACCCCAAGCCCTTGTTCGATCCGGACGCGACATGGGAGGGCGCCCCGGCGCGCCGCGGCGAGAACGCGCTGCAGAACAATCAGGCGTACATGAGAGACATACTCGCGCGGGCGAAACGAGCGGGCGTCGAGGTGTGGATCGAAAACATCGAAATCACCTTCCCTGACGAGCTTCTGGAGAAAATGCCCGAACTCATGATCGAAGGGAAGGTGTGCCCCACGCATCCGTACTGGGCGGAATTCCTCCACGCAAAGTACCTCGATCTCGCCTCGACCTATCCGGGAATACGTGGCCTTATCGTGAGCGCCGGTTCCCCCGAAGGCAGGGCGTCCCTTTCCCAAAAGAAATGCGGCTGCGCGCGTTGCGCGACGACTCCCCTGGCGTCCTGGTATGAATTTCTTCTCTCGGCCATCCACGAAGCCCTCTCCCGCAAAGGCCTGCTCATGGCGGTGCGCGAGTTTTCCTATACCGCCGATCACCAGGCGGCGATCGCCGAGGCCATGGCGAAACTTCCCGGCGATCTCATAAGCTGCATGAAAAACACCCCCCATGATTTCTATCCCACCTTTCCCGACAATCCCCTCATCGCCCAAAAAACCGAGAACCCAAAATGGATCGAATACGATACCATGGGGCAATTTTACGGCTGGGGCGCTTTCCCCTGCATGATGCGCGCGGATATCGAGCGGAGAATCACGAGCGCGCGAGGCAATGGCGTCGATGGCGTCCTTCTGCGCGTCGAATGGGAGCGCGTCAACGACTGGTGGTCCCTGGATACGCCCAATCGCATGAATCTCCATGCCGCGGCGGTCGCGGCCCGGGGCCTGCGAACGACCGACGCTGAATTGTTCCGCGACTGGCTCGAGGAGGAATCGATCGATATCGCGCCGGCGAGCGAGGCGATCGCGATGGCCTTCCTCGCGGATACGTGGGATATCATGAGAAAGGCGCTCTATATCCACGATTTCGTCTTCAACGATTCGAGCCGATTTCCCCTCACGATTCGGCGGGCATGGTGGAGCATGCGATCGAAACACAGCCTGGGGGAATGGTTCCCCGAACGTCGGGCAGACATGGATCTGGACGCGGGGAAGCTGGAATCATACCTGGGAGAGAAGGCGGAAGCGCTGGCGTCGCTCGACGCGTGGATCGGAAAGTTGGGCGCCATCGATGCCGATGACGCGAAAAAGCTGCCTTTCATCGCGGGAATACTGGATTTTCGCGCCTATATCCTAGGATGGCAACTGACGGGAACCCTCTGCCTTCTCGCGGAAGCCATCACGCGCGAAGCGATGCTCGCGGAGAGGGCGGCGATCCGGGAGCGGCTGAAAGCGGCCATTGATGAAGCGCGCGCCTACACGGCGCGTCTCGAGACTATCCATGGCGAGTCCGCGAAAAGCCACCATAATGTCATGCTCGCCGATCCCGCCAGGGTCAAGCGGCTGGCCGATGAATGCGAAGGTCTCCTACTCCCGCTCTAGCGGCCTTCTCCTCGTGGAACCGTCCTCGCCCTTGAAATAAACATTTTCCTTCGCCGGCGCCAGGAAATAGACAAGACCCCCGAGGATCAGGTGCAGATAGTACGCGCCAAAACGCCAGATTAGTATCGCGCTAAGCGTGGCCGCGGGTTTTCCCGTGAGAGCGCCCAGGACGATCAGATGGGTGGCCTCCACGCTGCCGGAGGCCCCCGGGGTGGGGATGAACAGCGAAACGAGGGCGCAGAGTATATTCGAAAGAAGAAACTCGGGGAAAAGAACCGGGGTACCGGTGAGCATGAGAAGCGGAATGTAGAGCCCCATGGCCGACAGAATCTGATCCACCATATAGAGCGCGATGTCCAGAATCATCGTGCCGAAGTTATGCCGCCACAGCACCTTGAAGCCCGCTCCTAGCTTTTCGCTCCACACGGAAATATCCTCGGCCCAGGCTGGCTTTCGCGTGATCTTGACGATGAGTCTGCCGAGCCAGGATTTTTCGAGCTTGAGGGCGATCACCCCGAGAAGGCGAGGATTGAGGAAGCCTAAAACGAGCACTCCCGTGAGGGCGATGGTGGCGACCATCCCCGCGATCAGGAGATATGAGCCATTTCCCTTCGCCGACATCATGCCGATACCCTTGTTGAAAAATAAAGCCACGATGAGCAACTGCACGAGATTGGACTCGATCAACCGGGAAAAGGTGACGTTGGACGATATGATCGAATCGATGCCCTGCTTCGAAAAAGACAATGCCTGGACGGGCAGGCCTCCCACCGAGCCTGGCGTTATGCTGCAGAAAAAATAGCCGATGATATTGTTGTACAGGGCGTCGAAAAAGGAGAGGTGGATATCGAATTTCCTGAAAACGATCGTGAACCGCAGCGAGTCGATCAGATAGATGAGGAGCACGCAGGCGAAGGGGGCGATCACGGCGATGGCCGAGGTCTGCTTGAACGCCTCGAATAGATTGCCGTAGTTGACGAAGAGCCCTATGAGGATGTTGATCAGAAGCCCCGCCACGACGGCGAACGCTACGTTTTTAAGCATCTTCCTGTTAGATGGCGCGGGACTCCTGGCTTTCGTCACGGGTTCTGTCGCGTTATTCATACCGGAACTATACAATGCCCCAACGGATATGTGGCAAGTGGCCTCGGCGATCGCAAGATGTTTCGCGCCTTCTCGTTGTCCTTTTGGGGTTTGTCGTAGTATCCTAAGCGCGATGAGGTAATGAACCATGAACAAAACGATGTTCTATCTCGCGTATTTTTTATCGCCGCTGATTCCCATCATCGTCTATTTCCTGACCTTGGGCATTCCCTTCGATCTATACGCATTATCCGTCGCGCTGGGGATAGCCGCTTTCGTATTCATCTGCAATCAGTTCATCCTCGCGTCGCGGCCCGCCTGGGCGACGAAGGCGCTTGGCCTGAAGCGGCTCACGCGGCTCCATTCGACGATGCCTGCCGTAATTGTTGCCCTCGCGGCGATCCATGAGTCGATCAAGCGGCTTGTGGGCTTGAACACGGAATCCCTGCAGGCCGATTTCGGCGCGGCAAGCCTTGCGGTATTTATCGCGGTGATCGTTTTCACCGCGCTTTTCATGGTGACCACCTTCTGGATGAAGATCGATGTCCTCAAAAAAATCAGGACCTGGGTCTACGAAAAGACGGGACTCGACTATAAAAAAGCGCGCTTTCTGCATAACGCGACGATCGTGGCGGTTCCCCTGCTCCTCAGCCATGTTCTGCTCGCCTCGAGTTCAAGATTCAGCGCCAATCCTTTAGGCGCCCTGATCTTAGGGGGGTGGATGCTTCTGTCGCTCGGCTCGTATATCCGGTACAGAATCAACGGTAGGGCGGTTAAAGCGGCGGCGAAGGCATAAAAAAGCCAGGCGGAAGCGCCTGGCTCTGCATGGTCACGCTTTCGCGGGCGGAACGAGCCTTTCGTTCCACGCGTCGTAGGCGAGGACCTCCTCCAAAGGCTTTCGCACCCTGGCTGATGTCTCGCTTGCCAGGTGCTTTTCGCTAAGGCCGGAAGGATCGCCCGGAAAGCCCAGTATGACGAGGGTCTCGAGTATGGCGCTTTCGGGTATGCCGAGGGCCTGCTTGGCCATCGCCTGGTTGAAGCCGGCGATCGGGTGCGTGATGAGGCCTTCTTCCACCGCCTGAAGCTGGAAGGCCATCGCGGCCATTCCAAGATCGAAAAGCGCGTAATCCCGGCCGCCGTCGAGGCGACCGTCCCAATCGAGGCTGGTAACGAAGGCCGCGATCGCGGGGGCCTTTTTTGCCCAGTAATTGCCCGGCGTCAGGGCGGCCTTGAGCGCTTCGAGCCGCGTCGTGTCGGTTACGATGACGATTCGCCAGGATTGGTTGTTGCCGTAGGAAGGGGCGAGGTGGGCGGCTTGGGCGAGTCTCGACAATACTTCTTTCTGGATGGGAGCGGTATCCAGGGCCCTGAATGCCCGGCGAGCTTCAATCGATTTCAGGAGCGGCATGATGTTCCTCCTCGAGCGAGTCGACATTGTTTCAAGGACGAAGCTTCAAAAAAGCAGCTCGTAGTATTTCTTGAGCACGTCGCGCATGCTGGCGATATGCTTCCGTATCAGCCGCTCGGCCTCGTCCACGTCGCGTTTCTTGACCGCGTCGAGGATCGCCCGATGTTCCTCGAAGGAGTTTTCGCCGCGGCCTTGTATGAAAATCGTCTTCACGTTGTAGCGGTTCAGCTGGTTTTTGATGGAGAGAACGATTTCGACCGCGGGCAGGTTGGGGCAATTCCTGTAGATGACCTGGTGGAAACTCCAGTTGCCCTGCGAATACTGCTTCAGCTCCCCTTCGGCAAGCTTTTCCTTCATGACCGCGAGAATGGATTCCATTTCCGCGAAATCGGCGTCGCTCATCGCGGGGATCGCTTCCCGGATCACGAGGCCTTCGAGGAGTTCGCGGACGCGAAGGTACTGGAGGACTTCGTCGATCGAGAAGGAGCGCACCATGGCGCGCTTGTTTTCCTCGATGACGACGAGATTTTCGCTTGCCAGTTTCAAGAGGGCCTTTTTGACGGTGTTCCGGCTCACCCCAAGTTCCTGCGCAAGCGTAAGTTCGGTGAGACTTTCCGCGGGACGGTAGACTCCGCTCAGGATTCTCTCCCTTATGACTTGATACGCCTGATTTGTCTGATTTCGCAACCTACGCTCCTGTACTTTCGCCGCTTATTATATTCGCATTTTAATCGATAAAAAAGCCCGGAAAAAGGCAGCGTCGAACATGCCGATACCGCCTTCCCCGGGTTGTCGCGGAGGTCTTATTTTTCTTCGCTTACGATCACTCTTTTCCCGCGCTTCTTGAGGATGACGGGCACGAAAATCCACAATAGGGCCACCACCAGCAGGGCGGCTGAAACGGGACGGGTGACGAAAATCGAATAGTCGCCATTGCTGCCTGTCAACGCTCTTCTGAAGTTGTTTTCGAGCATGGGCCCTAGGATGCGGCCGAGCACGAGGGGCGCGGCCGGGAAATCGTTGGCGACGAGGAAGAATCCCGCCACGCCGAAGAGGAGCATGATAAAGAGGTTGAAGGTGTTGCCCTGAACCGCGTAGATGCCAAAAATGCAAATTCCCACGATGATCGGCAGGAGAATTTTCGATGGCACTTCCACGAGTTTGGCGAACAACTTCACCAAGGGCATGTTGAGAATGAGCAGCATCAGGTTGCCGAGGAACATGGAGGCGATGACGCCCCAGGCGACCACGGGGTGCTTTTCGAAGAGGAGAGGCCCAGGCGCGACGTTGTACATCATGAAGGCGCCCATGAGGACGGAAGTGGTCGCCGAGCTGGGGATGCCGAGGGCGAGCAAGGGGATGAGGGCTCCTCCAGCGGCGGCGTTGTTGGCGGATTCGGGGCCGGCCACGCCTTCTATGGCGCCTTTGCCGAATTCCTCAGGGTGCTTGGAGAGTCGCTTTTCGAGGGTGTAGGAAAGGAAGGAGGAGAGCGTCGCGCCCGCGCCGGGGAGGATGCCCGTGAAGAATCCAAGCACGGATCCGCGGGCTATGGGTTTCCAGCTTCTCCGCAGGTCGTCGCGGGTTGGAAGGACACGCCCTATTTTCGGGAATTCCTGCGCGCCGTTGTCCGCGTCGAGGATGGACTTGAAGACTTCGCCGAGCGCGAACATGCCGACGGCGATCGTGATGAAGTCGAAGCCGCTGTAGAGGATGGGAATGCCGAAGGCAAAACGCTCGGCTCCCGAAACCTGGTCGATGCCGACGGTGGCCAGAAGGAGACCGGTGACGAGCATGATGAGGGCCTTGGGCATCGATTTTCCGGCAAGACCGGTTATGGCGGCAAGTCCGAGCACGACGAGCGAAAAATATTCAGTGGGGCCGAATTTGAGGGCTACTTCGGCAAGGGGCTTGGCGAGAATGGCCAACATGATAAGGGCGAAGAGACCAGCGATGAAGGAGCCGATCGCCGCGATGGCGAGGGCCGCGCCCGCCCTTCCTTTCCTGGCCATTTGGTAGCCGTCCAGGCAGGTAACAACCGAGGCCGATTCGCCGGGCGTGTTGATGAGGACGCTCGTGGTGGAGCCGCCGTACATCGCGCCGTAAAAAACGCCCGCGAGCATGATGATCGCGCTCGTGGCCGCGTCTTCGGGCTTGAGCATGCTCGTCAGCGTGGCGGTGATCGGAATGAGGAGGGCGGTGCCGCTGGAAGGGCCGATCCCGGGGAGAACGCCGACCGCGGTTCCGATGAAGACGCCGATGAAGCAGAACAGAATGTTGTGCCACTGCAGCGCCTGCGAGAAACCTATAGCAAGATAGTGGAATGTATCCATAATTCAGCCTCTCGCGAAAAGATTGGTCAAAAATTCGGGGAAGGGCGGCAGGTTGCCCTGGAGAAGGACCACGTAGAGGAGGTAGACAACGCCGGAAAACACGGCGGCGATGAGGAGCGATTTGCCCAGCTTTTTGCGTTCCATGAGCTGGAAAACGAAGGTCAGGAAGAGAAAGGTGGAAATCACGTATCCAAGCGGCTCGAATAGAGCGATGTAGACGATGATCGCGGCAATCAGCGCCGCCAGGCGCTTGTAATCGCGGCCCGACTTCGGCTTTTCGGCGCCTTTGAAGGTGATCGCGCCATAGATGACGATAGCGCTCAAGCCCATGAGAATAATGCCGAGCAAGGTCGGGAATACCGCGGGGCCGACATTGCTGCCATATGAGCTGCTGGTGATTCCCCTGCTGGCGATGACGAAAAAAGCGCCGATCACCAGGAATATGGCGCCGGCCAGTACATCGAAACGTTTGTTGATCACGGCTCCCCCGATTGCGTGGATGGCACAGGGCAAGAAGAGCGCTGGCGCGATCTTCTTGCCCTGGGTTGTCCTTGTTTAACTATAGGCTATTTTGCCATTCCGAGCGCGGAAAGCAGCTCGGCAAGGTCGGTGTTCTGCTGATTGAGGCCTTTCACGAAATCGTCGCCGGCGAGGAACTCGGCGTCCCATCCGCGCTTGGCCAGTTCCTGGGCCCAAATATCGGTTTTCGAGAGCTTGGTGAAAGCGTCGATCCAATAGGCTTTCGCCTCGGCGCTCATCTGGGGAGGTCCGAAGACGCCGCGCCAGATCACGAAGTCAGCGGGAATCCCGGCCTCACGGAGCGTGGGCACGTCCTTGAACACGCCGCCGAGCCTTTTGGGGGCGTTCACCGCGAGGACCCGGATCTTGCCGGCTTCGAGGTATTCGGAAACGGAGGCGGTGACGCTGGTGAGAACATCGCCATTGCCGCCCAGGATCGCCGCCATCGCCTCGGCCTTGCCGTCATAGGAGATGTACTTGATTTTCTGGGGATTCACGCCCGCTTTACTGGCGGGAAGAAGGAAGGCGAGGTGATCCACGGCGCCGGGGCCCGAGCCGCCGACGACGGAGAGCTTCGAGGGATCATTCTTCATGTCGGCGAAGAGGGACTTGATGTCCTTGTACTTCGAGTTCGCGGGAACCGCGATAACGGCGTAATCGACGAAGAATTGGGCGAGGGGAGTGACGTTTTTGTAGCTGAAGGGAGAGTTGCCTTCTTTCTTGAGATTGTTGATGAGCATGGTCGGGGAAGTGAGGAAGAGCTTGTAGTCGTTTTTCACGTCCTTGGTGACGTATTCGGCGAGGAATACCGAGCCACCGCCGCCCGGCTTCGCTTCGACGAGCATCTGCTGGTCCACGAGCTTCGCGTCGGTAAGGGCCTTGGTGATGGCGCGCAAGGCCATGTCGAAGGCGCCGCCGGCGCCGGAGGGCGCTACGAAGGTGATGGTCTTCGAAGGATACTTCGGCGCCGCGAGCGCGCCCATTGTCGTTACTGCGGCCAATACAAGCACAGCCACAACTTTTTTCGCACAGTTGCTTCTCATTGATGCCTCCTTGAATCTACCGGTCATCGTGATGGCCGGATTTTCGCAAAATCGCGTCCAAGACCTCGGTATAGGTCTCGGGCGGCGTATTCCCAAAGTCAGCGCGCAGGTCGAGATCGGCAAGGGCCTGCAATTTAAGTTTCGTCGCCTGGGATGCCGAACTGTCCAATCCCATTTCGCCCAGGGTATCCATGACTTCGCCCATCTCGGAGACGCGACGTTCCGCCGCGATGGCCGTTCTCGTTATGAGCATGGTCGCGGTGTCGGCCAGGGGTCTCGAGTTGATCGTACCCGAAATCGAATCCATGATCTCCTTGTCGACGCCCGCCTTCCTTCCGGCGGTGAGCGTTTCGAGGAGAAGGGCGGTAAGGCCTTTCATGAAAATGCTTCGGAGCATTTTGAGCGCCGAGGAACTGCCCGCGCTCTCGTTTATAAACGATATCTTCATTCCATAGGGCGAGAGTCGCTCCTGGAAAAGCTTGGCGCCGCTGCCGCTCACCGCGAGGGGGACCTTGTGCCCGTGGGGAGGGACAAGTTCCATCACCGCCACGTCGGCGAAGAGGGCGCCGGTGGGTGCCATAAGGGCCCCGATCCGCTTTTTCGTGCCGGGCGAGGCACTGTTGAGGTCGGCGTAGATAGTACCGGGACGCATGCTCGTGGAGGCATCGGCCGCGACCGACAGCGCGTATTTGGCGCTGGTGGCGCAGAGCACGATGTCGCAGAGCGCCGTGAGGTCGGCGAGCGAAGGCACGAGCTCGACCTTCGCGGCCGCCGCGCGCTCAACGACGAGGGGGCCGACCTTAGGGTCGTTCGCCATGAGGTCGAAGGCGCGGATCGGCGCGAGGCCGGCGCCCGCGAGGCCTTTGGCGATATGGAAAGCCGCTTCGCCGAAACCGATGAAGCCGAGCGCCGGCGCCGCTTTCATGGTTGGGTCGGCGCTCATTTCAGCGCTCCCGCGCGGGCGGCGGCGAGGGATGCCTCGTCATCGTAGTAGTGGACGCCCACCTTGGCCAGTACCTCGCGGAAGCCGTAAAAATCCACGCCGAGTTGTCCGGCCGAGATTTTTTCCCGTGTGCCTTCTTCCTTCTTTTCGCGAGCCAGGGAAAGTTCGAGCGATTTTTTCGCCTCGGTCTTTTTCACGACGACGACGCCGTCGTCGTTGGCGACGATGAGATCGCCCGGTTCGACGATAACGCCGGCGCATACGGCTGGGGCGTTGACCCAGCCGCCCTTGTTCTTCGTGGTTCCGTTGCAGGCGATGGCGGTGGTCCATACCGGAAAGCCCATTTCACGGAGGCTTGCGGTGTCGCGGCAGCCTGCGTCCATGATGACGCCGCGGACGCCGCGGGCCATCAGGCTCTGCGCCAGGAGGTCGCCCATCATGCCGTGTTTGTTGGATTCGCCTTCGGTGGTGACCACGAGGATATCGCCGGGCTGACAGCATTCGACGGCGGCGTGAAGCATGAGGTTGTCGCCGGCCGGGCAGGTAACCGTCACCGCGGGGCCGCAGATCGAGGCGCCCTGCTGGATGGGGCGCATGCAGTCGTCCATGAGGCCGGTCTGTCCTTGGGCTTCATAGACGGTGGCGGTTCCGAGGCGGGCCAATTCGGAGCAAATCTCCTGCGGTACTCGCTCGATATTCCGTATGACGTAGCGTTCCATCAGGCGAACTCCCCTCGGACCGTCGGGAAGAAATTCGAGAAGCATTCAGCCGCGACGTATTCCTGGTTGCCGGAAATGCGCCTCGCGTGGTTCCCTCGCATGATGCCCCGCATCGTATAGTATTCAATGAGGTGCTTCTGTGCCTTGAAGCAGGCCATGGCCGCCTTTTTCTTCTCGAAGGTGGAAGAAATGTCGATAATCGTGCCCGGCTTGAAATCGCTGATCTCGGGCTGATGCGGTTCGAAGCCGAAGATGGCCATCTGCTTGGTGACTTTCAGCCCGTCGTACTGGGCGCCCGCCGAATTCGACATGACGCAGGCCTGGAAGACATAGTCCGCCACGCCTTCGTGGTCGGGATTGAACGCGTCGGTCCAGCCATGGGTTACCACGACATCGGGCCTGAACTGGCGGATCTTCACGGTCAGGCGGTCGAGCCTTTCGCGATTGAGTTCCATCGGGTAATCCTCAAAATCCCAGAATTCGATATTCTTGATGCCCAGGATTTCGGCGGCCGCGAGGGTTTCGCCCTTCCTGATCGCCTTGACGTTTTCGGCGGTCTGGCCTTCGCCCTTCCAGAGGTCGTTCGATTCGCCGCGGACCCCGTAGGAGAGGATGACGACGTGGACTTCCGCCCCACCTTCTATATAGGACGCGATCGTCCCGCCAGCGCGCCAAACATAATCCGCCGCGTGCGCGCTGACAACAAGCATTCGTTTTCTTTCCATGGTCTCTACTCCTTTTCCGCTTTGAAAAACCGAAAGCCAATCGCGGGGAAGCTTTCAGGTTTTTGTTTAAACTAAGTGTCCTACACTATTGTATGATACCATAGTAACACACAATTCCAAACTGTCAACGTTTTTTTGCGCATGTGAACACGCGCCCTTGCCGCGTCCCGCCGCAGGTCCAAGCGAGCCGGAGCTCAGGCGGGCTCCATACCTTGACGCAGCGTGGCGGCGGCGGCTTCGGGAGAGGCCAGGAACTCGAGCAAGGCTCGAACGGCATCGCCCTGTTGGCTCGAGGCGCAGATGCCTCCGGAAAACGTGGTTACGATCGGGGCCGTGGGCGGCATGGGCCCGAGAATGGCGATGCCTTTGAGGTGAATGAGCTCGCTCAGCTGCTGGAAGCCGAGTTCTACTTCACCGCGGGCTATAAGCGAGCCCACGGGTGTGCCGGGCGCCGGCTGCACGATCCGGCCCTTGATCTCCTCGAGTATCCCCCAGCGTTCGAACAGTGCGGCGAGCGCCGCGCCGCTTGGCCCGGTGGAATAGCCAATGCTGCGCGCGGAAAGCACGGCGCGGCGCAAGGCATCCTCGGTCGCGATGTCGGGTTTCGGCGCTCCTTCGCGAACCGCTATGGCCACGCCCGAGCGTACCAGGTCCACCTTGCTGCCGGCGAGCAGGCGGCCTGACGCCATCAGCTTGTCGATGGCGTCGGAAGCCAGGATGACGAAGTCGAAGGCCTCGCCCCCCTGAACCCGCTTAGCCGCGTCGACCCCTCCCACCGATTCAATCGAGACGCCGATCCCGGCGCGCCGTTGGAACGCTTCCGCCAGTTCGGCCAGTACCAATCGCGTGGCCATGGATGAAATGCCTTTAAGGTTGATCATGCGGAGAGCCTCCCTGTTTTGCGCCGTAAAGTGTTCTACAATAATGATAGATAGTAGAGTAACACACTATCCAGGGTTGTCAACCACATTTCCGATGGCGCGAAAACCGAAAAAAATTGCATAAACTTGCATTTTCATCGTGAATTACGCTTTTGTTTGCGGTTGCGTTTCGGTATCATTAGAAAATTTTGCTCCCGGAAGGGATAACAAGGAGATGCAATGGCAAAGTCAACGGAAAAGGTAATTGGCTATCTACCAGATGAAACTCCATCGGCGGGAAAACTGATCATCTTCGCTTTCCAGCAAATGCTCGTCATGTTTCCGGCAACGGTGACGGTCGCGCTGCTGACAGGGTTTCACATCTCAACCACCATCTTCGCGAGCGGATTCGCCACGCTCTCGTTTCTGTTCATCACGCAAGGAAAGATCCCTCTCTATTATGGATCGAGTTTCTCCTATATCGCCGCGATCATCAGCATCACGGGCGTCACCTCGGGCCTCGCCCCGGACGCGCTGATTTCGCAGGCGCAGTTCGGTATCATCATGTCGGGCTTCGTGTCCATCGTGGTCGGCCTCATCGTGAGCCGCTTCGGGATGGACATCATCGAAAAGGTTTTGCCCGCCACGGTGACCGGTTCCATCGCGATGGTCATCGGCATCTCGCTCGCCGGCATCGCCATGACGAGCGCGGCCGGCTTCTCGAACGGCGCCGCCAGCGACAAGGCCTGGATCGCCGCCCTTGTCACCCTTTTCTCGACGATTCTCTTCTCGGTCTACCTGAAAGGCGTCTGGGGTCAGCTGCCCATCCTGTTCGGCATCCTTGTAGGCTACCTCGTCAGCATTCCCCTTGGTCTCGTGGACTTCGCCTCGATTTGGACGGGGACGATCGTCGAAGTGCCCCACTTCACCCTTCCCATCCCAAATTGGGCCGCCGTCGCCGCCATCATGCCGATCGCGATCGCGACGATCCCCGAATCCACCGCCCACTTGTTCCAGCTGGATATTTATGTGAACGACCTGGCGAAGAAAAAGGGCAAGGGCAATTATGGAATCGCCAATAAACTGGGACTCAACCTTATCGGCGACGGCATCGGCGATATCGTGGCATCCATCTTCGGCGGTCCCGCCGGCACCAACTACGGCGAGAACATCTCCACCATGGCGATCACGAAGAACTTCTCCGTGAAAGTGCTCGGGGCGGCGGCGATCATGGCGATCGTTCTCTCCTTCCTCCAGCCCCTTTCCAACGCGATCCGGTCGGTGCCGAGCTCCGTCATCAACGGCGCCTGCATCTACCTTTTCGGCGTCATCGGCGCCCAGGGCGTGGCCATCATGATCAACAAGAAGGTCGACCTCTTTGATTCGCGCAACTTGGCGGTCATCGCCGTGATCCTCGTGATCGGCCTTGGCGGCGCTTACGGCTTCCCGAACGGGATGATCCCTGTCTTCGGAGCGCAGCTTCCGGCCATCGCCACCGCCGCCACCGTCGGCATCGTCCTGAATCTCGCGCTTTCCATTGGCCGCAAAAAGGGAGCCTGATTCCAGGAACGCTAGCGGGCTCGGGCCGGCTTGCGCCCCGCGAGGCGCGCTATGCCGCGCCGCCCGCTAGCGTTTCAGTTCCCTGAAAAATTTGGCGATGAAGGGAAGACAGAATAAAAAAGTGCAAACATCGGCCAGGGGTTGGGTGATCTGGACGCCGAGGAGCCCGATGAATCCGGGCAGGAGTAAAATCAGCGGCAAAAAGAAGAGCCCCTGTCGGGCGGTCGAAAGGAAAGTGGCCGTCCAAGATTTCCCGATGGATTGGAAAGTCATGTTGCATACGGCCCCGAGGGGTATGAGGGGCATGGCCAGGCATTGGGCTCGAAGGGCCAATGTGCCGATCCGTATAACCTCCGCGTCGGTCGCGATGAAAAACCGTATCAACGAGGGAGCCGCGATAAAGCCGATCGCCGCGAACAGCGTGATCATGCCGGTCATGCCCTTGAGCGTGAAAAAAAACGATTCCCTGACGCGCGCGAATTTCTTGGCGCCATAATTGTAACCCACGACGGGCTGATATCCCTGTCCTATGCCAATGATGACCGAAAAGACCACCATGAATATCTTCCCGACGATGGACAGGGCCGCGACGGCGGCGTCGCCATAGGCCGCGGCACTCACGTTGAGCGCCACCGTTGATATGCTGGCCAAACCTTGTCTGCTAAACGAGGGAAGTCCGTTTTTCAGGATGCGGAGATAGACATCCGCTCGCCTCGCGCTTCTTCCTATCCCCAGCGTGCAGATCGTTTTGCCTCTCAGGAAGCTGGCGAGAAGGATGACGAAGCTGACGCATTGGCTGAGGGCTGTCGCGATGGCGGCGCCGGCGATTCCCATCTTGAACGTAAAAATAAAAAGCGGGTCGAGGCAGAAATTGAGGATACCGCCCACGGTGATGCCGATCATGGCGAACTTGGCTTTGCCTTCAGCGCGGAGAATGTTGTTGAGCAGGAATGAGGCGGTCATGATGGGCGCCGCGAGCAAAATGTAGCTGGCGTAATCCCGCGCGTAGGGCAGCATGGTGTCCGTGGCGCCAAGGATATGCATGAGCGGATTGATGGATACGAGACCGAAGAGCGTGAGCAGGGCTCCTAAGGCTATCGACAAGAAGAAGCCGCTCGATGCGACCTCGCTCGCGTCGTTGGGCTTGTTGGCGCCGAGGAGGCGGGAGACCCATGTGCCGGATCCCATGCCAATCATGAACCCCACCGCCTGGATGATCGCCATGAGGGAAAACACGACGCCGACGGCGCCCGAGGCGCTGGTGCCGAGCTTCGAGACGAAATAGGTGTCGGCCATGTTGTAGAGTGAAGTGGTCAGCATGCTGACGATCGTCGGGACCGCCAGCGAAGTGATGAGTCCGCCGACAGGCTTGGTCGTCATCTTGCTATATTCAGCGTCGCTTTGTTCCATTCTTTTCCGTCCTGAGGGAGCGCCGTACATGTGGGGCGTGGATATGGCATTATAGGCGCATAACCGGGTGAGTGTTAAGCGAAGCGAGGCCCCGGCCGCGACCTTCTCTCCTCCACCCAATGATCGCTATACTGGACCGATGAAAGCCATTCTGGTCCAGCCGCCCTTCACGCAGCTCAACGCGCCCTATCCCGCCGTTCATTATCTTGAAGCGTTTCTGCGCAGCAGGGGGGCCGAGGCCGTTTCCTTCGACCATTCGATCGAGTTGTATCGGCGCGTTTTTTCCCGGGAAGGCCTCGTGAAGGTTTTCGGCGACGCGCGCGCGGCTTTGGCTGCTCGCGCGTCGCTGGACGGCGGTGAGGGCGAGGGCGCTTCGCGGGCCGGCCGCGATCGACCGGCGATGGACGAAGCGACGCGCGTCCAGATCGAGCGCTATCTTTCATATGAGCGCCTCTACATCGAGTGGATCGACGGCATCGTGGATTTTTTGGCGGGGGGAGATCCAGCCATGGCGCACCGGCTGGCTTCGGCGGCGGAATTGCCGCGGGGAGCCCGCGCCGAGGCTTTTCTGGGGGAGCGGGGGGGGCGGATCGGGCCGGACGAGGCGCGGGCGCTCGCGACGCGCATCCTGGACGATCTCGGCGATTTTATCGCGTACGCGCTGGATCCCGACTTCGGCACGGTGCGCTACGCGGAGCGGCTGGCGTCGAGCCGCGCCGACTTCGGCGAAGTCCTTGCCGCGCTGGACGACTCTTGGCTGATCCATGAGTTTTATGAGCCTCTCCTCGATGAGTTCTGGTCGGCGCGGGCTTCCGAATCCGCCATCGAGCCCATCGACCTCATTCTCGTGACGATTCCTTTTCCCGGATGCCTCCTGGGAGCCCTCGCCTGCGGCCGTTCGGCGCGAAAAATATTCGCGGCGCGAAAGGCTACCGCGGCGCCGAAAGGCGGCGACGGCGCAGCGCGAAGTGCCTTCGCGGCGCGAAGTGCCTTCGCGGCGCGTGAGCCCCGCATCGTCTTTGGCGGCGGCTATGTTTCCACCGAACTGCGCGGCCTGCGCGACACCGGAATCTTCGATTTTTGCGACTACCTCGCCTTTGACGCGGGCTACGGCAGCCTCGCCTCGATCATCGAGCGTGAAAAGACCGAAGGCCTCGATTCTCTCGCGGCGGAAAAAAGCGGAAGCCTCTACCGAACCATGACGCGCGCGGAAGACGGCACGCTCGTCGTCGCGGGCTTTCCCGAAGGGGATTCGGCGCGTTTCGAATCTGGCCCGAAGCGCATTCTGAGCGGCGGCGAGGAGAATGAAGCCTTTCGGCGCATCGAGCGCGAGGCGGTGAGGGGAATCTTCCCCGACTACTGGAACGCCGATTTTTTCAGCTACTTGCGGGTCGTGGATTCCGGGAACCCGATGCATCGCCTCTGGTCCGACACGCCCTGGCTCAAGTACAGCCTCGCCCACGGCTGCTACTGGCGCCGCTGTTCCTTCTGCGATACGGAACTCGAGTATGTCGCCGACTTCGCGGCGGCCGAAACCGAGGCGATCATCGCGGCGGCAGGTGAGGCGAGCGCGCGATTCGGGTTGTACGGAATACATTTCGTGGACGAGGCCATGCCGATGGCGGCCCTCCTGGACTTCGCCAGGGCGAACCGTGGGCGCGCTTTTCAGAGCGCCCAAGCCATGAAGAGTCAGCCGGCGCCGAAGAGCGCCAGGGCATCATCGGGCGCCCGGCTCTTCTCCTTCTGGGGCAATGTTCGCTTCGATTCGTCGTGGACGCAGGGGCGCTGCGAATTCCTCGCCGCCTCGGGCCTCGTCGCCGTTTCGGGCGGCATCGAAATCGCGACCGAACGCGGTCTCGCCATGACGGACAAGGGCTTCGATCTTGCGAGCCTCGTCCGAACCCTCGTCGCGATGAGGCGGGCCGGCCTTCTCGTCCATGCTTACCTGATCTATGGCTTTCCCAGCCAGCCCGCCTCCGACATCGTCGACTCGGCCGAGTTTTGCCGACAGCTTTTCGCCTCCGGCCTCGTGGACTCGGCCTTCTGGCATCGCTTCGTGCTGACGCGGCATTCGCGTATGTATCGCCAATGGAGGGATGGGAAGCGGCCTGAACTCAAGCCTCTGGACAAGCCCTGGAGATTCGCGAACAACGATCTTTCCTTCGAGGGTGAAGAGGCCTTCGATCGATTCGACCTCCCTCTCGCCGCGTCGCTCGCCGCCTGGATGGAAGGAAGCGAGCTGGAAAAAGCCACATCGTCCTGGTTCGGCCGCGGCTCGCCCAAGACCTCCCTCGCGGGCGATTTCGTGGAAAGCCTTATCGCGTCCGCCGAGGACGAGCTCGACGCCGCTCTTCCTTCGCCGAAAGCGCGCGCGCACTGGATCGCCGGCCTCCCCTCGGTGGGCGCGGCGGAATCCGGCCAGGCCCTTCTGACATGGGCTTATCGCGGCGAACTCCGGTCGGTGGAATTGCCACGCTCCGTCGCGGAGACTGCCCGCGCCGCCTTCTCCGCCCCAAGCCTCAGCCTCGCCGGGATCCCTTACGCCGACCTGGAAGCTGAGCTGCGCCTCCCACCCCCCGCCATGGCCGAGCTTCTCTCCGCCGGGCTCGTCCTCGTGTAGCCTGGCTTCGCGCGACGAGGCGCCGGCCTAATGGAAAACCGCGGTTCGCGTCGCTTTTTTGGGAACCGCTTCGCCTTTGCCGGCAACTATTCTATGAATATCCCGCACCTGGAAAGGAGACTTTATATGAAACGATCCGGATTCACCCTCAAGCAGGCAATCTGCCTTGTGGCCGTCCTGGCGATGGCCTTCGCCTCCGTGGCTTCCGCTTCGGCCCAGGCGAAACCGATGGGCAAAAATGCCGTTCGCGCCTGGTTCAAGAATTTGGAAGTAACCGATGCCGAATTGAAAGAGATCTCCGCCGCCGTTGAAGCGGATGAGGCGACGATCGCCAAGGCCCAGGCCGAGATCAAGATCGCTCAATCGAAAATCGCCAGGCTCATGCTGGAATCCGCGCCCGACATTGGCGCCATCGGGGCTGAAGTCGACAAGAGCCTCGAGTCGGAGAAGATTATTCGAATGGCGCAGATCAAGCGACAGCTTGAGGTCCGCAGAGTGCTGGGCGAGGATCGCTGGAAGACGGTACTCCTTCTGGTCAAGGAAGCGAGGGTGGCTCAAGCGGCAGGCAGATTTTCCGATTCCTTCAGCAAGCAAGGCATCAATCCCAAAGACGCCGAATCGTGGGGCAGACTATTGTTTTTGCTCAGGAAAATAATGTAAGGATATCGGGAAAGTGACGGATGAGAGCAAAGCCATGAGTATTCCCGCCGCGGAAAGCCGCGCGAGGCAAGCGACCGCGCGCGATGCGCGCGATCGCGGGGCCGCCGGTGCCCTTCCTCAGGAAAAGCATGCCGAAGAGCCTAGCGACGACGAGCTCGCCGCAAAAGCCGGCCAGGGGGATAGGGGCGCCTTCGAGCGTCTTGCCTGGCGATGGTGGGACCGTATTCGTGGCTTTTGCTCGGCCTTGGCGGGATTCGATC
>Ga0172379_10004720_pt1 | contig 19738 bp, 21 predicted proteins | sample GrowelOW334metaG_FD_119756 | JGI IMG/M metagenome (GOLD analysis project Ga0172379, IMG submission 119756) | Groundwater microbial communities from an aquifer near a municipal landfill in Southern Ontario, Canada - Groundwater well OW334 metaG | ecosystem: Environmental > Aquatic > Deep...
ATAGACATAGGAGCCGGAGTTATCGCCGCTTGTGTAGGCGCAAGGCTCGCCTGTGCATGACTTCACCTTTGAAAATGCGCCGTGGCCGCCGATTGAGCCCTGTGCAAGGTAGATGCTTATGTCAGTAAGCCCGCTGTTGTCAGATGCATAGGCTGAAATCGTATAAGTGTTGCCTCCGCTTGGGGTGTAAGGCGCCACTGAAACCGAAAGCGAGGGGGGCGAGACGTCCTGGGTGTCCTGGGCCGCGTTTATCTTGAGCCCGATTCCCTTGTAGATTCCGGGCCCTACGCTGTCCGCGACATGGACTGTGAAGCCCGTGCCTGTAGCTGTCGGGGTTCCAAACACCACTCCGCTCGAGGAGATGGAAAGCCCGGATGAGAGGCCTGTCGCTGAGAAAGTGTAGGGTGGAACTCCGCCAGTTGCGGTAAGTGATTGACTGTAGGGGACGCCGACTTCCCCGTCTGGAAGGTAAGTGGGTTGGACATCGATGCTGTCAGCCGCGTTTATCTTGATGCCGATTCCCTTGGACATTCCTTCTCCAGTTCCCTCGTCGAGAACGGATACTGTGAAACCGATGTTGGTAAGGTCGACAGCCTGGGAAGGGGTTCCATAGACCGTGCCGTCAGACGTGATTGAAAGCCCGGATGGAAGGCCAGTTGCCGTGAACGAGAAGGGACCCGTGCCGCCAGTAACCTGAAACTGCTGGCTGTAAGGAACGCTGATGTAGCCGTCGGGGAGGTATGTCGGCAGTATGTCCATTGCCGACGCGGTGCCTGCCATGCAGGAAAGCAGCAGGAACGCCGTTATGATTGGTAAAAATCGCTTCATTTCTCCACCCCACTAATAGTCTTTTCTTGACACATTCGGTTTAAATATCTATGCCCAACCCTGCCGACGCAAAAACACGCCAGCCCGACAATATGGAATATATAATGAAGCGCCAAGAACCGTGCATGGATTCCTACGATGCGATAGTCGTTGGCGGCGGGCCTGCAGGCTCGTCCTGCGCCATGCTCCTGGCAAGAAGAGGCGCAAGGGTGCTGCTTTTGGACAAGGCGTCTTTCCCGAGGGACAAGCCCTGCGGGGATGCCATAGGCGGCAAGGCGCTCAACGTGCTTCTGGAATTGGGGCTTGAATCCGAGCTTAAGGAAAAGGGTTTCCTGCGCAATTCGGGCCTGGTTTTCTCATCCCCGAACGGCTCGCAGGTGGAAATCCCGCTTTTGTCCGACGGGCGCGAGATGAGCGGCGGGTTCGTCTGCAAGCGGCTGGATTACGATGCCATACTTTTTTCAGCTGCGAAAAAACTCTGCGATGTGTTGGAGAACGCGGAAGCCGTTGAACTGATAATGGACGGCACGCGGGTTGCAGGAGTGAAAGCGAAGATGGCAGATGGAAGCGTTTCGGAATTCCGCGCGAAAGTGGTGATTGGGGCAGACGGCGCGAATTCGCTTGTCGCGAGGAAAACCGTGGGCGCGAAAATACTGCCCGACCATTACTGCTCCGCCGTGCGCGGCTATTACAGCGGCGTCGGCGGATTGCGCGGCAACATAGAAGTGCATTTCCTGCCCGAGTGCATGCCGGGGTACTTCTGGATTTTCCCGCTGTCGGAAACGACGGCGAATGTCGGGGCAGGAATGCTTTTGTCCGAAATCACTAAGCGGAAAATCAACCTCTCCCGCGTGCTTGAGCAGTGCATGCAAAACAAGCGGTTTGCCGGAAGGTTCGGCAATGCGAAACTCGATGGCGAGGTGCGGGGATGGAGTCTTCCGCTCGCATCGGCAAAGCGTGCCTGCGCGGGCGAGGGGTTCGTGCTCATCGGCGATGCTGCTTCATTGATTGACCCGTTCTCAGGCGAGGGTATAGGCAATGGGATGAAAAGCGCGAAGATTGCGGCTGACACCCTCGCGCCGGCGATTGCAAGGGGAAACGTGGCGAAGGAGGATTGCCTGTCCTACGAGCGCGCGCTTTGGGATGAAATCGGCAACGACGTGAAATCCAGCCACACTCTCCAGAAGCTCGGCAAGCACGGCTGGCTTTTGGATTTCATAATAGGGAAAGCGGGAAAGAACGAACGCCTGAGAAACGAGCTTGCGGGCATGATGGCAAACCGCGAGGCGAAGAAAAAGGCGTCCGACCCGATGTTCTACCTGCGCGCGATATTGGGCTGATGGATTCCCGATTCAGGCTTTGAGGAAGAGGAACGGCTTTCTGGCTGCGCGGACCGCCAGCGTGTTTTTCTCGGTGAAAACGCCGATGGGCTGCCCGTCTATGAAAAGCTGAGCGCGCTCGTGCCCTGAAATCCGAAGCGTGCATGCCGTCCCTTTTTTGATTATCTGCGGCTTGAAAAGGCGGCGGAACGGGGATATCGCCACTGCCTGGTAGTCCTGCGAATTTTTGCCCATCTGCACGCCGCCGCACGAATACGCATATGCCGGCGAGCCTGTGGGAGTGGAGAAGAAAACGCCGTCGGCGCGGAATGCGAAATGGCGCAGTCCGCACTGCAGGTGGATTGAAATCACGCGCGGCTCGGGGTTTCTGATGCCTATTTCGTTCAGCGTCGGCGGAAGATGCCTGCCCCCGAGGCGGCAGTCAAGAAGAAGCCGTCTGTCAAGCGACGGCTTCGCAAGCGCGCGGGAAAGTTTCCTCTGCCAGTTCGAAAAGTCCGCCTGGCAGACAAAGCTCGTCCCGCTCCCGATTGAGAAGAAGGGGATTCCGTAATATCTCTTGGAAAAAAGGACCGTGCCGTCGCCGCCCACCGTGACGACGAGCTGCGGGCGGGCTGCGGAAACGGAAACCCCGCGCGAGCAGAGGTACGCCTCGACCTTTGATTTGACCTGCCTCGCAATGGGCTTGTTTTTGTTCGCCAGCACGATGGCGCGTTTTATTTTTTCCATTTTCCCGCCTTCGCGAATCATACCTTGAATTTCGAGACTATGAACCTGCGGGAGGGGAGGGATTGCGCGCCCTTGCGCAGCACCTTTGCCGCGGCGACCGCGTTTGCGAAGCGCACCGCCTCGTAAAGCGATTTGCCCTCGTTCACGCCAGCTATGAATCCCGCGCAGAACGCGTCGCCGGCGCCGAGCGTGTCCACGGGCTTCACACGGAACGGCTCGACTGAAAAGGACGACGCCTGCTTGGTCTTGACGATTATCTCCCTGCCGCCCTGCTTGATAACGCAGACAAGATTGTATTTTTTCGCAAGCTCGGACGCAGCGGACTCCTCGCGGCTGCCGGTTATCGAGAACAGCTCCTTGCGGTTGATTATCAGGTAGTCGCATCTATGCAGTATCGTCGAGAGTTTGCGCTCCCCGAGGCGGGATGCCGCCCTTCCGGGGTCGAATGAAATCGGTATGCCGGAGTCGTGCGCAATCTTGCTTGCTGATTCAAGCATGGAAAGCGCGCAGCCGCTCATGTGCAGGAATTTCGCCTTTTTGATGTAATTTGGGTCGATTGAGCGGCGGCGGTCCGCGACGCCCAGGTCCTCAATCACGCGCACTTCCGCGTCGGCGTCGATTATTATCACGGAAAGCCCGCTCATGCCGCGGAACACGCGCACCTGCGAATCGTCGATTTTCGATTTTTCCAAGTCGGAGAGGAGGAACTTGCCGTGCCTGTCGTTGCCCACGTTCGCAATCACCCCGGTCGAGAAGCCAAGCTTGGATAGATTGTGCGCCACGTTCGTCGCCGAGCCGCCAGTCCCCACCTTGGGGTGCATGCGCATGAGCGCGGTTGCGTCGGAGTCCGGGAATTTCTGCACGTAATTGCGTATGTCGTAGACGCAGTGCCCCACCGTTACTATGTCTGGTTGCATGACCTGCTTGCGCGTTCTTATATTAAAAAAGTTCGTGGCAAAAGCCGATGCACGGGGACGATTGGATGCACGGCGAACTTGTCGAAAAACTGCGGGAAAAGCTGGGCGCAGGGCTTGAGGGGGAAATCGACGATATCATCTCCTCGTTCGGCGGGCTTCTCACGCGCCATGCCGCAGTCCTCCTGCTTTGCAGGAAAAACGGGATAGATGTGGAGCAGAAAATCCCGCTCTCGCAGGCTTCTTCCATGCGCCTCCCCTTCTCATTCGAGGCGAAGATAACGCGGATTTTCCCTGCTCAGTCCTACGCAGGCCGCCCGGACAGGTCTGTGCGCGTCCACATATCAGACGGGAGCTGGGAGGCCACGCTTGTCCTTTGGAACGAGCAGGCAGCAGGAATTGAAAGAGGGGAAATCCGCGCGGGAGATAACATAGCCTGCAACGGCGCGTATTCCCGCTCCGGCGAAATCACGCTTGCCAGGGGGGGCGGCGTGCGAAAGCTTGATTCCGCGCAGGCGCCTTCGCTCTCATCGCTCCCAGCCGGCATCTGCAACGCAGAAGGCGTTGTGAAAGCGATAGATCCGGACCGCGAGTACGTTGACAGGAAAACGGGCGGGAAGAAAACCCTTTCCTCGTTTGCGATAGGGGACGGAACCGTGCCCTCGATGCGCGTGGCGGTATGGGCAAAGGTAAAGGAAATGGAAAAAATGGCGGTCGGCGATTCCGTGTTCCTTGAAAACGTGGTGTTCAAGAACAACGAATTGCACTTCAACTCCGGCTCGCGCATGGCGCTGCTTGGGAAGAAAGCGGGCGAAACCGCGGTCGTGGAGAGGATAGATGCCGGGGAGGACGAAACCCTGTTCGTGCTTGATGGCAGGGAATTTCGCATGAAAAACGATGAAGCCGCGCGGCTGGTCGGATTGCCTGCCCTGCCCGGGGTTTCTACAAGGGCTGCGATTGGAATAAAGGCGCAGGAAATCGTAGGAAAAAGAGCTGGGTTTGCAATCGAGGGCGGCAGGCTTTGCTCACTCACTTTTTAGATTAGGGAAGGAAAAAAATAAAGGCAAACGCCTAAAATAAAAAAGATAAAAAAGAAAAAACGGGGCTTTCCTCAAGTGTACTTGCCCACGAGACCCTTGGTTCCAATCTGCCTGGTGCCAATTCCGCTGCCGCCGTTGGTCGTGTAGCTGATTGAAACATTGTAGTCATACACCGAACCGGCAGTTAGATCCGTGCTCGGGCAGCCGGTGAGAGTGACCGTGCGGGTGTCTCCGGACGCCACTATGAAGGTTGCGTTGATTCCGGCGCAGGACGTAATCGATATGTTGTCCACGCGCATGGAGCCGCCGGCGTCAGTGTTCTGCATGATTATGGTGCCGTTGCCGCCAGTTGCAGCGAACGTGTAATCGGTTATTGCGAAGGGTCTTGCCTCACCTCTCCAATAAAGGTTTGCCTGCGTCACGCGGGCGTCAATCGCAAGGCTTGGGAAGAACCCAAGAAGCGCGATTGATACGAGTGCTATGATCAATACCACTGCCAGAAGCACGAGATATTCGGTCGCGCCCTGTCCTTTTCTTGAAAATTCCATCCCAAGACCTCCGGTCAAATGCCGCCTTGTTGATTGCTGACAAATGCGTCTGTTGATGGGAATAAACCGCAGAGAGTATATAAAAACTTTGCGATTTGCGCGACGGGGCGGTCTGCCAGCCGCACGCGTATTTTAAAAAAAGGCGTGCTGAAAGGACAAGCATGTCTGCCCGTATTGCCCCCCTGCTGCTTCTTGCCGTGGCGCTTATTGCCGCGGCCATGCCGGAGCAGCACGCCGCATACACAGAGCGCATAAGCGCGCAGGCGTTCGACCAGAACCTCCGCCCTGTCGAGGGGGTCGAAGTATACATCGATTACCGGCTCAATTCCGTGACAACGAATGCAAGGACAAAATCCAAATTCACGGATCAGAACGGGATTGCGAACGTGACATTCACCAATTACGAGGAAATCGAGAACGGCACCACCTCCAACACATATACGCTGTATATGAAATATGGGAGCCAGCTTTTCAGCTACAAGCTGATATCCAACCGCGACAACAAGACAAGGAACGTCGGGCAGGCAGACCTGAAATCATATTACCTGCAGGTCCGGGTGCATGACCAGAAGGGGCGCGCCCTTAGGGCTGCGCTGACAATCGGCAAGCAGACCAAGGTCGCTGACGCCACCGGATCTGCAAGCTTCCAGATGCCTCCCGGCAACTACACCCTCAAGGCGGAAATCGCGGATGCGGTGAAGAACAGGGATGTGTTCGTGGACCAGGACCGCGCCGTTGACGTTGAAGTCGGGCTGTATCCGTTCGAGGTTTACGTGAATGATGACAAGCACACCCCGCTCGTGGCAAAGGTGCAGGTCGGCGGCAAGGAGGGCGTGACCAACGAGAAGGGCTATGCCAACTTCACCAACATCACAGACGAGAGCGTGCAGGTCATTGTTCAGAACAACGAAAGCGTGAAGAAATTCACAGTCAATCTTGAAACCCAGAGCAGGCTGGACGTCGTGTTCGACAGGACAACGCCGGAGATAAAGGAGCTGCACGTGACGCCCCTGAAAACCGGCGCCGCAACGCTCCGCCTTTACATCGAGGACCCGGGGCAGGGGGCAAGCGGCATCGACACAGTCATTGTCACGTATGAAGCCGAAGGTGTGGAAAACCAGGTTCCCGCGTATTCCATAGGATACAATACTTACGAAGTGAAGATACCCATCCAGCCGCCCAAGACGTTCGTGAAATACGTTGTCAAGGTCAGCGACAGGGAGGGCAACGGCGCGTTCGCAAGCGGCGACTACGTGGTCGGCGGCGAGGGGGGGAATACCGAAATCCCGCCGGTCGTCCCGATTTCCCCCGGGCAGGTGCAGATAGGGGTTTTCAAGGGAGAAATGGAAATGATTGTCATAGGGGCGGTGGTCGCGGCTGTCGTGCTTTTCGGGGCATTCTACTACCTGAAGAACAGGAAGAAGGAGGAAATCGGGTTCGCCCCGCCCCCGCCGGCAGGAACCCTTCCGCCCCAAATACCGCAGGCTTGAGAGCGGCAAACCGCCACCTTAAATATACTTCTTCTCAACAGTTTTCCGCAGGGATGGCGGAGCCCGGTTTAACGCGCCAGTTTTTCTGGCAATTACCCGCCCGGAAAAGGCGAAACTCAAGATCCCGCATTTGCGATCCGCAATTGTGCGGTGCGTAATCTGGTGACTTAGGTCTTCGGGAGTTCGAATCTCCCTCCCTGCATTCCGTTTCACTCCATGCAGCTCGGGTTTTGCCCCGTCGGGCAAAATCGCAACAAATTGCTCGGCAATTTGTTGCTCTCCCTCCCTGCATTCCTCTTCTTTTTCTAGAACTAGATTTGCTCGAGGAAGTTCTCGATTATCCTCTCGCCGCCCTCGGTGTGCCAGACTTCGGGGTGGAACTGGACGGAAAAGATTTTCTTTTCAAGGTTTTCCATCGCCTCGATTCCGCATGTTTCGGAATGCGCAAGTTGGGTAAAGCCCGGAGGCATCTTCACGACCTCGTCGAAGTGGGACACCCATGCGTTGAAGCTTTTCGGCATGCCCTCAAGGATTGTGCCCTCGGAATCGACCTCGATTTTCGACACGCCGTATTCCGCGCTTTTCCCCTTCATCACGTTCCCGCCAAGCGAGAGCGCGACAAGCTGGTGCCCGAGGCAGATGCCCAAAAGCGGCTTGTTCGCCTTCTTGATTTGGGTTGGAAGGGAAAAGAAATTGTCCTTCGTGACCGAGGAGGGGCCGCCGGAGAGTATGATTGCGCTTCCCTCCGCGATTTCCTTGGGGCGGGTGTTCTTCTGCACAATCTTCGCTTCCTGCCCCAAGTCGCGCACCGTGCGCCAGATGACGTGCGTGTACTGGCTGCCCATGTCAACGATAAGGATTGCCATGAAACCACTTTGCACGAAGCATTTGTAAAACCGACGCTACTCCATCTCGACCGTCGCCGGTGGCTTGTTCGTTATGTCGAAAAACACCCTGCCAACCGAGCGGATTTCGTTCGTTATGCGGGTGGAAATCTTCTGGAGTATTTCAGGGGGTATGTGCGAGAAGTTCGCGGTCATCCCGTCAAGCGAGCGGACCGCCCTCACTACGACTGTGTACTGGTAAGCGCGCTCGTCCCCGCGCACACCCACTGTTTTCGTGGGGAGAAGCGCGGCGAAATATTGCCACGGGCGCTCGATTTTCCCGCCTTCGGATGCGGATTCGATCTCCTCCTCGACTATGGCGCACGCCCCGCGCACTATTTCCGCCTTCTCGGGAGTTATCTCACCGACAATCCGCACCGCAAGCCCGGGACCTGGGAACGGCTGGCGCTCGGAAATGGCAGGTGGCAAGCCAAGCGAGCGAGCCACAATCCGCACTTCGTGCTTGTACAAGTCGCGCAGCGGCTCGACAAGCGCCATGCCCATTTTTTTGGGAAGCCCGCCCACGTTGTGGTGGGATTTTATCGTGTCGCGGCTGCCCCCTCCTGACTCTATCCAGTCGGGCGCGATCGTGCCCTGCACGAGATATTTCGCGCCGAACTTCTTTGCTTCGGTTTCGAACACCCGGATGAATTTTTCGCCGATTATCTTGCGCTTGCGCTCCGGGTCGGAGACTTTTTTCAGCGCGGAGAAGAAAATATCCGAGGCGTCAACAACCGTCATCTTCACTCCAGCGGACGCCATCGCGGTTTTGACCTGTTTTGCCTCGTCCTTTCGCATAAGCCCCGTGTCCACGAATATGCAGCGGACGTTCTTCCCCACAGCGCGGTAGGCGAGCACTGCCGCAACCGAGGAATCCACCCCGCCGGACAGCCCGATTATCGCCTTGCCAGCGCCGATTTGCGAGCGCATAGATGCGGTTGATTTTTCGATGTAGGAATCCGGATTGAAAGGCATTGTAATTCACCTGTTGCTGTTGTCGGGCTTATTTGCGCTTGTGGCGCGCCTTTGCCCCCTCGGCGTGATGATGGGCGTGCCCGTGTTGCGCGTGTTCGTGCGGCTGCCCCTTGCTTTCGTCCTTCTTTCCCTCGCGCATGAGCTTGGCAGCGACTATTGCAACCACTGCGAGGATAATCAGGGTAAGTATCACGAGAACCGCCGCAAGCGTTGCCATCAGGCCGTTCCCGTCCGATGAGGGCGGGTTGGCTGTTTCATTCCCGGCTGGCGGGGTCTGGTTCTGGGCCGGGGGCTTGTTGCTCTCGTTTGGCTTGGGGGTTTCGGGCACAGCGACCGAAGTCGTCGTGGTCTGGTTGCCATATGCGAACGTGTAAACGCCGCCCTCGGCGGCATTGACGCGCGCTATGCCCTGCGAATCCGTGGTGGCGCTGATGGCGCCGGAGGGCGTGTTGACCGAAACCGCCTGCCCTGCGATGGGCTTGCCGCCCTTGGTAAGCGTGATTTCAATCAGGGCGAACTGCTGCACCTGCAATGGCGATGAGAGGACGACCGGTGGCTCCTCGGGAGCTACCGGTGCTTTCAGTGCCGCGTAAATCGGAGTGAACTCGGCAGTCGGGAGGAAAACCTGCACGCGCTCGGTTTCCATCCCGGGGGACTCGAAGCGCAATTCGTATGTGCCCTCATTGAGGTAGGAGAGGATGTAGAACCCGTCCTTGTTGGCGGAAACCCGCTTCACGACCTGGTTGTTCAGGTAGGCGGCGACGCTCGCGTTGGCAAACGTCGAGGGGCCAGTTATCTGCCCGTAGGCGTTCGCATAGTTTATCAGCTGGCGGCGCACTATCCTAACCTCGCTGTCGCCCGACACTTCCTTGTATACGAGGTATTGCGGGTAGATGACGCTCTTGTTCACCGTGATGAAATAGGTGCCGTCGCTCACGTTGAATTTCACGTATCCGGACTGGTCCGCCTTCTTGGTGTCAAGCACCACGCCGCCCGTGACAAGCGAAACAGATGCCCCGATGCTTGGGGTGTCCTGGTCCACGACCACCTGCACAGTAAGCACGCTTGCTGAAAGAATAGGCAAAAGCAATAACAGCGCAATCAGTGCGGGTATTCTCATTGGCACCACCATGACAAGCAGGCGAATGCAATCAATAAAAAGCATTCGCAGATGCTTTTTAGAATTCGGATGGCGAACCGCATGTTGCACCCGCAGTGCAACAGATAGTGGTGCGTTGCACCACTGGAGTTCGGCAGACGAATCAGATAAAAAGCATTCGTAAATGCTTCGCAATGCTAGCGCGGGCGGGAGCAGGTTATCCTTGCGGTTGTTGCCTGCGAGCCGTCCCAGATTGGGATGGTAAGCGAGATTTTTTCTCCGGCCTGCGCGCCAGGGCAGGGCCGCGGGGAAAGCGAGTCAGTCTGCGCCTTTATGCACATTCCCGAAAGGGCGGAAAGCTCCTCCGCCGCATCGTCAAGCGAGCCGTGCGAAAACGCGCCGGTCCTTGCAAGCACAATTGCCGCGTCGCTGCACAGGTAGAACGCTTCGGCATCGTAACGCTGGAAATTGAAAAGGAATAGCGAGGAAGCTGCGAATGAGAGGAACAGCAGCGCAAACATCGCCTCAGCGGACATCACGAACCCCCTCTTTGCCCTGCCGATGCATGCCGCGCCGGAATCCTTTCCTTTCCCTTTCATGAAATGCACGCCTCCAGCCTTGCCGCCTGCCCCTCGAAAACCGCCAGCCGCTCCACGCAATAGGTGCCCTTAGGCGAGGGCGAACCTGATGCAGGAGGGGCGAGTTCCCCTCCACTGGAGATGGCGAGTTTTATGCTCGCAAAACTCGCATTCATCCTGCCCATTGCAGAAGGCAGGTCAAACGACAGGAATTTGCCCGCGTCGATTTCGTTTGCCATATAGTGCCCGTCAAACTGCCCGCCGCCCGAAACCGCGGTCCGCTCAAGCACGTATGAGGAGAAGCGCAGCGCCCTGTTCTCCGATGCTATTTCAGATGACTGCGATTGCGCGGTGAGCGCGGAGGAGATGAGGGCTGCGGAAAATGCAACAAAGATGAAAACCGCGGTAAGGAACGCGAAAGAGGCGTCGATTGAAAAAAACGCGCGGCTATGCCGGCTCGATTCCATATGATTGCACCTTGTACCCGCCCGAGTCATACTTTATGTCGTGGAAAAAATCCTCTTTTGCAAAAGGATAGCTATCTGATGCTATGCTGTTGTTTTGCACAGTGAAGCCCTTTGGCGGGACTATGCCCGCGTTGGAGCCTGCCATGGACTGCGCAGCCTCGTCAAGGCAAAGCGCGGAATATGATGCCGAATACCGGGCCGTGGATTCGCCCGCATGCGCTGCGAGCCTCTGCCCCATGCCCTGCGCTGCGAAAATCATCACTGACAGCGCGGAGAGGAGGATGGCGAATGCAAGCAGCGCCTCAAGCGAGAGCTGCCCCCTGCGCATTAATGGCACGTTGCTGCGGCTATGGCATAGGCTTGACACAGGTAAACGACACCTCGTAAGTGTGCGGGAAGGCGGCTGCTTTCCCGATTCCGGTATTGCGGCTGTAAAGCGAAAAGCCGGTGTTCTCGAAAATGATGCGGCTGTTTGTCCTGTTGAGGGACACCCAAAAGACGCAGGGCGGGGGCAGGAGCGGGTTGAATTTGTTTGTGCCTGACGGCGCCACTGCGCCGGAAACCTCGGCCATTTTTTCCGACGCTTCCCTGCGCGAGTAATCGTCCGCGCTTCCACACCAGAGGGAAAAGTCGCTGCCCTGCGCGCGCAGCTTGGCGGCAAGGTCGTCTTCGAACCTGCTGGCTGAGCCGTAGATTTCCGCAATGATTATCGGCTCTTTGGGCGGCGGGATATTGTGTGCGGCTGCCGCGATATCCTCCAGTTCGTTTGCTTTCCTGCAGCCGTCCTCCGCTGCCTGCCTTGCCGACTGGTAGAACGCCTGCTTTATCGCGACTTCCCCAACAAGCGTGGCGCGGAAGTCCTCGAATGACAAGTCGGGCTGGCGGCTGGATACGAGCATGGCGGCAGGGATGAGCGAGAAGAGAAAGACTGCCGCAAGCATGAAGGAGATGAACCCTTTCCGCCGGCTGGAATGCCCGCGGGCAGGGCGGAAGAGCGCTTCCCCATCCGTCATCGCAAAGTGAAATGCCGCTTGGCTTAAGCCAGCTCCTCGATGAGCTTCACGAGGTAATTCGCAGTCTTGTCAATGTCGTCAAGCGCGCAGACAGCGACGTTTGAGTGTATGTAGCGGGTGGGCACGCAGATGGCAATGGATGGAATCCCCCCGCGCTCGCCATACACGCTTGCAGCGTCGGTTGCGCCGCCTTCTATCACTTCGAGCTGGTGGGGCGTCTTTGTCTTCTTCGCGACTGCGATCGTCGCATCGCGGAGCTTCGCATCCGCGACATTGCCCCTGCCGCCGGCTTCCACAAGGCAGATTGCCGGCCCCTTGTAGAGCTTTATGAGAGCCTCGTCCTCGGTCATCTCAGGGTGGTCGCCCGCAATCGAGGTGTCTACCGCTATGAATGCCGATGGCTCGAGGTTGTAGGCGGCAATCATCGCGCCTTTCCCGAAAGTGGATACTTCCTCCTGCGTGGTGCCGACCAAAACGACGTTTTTGTTCTTCACCCGCTTGGCTATTTCGAGAAGCACGTAGCAGCCCACGCGGTTATCAAGCGCCTTGCCGGTGATGAGCTTCTTGTTGAGTATTTTCGCCGGAAGGTCAAATGCGATGGAGTCGCCGATTCTCACTCCCATCTTCTCGGCTTCCTTCTTGTCCTTTGCCCCGATGTCGATGAAAAGGCTCTTGTTGTCGATTGCGGCTTTCATGTCCTCCGCCTTCTGCATGTGCGGGGGCTTGTTCCCGATTACCCCGTAAAGCCGCCCCTTCTCGGTCTGGATGACCACGCGCTGGTTGACGAGCACGCGGTTGTCAATCCCGCCGACTTTCACGAAGCGCAGGAATCCCTTGTCGTTTATGAACTTGACAAGCATCCCAATTTCGTCCATGTGCGCGCCGAGCATGAGCGGCTTTTTCTTCGCATGGGGCGAACGGGCGATTACGTTGCCTATCGCGTCAATCTCGACTTTGTAGCCGGATTTTTTCAGCTCGTCGGACATTATTTTCGCGATTTCGCCCTCGTTGCCGGGCACGCCGAACGAATCGGCAAGTTTTGACAAAAGAGACACGTCTACCATTTTACCACCTGTTGTTTGTGAAGATTGGAACTCGCTCAAAGGTTAAAAAGCTGGGCACTCGCCGAAAGCCGGGGGAAACCGGAAGAAAAATAAAGAATAGGAAAAAGGGAAAAAGGAAAGGCGGAGGCTACTTCTTCTCCTCCTTGATTGCCACCTTGACTATCATGAAAATCACGAGCGCGATTATCACGAAGTCGATTACCGCGCCCGCGAAGTCGCCAAGCAGCAGCTTCACAGGGCCGAGAAGGAATTCCGTCTTCCTCCAGTCGCCGCCCGGAACGAGCACTGCGATGAACGGCATTATTATGTCAGACACAAGCGCAGTTACCAGCTTGGATGCCGCGCCGCCCATTATGAAGGCAACCGCGAGCCCGATGACCTGGTGCTTTTTCAAAAAGTCCATGAACTCCTGCATGAAACCCATCCACCCACCTCGCAGTAGGGATGCTTGGGAAGAATAAAAAATGAGATGCCTGGAGGCGTCAGTTCCTTCTTCCGAAGTACTGATGGTTGCCGCGCGAGGAGTTCTCGCGCTTGGCAGTGGTGTTGCCAGGGCGCCTTCCGCGCCCTCCGTCCCTTCCGCCGCGGCCGCCATCGCGCCCGCCGCGCCTGTCTCCGCCAAAGCCGCCGCGCCCTCCGTGGCCGCCTTCGCGGGAACCGAAGCCGCCGTGCCTGCGGTCTCCGCCCCTTCCGCCATCGCGCCCGCTGTCGGACTCGTGCGGCGTAAATCGCACGCGCTTGGGGAGGAATTCTGGTTTGACGTCGATTTTCAGCTGCTCCATCTTGCTGTCAGTGACCTTTTCGATTGTGGGAATAAGCCCTGTCTGGTCGAACATGACGAACGATATCGCCTCGCCCTCCTTGCCCATCCTGCCTGTCCTGCCAATCCTGTGCAGGTAGACATAGGGGTCGTCGGTCAGGTCGTAGTTAATGACGTGCGTCACATCGGTTACGTCAAGCCCGCGGCTTGCAAGGTCCGTTGCGACGAGGATGCTGATGTGCTTCTTGCGGAACGCCTCCATGGAGCGGTCGCGCTTGTTCTGGGTCATGTCCCCGTGCAAGGCGAGCGATGAAAAGCCGCGGTCCTGCAATATGTCGTTGATGCGGTCCGCCCCGCGCTTGGTGCGCACGAACACGAGGGCAAGCGCAGGCTTTTTCTGCGCAAGCAGAATCAGCATGGCGTTGAGCCTGTCGAACTTGGATGTTTCGACGTAATACTGCTTGATGTTCTTCACCGAAAGGGAATCCTCGGAGACCATTACCTCCTGCGGCGACTTGAGGTACCGCTTGGAAAGCTCCTTTATCTGGGAGGGCATGGTCGCGGAAAAGAGAAGCGTCTGCCTGCTGGTGGGAATCCTCTTGAGGATTTTCTCTATGTCGTCAATGAAGCCCATGTCGAGCATGCGGTCGGCCTCGTCCATGACAACGACCTCGACGTCGCCGAGCTGTATTGTGTTGCGCTCGATGTGGTCGAGGAGCCGCCCTGGCGTGCCGACAACGACATCCACGCCGTGGCGCAGGGGCGTTATCTGCTGCTCTATGCTTTGCCCGCCGTAAACCGCGAGCGTGCGGAAAGGCACATATTTGCCTATCTTCTGCAATTCGACTGAAACCTGCACCGCGAGTTCACGGGTGGGGGTGAGCACGAGTGCGCGCACCTTGCCCGACTTGTGGCGCGTTGCGAGAAGCCGCTCAAGGATGCAGATGCCGAAGGCTGCGGTCTTTCCCGTGCCCGTCTGCGCCTGCCCTATGAGGTCCTCGCCCTGCATGAGAAGCGGGATGCCCTGCGCCTGTATTGGCGTTGGAGATGAAAATCCCATTTCCGTCAGTGCTTTCATTATGCTTGGGTTTAACCCGAGTTTGCTGAATCCCATTTCCGTCACCTAGCCCTTGGCATCCTGCTTTTGGCTGTATCTTTCTGCAGCCCAAAGCATTCGGCCAGGACTGCCTACGCACAAAAATTAGCCAAGTTGTACTATCGACGGTTAGGAAAGGAAGGGTATAATAATTAGGAGGGTAAGGTGGCGTGTTGTGGTGAAGTGCGGCGCGAACACGCTGAAAAGCCCCGGAAAAATCACGTCGATTTTACGCCGTGAAAATCGTTCCGTCGGAAAAAATCAGCTATGAAAAATTTCCGCAGAAATTTTTCAGCTGTTGCCCGGCAGGGCAACACAAATATATATCTTGAGGAGGTAGCTTGTTCCCGTATGAGACTAAAGAACAGAAAGTACATCGTAATCTTAGGCTCGCTCATGTCAGGGCTTGGCAAGGGAATCCTCTCCGCCTCCATTTCGAAACTCCTCCAGTCCAAAGGATTGAAAGTCTCCCCGATAAAATTCGACGGCTACCTCAACGTGGACTGCGGGACCATGAACCCCTACCGCCACGGCGAGGTTTTCGTGCTTGACGACGGGACCGAGTGCGACATGGACTTCGGCACTTACGAGCGTTTCCTCAACATAGACCTCAACGGGAAGAACAGCATAACCGGCGGGAAGCTTTTCCGCAACATCATCGACAAGGAAAGGAAAGGCGGATTCCTCGGCAGGGACGTGCAGATAGTTCCGCATCTCACGGACGAAATCAAGAACTGGGTGAGGAAAACCGGCGAGGAGCAGGACTCGGACATTGTCATTGTCGAGGTCGGCGGCACGGTCGGCGACCTGGAGAACGGCTACTTCCTCGAAGCCATGAGGCAGTTTGGCAACGAGGAGAAAGTGCTTTTCATACAGCTTACCTTCGTGCCTTCGCTCTCCGAGGGCGAGCCGAAAACAAAACCCACGCAGCACGCGAACAGGCTGATACAGTCCATGGGCATTTCCCCGAAGATAATCGTATGCAGGCAGGACGAGACTTTGAACCGCGAGTCGCGCGAGAAAATCGCGATGTTCTGCAGCGTGCCATTGCAGAATGTTTTCGACGACCCGCTTGTGGACACGATTTACGAGCTTCCGCAGGTCCTTGAACGGCAGAAGATGACCGAACTCCTCCTGTCCGAGCTGGACATTACGGTGAAGGACGAGGACCTCAAGGAGTGGCGCGCGATTGTCGACAAAATAAGGAGCCCGAAAAAGGAAATCACGGTCGCGATAACCGGTAAATACACCGCCGTGAAGGACGCATATGTCAGCATAAAGGAGGCACTGGTGCACTCGGGCGCCAATCACTCCACGAAGGTGAACATCAAGTGGGTGGAAACTTCCGAGATTGACGATGGCAAGGCGACTGCCAAGGAACTGCTGTCAGGATGCGACGGGATAATCGTGCCAGGCGGATACGGAAGCCGCGGGACCGAGGGGAAAATCGCGTGCATAAAATACGCGAGGGAAAACAAGCTGCCTTTCCTCGGGCTGTGCTATGGATTGCAGATGGCGGTCATCGAGTGGGCGAGGAACAACGCCAAAATGGAAGGCGCGAACTCCACCGAGATAAACCCGCAGACAAAATTCCCGGTCATCGACTTCCTGCCGGAACAGCGCGGCGTGAAGGACAAGGGAGCCAACCAGAGGCTCGGCGCGTGGCCGTGCAAGCTCAAGAAGGGCACGAAGGCTTACGCCGCTTACGGAACCGAGGATATTTCAGAGAGGCACAGGCACCGCTACGAAGTCAACAACGATTACGTGCAGAAGCTTTCGGAATCAGGGCTTGTCATTTCAGGCACTTCTCCGGACGGCAATATCGTGGAGGTAATCGAGTGGCCGGAAGGATGGGGAGTGGGAACGCAGGCGCACCCTGAACTGAAATCTCGCCTTGAGCGCCCCTCGCCGCTGTTCGTGGCTTTTGTCAAGGCGTGCCTCGAGAAGAAAAAGTAGCCCGCCTTGCATTTACTGCTTTTCAGGAATTTGGCTTGCGTCCAGCTCGAATGGCGCATCAACCAGCCACGCGGTGGTGTTGCCGGAGCAGATGTAGAGAAGCACGCGCTTTTCGGAATCAATGTAGTAGTCCGCAGGCATGGGATAGATGTCCGACACCACCCTGACAAGATAGGCGTCGCGCCCCAGCGCGGATGATTTCCCAAGCGAGGAGTAATTCATGCCGCTTCGCATGCTGACATAGCCGTTCGAGTATTCGCCAGACGCCCTCCAGCTGAAATCATCGGAAACCGCAAGCATCCACGGCAGGAAAAGCAATCCCGTGCTGTTTCCAAGAGTGGAATTGCGCTGCTCCGCATCGCCGGCGGCATTGCCGTTTGGCAGCAGGCATTCCTGCGACTCGTTGCCCTCATAGAGGACCACGCCCTTGCACCCCCAGAGCCTGCGCACAAAATATCGCATGGACTGCTGCTGCCCCTCGTGCTCGATGATATAGGAATAATTTTCCCCGACGGAGAGCGACAGGTTTGCATTCTTGTAAAGCGGGGCTTCTGTGAGCGTGAAATCGTATTTCTCGTCCATCGGGGGCAGCATTGCGTATATGAAAAAAAGCAGGAACGCGAGGATGCACGCGTAGAATATGGCAGATGTTTCCCTGTCAAGAAGCGGGATTTTCGGGATGCCGTTGTAAATGCCGGATAATGCGACGAGCGCCCCGCGGGGCGGCTGCGCGGCGGGCTTGCCCGGCACTTTCGCAGGAGACTGTTTTTTCGACATGCAATGCCTCAGGCCGCGCCCTTGCCCTCTTTGAGGTTTTCCTCCTCAGTCCGCCATTTCGTCTTCTCCGTGCGGGTGAGCGTCTGCCATTCCGCCCCTATCGCAGACCTCCACATGAGATAAACGAGCGCTGCGAGGATTACGCATGAGGCGGCTGCAAGCAGCGTGAGTTCATCCATAATGCGCACTTGCGATTGAAAGATTAAATAACCTGCGCGGGGACACACTTCCATGGAATTTTCCGCGTCAGCCCCCTGCAAGGCGATACTTTTCGGTGAGCATTACGTGGTCTACGGCTCGCCCGCGCTGTCCCTTGCAATCGAGCCGCGCAATGCAGTGAAGTTTTCCGATGGCGCAAAGGGCGTGAACCTGAAATCCGCGCTTGGCGAGGGCAGGATTTCCGGCGGAGGAAGATACATCGGGCAGCGGGAGATTTCACTTTACGCGGAAGTCGCGCGGGCGGTTCTTGGCGTTGGGAAAATGCCTGACTGCACCGCGGAATTCCTGCCGGCATGGAAACTGAAGGGAGTGGGGACCAGCGCCTCGCTTTCCGCGGCTTTTGCAGCAGGGCTTTACAGGCTGAAAGGCGAGAATGCCGATGCCGAGATGATATTCGCTGCCGCGCAGGCAGGAGACCTCGTCGCGCATGGAGGCAGGGCGAGCGGGATAGACGCAAAGACCGTGTCGCACGGCACTGCCCTCGTGTTCCAGCGCAGCTTCTCCCCTCTTGCGTTCAATTCAAGCGAAGCCGTATTCGCGCTGCCGGACGGCACCGCGCTTCTGCTTATCGACACCAACGTGGGAAAGAAGGACGGCACCGACAGGATGCTTGAAATATTCGCCTCGCAGTTCGGAATCCGCGTGCCCCCGCACGAGGCAAAGGAGGAGCAGAGGCAGAAAATCAGCAAGGAATACGCCCCTCTTTGGGAAAAGATAGAATCCGCCATGAAGGGAACTGATGCGGAAACGCTCGGCTCGCTCATGGACGAGAACCACTTGCTTCTAAAGAAAAGGAAAATGTCCTCCAACGGCATCGAAAAGGCGGTTTCATCAGCGATTGCCGCGGGCGCATACGGCGCGAAGATGACGGGCGGAGGCGGCGAAGGCGGAGCCGCGCTTGCCCTGTTTGACAGGGGGAGCATCGGGGCGGCAGCTGGGAAGATAACCGGCAAGACGGGCTTTGCCTGCCATATCATCTCGCTTGCGAAAAAAGGCGCGTGCGTGGATTAGGATTGCGAGCTGGAATATGCGGCTGGCGCGGATTGCCGATGGCGCGCGTCAGAGGCTTGAGAGGAATTCCTCCTCGAGGAAATGCAGCTTCGCGGGGATTATGATTACCGCGGGCGATGCCAAATCCCGCTTTGCTGCGCTTGCAAGCGCGGATATTTCGGAAAACTCGCGGCGGGCTTTGCCCCACCCCAAGCCCTGAAGGAGTATTATTTTCGTCTTCTGGATGAGGAGCTTTTTCCCGCCTGTTTTTTCCATGTCCAAGAGGAGCGATGCCGCCACGCTTGGCTTCATGGGCCCGAGTTTCTCGTCTATGTCGAGAAGCAGGAGCGTGTGCAGGTTGCGCGAGAGGTTTTCCACGATGACATCGTATGCCGCCATGGGCTTGTAATTCTCGCGCCAGTAGGCAAGTGTCACGGTTTTCCCGAACTTGTACGCCTGCAAGCCGGATTCCCCGATTGCCGCCGAAAGTATTGATGCCGCATGGAATATTTTCACGTCAGCCCCATTCTTTTTCGCGGCGAGGATGAGGGAAATGTGCGTTGTCGCAATCATGGGGTCTCCTGAAACCACGAGGGCGACGGATTGGGATTGCGCAAGGGCGTCGAGAATCGTTTTCTCCCCCTCGACCTGCTCGCGCGAAAGAAGGGTGATTTGCTTTCCAGCAAGCTTCTCAAGGCGCGCGAGAGTGCCTTCGGGCACGAGGTTGGTGTAGCCCTCGGCGAATATTTTCCCGCAGCCCTTCAGCTGCGTAAGCCCGGCAAGGGAAATCCCGTTTTCATCCGAAGTCCCGAACCCGACAAACGAGAGGACTGGCGCCTGCCCCGCGCCATCAGCGCTTTTTTGCAATGCCTTCGCAATTTTTTCCATAGCGGCAGATAGGTTGCGGCTTTTTTATAAAGCGTCATGCCGGAATTTTTGCGTGGGAAAGCTTTGCGACAACTGCAAGAGGAACG
>Ga0172379_10004721_pt1 | contig 19736 bp, 19 predicted proteins | sample GrowelOW334metaG_FD_119756 | JGI IMG/M metagenome (GOLD analysis project Ga0172379, IMG submission 119756) | Groundwater microbial communities from an aquifer near a municipal landfill in Southern Ontario, Canada - Groundwater well OW334 metaG | ecosystem: Environmental > Aquatic > Deep...
CCTGATGCAAACCCACCAGTTTCAGCTGGCTTCGGCGGAGTGGGAGCGGGTATTGTTTTTAAATCCCCAGGATTCACTCGCACAACTTAGCCAGATACAATCTTTTCGCCTCGGCCAAAACCCTGAAGAAGGCTGGAAAAAACTGAATCGCTGGTATCCTGACGGACCTTTGCCAAGGCCATTCTCCATTGAAGCTATCCGGATCTCACTGGTGCGAGCCGATTATTCCTCCTTTCAAACCGTACTTAAAAGATCCACCGGACTCACCCTTCAGGAAAAGTCCAATTATGAAATGGGATCATGGTTGCTGGAAGGAAACTGGATTAAGAAAAAATCGGCGGATAAGGAACCGGCCTTCGCTCTGGCTGCAACAGATACAAAACTGCTCGACTTGTATTTCAGGACCAAAAGCATAAACCGCAAAAGTCCGGCCACCTCAGTCGCACTTTCAGCCATCGTTCCCGGGCTGGGCAAGGTATACTCCCACGACTGGAAGGACGGATTATTGTCATTGCTGTTTGTAGCAACCAATGCATGGCAATCCTATCGGGGGTTTTCCAAAAATGGCATCAAAAGTGTAACCGGATGGGTATTCGGCGGTCTGGCCGTCGGCTTCTACTCGGCAAATTTGTTTGGCTCCTGGAAATCAGCCAAAATCTATAATTCAAATCAAGTTGAACTGATCAGGCATGAAACTGAAGGGATACTTTTTACTCGTTAGCCTGATTGCTCTGGCATCGTACCTTCCAGCCCAGACAATCGGTGAAACGCGCGCACTTGCCGACAGCCTTTTCTCCTGGGGCCGTCTGGATGACGCCTTACCCGTTTACCAACGAAGTGCTTTTTTTAGCCGGCCATCAGTGGATCCTGATGTTCTGACCCGCATAGCAGATTGTTTTTGGGCCCGCGGCGAACTTGAAAAGGCACTGGAATATTATGACCACAGCTTCTTTGCCGAACCTGACGACAGCGTTAAAAAGGAAATCCTGTTTAGAAAATCCGCCTGCTATCTCCGCAGTCACAATTATAATTTCGCACTGATGGAACTGCTTAGCCTCGATGACAGCCTGAGCAGGAATTTCGACCGGAAACGCGATTTTTATCTGGGCATGACCTGGTTTGGACTGGAAGATTTCCCCAAAGCCGGTAGCTATTTTGAGAAGGTCGCGGCCGATTCCTTAAGTCGCAGTAAGATACACTCCCTTTTTGCTGACAGCCGGAAATTTTACCGGCCAAATCCCAAACTCGCTTCCTGGTTCAGCATTGTATTACCCGGAGCCGGACAGATCTATTCAGGTGAAGTGTGGTCAGGGCTTAACTCACTACTATTGACCGGTTTTTTTGTAGGCCTGGGCTTTTATATTGTGACGGTAACCTCGCCGATAGATGCATTGTTTACGGCCCTTCCCTGGTTCCAGAGATATTACCAGGGCGGATTCCAGCGTGCCGCTGAATTTGCAAAAACCAAACGTGCGGAGAACCGGAGCAGGATATTCGAAAAGGTATTAACCGTCATCGAAAACGACTAATGAAACATCCATGTATTCCATTACTGGCATTCGTCCTCTGTCTTCTCGCTTCTACCACGCCGTCCTATTCGCAAATGCAGATTTCCAAGGAGCCCAAAGAGGTGATCGATGTTTTCGAGGCGATGTACCGGTATGACCTGCCGCAGGCTGAAAAATTATTAAAAAAACTCACTGCTACAAATATCGATCAGAACTGGATCGATCTGGCACATGTCAATTTACTCTGGTGGTGGCTGATATCCGGAGATGACGCCCGCGATTATGACAACCTCATGTCGGTGGTGCTCAACCGGGTGATCAACCGTTTTCATAATCGTCCGATCGAAAACATGACCGACGAAGAGGTTTTTACCATGATCCACAGCTATGCCTATCTTACCAGAGTAGATATTTATCAGAACCGGTATTTCACGGGGATCGTCAATCTCCGGCACACGCTCTACTTCATCGAAATTGCACTTAAAGAGGCTGATGATTATGATAAATTTATGATGGTCAGCGGTTTGTACAATTATTTTGCTGCGGTAACACTCATCAAATACCCTGTATTCACCCCGTTCTTTGCCATCGCTCCAAAAAGTGATCGGGACCTTGGATTTCAATTACTCAACCGTTGCGCGGCCATGGATAATATCCTGATTAAAAATGAATCACTCTATTACCTGATGAAGATAAATTACCAGCTCGAGGAGAATTATGACAGCGCATTAAAAATCTCTGATGGACTGATAAGCCGGTATCCCAATAATCTCATCTATCATTTTCACCGGTTCATGATTCTCATTGAAGCTGGAAGAAAACCGCAGGCGCTGGAGGAGTATTCCAAACTGATCCTGGTATCGGCTAAAGCGCCTGCTCTGAATCCTCTGCAGCGCAACCATTTGGTAGAAGTCGCAAAGAAAAGGCTGCTAAAGGAAAAAATCAACCCGGCGATCTGAGATTTTTTCCATTCCTTCCCCGCTTTTGCATCTATATCTTTTGTATGGAAGCAAAAAACCTCATCCCCAATCTGGCTTTAGCCCTGATACCAGGAATCGGAGCCAATATTGCCCGTTCGCTCATGTCGAGAAGTTCCTGCGCCTCAGAGATTTTCCACTTGAAGCGGCGGGACCTGCTGGCGATTCCGGGCATTGGAACGCAATTGGCCGACCGGCTCCTCCATGCCGGGACTTTCCAACGGGCTGAAGAAGAGGTCCGCTATTTGGAGAAAGAAAAGCTTGGGTGCCTGTTTCTTTTTGACAAAGATTACCCCGGACGTCTGGCACAATGTCCGGATGCTCCAATCGTGCTCTTTTACCGGGGAGAAATTCCCGGATCTGAATCGAGGATGATCAGTGTTATCGGCACGCGTAACCCGACAAACCGGGGCAGGCAACTGACCCGCGAGCTGATAAACGGGCTGGCCGGGAAGGGGCACCGGGTGGTCATCACTTCAGGGCTTGCTTACGGGATCGATATTCAGGCACATCTCGCCGCACTGGAATCAGGACTGAAAACAATTGCCGTTCTCGGGCATGGCTTTCACACACTATATCCGGCCGTCCATCGTCAGATAGCCGAAAGAATATCAGGGCAGGGAGCCCTGATGTCAGACTTTTTCAGCCACAACCTCCCGGAACCAAAAAATTTCATCCGACGCAACCGTATCATTGCCGGACTGACAGAAGCCACACTGGTCATCGAGTCGGGGATTAAAGGCGGAGCCATGGTTACCGCAGAAATGGCCAACTCCTATGACCGGGATGTTATGGCGATACCCGGTAGGCCCGATGATCCCATGTCGAAAGGCTGTAACCATTTGATCCGCACCCATCAGGCAGCATTGATCGAGAGTGCCGATGACCTGGAATTTTTACTGGGCTGGAACCAGAATTCAGTCCCTAAAACCTTCATCCAGCCGATCCTTTTTGAAGAGCTGGACCCCAACGAATTATCGGTCTTTAATATCCTCGACGGGGAGGCCATGTCGGTCGACCAGATCTGTCGGTTGGCAGCTATGCCTGTTCAACATGTTTCATTTATCCTTTTAAGCCTGGAATTCAAGGGATTAATTCAGGCGATGCCCGGAAAAATCTATACCAGAACCTCCAATTAATATCTTAAAAATATGTTGCAAATCGTTTTTTATTCATAAGAATTCCGTTACATTTTGGGCACTAAAATCAATGAAATATTATTTTATAAAACTTTAAAAGAATGGATCCACGAGTAGAAAAATTCATGGCAAAAATCATTGCCAAGAACCCAAGCGAAGTAGAATTTCACCAGGCAGTGCTGGAAGTTTCGGAATCATTGATTCCCTTTATTGAAGAAAATCCGAAGTACAAACATGCAAAGATTCTGGAACGTATTGCTGAGCCGGAAAGAGTGTTGATGTTCCGCGTTCCCTGGCAGGATGACAAAGGGGAAATCCAGATCAACCGGGGTTTCCGTATCGAGATGAACAGCGCAATCGGACCTTACAAAGGTGGTTTGCGTTTTCACCCGACTGTCAATCTCGGTATTTTGAAGTTCCTGGCTTTCGAGCAGGTTTTTAAAAACTCACTCACCACCTTGCCCATGGGTGGTGGTAAAGGCGGTTCGGATTTCGATCCGAAAGGAAAATCGGATTCCGAAGTGATGCGCTTCTGCCAGAGTTTCATGACGGAGCTTCAGCGGCATATCGGACCAGATACTGATGTACCGGCAGGGGATATTGGAGTTGGCGGTCGTGAGATCGGATTCCTTTTCGGTCAGTATAAAAGGCTCAGGAATGAGTTTACCGGCGTCCTGACAGGCAAAGGCCTCGAATGGGGTGGCAGCTTGATCCGTCCGCAAGCTACGGGATATGGCTGCGTCTATTTTGCCCAGGAGATGCTGGCTACACGGGGTGAGACGTTCAAAGGCAAAACGGTATCGGTTTCCGGATCCGGAAACGTTGCCCAATACGCTTGCGAAAAGGCTACGGAACTTGGCGCCAAAGTGGTCACGATATCAGATTCTAACGGATTTGTATATGATCCTAAAGGGATTACCCCTGAAAAACTGGCCTGGGCCATGGAACTGAAAAATGTCCGTCGCGGAAGGATCAGCGAATATGCTGACAAATTCAATTGCGAATATCATGAAGGACAACGTCCGTGGGGAGTCAAGGTTGATATCGCATTGCCTTGCGCCACCCAGAATGAAGTGAACGACGAGGAAGCCCGCACACTGGTTAAAAACGGATGCATCTGCGTTTCAGAGGGAGCCAACATGCCTTCCACACCCGAAGCCGTTGAAGTATTCCTTGCCGCAAAAATACTTTACGGACCCGGGAAAGCTGCCAATGCCGGCGGAGTGGCCACTTCAGGTCTTGAAATGTCGCAAAATTCCATGCGCCTCAGCTGGACGAGCGAAGAGGTTGATTCCCGCTTGCACACCATCATGATCAACATCCACAAAACCTGCCAGAAATATGGCACGCAAAAGGATGGATTCATCAACTATGTAAATGGTGCAAACATCGGCGGATTCGTGAAACTGGCCGATGCCATGATGGCACAGGGACTGGTGTAGTGGTATGACAATTACTTACAGTTGACAACTTTTCCTCAAGTTGTCAACTGTAAGTTAATAGAGTTGACAACTTGAGGAAAAGTTGTCAACTCTAGTTAAGGCTGACAGCTTTTTGATAAGCTGTCAGCCTTTTTTTTACCTTTGTTCCCTGATCTTTTTTAAATGGAACTCACAGATACTCATTGTCATATATATCTTCCTGAATTTGACGGCGACCGTTCGGCAGCGATAGAACGCGCCTTTGCTGCCGGGATCCGACGGATGTTTCTTCCCAATGTCGATCATTCGACTTCCGGCGCACTGCTTGATCTGGCCAATCAATATCCCGATCACTGCTTTCCTCTGATGGGACTCCATCCCACCTCGGTAGGCGAGGGATTTGAAAACGAGCTGAAACAGATAGAATTCCTATTGGATTCCAACAGATTCTACGGAATTGGCGAGATCGGCATCGATCTCTACTGGGATAAAACTTTCAGGGATCAGCAGGAAGAAGCATTCCGGATCCAGCTTCAATGGGCTTCGAAGCGAAATCTTCCGGTAGTCATCCATGTCAGAAACAGCCATAATGAGACGATACGTATCATTGAGGCATCCGGGTTCACCAACCTGAAGGGTATTTTCCACTGTTTCAGCGGAACCATCGAACAGGCCGGGGAGATAACCGCTTTGGGTTTCCACCTCGGCATCGGGGGGGTGTCAACTTACAAAAATTCCGGTCTTGAAACGGTGCTCCCGCTCATCGACCCTCAATGGATCGTCCTTGAAACCGATGCACCTTACCTGGCTCCGGTCCCTTTCCGCGGCAAGCGTAACGAGCCGGCGTATTTGCTGAATACAGCAACCCGGGTAGCTGAAATATATGGTATGAGCCTGATGGATCTCGGACAACTGACAACCGGTAACAGTAAAAAGCTTTTCGGGATATGACTACCCGTAAAAAACCTTCCATTCTGATCATTTATACCGGTGGTACCATCGGGATGATCACCGAGCCTATGACCCGGTCGCTGGTACCGGTTGATTTCAATGAAATTTCAGCTCAATTACCTGAATTGCTTCGTTTTGACCTGAATTTATCGACCTATGCCTTTAACCCGGTCATTGATTCATCCAATATAACTCCTGATTTTTGGGTTCAGCTGAGCCTGGTTATCGAACGGGAATATCTTAACCATGACGGATTCGTCATTCTGCACGGCACTGACACCATGTGTTATAGCGCTTCAGCCTTGAGTTTCATGCTGGAAAACCTGAATAAGCCGGTTGTTTTTACCGGATCGCAGCTTCCTATCGGTGTGCTTCGTACCGACGGCAAGGAAAATCTACTCACAGCTATCGAGATTGCTGCTGAAAGAAGGAATGATCAACCCATGGTTCCGGAGGTCAGCATATTCTTTCAGACCCGGTTATACCGAGGCAACCGGACATCAAAACACAATGCGGAGTACTTCAATGCTTTCGTCTCCGAGAATTATCCCCCGCTGGCCGAAGCAGGGATCAGCATTCATTATAATTACGGGGCCATACACTACCCTGTCCATGAAAAACCATTAAAGGTCCATTCGAAGCTCAGCGACCAGGTGGCGATCCTTAAACTTTTTCCAGGAATCAGGCGGGAAGTGGTAGAGGCAGTCCTTAAACTTCAGGGGTTAAGAGGGGTTGTTCTGGAAACTTTTGGTGCCGGAAATGCATCGACCGCCGACTGGTTTATACAGGAGATCAGGTCGGCCTGCGAACGCGGCCTGGTGATCCTGAATGTTACGCAATGCCCCGCAGGTTCTGTGAATCCGGGGAAATATGAAACCAGTCGCTTGCTTCATCAGGCAGGGGTGATTAACGGTCACGACCTGACTACCGAAGCCGCTGTTACCAAATTGATGTTTCTCCTCGGGCAGGCTATCGACCCGGATAGAGTAAAAGAGCACTTAAACGTTTCAATCAGTGGTGAAATTACTGTTTAGGACCATGGATTTCATATTTTTTTAGTAATTTTCGCCGCGTTTTTTGGAGAGATGGCCGAGTGGTCGAAGGCGCACGCCTGGAAAGCGTGTACCCTGCGTGAAGCGGGGTCGAGGGTTCGAATCCCTCTTTCTCCGCCAAATTTTTATTAATTTTGTAAAACAAACACTGAAACAAGTATTAACCAATCGATTTTTTAGTCATGAAAAAATTTGCTTTAATAGCTATTATTGGGATGCTTACCATTGGAGCATCGTTCATTGTCCTTAAGGCTCAGAATCAGCCCACGACCTCCCCCGATACATCGGTGGTAAAGCCTGCTGCTACCGTAGCTCCGGCAACTAAAACTGCTGCACCGGTTGAAGCAGAAAAATCAATGCACCAGGTAGTTAAAGAAAAATTCATCGAAGGGGGTCCTGGTTTTATGGGCATCATCGCTCTTACGATGATCGTTGGTTTGGCCATTTCGATTGAAAGGATCATTTACCTTTCCATGTCAACCACCAATACCACAAAACTCCTGAACAAAATCGAAAAAGCTCTTGCCGACAATGGAATTGAAGGCGCTAAAGAAGTTTGCCGCGACACCCGCGGACCGGTTGCCAGCATTTTCTACCAGGGACTGGAACGCCATCCTGAAGGTCTCGACATGGTTGAAAAATCCGTGATCTCCTATGGCAGCGTTCAGATGGGTTTGCTTGAAAGTGGCTTAACTTGGATTTCCCTCATGATTTCCATCGCCCCTATGTTGGGATTCTTGGGTACAGTAATCGGGATGGTACAGGCATTCGACGCTATCCAGAAAGCCGGTGAAATTTCCCCGACCCTGGTTGCTGCCGGTATCAAAGTGGCCTTGTTGACCACCGTATTCGGTTTGATCGTAGCAATGATCCTCCAGGTACTTTACAATTATTGCCTATCTAAAATTGACTCCATTACGAACGATATGGAAAACGGATCGATCAGTTTTATGGATATGCTGATCCGTTTCAACATGGCGAAAAAATAAGGGAAAGGAGTTCCTATTATGAAAAAACAGAAACTTTACCTCCGCATCGCCGAGATATTCTTTTTCTCGCTGATGGGCATAAGCGTTCTGCTCACGCTTATATTCTATTTGAATATTGGGAAAGTCAACACCAATGATCCGCTCGTCAAGCAGATCTCAGAAATGGGTCCAACTTTGGATTACCTGACCTATTGGGCCTACCTGCTGACCATTTTATCAGTACTCTTTGCCATAGGGTTTCCTGCAATTCAGGTTATTTCGAACCCAAAACAGGGATTAAAAGCACTGTTCTCGGTTATTGGTATTGCTATCATGATGTTCATTGCCTATAGTCTGGGTGATGATACTATCATGGATATTGCCGGTTACAATGGCACCGGTAATGTACCAAAGACCTTAAAAATGACTGATATGGCTCTTTTTTCAATGTATGCCATGATTGCAGGGGCGGTCATCGCCCTTCTATATTCGGAGATTAGTAAACTATTCAAATAAACTAAGGTATGTCTAGGAAAAAAAGGAAATTCCCTGAAGTACCAAGTGCATCACTGGCTGATATTGCTTTCCTGCTGATTATTTTCTTCATTGTATCAACAACGATGGATGTTGACACCGGGATTTACCGGTTGCTTCCCCAGTGGGTGGACAATGTTGAAGCTCCAAAAATCAATAAGAGGAATACCTTCGTTGTTTTGATCAATAAAAACAATGACCTCGCCATCAACGGTGAATTTGCGCAGGTATCTGACATAAAGGACCGTCTGAAGGAATTCATCATGAACCCCAATGATAATCCCAATCTTTCCGAAAAGAAAGAAGAAGTTATCGAAGGGATCGGACCCTTCATGAGGTCGCAGGGAATTGTATCACTTCAGAATGACCGGGGCACAGACTATGGCGCCTATATGGATGTACAGAATGAAATCGTCAGGGGAATCAATGAACTCCGTGATGAATTTGCATCGCAACGATTTGGGATGAAAATGAGTAAACTCACTGAAACACAGCAAGAAGCAGTCAAGAAGGCATTCCCGACTGCCATCTCTGAAGCTGAACCTCAGGAAATCAAATAACAGGAGATAATAATTATGTCAAAATTCAATCCCGATAATGCTAAGAAATCGGTTCCGGATATTACAACCGCCTCCCTGCCTGATATCATGTTCATGTTGCTTTTCTTTTTTATGGTTTCAACGACCCTCAGAGAGAATGAACTAAAAATAACGACCCAGATTCCTTTCGCCACGGAAATTACCAAGCTGGAGAAGAAATCCCTCGTTAGTTATATCTATGTGGGTTCACCCCGCAGGGAGTACCAAACGAAAATGGGTACGGAATCCCGTATTCAGCTCGACGATAACTTCGCTACCGTTAATGATATCCGCGGTTATATCGCAGGTGAATGGGAAAAACGGGATGAAGCCGACCGTCCCAAAATGACGGTTTCGCTCAAAGCTGATGAAAAAACCAAAATGGGGATCATCACCGAGATTAAAACCGAACTCAGAAAAGCAGAAGCTCTTAAGATCAATTACTCCGCAAAAAGAAAATTCGTAAATACACGGAGTAACTAGGATCTGTACCATATAAACGAAGATGGCCGCCTGACAGCGGCCATTTTTGTTTATTCGTCCGCCGCCTCGCGTGCATCACGCTGCTTCTCGATCCTTGCCGAGATAAAGATGGATACCTCAAAAAGAGCATACATCGGGATGGTTACCATGACCTGGCTGAAAATATCGGGCGGAGTGATAATCCCGGCTATAACGAGAATGACGATCAGAGCATGCTTCCGGTACTTGCGCATATACCCGGGCGTGACAATACCCACCTTGCTCAGGAAATATACCAGAATCGGCAGCTCGAAAATCAAACCGCTCGCAAAAACAAGGGAGGTGATAATGCCGATATAAGACTTCAGGTTAATCTGGTTCAACACCTCATTACTGACCGAGTACGTTCCTAAAAAATTGATTGTCAGAGGTGTAATTAAAAAGTATCCAAAAAGTACACCCAGCATAAAAAGAAATGTGGTGTAGAAAACCATTCCTGATGAATACCTGCGCTCCTTGGCCTCAAGGGCGGGCATGATAAACCGGTAAAGCTCCCACAAAATATACGGTGCGGAAAGAATCAGGCCTCCGTATAACGCAATCGTCATATTGATCCTGAACTGACCGGCCATTTCAATGTTGATCAATTGCAGGGGCAGGTCGTTGATGCAAAGTTTATCAGTATGCACCAGATGCCCCAGTTTGCACAACAGCCGGTTGGTAATGAAATCAACCGATTTGGGAGCCAGCAGGATATGATCGAAAATGAACTTTGTAAAAATGAAGACTATAACTGCGAAAAAACCGACAGAGGCTATCGAACGCAGCAAATGCCCCCTCAGCACCTCAAGGTGCTCAAGGAAAGTCATATCGTTCGCATCCTTGTTTTTAAGCTTTTTCTTGTCCACAACGGAGCGAATTAAATAGTTGGGAATTGCCTGAAGCTCGGTATCAAAGGAATCCGGTTACTCCTTCTTGTCGACAGAATTGACCTTGTTGGTCTCTTCTTCGTTACCTTTTGAAGCATCCTTGAATTCCTTAATCCCCTTACCCAGTCCACGCATCAGTTCGGGAATTTTTTTACCGCCAAACATCAGAACCACAACAAGGACAATCAGAATAATCTCGGTAGGTCCGAGAACCCCAGCTAATACCATTGCTAAATTCATGTCAATATCTGTTTTATAAAGCCCGGTAAAGGTATAACATTTTCATAGAAACCATGGTTTTTATACTTTCGCCAAATATTTTTCATTCCGCAAGGAAATCAGATATCTTCACAGCTATGGAATACAACTTCAGGGAAATCGAACCCAAGTGGCAGGCGTACTGGAAATCTAACGGCACTTTTACAGTGACGACAGATCCCGGGAAACCAAAATTTTATGTGCTGGACATGTTCCCCTACCCTTCGGGTGCCGGACTTCACGTGGGCCATCCGCTTGGATATATTGCATCGGATATTTATTCCTGGTATAAGCGGCTGAAAGGATTTAACGTACTCCATCCGATGGGATATGATGCATTCGGCCTGCCCGCGGAGCAATATGCCATTCAAACCGGACAGCATCCGGCGATTACGACTGAGAACAATATCCGGAGATACCGCGAACAGCTGGATAAAATCGGATTCTCTTTTGATTGGACCCGTGAAGTAAGAACCTGTGATCCTGATTATTATCATTGGACCCAGTGGGTTTTTATCCAGTTATTCAATCACTGGTACAATACTTCAACTGACCAGGCGGAGCCCATCGATTCCCTGACGATGCACTTTGGTGTTCAGGGAACTGCCGGAATGAACGCTGCCTGTACTGAACTGCTGGATTTCAGCGCCGACGAATGGAATACCATGATCCCGGAAAAGCAGCAGGAGATCCTGTTCAATTACCGGCTGGCTTACCTGGCCGAAACGTTGGTCAACTGGTGTCCCGCCCTCGGAACAGTCCTGGCCAATGATGAGGTAAAGGAAGGGTTCTCGGTCAGGGGCGGTCACCCTGTTGAGCAAAAACGGATGAAACAGTGGCTGCTGCGGGTATCTGCCTATTCCGAGCGCTTGCTCAAAGGCCTCGACCATATCGACTGGAGCGATTCGCTCAAGGAAATGCAGCGCAACTGGATCGGAAAATCCGAAGGTGCCAACCTATATTTTGCGGTGCCATTTCACAATATTACCATAGAGATTTTTACCACCCGGGCCGATACCATTTACGGAGCGACTTTCATGGTTCTGGCTCCCGAGTCTGAACTCGTCAGACTGCTGACCCGCCCAGACCATAAGCAGGATGTGGAAGATTATCTGCAGGAGACCCGCAAGCGTACCGAACGCGAACGGATGGCTGATGTTAAAAAAGTGACCGGCGTATTTACCGGTTCCTATGCGGTCAATCCGTTCACGGGCCTTGAAATACCAATCTGGGTGGCTGATTATGTACTGGCCGGTTACGGCACCGGGGCTATCATGGCCGTTCCGGCGCATGACAGCCGCGACTTCAAATTTGCCAGGCATTTCAACCTGCCTATTGTTCAGGTTGTACTGCAGCCCGGACAGGAGCCGACCGATCCTCTGACCTGGGAAGATTCCTTTGACGCCAAAGAAGGCACCATGATTCATTCGGATTTCCTGAACGGATTGACGGTCCCGCAGGCTATTGCACGCACAAAGATCGAGGTGGAATCACGCCGGATTGGAAAAGTCCAGGTGAATTACAGGTTACGCGATGCCATTTTCAGCCGCCAGCGATATTGGGGTGAACCATTCCCGGTTTACTACAAGAACGGCCTGCCTTACGTCATGAAAGAATCGGAATTGCCGGTCCGACTGCCCGAGGTGGATGCTTTTCTTCCCACTGAAAAAGGGGAACCGCCTTTGGGCCGTGCTGCAAACTGGGTCACTTCAGAGGGATATCCCATTGAACTGAGCACGATGCCCGGATTTGCCGGATCCTCCGCTTACTATTTAAGATATATGGATCCGCTGAATAGGACTGCCCTGGTGTCAAAAGAAGCGAACGGGTACTGGCAGGATGTCGATTTATATATCGGGGGTACCGAACATGCAACCGGTCACCTGATCTACTCGCGATTCTGGAACAAGTTCCTTTTTGATACCGGATATGTTTGCAGGGATGAACCTTTCCGGAAACTGATCAATCAGGGTATGATCCAGGGCCGGTCGAATTTCGCTTACCGGGTTAAAGGGACCAATAAGTTTGTTTCGCTGGGTTTGAAGGAGCAGTATGAAACAACTGATATCCATGTAGATGTCAATATCGTTCATCATGATGTTCTGGATACCGAAGCCTTTCGTAACTGGAATCCGGAATATAAAGATGCAGAGTTCATCCTGGAGAATGGCAAATATATTTGCGGATGGGCCATCGAAAAAATGTCAAAATCAATGTACAACGTAGTCAATCCGGATATTATCATCGAAAAATATGGTGCCGATACCCTGCGGTTGTACGAAATGTTCCTGGGTCCGGTCGAGCAATCGAAACCGTGGGATACCAACGGAATCGACGGAGTGTATAAATTCTTCCGCAAACTTTGGCGGCTTTACTATCAGGATTCCCAGGGCTGGACAGTGACCGATGAAGCTCCTTCAAATGCTGAATTCAAGGTGCTGCACCACACGATTAAAAGGATTGAGGAAGATATCCAGCGGTTCTCCTTCAACACGGCGGTGAGCACCTTTATGATCGGTGTAAATGTGTTGACTGATCTTAACTGTCATAAAAAACAGATTCTTGAGCCCCTCCTGATTTTGATGGCACCTTTTGCCCCGCATTTTGCCGAAGAACTCTGGCATCAATTTGGACATGGGGAGAGCATTTCAAAAAGCAATTGGCCTGAACTTATAACTACTTATCTGATAGAGAATAATATTGAGTACCCGGTTTCGTTTAATGGAAAAACGAGATTCAAGATTGAACTTCCGGCCGATTTGGATGTCAAAGGGATTGAAAATGCAGTGATGAACCACGCATTGACTGAAAGACAACTCCAGGGAGCCAAACCCAAGAAGATCGTGGTCGTACCCGGACGCATAATAAATATTGTATTCTAAACCAAAATCGCATGACATCAAAACTCAAAAACAGAGCGAGGAGATTTTTTAACCGGGAATACAAATTTGTAAAGAAGGAATTCAAAGAAGTTAAGAGTGAATATAAGTTCTTCAGGAAAATATTCAAAAAGAAGAAGCATGCGATCTGGTTCGCTTTCATAGCTATAGGCCTGATTCTTGTGGGGTGGGTTGCCGGACACCTGAACTGGGACCTTATTCTGCACCGTGAAATTGCCAAGGCTCCGATTGTAGTTCAGCCTATTGTATATGATGGATTTGAAATGCCGATTGATTCTTTCGATATTGAAACGATGGAAATCCGTTCGAATCAGTTGCCATCTGAAATCCTCCTTGACCGGGGAATTTCACTAAGCACGATTGACCGGCTGGCAAAAGAATTCATGCCGATTTTCGACCTGCGCAAAATGAAAGCGGGTAACAACATGTACTTTTACTATACGCCAGATTCCCTGCACCAACTCCAGTATATGATTTATGAGAAAAATGCATCAGATTACGTGGTGTACAATTTCAGGGATACATTACAGGTAATTCCGAAACAAAAGGAGATAAAAACCACTGTTAGCTATATTGAGGGCATTATTAACACTTCCCTTTGGAACGCATTAGTTGACAAAGGGATACCAGTTGAAATGGTCGCCAAAATTGCCAGTGTTTTCCAATGGATGATCGATCCGACCTCCTTAAACAAGGGGGATCGTTTTGAGGTCATTTATGAGAATCAGACAGTAAACAATGAATCCATTGGTGTAGGTAAAATATTCGCGGCCAGGTTCCTTTATGGTAAAAGGTGGTTTGAAGCATACCAGTTCCAGCAAAATGGAGTTCTCAGTTACTTTAATGAGAAAGGTGAAAGTTTACGCCGCGCCTTCTTGAAAATGCCTTTTCTCGCAGATCAGCTTTACCGCGTCAGTTCGACCTTTAGCGGTAGCAGGATGCATCCGGTCCTGAGGATCCGGCGCCCTCATTTTGGTGTTGATTATGCTGTTCCATCCGGAACCCCCATTGTCAGCATCGGTGACGGAAAAGTAATTGAAAAGGGATACAAGGGCGGTGGTGGCAACACCATTAAGATCAAGCACAATTCCAATTTCACTACCGGGTATATGCACCTAAGAAGTTATGCAGCAGGAATTAGTGCCGGATCCTCAGTGAGAATGGGTCAGGTTATAGGATATGTCGGGACCACGGGTTTGTCAACCGGTCCGCATCTTGATTTCCGTATCTGGCAAAATGGCAAGCCGGTAGATCCGCAAAAAGTTGAATCACCGCCGGTAGAGCCGGTCGATCCAAAATTGCGGCATGCTTATGATTCAATCGTCAACGTTTACCGTTCGGAGTTTGACCGCTATAAGAAGGGGAATTTAACCTCTCCAAATAATTTTTAATCGTTTGCGGGAAATACTGGTGTTCCAGGTGGTGAATCCGGTTGGCGAGATCATCAGGTAAATCATCGGGCAGCACGGGGCACTCGGCCTGATAAAGGATTTCCCCCCGGTCATATTCCTCATCAATCAGGTGAATGGTTATCCCGGATTTCTTGCATCTGTCACGAATGACAGCTTCATGGACCTTCATTCCATACATCCCTTTTCCCCCATAATCAGGTAAGAGGGCGGGATGAATATTGATGATCCGCCGAGGAAAAGTTATCAACAGGTAGTCCGGAACCAGCCATAAGAATCCGGCCAGTACCAAAATATCAATGGCCTGATCCTTCAGGATTTCGAGCACCCCCTGTGTGTTGTAAAAGGTATTACGGTTAAATACGGTAACCGGAACCGACAGCATCCTGGCCCGCTCGAGCACAAAAGCATCTGCCTTGTTCGACAGGACCAGCTTCACCGAATGGACAGGATCGGCAGCAAAATATCGGATGATCTGTTCGGCATTTGTGCCGGATCCTGAAGCAAAAATTGCTATATTGCTCATATTTAATATATTACTATTTTCAAAGCAACCGTTTCGGTTGTTTTGAAAGGGTCTTTAAAATTGAGGAATTAACCAGAAATTTAGGTCGCTGAAATAAAAAAACTCAATTTTTTTGATAATGAGGTGGAGAAGTGCTTTATTTGCATGGCAAAAAACATCAGGATTTTTACTTAATTTATTATTAATTAAAACTTTAAAGCTATGTCAGACATTGAATCCAGAGTTAAAGCGATTATCGTAGACAAGCTGGGCGTTGACGAATCCGAAGTAACCCGCGAATCCAGCTTCACCAATGATCTTGGAGCTGACTCACTGGATACGGTTGAGCTGATTATGGAATTTGAAAAGGAATTTAACCTTGCAATTCCGGATGATCAGGCTGAAACGATCGTAACTGTAGGTGATGCGGTGAAGTATGTAGAGGCAAACACAAAAGGGTAACTTAACCATAAATTGGGTAAGGAATATGGCATTAAAACGGGTAGTCGTAACAGGTCTCGGTGCTTTGACGCCGATCGGTAATACCGTACAGGAGTTCCGTGAATCATTGTTTAGTGGTGTGAGCGGAGCTGTTCCGATTACCCGTTTTGATACATCCCTCTTCAAGACAAAGTTTGCCTGTGAACTCAGGAATTATGATATAGGCAATTTTTTTGATCGCAAGGAAGGAAGAAAGTTGGATCCGTATTGTCAGTATGCCATAATAAGTGCTGATGAAGCCATCAAGGATTCAGGTCTCAATATGGATACCATTGATAAGGACCGGGTCGGTGTTATCATGTCATCGGGTATCGGCGGAATGCAAACCTTTGAAGATGAGATTGCCAATTTTGCCAGGGGCGATGGCACGCCTCGTTTCAACCCGTTTTTTGTCCCCAAAATGATTTCTGATATCGCATCGGGACAGATTTCCATCAAATATGGTTTTCGCGGTCCCAACTATTGCACAGTTGCAGCTTGTGCCTCTTCGACTGTTTCCCTGATCAACGGATTGGATCATATTCGTTTAGGCCGTGCTGATATCATGGTTGCCGGGGGCTCCGAAGCTCCGGTTACAACAGGAGGATTGGCAGGTTTTAACGCCCTCCATGCCCTCTCTACCCGTAATGATGATCCTGCAACCGCTTCCAGGCCTTTCGACCTTGACCGTGACGGATTTGTAATGGGAGAAGGTGGTGGTTCGCTTGTTCTCGAAGAATATGAACATGCCATCAAACGGGGCGCCAGGATTTATTGCGAACTCGTTGGCGGCGGTTTATCTGCGGATGCTTATCACCTGACGGCTCCGCATCCCGAAGGGCTGGGTGCTGCCCTGGTCATGGTTAACTCCTTGAGAGATGCCGGAATTCGACCGGAAGACATCGATTACATAAACGTACACGGCACTTCTACCCCTCTGGGAGATATTGCCGAACCACTGGCTGTTCTTTCTGTATTTAAAGAACATGCCTATAAGCTTAGCATAAGTGCTACCAAGTCAATGCATGGCCATTTGTTGGGTGCCGCCGGTGCCGTTGAAGCCATTGCCTGCGTTTTGGCCATCACAGAAAACAAGATCCCGCCTACAATCAATCACTTTACGGATGATCCGCAGATTGACGGCAAGCTGGATTTTACATTCAATAAAGCCAAGGAACGCGAAGTCAGGTGTGCACTTAGCAATACATTCGGATTCGGTGGACATAATGCCACCGTCATATTTAAAAAAATGGATGCCTGACCCGTGAAGGGCTCTCCAAAAAAGCTTTTCTATTCCCGTTTAATCCGAATTTTGGGCTTCCTGCCAGGAAAAATCGGATTGTATGAACTTGCTTTCATCCATAAATCAGCTTCCCTGTCCGACTCCAAAGGCAATCCCCTCAACTATGAGCGGCTTGAATATCTTGGTGATGCCGTTTTAGGAGTCATTGTTGCAGAATTTCTTTACATACAATTTCCCGACCGTAACGAGGGCTTTCTGACAAAAATGCGTTCCAAACTGGTGAACGGCGATCATTTGTCCCTTCTCACCCAGCAAATGGGATTGAACATTTTACTCGATAACCGGATTCAGAATGAGCAGGCCAACCGTCATATATTGGGTGATACCTTTGAAGCGCTGATCGGGGCCATCTATCTCGATAAAGGGTACCGGAAAACCAGGAGATTTGTTCTGAACAAAGTAATCAGGAAACACATCGACCTGGTTGAACTGGAGAAAAATGAAACCAACTTCAAGAGCCAGTTAATCGAATGGGCCCAGAAAAACAGGAAAGAGATCACCTTCTATACTGATATTGAGCCTTATGATCCTACTCACTTCATCTCCTTTGTGAGTATTGGTGACACTTTATTCGGCAGCGGCACCGGAGTTTCCAAAAAGGAAGCCGAACAGAGTGCCGCTTTGGAAACCCTTCAGGAGCTAAACGTTTAAAATGGACAAAATCAGGAGATTTCCTCTGCCGCCGAATACAGAGTCCACTGTATATGGTTTGGGAATCCTGACCGATGAACCGGATTACCGGCTATGCTGGCTGCTCAATCATTGTTTCGCCTGGGATCTGGTAAGAACCGCGGATCTGGTGGTACAGGACAAGAAAAGCTCCATCTTCCAGACTTATTCCAGTTTCTCGGGCCATTCGCCGCATCAGCAGGAAATCCGGTTGTTCAGCAACCGTTCTGTTGAAGGCCACTGGCTGACCATTTTTCAACAGGTGGACTACCTCCTTGTTGTCCCGGCTGACGACCCGGATTCCCAGCATCTCGACGAGCTCAAAAGCACCATGGGTTCAAAGATACCGCAGATCAGGGGGTTATTCAAAGTGCCATTACCATCCTTTTGCTATCTTTGATGGCATGAGGAGGACTTTCATCTGGATTTTATCAATTGTCAGTTCGGCAGCTGTCATCGCGCTCATCTTCATTCAGCTGATGTGGGTTCAGGATGCATTTGAGATCAAGAAACAGCAATTCAACCTGCACATCAATAAAATTCTGGCCCAGATTACGTCTAAACTTGAACTCAAGGAAACATATAACCAGATCCAGGGAGAACTGGTGCGGTCGGGCGACAGCCTCGGATTAAGCAGGCTCAACCTCCCGAAAACAATCACTACAACAGAAGACAACCAGGCTTACGATTCTCCCGAAATCGACCAGAGTAATTACTCTTTTCAAGACGGGAACCCCGGCAATATTGAGACGCAGGTTGGCTTGATTTCAGGGGATACCTCTTTGTCGGTTCCGGAAAGTTCCGTATACCAGACTGATGCATCAAGCAATGTACGGAGGTCAGCCAAACCGCGAGTATTAACCGATCCCACAGCCAACCTCTTACGGACCAATAAAAAAGTATATATCGAGAAGGTGATTGATCAGATCGTTCAGAATGAAGGCCGGATAGAGGAGAGACTGAGCTACAGTACGCTTGATAGTTTGATCCGGGGTGAATTCGACGAAAAAGAGCTGACGCTGCCCTTTGAATTTGCCGTTCGAACTGGAAATGTACGATACACCCTTCGCAGCGCCGGATTCAACCCGATGGTTAAATTCCAGAAATATAAATCACTGCTGTTTCCCCACGATATCAAGGCATCTCCTAATTTTCTCATCATCTATTTCCCCACCCGGGAAAATTACCTGTTCCGATCGGTCGGAACAATGGCCGGAGCATCCCTGACCCTTGCTCTTATAATCCTAGTCGTCTCATTTGTTGCTATTTACGTCATTTTCAGACAAAAGAAACTTTCGGAAATCAAGAATGATTTTGTCAATAACATGACCCATGAACTAAAGACACCGATTTCAACGATCTCCCTGGCTTCGCAAATGCTGGCTGATAAAAGCCTGAGCAATGATGCTAAAAACCTTGAGCATATCTCCATGCTTATTCAGCAGGAGAGCAAACGATTAGGAAATCAGGTGGAAAGGGTACTCGAGATGTCCATACTCGAAGAGGGTAATATGAGTCTGAGAATCCAGCCGGTGAAATTTGACACTCTCGTAAGACAGGCTGTTGAAAAAATAGCCCTGCAGATTCAGAAACGCAACGGTTCGATCGAAGTTGACCTTCATACCGGGGATGAACCCATCGAAGGGGATGAAACGCATTGGACCAATGTGGTATTCAACCTGATCGACAATGC
>Ga0172379_10004722_pt1 | contig 19732 bp, 14 predicted proteins | sample GrowelOW334metaG_FD_119756 | JGI IMG/M metagenome (GOLD analysis project Ga0172379, IMG submission 119756) | Groundwater microbial communities from an aquifer near a municipal landfill in Southern Ontario, Canada - Groundwater well OW334 metaG | ecosystem: Environmental > Aquatic > Deep...
AGCGATCTCCCGTAGTTCCGCCGCGCGCGCCGGGTCGGATTCCATCGCAGCCGTCGCGGACGCGGTGTCTGAGTATCTGTTCGCAAACTTCACCGCCGCCCGCATCGAGCGAACGACCGCCTCATAAAACAATTTCTTTTCGGGGCCGTCGCCGCCAGCCGGCAGTTTGCTTATGCGTTCCTCCGCATCGGCGATAATGCCGGAGCAGCCTTTTTTCAGCAGGTTCGCGTGATCGATCGTGAAATGTCCGACGCCGTACGTGATTTCGAGGATCATAGTGAAGATATACTTGTCCATGTCCTCGGCGACATCATCAGGCAGGCGTTCGTTCAAAGCGTCCTCAACCGTCTTGCCGCGCCAGAACGGAAGTATGTCCTCCAAGAGCTCGCGCTGCTCCTCTGGCGTTATCAGCGCCCGCTGCAAAAAGCGGGAGGCAAAAGTGTCGGCGTCGCCCTCGATCCATTTTGATTTGTTCTCCGGGAAAAGCGGCGCGCAGTTCAGCTTGCTCGTGCGGCAGCCGACGATCAACTCGTCCTCGCGGATTATGACGCTGATGTTGTCGAGTATATGTTCGAGCGCAAGGCTCATCCGCGTCAGCGGCGGCGCGTCCCAATTCCCCGAGAACGCCTGAGTGACGTATCGCGCCCGCTCAACGCAAACCTCGCGCGGCGCGTCTATTATCCGGCGCCGGAGCCGCTCTACCCGCGTTTCGTCTTTAGTTACTTCCGTCTTCTTCTGAGAAAGCATTTCAATCACCTCTGCGTCGCGCAAAGATCACGGTTTTATATCCATATAGTTTAATAAAATTTCGTCTTTTATGCGCGGCGGCAGAATTCTGTTAAGCGCAAGCAGCAGCGTACTCTTGGTTTCGAGCTGGTTGTAAAGCGCCGGATTCTTAGTTTTGATGATTTTCACGATCTCCTTCGCGGCCTGAAGAGGAGTCGGCGCCGTCTTGATCAGTTCCTCGTCCTTTTCAATGAAGCGGCGCACGCGCTCCCTGTACGGCGAGCCTTCAGGCGGCAGCTTATGAATCTTCGCGGCGAACGACGTCGAAACCTGCGCCGGCTGAATCAGCGCGACCTTGATTCCGAACGGTTCAACCTCGTACTTCAGCGACTGAACCAGACCCTCGACTGCGAATTTGCTCGCTGAGTAAATCGATTCGAACGGGAACGGAACCTGACCGACAAGCGACGAAACCGCAAGAAGCTTTCCCGAGCCGCACTCGCGCATCATCGGCACAAACGCCTGAAATACCGCCGCCGTCCCTATGACGTTTATATCCATGCATTTCAGCGCGCCCTCGAGATTCACTTCCTCGAACGGCCCGAAGAAACCGATGCCGACGTTTGAAAGCACGACGTCCACATGTCCGTATTTTTTCAACACGGCGTCGCGGAACTTCAAAATCCCCGGCCTGTCCGTCACGTCGAGCTTAATAAGCAGCGGATCGCAGCCCGCCTGCTTCAATTCGGCTTCCAGCGACTTGACGCCTTCCGCATCGACGTCGAAACCGGCTACTGTATCGCCAGATTTCGCAAGCAGCTTCGCCGCCTCGCGGCCCATCCCCTGCGCAACTCCGGTTATTACCACGATCTGTTTCATCAGAGCCTCCTCAATATTTATTGCGCCAGCCCTTAGGTGCTCTTATTTTGCTTATGCCATTCGCCCATCTGCTTCATGGACTCTTTAAAGTCGGGATATTCGAATTTGAAACCCGTCGCCTTAAGTCGCGTGTTGTCAACCACATAATCGTCGCATAGATATCGAACCGCGTCGTATTCGAGGTCCGGAACTTTGTTGTTGCGGGCGGAAACAAACCCGTCGACGCGCGCGATGAGCTTGACGATTTCGATCGGAAGCCGAAGCGCCGGCGGTTTCATTCCGAACGCCTTCGCGGCCAGAGTGAGCGCCTCGCCAAGCGTCGGGTGGCTGTCGTCCGCGATATTGAACGCCTTCCCGACGGCTTCATCGAGATAGGACAAGTGATCAACTGCCGCTGCGACGTCCTCCGCCCTGACATTCGAAAGAAGCTGCTTGCCGTCGCCCGGTATCGCCGAGATCGAAGTCGGCCGCGAGAACGCCTTTCCGGCCCCGTCGTTGCAGCCCGGCCCGTACACGGTGCAGGGGCGCGTGACTATGCCGGGCAGCCCCGCCTCTATCTTCTTCCACAGAACATTTTCGCCATCGCGCTTGCTGCGCCCGTAATTGTCGCCCGGATTGCGCGGGGTGTCCTCAGTGAACGGTTTGCCCGTATACGGCCCGTAAACGCTCGTGGAGCCGCAATGGACGTATCTCTTGACCCCTGCCTCCATCGCGAGCGTTGTGATGCGGTCGACGCCGAGAACATTCGTTGGATACAACGCGCTGTAAGGAGTCGAGAAATTGCAGATCGCGCCAAGGTGGAATATCCTGTCGACATCGCCCTCGAAAAGCGGCGGCAGCGTTTCAGGCTTTGTGAGATCGGCGCCAATGAACTCAACGCCGAGGTTTTCGAAATATGAAGTGTCCTTGCGCGGCCGCGCAGTCGCCCGGACGCGAACGCCGCGTCGCGCGAGATATTCAATGAGGTGCCTGCCCATGAAACCGGCCGCGCCGGTGACGAGCGTGATTCCGTTGAATTCCATCACCGCCTCCTCTTCTCTCCCGCGGCGCGAACCGCCCGGTCCGTCTTCCCTATCGCGCCCACGGTTTCATTCTGCAGTTCCTTCTTCGCCCGCAGCAGCCATTCGAGCATAACTTCGTTCAGTCCCACCCCGAGATCAGCGAGCAGCCGCGCCTGCGGATTCCCCCGCGTTCGCCGCGGCATGTTGCTACGCCGCGATTCGAGCTGTTCCTCATACAATTTTATCTGATCGTCTATCTGCTCCAACGAACGGCCGTTGTCTCCAAATCCGAAAAACGCGAACCGCAGCAGAAACGGATCGCGGATCGTCAGGCTGCGTTCCGGTTCGCTGTCCAGCCAGCGCCTGAATTCGGAGTCGCCCTTCTCCGTTATCGAATAAAGCTTCCTGTCCGGCGCGTTCTCCTGCTCAACCCTCGCCATCGTCACGAAGCCTTCCTCCTGCATCTCCCGCAATGCCGGATATATCTGCCCGAAGTTAACAGTCCACATATATCCGAAATCGCGCTTTAGCAATTCCTTGATCCGGTATCCGTGCAGGTCGCCATAGTGAAGAAGTCCCAAAATCGCGTATTTAACGCCCATGATTATCTCCAGCGCGGGTTGCCCGCGCTCAGCTTTTCTTTACGACCAGATCCCCGTAACCCATTTCCTCGAGACAGACCGGGAACAGCGCAAACGACGGCCTCACGACCGGCAGAAGCTTCATCATCGCCGTAACGTTGCCGCCCTGCTTCACTTTCCCCTTGGTTATCGCCACGATCGGGTTTTCGAAACCGTGCCAGAACCTGTGCGAATGGTCGGCCGACTGCTTCGACCAGACATCCTCTTTCCTGTCGCACGGCCCGAGATAGAACGACCCGAAAAAACCCGGCTCCTGCGGCGGGTTCTTGAGGTCGATCGTGACTTCTCCGTCAGGATCTGTATAAATGAATTTAATGATGATGCCCGCTCGCGCCATCTTCGGACCGATCTTTTCGTCCTTGAGAACGCGGCCGAGAAAGTAATTGTAAATTTCGTAAAGGTGTTCCGTATCGCGGTAGTAAACGCCCATGACGCATCACCTCTTCTGATGATACCGGCGTCACGTTAAGTATGCGGTTGAACATATCCGGCGAACTATATATTTTTAATATATATCGTTTTTATATAGCTGTCAATTCCTTCAATAATATTTGAAATTCGGCGCAACGCCACTGCGGAAAACACCACTTGCGCCGCGCAAACCATTGGCAAACCCATGATCCTGATATATTATCACAAACAGTATTGAGTCAATCATAAGACAGAGCCGGGCGAAGGAAAAGACAGCTACATGCCGATCCCGCGAAAAGTATTGCTGATCAACCCGCCGGGCACTCGGCGCGTTTACCTTGAAACAAACGTGCGCGCCGGGACGCCGATTCTGCCGCCGCTGGGGCTCGCCGCGATCGCGGGCGCGCTCGCGCAAGACGGCCACGACGTCCGCGTTCTCGATCTCGATCTCGCCGACGTTTGCGGCGAACCCGAGAGCATTTTGCTCGCAGGCGAGTTAGCCTCATTCGCGCCGGACATCGCCGGCCTGACTTCCATAACTCCAACATGGCATGACGCGATACGGATTGCAAAAGACATCAAAGAAATGAGGCCGGAGACATCCGTCGTCTTCGGCGGCCTGCATGCGACGCTTTTCCCCGAGGAAACGCTCGCTTCGGGCGCGGTCGACCTCGTGATTCGCGGCGAAGCGGATTTCGCTCTTAACGAATTGATAAGGACCGGTTCGCCCAAGGATGTTCCCGGCGCCGTGTCTCTAACAAACGGAAAGCCTGATTATTCGGCGCCGCGCGACGTAGTCGAAGACCTCGACACGCTTCCATTCCCTGCATGGGAAAAGTTCGAAACGAACCGCTACCGCATGTCGCATCTTACCGAGCGGCTGCGCCCGGGCGGCTTCATAGAAACCAGCCGCGGATGCCCGTTCGGATGCATTTACTGCGACAAAACGATATTCGGGCGCCGGTTCCGCGCGAAATCGCCGGAGCGCGTCGTCTCTGAGATTGAAGCGATGCTGCGGCTCCACAAATTCCGTGAGTTGCATATTGTGGACGACGGGTTCACAACCGATCTCAACCGCGCGAAGGAAATCTGCCGACTGATCGTTTCCCGCGGCCTGAAATTCAACTTCAATCTGTTCAACGGCGTCCGCGCCGACCGTCTCGACGACGAGCTCTGCGGGCTTTTGAAGCGGGCGGGCTGCTGGCAGGTGGCGTTCGGGGTCGAATCGGGAAACGAGCGCGTGCTCGAGAGCGTTTCGAAAGGACTTTCGAAAGACAGCATCCGGCGGGCTGTCGGGCTCTGCAAAAAACACGGGCTCGAAACCTTCGGCTTCTTCATGATAGGCTTTCCGGAAGACACGGCTAAAACGGTTTTGGAGACAATAAATTTCGCTGTGGAACTCGACATGACAATTTCGAAGTACGACATCGCCGTCCCTCTTCCGGGAACGCCTATGTTCGAGACGCTCGACCGCAAGGGGCTGATTAAAACGCGCGACTGGTCGCAATATATTTTTCACCAGACGAAAACGCCGCTGTTCGAGCATCCGAATCTGACATGGGACAAGATCGACGCCCTGTACTATCTCGCCTACAGGAAAACGTACCTGAGGCCGGGATATATAATGAAACGGTTCGTTCATGGCCTGCGCACGCGTGGTTTGTGGCATAATGTAGTTTACTTCTTCAAATCAAGGTGGCGCTGATTGGCACACGAAGAAACAAAAGGGCGAAAAGGCCGCGGGAAAGTGATTGTGGTGATGCCCGCCTATAAAGCCGAGCGAACGATCGAGCGCGCCTACCGGGAGATACCCGCGGGCGCCGCCGACGAGACCATAGTGGTCGACGACGCAAGCCCCGACGGAACCGCGCGGATTGCGGCGGAACTCGGGCTGCCGGTCATCGTTCACCCGCAAAACATCGGCTACGGCCGCTCGCAAAAAACATGTTACGCGGAAGCGCTCGAACGCGGAGCGGACATCATCGTGATGCTCCACGCGGACGCGCAGTACGACGCGTCGGTGATCCCGGAACTGACGGCGCTCATAGCCTCCGGCAAAGCGGACATCGCTCTCGGTTCGCGCATGAAAGTTCCGGGCGACGCGCGGCGCGGGGGAATGCCGGTAAGCAAAATCATCGTCAACCGGTCGCTCACAGCCCTCCAGAATCGCGTCTTCGGCGTCCGGCTGACCGATATGCACACAGGTTATCGCGCATACAGCCGCGAACTGCTCGAAAAGCTCCCGATCGCTACCAACTCTGACGGATTCCTGTTCGACTCGCAGGTTCTCGCTCAAGCGGCGGCTTTCGGCGCAAAATTCGCGGAGGCCCCTGTGAAGTCACGTTATTTCAACGACTCGTCATCAATCGGCTTTTTTCACGGAATGTCATACACGGCCGGAACGCTTTTGATCGTTTTGAAATTTTTACTGCTAAGACTGGGGCTGGCAAAATTCAAAATTTTCGAGCCGGCGGAACCTCGGACTTCCGCACAATGAAAAAGAAAAACGTCTTTAAAAACACGGCGGCGGCAATTGTTTCATGGGGCGCGATTATTTATCTCGCCCTCATAGTTTGCCGGGCGCAATGGCACTTCGTTGATTTTCTATATCCAGTTTTGTTCAATCCGTTTCTGGCCGGCATTTTTATAACTTTCTACATCGCCGGATTCAATGCTGCGCTATCAATCATCTGGTTTCTGCTAAATATAACAGTTGGAAGAATAAAACTGAAAACAGCGCGGGCCGCGATGAGCGCTTATACCCGCTTCTTAGGATTCAACAGACACATTCTTGCGTTTATATTAACAGTTTATGGAATAGCTTCCATAGCGGGATTCATAGCGATGGACAACATTCTCGGCCCCACGGCGCTGTTCTCATTTGCGCTCGCTGGCTCCGCGGTTAAATCGCTTCAAAAAAGAAACCGCATCATTCCGATTCAACTGGCGGTCGCTATTGTCATCTTCGCGGCGCCAATTTGCTTCGCGGGCATTGTTACGAAAAACCCGACTTTCCGCCAGCACTTCGTGTTTATTCCGTTCGTCGCGGCCGCATGCTTCTGGCGCCCGCTTTTTCCTTCGTTCCGTTGGATGTCCGCCCGGCAATTCATTTACGTCAACAGGCATGCGTTCATTGTTTTCGGCTTGATCCTCGCATTCCTTGTAATGTTCGGCTGGGTTTTCTGGTGGCCATACGCCGGGAATGCGCAAGCTCAGTTTAAGATCAAGCAGAACACGTCGACCGGAGCCGTGGCCGCCATAGCTTTTGCGAAGGACGGCAAACATCTTTTAGCGCTGAATAAAACGGCTTACTCCGTGCAGCTCATCGACCGCGACTCTCTGAATATTACGTCCTCAATTTCGACAAAAAGCTATCCCCGCCAGATGGCGATTGACAAAGAGAAACGCTTGTTTTACGTGGTCGTTCACACAATTAAAAAGCGTCAGTTCCGCGCGTTTTCGGAATCCCCCTTCAAACTTGTGAAGACGATAGACTTCCCGGCCGTAGAATGCGACCAGGCGAATTCAATAAACATCGACTACAAGCGCGACCAGATCATCGTGGGGTGCGACGACCGAAGCGCTTTGTATTTCATCGATCGGCAAACGCTCGAACTGATCCGGAGAGATCCGCCGCCGTCGATTAAAGGCTTCACCGTGCGCATCGAGGTGGACGAAAGAAACGACAAGGCTTTCGTTTTCGGATGCCTCAACGGCCCTTTCATCAACGTTGTCGATCTTGCTTCCGGAAATACGATAACGTCAAAATTCACAGGCTACATGGTTTGGGAAACGGTTTTTGACGCCGAAAACAATAGATTCTTCCTGAGCCTTCCGTTCCGCTCGATGGTTGCAGTTGTCTCGGAAAAAAGTTTACAGACGGTTCGGACAATCCCCGCCGGGTTCGGAGCCCGGACCATCCTGATAGACAAAAAAAACAACCGGCTATTTATTGGAAGCCAGATATCCAATACGGTCGCCGTTCACGATCTGCGCACGTTCAAGCGTTTGGCGAAGTTCTATATTCCCGGGCCGAGGTCCCTTCTGTACGACGATGATGAAGAAGCGCTATACGTCGCAGGCGAGGGTGTTTATAAACTCAAAATCCCCCATAAATGGCCGCGCTGACGCGTTCGATCGTTGTTGTTCAAGCCTAAGCAGTTGCGAATCCGCGCGTATAAACGCATTTTATACGCCGGCGAAACCGGAGCTCAAATTCCGGCTTTTACGCCTGTCCCCTTTTATTTCTTCAGGAAACCTTTATAATAATGTGCCGCTGCATATGGCGCTTTTCCGGCCCAGCCGGTTTTGTATGTGTTTAGCGTTATGGAAAAGGATCTGACGGCGAGAGCATTACCGCCGCCCGGAAAGGCGCAAAGTCTGGAGACGCCGTTCCGAACATGCGAAGCCTTTCAAAACACTAAATAATCACCCGATTATAAGCGGCAGAATCAGTTCGGCGGTCGAACTTCGCGGCAGGGTTGTGTTCAGCGTCGGGAAATAACGTAAAGGTAAAGAAAAATGGAAATCAGGAATATCGCGAATATCGCGCACGTCGACCATGGCAAGACGACGTTGATGGACGCGTTGCTCAAAGCCAGCGGAGCCATCTCAAAGCGGCAGGAGCTGGTGGAATGCGTGATGGACAGCAACGATCAGGAACGGGAGCGCGGCATTACGATATACGCAAAAAACGCTTCGGTAAGATATAAGGACACAAAGATCAATATAGTTGACACGCCCGGCCACGCGGATTTCGGGTCGGAGGTGGAGCGTGTGCTTCGCTCGGTGGACGCAACGATGCTTCTTATCGACGCGTTCGAAGGTCCGATGCCGCAAACGCGATTCGTGCTCGGCAAAGCGCTTGAGCTCGGCCTCAAAATTCTCGTTGTGATCAACAAGATAGATAAGCCGATGGCGCGCCCCGATAAAGTGCTCGACCTGACGCTCGACCTTTTCGACAGTCTCGGAGCCAACGAGGAGCAGTTGAACTTCCCGTACATTTTCACGATAGCGAGAGACGGCATCGCGGTGCGAGATCTCTCGGACCCGCACGTGGACATCACGCCGCTGTTCGAGTTTATGATGGAACACGTTAAACCGGCTCAAGCGGACATCGGAAAAGGGTTCCGCATGCAGCCCGCGACGCTCGATTACGACAACTATGTTGGCCGTCTGGCCATCGGAAGGGTGTATGAAGGCCGCATGAAGGGCAACATGCCTGTCGTCGTGATGGACGCCAACGGCGCCCAGCGTTTGGCTAAAACCACAAGAGTCTACACCTTCGAAGGTCTGGACCGCGTGGAAGTGAAAGAAGTTTTCGCCGGCGACATCGTTGCCATCGCCGGCATACCGGACATATACGTCGGAGAAACCATCGCGGAGAGCGAGGAAGCGGAGCCGCTTCCCGCGATTCGCGTCGACCCGCCTACGCTCGCCATGTCGTTTCTGATCAACAACTCGCCTTTCTCCGGCCGGGATGGCAAATACGTCACCAGCCGCCACCTGCACGCGCGCCTCGCAAAGGAAACCGAAACCAACGTCGGCCTGAAGATAGAAACCGACACAAAGACGGACACCTTCCGAGTTGTAGGCCGCGGCGAAATGCAGCTCGCCGTTCTTGTCGAGAACATGCGGCGCGAGGGGTACGAGGTTCAGGTTTCGCGCCCGGAAGTAATTATGCAGACGGTGAATGGAAAAGAGTACGAGCCTGTGGAACGCTGCGTGATCACAGTGCCGGACGAAATGTCGGGCAAGATGATTGAAGCGATAAACATCAGGCGAGGCAACATCGAAAGCATGCAGACCACAAGCGGCCGGACAATTCTCGAATTTGAAATCCCAACGCGAGGCTTGCTCGGCTTCCGCTCCGCGATTATGGTAATGACCCACGGCGAAGGCATTCTCTACAACACATTCGACCATTACGGCCCGCACCGGGGACCGATCAAAAAGCGGGAAGCCGGCTCCATGATCAGCGGGTTCAACGGCACTGCGGTCGCTTTCGCTCTCAACAACCTTCAGGAACGAGGACCGCTTTTCATCGGTCCCGGAACAGAAGTGTACGAAGGAATGATCATCGGCGAGCACAACAAGGGCGCCGATCTCGTGGTCAACCCGCTTAAAGGCAAGCAGCTCTCAAACATGCGGGCTTCCGGCTCGGACGACGCGATCAAGCTTTCGCCTCCGATCGAAATGACTCTCGACGCCGCTATCGAATACATTCAGGACGACGAATACGTCGAGGTCACGCCGAACTGCATCCGGTTGCGCAAAAGACTTCTTTTAAAGTCTGACCGCAAAAGACAGGATCGCAAAGAGAGAGAAATTTAATCACGCGTCACAATTAAAGTTATATATGAAAAATGTCTTTATTTTTCGACGACTTTGAACGAGTCCATGAATTTCTGGAAATCCGGTTCGAGCTTCGAGAAATTCGCCGTTGTTCCCCACCATGTCACCACGTATGTATATTTCTCGCCGAATATTTCCGTATATTTTATCTTGATGGGCATGATGGCGAACCCTGAAAATGTCACGCTTCGGGCCTGATAACCGCCGACCTCGCATTGCTCGCCGGCGCTTTTTTTGAAGCCCGTCATCTGGTTGCCCATGAATTCGACCATCTCGTCCACCGGATTGTCAGTTCCGCCGGGCGCGTATTTATTAAATGTGAATATGGTAAAATTGCCGCCCATCTCTTTCGTGTTCAAAGCGGTGAACTCAGATATGAACTGGTTGCCGAGATGCAACCTCTGGTACTGCCAGTTTTCGTTCGGCCGCGTCACGCTGTAACCGTATTTCGTGTTAGTGAACGTGTCGCCCTCGACAAGCCAGTAATCCGTCGCCTCCGGCTGCTCAAGCTCTATGTTCGCGAACATGTTTATAAACGCGCTCTGGTAACTCATGATATCTTCCGCGCTCGGTTTTTCCGGAACGGGCGGCGGAGAGACAACCGGATTTTTCTCCGACTGCCATAAAAGTTCGGCCAGTTTCGCGGCCTCGTCCGGCTCGGCGCCTATAACTGCTGCGACGTCCTTGCCGATCAATTGAACCTCTACCGGCTTCTTATCGCCATACTTTTTTCGCGCGGCGCGCTTCAACACGCCTTCGAAAACCATCGCGTCGTCCGCCGTGTCCCATGTCGTGTACAAAGCCCCGATCCGCGCTCCGCCGGGTTTCTCATATATCGCGAAGCGATCGCCGCCCCAACCGTCCGCCGCAGATGCCGCTTCCCCTCCGTCACCCGCTTCGCCGAGCCAGTCCGACAGCATTTCCCGAATGTTCCATTCCCCCAGAGCGTCGGTTGAAACAAGTTTCGCGCCAACGGGCAGCGCTTCGCTCAGATCCGGCATCGCTATCTCGACCGGATTGTCGCGTTTCTCGAAGAATTTCTCGGGATGCATTATCTGCTCCGCGCTTGACGGCGGCGTCTTGTAGGCGCTGTTCAGCAACGCAAAACCGCCGGTTTTCCTGAGCGACGCCGCGAACGCCGTCCCCGCCACCAGCGGGAAAGCGACGCTGTCCGACACTATCCGCGGAACGCCGGCCATCTCCGTTTTCCCGACATAAGTCACCACAGGCATGAATTGTTTTATTACGCTCTCCGGGCTGCTCAGGAATAGAACGCCGACTCCGTAATTTCTGACGAGATAATCCATCGTCATCAGCGACGCGTCCCCGTTCACAAGCGCGAGAACCGCCCTTCCCCGGTCGCCGCTCCGCTTGCGGCCTTCAAGGACGCCGCGCAGCCCGTAGTTGCTGTCAAGCAATGCATATGCGTATTCGTGAGCCGTGAGATATTCAGGCTCTTCGACAACCAGAGTTTCCATCGTCTTTTGAATGAGCGGCGAACTCCAGCCGGGCGTCTGCGCGCCATCGGCGAAAACAATTCGGCCGCCGGCGGGATCGTAAAACGAGCGGGTGCGGGCCGCCGCGAATTCCCTGAACGCGCCGGACAAATCGTAACCCTCCGGGATGAGGCCGAGAAAACCCCATTCGGCCTGAAGCGTTTTAAGTTCCTCCTCGTTCGGCCCGTATATATCGGCGATCCGCGGCCCGAACTGCTTAGCTTCTTCCGGCTTCACAGAGACAACCGGGATGTTAGAACTAAAATTAAGACCCCGGAGAAGCTCGAGCGCCCCCCGCGTGTCGACGGCGATCTTGTTCAGGTCCTCCGCGCGCGCGAGGGCGGCAAACAGCGCTGTCGCAATCAAAACAAGCAATGCAAAACAAAGATATTTTTTCATTGGAAAACCTTTATGGTTATTTCGAATATTAGCAATTCGTTCAACTTAACGAACGCTCCGGACGAGCCCCGCCATTGCCTTGTTCCATTTACAAACGCTTCGCCTGCCGCCGTTTACGGCAGATTGATCAGGCAAGGCTGATAAACTTTTATGAAATAAGCGCGGAACGGCAGCAACGCTTCGGCGGCGGCATATTTTTCATTTGCATACGATAGGAACCTGCCGTCCACCCAGCCTTGCTGCGCGGCATCCTTCAACGCCAGAGTCTGGCCTCCGAGAGTGAACGTGACCGATTCCGCGGCAACAGGCTCCATGGAGCCGATGCCCACCAGGCTCCAACCCTTGTCGAGCATTACCGAACTGACGGTTCCGCGCGCCGTGGCGCGTCCTTTGAACGTAAGCTGCTGCGTGAACGACGTCTTCAGGTTTTGCCACAGAGCAACGCCGCCGCTGACCTGCCACGCCTGATTCACCGGCCTGAAATCCTTGGCGACTATATCAAACACGGTTGTGCCCGGACCGAACTTTCCGGCTATCTGCGACCGTATTTCGGCCGGAATGAAATCGGGTATGTAAACCAGATTCCAGCCGGCGTCGAATTTTATGTCGGTGACTATATCCGAGATGACCGGCGGAACTACTTCCGCCGGCTTGACGACGGCGGCGCTGACGGCGGCGCTTTCATTTCCTGCGACGTCCCGGAACTTTACGTAGACCGAGCGCGGTCCGTCGCTATTCGGCAATGACCAAACCTTTCGCGTCGCGAAAGGCTCCCAGGTCGCGCCGGTAAAATCCGCCGAGTTCCACACCATCATATCAACAAGTCCGATTCCCTGAATGCCGAACGATCCTTCGGGCCGCAGCATGTTGGCCGCCGCCTGTTCGCCCGCGTTGTCTGCCGCCGTGATTACAAGCTCAACCGCAGTCGGATCGCTCTTGTCGACGTTGACAATAAGCGCGCCGGCGGGCGGAGTCCGGTCAAGGTAAATATAGTCAACATAGGCGGGCGATTCCACGCCGGCGTCTTTCGCCTTGAACTTAACGTAAACCGCTTTGAGCCCGTCCGGCCCGTCGAGCGCCCAGCTTGTGGAATTCGAGAACGGCTGCCACGAGGCGCCCCGGAAAAGCTTGTCGTTGGAAACCATCATTTCGCCTGCGGGATACTGCGTCGCGTTATGGTTGTAATAATTCAGTTTAAGCATAACCGCCGGGTTGGCTGTGACCATTTTCGTTTTTACAATGTAAACCGGCAGTTGGTCAGTCCCGTGGCCGATGTCTATCGAAAGAGCGTTTTTGACGATGTTGAATATTTCATCGTTGAAAAGAATCGTCGCATGGTTGTATCCATTTACGTTGATGTTCAGCGCGCCGTCATAGAAAGCGTTTTCCGCCGGAACGACAACCGAGTCGTCATTTGAGAATATCGATGTTGTGTCAATATTGCCGGTCGTTGTGTTGTGGCCGTTGATTAGTTTGAGGAAACTGCTGCCGATCTCGAGCTGGCGTCCCGCGTCGCCGGGGCTTATCGAGGCCATCGCCAATCCGCGGTGCGGCGAGCTAATAGTGATTAGATCGTCGACATACGCCATGCCGCCGAGGAACTGCACATAGTAGCGCGCGACGAGGCCGCCTGCGCTGTGGCACACTATATCCACGCTGTTCGCGCCGGTCTCCGCCATAACCTTCTGCACAAAGTCTCTGAGTTCAGCCGCGCTTTTCATTATATCCTGAGTCCCGCCGCCGCCGAGGGCGATCACGTGCGTCGAATACCCGGCGGCCTTCAGCTTCTCAACATAGAACGCCCAGTTGAGATAGGCGCTGGCGTCTCCGAAAATCGATCCGGCGTATCCGTGCACGAACACGACCGGATCGCGGCCCTCTTCGCGGACCATAAATCCGTTCACGTTGTCGAACAGGTAAACAGCCACGGATACCGGAGCGCTCTCGTTGCCGGCGACATCGCGGAATTTTGCGTAGACCGCCTTATTCCCTGCGCCAGGCGTAAGATCCCAATCGATCGAATCCGCTATCGGGCGCCACGCGGCGCCGGCGAAATCGGCAGAGTTGGCAATCATCATGTCCTTTGCGCCTATGCCGAGTATTCCGTAAGCTTCCGTGAGATTAGTGACTTTGAATCTTCCGTATTTTTCCGCGTTATCCGAAACCGAGATTTGAATTTTCACACGCGTGGCGCCCGGCTTGGGCGGCTCGACAATCGCGATCTCGCCCTTGGGCGGCGTTCTGTCGATCACAACGTAATCGGCGTACGAGGGGGATTCAACCTTGTCGTCGCCGCGATATTTAACATGCACGCCGAGCAGGCCTTCTGGCTTGCCGGAGATATCGAGCGTCGCGGACTTCGCGGCGGGCTGCCATGCCGCTCCTCCAAAGAGAGGATCGGTGGAAACCAAAACCTGCGTCACCGGCGTCTGCGGCGCGTAGTGGTTGCAGGCCCTCAGATCGACGTCGATGGACTTGCTCTTTGTCACCATGCCGGTGGTTTTCCTTATCGCCGCCGGCCTGACGCCCTTCTGGAACGAATACTTATATAAGAGCGCATTTTTGACAGCCGCATAAGGCTCGGGGCTGAACAGGATGCCCGCGTGGCCGTAGATTACGTAATTGATGTTGACCGCGCCGTCGAAGAACCCGTTCTTGCCGGGCACGACGACTTCGTCGCCATGGCTGAAGAGCGCGGTGTACTGAACGTCGCCGGGCAATGCGTCGCCGCTGTTGAGTTCCTGCAGGAACGGGTTGGCGACCTCCATCTGGCGGGACGCTTCTCCCGGACCGATTGTGGAGACGACCGTGCCGCGGTGCGGCGTGCTGATCGTCACAAGATCATCGACATTCGCCGCGCCGCCAAGATTCTTAATGTAGTAGCGCGCGACAAGACCGCCCTCGCTGTGGCAGACAACATCGACTTTTGCAACTCCGGTCTTCGACGTCACTCCCGCGATGAACGCCTGCAGTTCTGCTGCGCTTTTCTTCACGTCCTGAAGGCCGCCCTCGGAAAGCGTTACGCGGTAAACGTCGAACCCTTCGCTTTTAAGCTTTTCATAAATGTAAACCCAGTTGATATAAACGCTGACATCGCCGACAATCGAGCCGCCCCATCCGTGCACGAGCACGACCGGCTGCCTGCCGGCCTCTGAGAGCATTCCGATGTCTCCGGCGTTGGGATCGATCACGCGCACGGAATCCGTCATCACCGAGCTTTCGTTTCCAGCGCCGTCTCTCAGCTTTACGTACACCGAGCGAACGCCGGAACCGGCTCCGAGCGCGACTGTCGCGTTCTCGGCATACGGGCGCCACACAGCGCCGGCGAAATCCGAGCGGTCGCTGATCAGCATTTCTTTTATCCCGAGATCGGGAATCCCGTATGCGTGCAGGAAATTCCAGCCCTTCAGATTCTTGTAGTCGTCGCTGTTGTCCGATGCGTCGATGTGAATCGGAACCGAGGATTCGGTAGTCACCTCGGGCACGACATTGATCTTGCCGGACGGCGCGTGCGTGTCATAGAAGATATAGTCGACGTAAGTCGGCGATTCGTCCGGCAATAGAAAATTCCTGCCGTCCTTGTACTTGATATACACGGCTTTCAGGCCGTCCTCGCCGCTGTCGAGCCGCCACGTCTTTGTGTCCGAGTAATCCTCCCAGTCAGCGCCCGTCAGAAACTGATGGTTGCTGATTTTCATCTTTCGAATTGTCGCGCCTTCTTTATAGTGGTTGAACTTCTTCATTCGAAGAGAGACAACCGGATTGTTCGTAGTCATTCTGGTTTTGATAATTTCGATCGGGATGGCTTTCTTGTTTTCCGAGATGTCGGTGTTTATCGCCGTCTTCGCCATCTGATAAACGAATTCGTTGAACATGATTCCGCCGTGGCCGAGCAGATTGACGTTCATGTTGACCGCGCCGCGAAGGAAAGCGTTCTGCTGCGGGACGACTATTTCGTCGTGGTTGCTGAAAATGGCGGTGTAGTCGATATTGCCGGGAAGATAGGGGTCGCTGTCGAGATCGGCGATGAACTGGCTCCCGACCTCCATCTGTCGGGCGGCTTCGCCCGGCCCGATCGATGCGACTGTCGTTCCCCGATGCGGCGTGCTAAGAAAAACAAGGTCGTCGACCTTGTCTATTCCGCCCAGGTTCTTTATGTAATACCGCGATACAAGGCCTCCCTCGCTGTGGCAGATGATGTCTACTTTCGAACTGCCTGTTCTCGCGAGAACTCCGTTTATGAAATTGCGCAGCGCCTCCGAACCTTGCTTAACATCGGTTATGCCTGCGTTCGGCAACGCGATCCACGAAACGTCATATCCATCGATCTTCAGTCTCGTTATGTAATAAGCCCAGTATACATTTACCGAGGCCATTCCCAGAGTCGAGCCCATATATCCATGCACGAGCACGACCGGTTCCTTGTGGCCCTCTTTTGTCAGCATTCCGGCGGCAGAGATCTTGCCCGCTCCGGTTAACAACATTGCCGCTGCGAGTAATACACAAATGGTGGCTTTCTTCATGTGTCACCTTTCACTTTATACTTATAACAATTAAGTAATTTAACGCCTGTTGAGTGTCTATTATATCAGATATCTTTATATTGCAACAGAAATTTTTTAGAGTTTTATTCGATTATTCTGACTTCCGGTTCGAGAGCGACGCCGAACTCGGACACGACGCGGCGGCGTACCTCTTCGGCGAGCGCGAGCACATCAGCGCACGTCGCCCCGCCGGCGTTCACAATGAAATTCGCATGTATCGGTGAAACTTCAGCGCCGCCGACGCGAAAACCCTTCAACCCGGCTTTATCTATAAGCAATCCGGCCGCTATCCCCTCGGGATTCTTGAAAAAGCTGCCAGCCGACGGTTGATTGTACGGCTGCATCTTTTTGCGCTTCTCCGATAACTCTCTAACCCGTTTCTTAAGCGTTTCTGGATCTTCCTCTTCAAGCTGGAATCGCGCGCCAGTTATCACCCGCTCCGGATGCTCCTGAAAGATACTCCACCTGTAGCGCATGTTCAGAAAACTTATCTTATCCATTTCCAAACGCTTAGCCGCGCCGGCTTCGTCGATGTAATCGACCGATTCGAGCGCTCCGGAAATCCACTGGCCGAACGCGCCGACATTCATGAATATCGCGCCGCCTACCGCCCCGGGTATCCCGATAAGCGACTCAAGGCCGGCCCGACCCTTTTCAACGAGGCCGCGGACTAAAGAATGCAGCGGCGCTCCGGCGCCTGCCTCCGCAATGTCGCCCGCCACGGCGACTTCCGCCATATTACGGCCTATCCGCGTCACGCAACCCCTGTAGCCCGCATCGCCGAAAAGTAAATTGGAGCCCTGCCCGACCACTATGTGGCTGATCCGCCGCCCGCGCAGAAAGGCGAGCGCCGCCCGTAGGTCCTCGACGTCCGCCGGCTCGAAAAACAAATCCGCCGGCCCGCCGATCTTAAAAGTCGTATGCCGCGACAGCGGCTCTCCCTCAGTCACGGCGCCGCGAACGATCTTTTTTATGTCTTCAATCCAAATCATTTTAAAAGCGGCATTAGATATTTGGCTTTAGGCTTTGGGCTAAAACCTCAAAGATTCAATTCCTTAGCCTAAGGCCCAAGGTCCAATGCCAAAGGCCACTTTAATGCTTCAATCCGGTTCGTTCAGAAGCCATTCGGTGAGGTCGCAGAGAGCATGAATGATGAATCCATGTGTCTCTTGAATGCGCGGCGTGAGCGTCGAATCCGCGTCGAGCAGAACGTCGACAAGACCCAGCATCTTGCCGCCGCCCTTGCCTGTCAGACCTATGATTTTCATATTTATTTTTTTTGCCGCCTCAAGCGCACATAAAACATTCGGTGAATTGCCGCTGGTTGAAATCGCGACAAGAACGTCGCCCTTTCGACCGTGCGCGAGAACCTGCCGCTCGAAAACGCATTCGTAACCGAAATCGTTCGCAAGACTCGTTATGACCGATGTGTCAGACGAAAGAGCAATCGCAGAGTACGGCTCGCGGTCCATAAGAAACCTGCCGACGAGTTCGCCGGCGAGATGTTGCGCGTCAGCCGCGCTGCCGCCGTTGCCGCAGGCGAGAATGCGGCCGCCCTTGCCGATCGAGGCGGCGATCATGCTCGCGGCGTCAGCTATATCCGGCGCAAGCCTTTTAACGCTCGTTTCGAGCGCATGAATCGACTCGTGCGCGGAGCTGGCTATCAAATCCACCATTTTGTTTTTTTTCATGTTTTCCCTGCAAATATAATTTTCACCCTGTTCCCCGCTCCCTACACCCGGTCTCCGCGCCTCCGTGTCTCCGTGGTTTATCCATTTAATTTCTCATATCATTTTTACCAAGCGCGGCGACGGCGCAGGACCCGGCAGACGGCCTCGCTTCGCGACCGCTTTGCCTTCAATTTCCTTGATGTCCATCGTCATCTCAATCGGCGGGGCCGAGGATATGTAGCTGCCGACACCGAAGAAGTCAGCGCCGGCCGTCTTGAGTATCCGGATGCGTTCCGGCGTCAGCCCGCCCGATACTACGATACGGACGTAATTGAAGCCAGCGACATCGAGCCGTTTGCGCACCTCGGCGACGAGTTGCGGGGTTACTCCGCCGCGTTCGGACGGCGTGTCGAGCCGCACCGCCGCCAAATGCTCGCGAAGCGCCTCCGCCACGCGCAAAGACTCTTCCGCTTCGTCCTTAAAAGTGTCGACAAGAATTATACGTGGAACTTCCTCTTCCATGATCTCGTCGAACACGCGGGCTACCTTGACCGTGTCGCCGGAAATCATAATAGCCGCGTGAGGGATAGTGCCGGTCGGCCTAACGCCGGCGAGCAAGGCGCCAAGAATGCAACTGCATCCGTCGACGCCGCCTATCATCGCCGCGCGCTCCATCACCGGGGCGACAGAGGGGTGAATGTGGCGCGAACCGAAACAGACTACAGATGAGCCGGCCGCAGCCTCCACGCATTCCGCGGCGGCGGTTGCCCACCCGGTCGCCGAAGCGGTCATTCCGAGAAGAACTGTCTCGTACAAGCCGAACTCTCCGTATGGGCCGGAGAACTGCATGACGGTGGCGCCCGCTTCATATCGTTCGCCGTCAGGCAACGCAAGCATTTCGATCTTCCGGCCTGCCAACAAACGCCTGACTTCCTCCGAACCGCAAAAAAAGCCGCCACGGCGGCAAAAAACGTCCGCCACAACGCGCGTATTTAAAAGTCCTTGTTTTTTTAGGATATCGCGTGTTCGCAGAAAATATATATCCGTCGTCGCGCCCGATTCTATTTCATCGTGCGTGGCAGAAAAAAATTTGCGGCTTTCTTCGATCCTGATTTGTTGGATATCGGACGTTTTGTCCAGCTCCATTCAGGCCCCCGGTTAGAAATACTTGGGAAGAATCACTGCGCTGAGGAATGAACTTACAAGAAAACCGTAAGCGAGATATTTCATCCATTTATCGATGAAGCCCTCGAATCCTTTTGTTGCGCCACGGAAAACAGTGTCGCTGCCGCCGCCGAGGCCGCCGAGACCTTCGCTTTTCGACGTCTGGATCAGGATCCCGCCGACAAGAAGGCCCGCCACAAACAAATGGATAATCATGAATGCTATTTTCATTGCCCTTCTCTCCCGTCAATCTAATATTTTTTTTGTTCGCGCTTCCATATTTTTGATCGCGTCGCCGGATGCCGGCTTAGGTTTATAATCGTCTCCGAAGTAGCCGAGTTTGAGAGCGAGCTTGATAACCCGCTCCGCAATCGGCAGCGCGTCGGAGGAGCCGTGTCCGCCGTTCTCGGCGAAAACCGCGAAAGTCAGCCTTGGCTTCTCATACGG
>Ga0172379_10004723_pt1 | contig 19731 bp, 13 predicted proteins | sample GrowelOW334metaG_FD_119756 | JGI IMG/M metagenome (GOLD analysis project Ga0172379, IMG submission 119756) | Groundwater microbial communities from an aquifer near a municipal landfill in Southern Ontario, Canada - Groundwater well OW334 metaG | ecosystem: Environmental > Aquatic > Deep...
AGCGCCAAAATTTTAAAAATCAGTTTACCGGCCGAACCGGCCGAGGAAATCGCCAAGCGCTCGCGGCGCACGCCCAGGGTCGCCAACCGGCTTTTAAAAAGAGTGCGCGATTATTGCCAGGTCGAAGGCGACGGCGGCATAAATTTAGACCATTGCTTAAAGGCTTTCCATTTATTGGAAGTTGACGAACTTGGGCTTGATTGGGTGGACAGGAAAATTTTAGAAGTGATTATTGATAAATTCGGCGGCGGCCCGGTCGGACTTTCGGCTATCGCCGCCTCCACGGCTGAAGATATCGCCACGGTAGAAGAAGTCTATGAGCCGTATTTAATGCAGCTCGGTTTTTTAGACCGGACGCCGCGTGGCCGCGTGGCCACGGATACGGCCTATAAACACCTTGGCAGGAAAAAGAAGGGGCAGGATAAGATGGTATAGAATTTTCAATTTTCGAACAATTAAAAATTAGAAATTAACTTATGACTATTCCTTTAATCGCTTTTTTGTTTTTATATTTGCTATTCGTTTTTGTTTGGCTGATTTTCAGCTTAATCGCGCTTTTCCATATGATAAAATACGGCCAAATTAATTTTACAACTTTTTTTATCACTTTTACTTATATCGCCGGTTCAATAATAATTTTATATTTGTCTTATCAATATTTAAGCCAAATAGACTGGAGCGTCGGCTTAACGATCCTCCAGGGCGGCGCCGGCGCTTTCGGCGTTAATAATTTTTAAATCTTTAAAAACTTTTTTAGAAAAAGTTTTTAATATTTTCAAAAAATATAAGGTATAAATTTAAAATTTAATAGCGGGCAAAGCTCTACGGCCATTAAATTTTAAATTTATAATAAATATTATGCTAAGCTATAAATTGCCAGGCAAATTGCCTGATGAAAAAATAATAAAAATTTTAAGAAAAGACGGCTTTATTTTGCTTACCAAATTGATTTTAACCGCCGCTTTAATCGGCTTGCCGGCTTTAGTCGGCTTTTTAATGCTTAACCTTTATGCTAATTTATTGCTGGGCGAAATTTCTCTTCCGCTGATTGCTTTGGCGGTCAGCGGATATGTTTTATTTATCTGGCTGTTTTTCTTTTTTTCTTTCATTGATTATTATCTGGACATTTGGATAATAACCGACCAAAGGATAATTGACGTCAGACAGGAAGGTTTTTTTTCGCGCACGGTCGCGGAGTTAAAATTATTCCAGGTTCAGGATGTAACCAGCGAACTCAAGGGTTTTTTCCAATTTATTTTCAGGTTCGGCGATGTGCATGTGCAAACGGCCGGCGAAGTTCAGCGGTTTGCCTTTAGGCAGATTGATAATCCGGAGGAAATAAGGAATATTATAATTAAATTAGTGGAAGAAAATAAGCGCCGGCATGGCGGGCACGGGTCTGGAGCCGAAAAATCATAAACGCGAATTAAAAAATTAAATGTGGATTACAAATCAAAAGAAAAATTAATTATTCTGGCTATAATTTTTTTTATAGCGATCTTTTCTGAAATTTTTAGCTTTGCCGATAATTTAAAAGCCGCGACGATTGACGCGGCTTCTTGTTCGCAGGCGGACGTGCGAACAGCGATAAATTCGGCGGCGGCCGGCGATACGGTTTTAGTGCCGGCGGGTGAATGCGCCTGGCCTTCAAGCATAGCCGTAGGCAAGCCGTTAAGCGTTATAGGCGCGGGCTCCGGAGCCGGAGGGACAAAGCTAATAGCCGGCGGGAGCATGCCCGAAGGCTTTTTTTATATTCACGGATTTAATTCAAGCAGTATTACGCGGATAACCGGATTTTATTTTGAAATGATAAATTGGACTCCGAATTACGCGGTTATTGTCTTAAATGCTTCTTTGGATAATTTGCGCATAGATTATAATGTTTTTAATCACGGCGGTATCGCTCAAGTATGGGTTACCGGGTCCAAGGGAGTTATTAACAATAATTATTTTTATAATGGAAATAAGGCGATTTCTTACTCGGCGGGAAGTAGGGAGCAAGCAGACGCTTCATGGAATTCCATGGCGGCCGGGACGGCGGACGCTTTATTTATAGAAGACAATTATTTTATAGATGATGCTAATTATTCCGCTACCTATACTAACGAGAAAATAGGAACTTATAACGGGGGGAAGTTAGTTATTCGTTATAATCATTTTGACGGAACCGATATTTCATTTGGGGACGCGAGAACTATTTCTCCGATTATGACCCATGGCAGCGCCGCCGCCGGCTGCGCTAATGGATATTGGCAGCAAGGAAATGGCTGCCGGAGGGGACAGTCGGTAGTAGAGATTTATAATAATATAATAGAAGGGAAAAGAATAGATTTTTTAGCGACGGTAAGAGGTTCGGCAAATTTGATTTATAATAATCAAATAATCGGCAAAGTTAAATATTCTCCCCGTTTTTACCTAAGAGAAGAGGAATACGATGGCGGCCAATGGAACCCGGCTAGAACTCTTTGGCCGGCGGAGGATCAAGTCCACAATACTTTTATCTGGAATAACACTTATGACGGCGCGGCGATGAATTCGGAGTCGTCTATGGCAATAGCTCCAAGAAATTCAGAATGTACTGCGATTGGCAGCCCTTATTCGTGCTGTACCGGATCTAAAATTGGGACTTGCAATGAAATTATAGTCAAAGACAGAGATTATTTTCTTCACGCGCCTTGCGGAGCATCGGACGCCACAGACGCTTATGGCAATATTTGCACCCATGGAAAAGAAATATTCACGGGCGCGAATGGAGCCTCGGGCAGCTATCCGACAGACGGGAGCATATATCCAACGCTTGGCACGATGATATTTAATCCGGCGGGAGATAACGCGTATTATGGCTATACTCCCTATACTTATCCGCATCCTTTAAGAGCCTCTGCCGACGCCATCCCACCGGCGCCGCCGAGCGGGCTAATCGTCAATTGAAATGAAGAACACATTAATTAAAACTTTTCTTTGCGTAGGAGTTTTTTTTGGAATTTTAATTTTCGCGAAAAATTCCCAAGCGGCAACAATTAATGTGGTTAACGCCAACGGCCAGCCAAGCTGCGAGCAGGCGGACGTGCAAACGGCGGTTAATTCGGCAACGAATGGCGATACGGTTTTGGTACCGGCGGGAAACTGTACTTGGGAAGCAACTAAGGCGTGGTCAGGGGCGGTAGAGATTCCGTCTGGTAAACAAATAACGCTGCAAGGCCAAGGCATCGGGAAGACTGTTATAATTTTTATAATAACCAAAACTGAATCAGGATATAATTCAACTCTGGAAAGCAACGGCAACGGGGTAAGAATTACCGGTTTTACTTTTTTAAAAAGCCAGCTAGATATTACGGGCAGAGACTGGCGAATTGACCATAATCGGTTTGAAGGCAATACGCCTTGCACTCATAACTTAGTCGGGATAAGCGCAAAAAACGCGAACTACTCGGAACTGGTTAAGGGATTAATAGATAATAATCAATTTCACAATATTAAAATTTTAGCGGTAGGCGGGCCGTCTATGATAACTAATTGGGCTTGGGCCAGGCCGCTTGATTTAGGAACAGCCGAAGCGGTTTACGTAGAGGACAATGAATTTTTTTCCGATTGCAGCAGTGGGCTGATATTAGATGCTAATTATGGGGGTTCTTATGTTTTTAGGTATAATAGGCTTCAAGACGCGAATATAATGGCGCACGCGGTCCAAGGAGCGAATAGGGCGACTAGAAAATGGGAAGTATATAATAATTTTTGGTTTACGACTCCGGAAAGCGCTAACGCGTATTCTTTCGGTTTTATCAGGGCCGGGACAGGCGTCGTGTTTAACAATACGGCTGTCGGCAGACAAGGGTGGGGACCGGGATTGTGGCATTTTCCAACAATAATTATAGACGAACAGCGCAGCTGCAGGGATGATGTGCAAGTCAGCGGAAAATGCGACGGAACTTCTCCTTGGGACGGCAATACTCCCGGCATGTCTGGCTATCCCTGCCGCGATCAGATAGGCAGATCAACGGACAATCCTCAATGGGTGTCTACTGTTGGCAGTGAAGGAGCGTATACGCAACAACTTGATCCGGCTTACGCTTGGAATAATTTTATGTATCCGACGGAAGCCGACAAGATAAATAAAACCAACGGCGTTGCTTTCGGGTTTGACGTTAAAGATGCTTGCCCGGCAGAAACCGCCCATCTTCTAGCAGGCCGGGATTTTTACAATAATGCCGTTAAGCCTGGCTATACTCCCTATACTTATCCGCATCCGCTAAGAGCCTCTGTCTCTGCCGATGCCACTCCGCCCGCGCCGCCGACAGGATTAAGCGTTAATTAAAAGATATGAAATCCAATAAAGTAAAATTATTTTTTTTAACCATAATATTTTTTGGTGTTTTTGGAATAACAGAAAGTTCGCGGGCGGCGACAATTAATGTGGTTGACGCCAGCGGCCAGCCAAGTTGCCAGCAGGTTGATGTGCAAAGAACGATTGATGCCGCTTCTTCCGGTGATATTATCGCTATTCCGGCAGGTGATTGTGCTTGGGGCGCAGATAGAACATATCTTTCCGTGAATAAAGCGATAACGCTTCAAGGCGCAGGGCAAGGTCAAACAATAATTACTCTATCTGATACGGGAGGCATATGGACAAATGCTGTAATTCGAATAAGCGCCGCGGCTACCGTCAAAAGCATGACCATTAACGGCTCAAGCGCTAATCCGGTTGCTGCTTTTTCAACGGGCGCTGTTAATGGCTGGAGAATAACCGATATAGATTTTAATGGGGGAAATGGCGCAGGGTATTTTGTTTATGTGGGCAATGTTTACGGATTAATTGATAATAATAATATATCGACTGGAGCCTTCGCAGAACTTATCTTTGCTAGAGGCCCGTCTAATTCATGGCAAACGGCTGATTCTATCGGAGGAGAGAATAATTTATTTATAGAAAATAATATCTTTAATGGTCCTGGGCAAGTTGCTGATTGCAATTCTAATAGCAGGTGCGTTATCCGATATAACATAATAAACGGAGCAATGAAAGCCGATGGTCACGGGCTAGCTAGCAATAGCCCCCCTCGCGGCGTCAGACATATGGAAATATATAATAATTTATGGACATATTCATCGGGAACAGGATCTTGGCGAGCTATGGAAATTCGCGGAGGTACCGGCAGAATTTTTAATAATATTATACAATCTACTGTTTTAGGCGGTAGCCTGGGTCTTACTGATTATTGTTATACGTCAAATGGTTTTGGCAATTGCGGTGGAGAAACAGACCATTGCAATTGCCCCGGCAATTATCCGGTAACGGACCAAATCGGAGTGGGAATTGATCCAAAATCAGCCGGTAGCGAACCATATTATTTATGGAACAACACTAAAGGAGGCTCGCCCGTAGCCATAACGTGGTCGTCAACTTCTGTTTGCGCGGCTGTCTGCGGAGTATCGTTTACCTTGCCTGACGTTATACAATCTGGCGTAGATTATTTCATGAGCGATACAAAAGACCCGCCAGCCGGAATGCCAGTGTATAACACCTACGCTTGTCCTCACCCTTTAGCCGGTTTAACCGGAAGATGTGATTCAGATATCTCGGGCATATCCGGATATAATGTAAATATATCCGACGCCACTCCGCCCGCACCACCCAGCGGGTTAACTGTAAATTAAAATGAAAATTGGAATGACTAAAATTTTGTTTTTTACAGCGGTTCTTCTTGGAATTTTTTCTTTGGCGGAAAATTCACAAGCGGCGACAATTAATGTGGTTGACGCCAGCGGCCAGCCAAGCTGTGAGCAGGTTGATGTGCAAACGGCGGTTAATTCGGCGGTAAGCGGAGACTCTATTTTAATGTCAACGGGCGAATGCGTATGGACAAACGGAGTCACAATAAATAATAAAGCCATTTTTATAATAGGAGCTGGAATCGGACAAACGGTTATTATGGACAATATCAGCGATACTTGGGCCAGCGCGTTATTTTGGACAGACGCCTGCGCTGATAATTTGCGGCTATCCGGTATGACCATTAATCGGTCATCTTCAAGGACTAACGCCTCAATAGCCATAAGAGGAAATTGCAAAAATTGGAGAATAGACCATATTGCCTTTAACGCCAGCGCGATGACCGGAGTTACTCGAGCGATAATGGTTCAAAGCACTACGGCCAGCTATCCTCATCCTAGCGGATTAATAGATCATTTTTCATATAATAAACTCGGTAGCACGTCAGCCTCTCCGGTAATTATTATGGGCGCTGATGACGCGGTCACCAAGAACGACGCCTGGTCGCAAGATATTAATTGGGGCGGAAGCGATTGGGTATTTATTGAAGATTCAATATTTGATTTTTCGGCAGTTTACGGACAGACAAATTCATTCCAGGATGGGGCGATAGATTGCGGAAGAGGAGCAAAATATGTTTTTAGGCATAATATAGTCAAAGGGACGGAGATCGGCGGCCATGGATACGATTCTTCGCCTCGCTCTTGTCTGGCTATGGAAATTTATAATAATCAGATCTCTAATAATGGCGCCAATCCAACTCAAGCTATCCATCTTCGGGGAGGAACCGCTTATATTTATGATAATGCTATAACGGGTAATTACCGCTACGCGATCGGGCTGCAAAATTATCGTTCATGCAGCGAGTCTCCCTGTTTTACCTCCGCGGTAAATCAATGTCAAAATGATACTAAAGATTGGTGCGACGGGAATACGGTTGCTAATATAAATCAATTAGGCGATGGGAATACATTCCCGGCCGGGACTTACCATGGCTGGCCTTGCCGGGATCAGATTGGCAGAGGCCCTAATCAAACATCCAGCCCTTTATACCAGTGGAATAATACAAAGGATAATAGCATCGTAATAAGCCCGACGGTCCGCGATGCCGGCGCGGGAACGTGCTATACCATGATACATATCCAAGCTGAACGCGATTATTTTAATTCAACGCCATCAGGATATACTCCTTACGCTTATCCTCACCCCTTAACTATTATAGCTGATACTACTCCGCCCGCGCCGCCGAGCGGGTTAATTATAAATTAATATGAAAACCGCAGTAATTAAAATTTTATTATGCCTAGCAGTTTCTTCTGTAATTTTCATATTTACGGAAAAGGCAAAAGCCGCGACTATTGACGCGGCTTCTTGTTCGCAGGCCGACGTTCAGGCCGCCATTAATTTAGCGGCTAACAGCGATACTGTCGCCGTTCCTTCCGGTTCCTGTGTTTGGACAACGCCAAACTCATGGACAGCGGCAGTGACTATTTCCGCCGCTAAAACGATAACCCTGCAAGGCCAAGGCATGGGAAAGACAATAATATCCCATGCCAACAATTACAGGCTGATAGAATTTAATAATAGTTCAAGAATTACGGGGTTCACTTTTAAAGAGGGTATGCTAAGGCCTACCGGCCAGGATTGGAGGATTGATCATTGTCGGTTTGAAAGCCTTTGTTTAAGCGGAACTACTCCGACCGCGATTCTGCCAATCAGCGCCAGTTATACCGCCTCCGTCAGAGGGCTAATAGATAATAATCAGTTTCATAATGTGAGAACCGTGGCTTCCAACGGTCCGGCTGTTATGGCTAATGAAGTTTGGGCCAGGCCGCTAGGCCTAGGGACCGCGGACGCGGTTTATGTTGAAGATAACGAATTCACTTATTCTAACTGTAAAACGATACAAGCCATGGATTCTAATTACGGCGGCAATTATGTTTTTAGATACAATAGAATCCAAGACGCGAATATTATGGCGCACGCGGTTCAGGGTGGGAACAGGGCAAGTAGAAAATGGGAGGTATATAATAATATCTGGACAAAAGGTTCTCATGGCACCTGGACAGTTGGGTTTATCAGGGCCGGGACAGGAGTCTGGTTTAATAATTCGGTGGTTGGGGACTGGAATTATCCGGCCATCGCGATAGACGAACAGCGCAGCTGCGCCGCCAAAGAAGTCAGCGGAAAATGCGATGGGACTTCTCCTTGGGACGGCAATACTCCCGGCATGTCTGGCTATCCCTGCCGTGATCAAATAGGCAGATCAACGGACAATCCTCAATGGGTGTCAACTGTGGGAAGCGAAGGAGCATATACGCAACAACTTGATCCGGCTTACGCTTGGAATAATTTTTTATATCCGACGGAAAATGACAGGATAAACAGAACTAACGAGGTCGCTTTTGGATTCGTTCAGCATAATGTTTGTCCGGGGCAGACCGCCCATCTGGTTGAAGGCAGGGATTACTACAACAGCGGAACAACGCCGAAACCGGGCTATGTTCCTTATACTTATCCGCATCCATTAAGAGCTTCTGCCGATACCACCCCGCCTTCAGCGCCAAGCGGGCTAGTTGTTAATTAAAGTAGAAAATATGGCAAAATTAAGACAACTAATTTTATTTTTTATAATATTTTTTTGGGGTATTTTTCTTTTGAATAATGCCTGCACCGCCTGCTCCTGGAGCATGAATATCGGTACGGTTGATTCTCCATATGATGATTCGGATATGGCGGCCTGCGTCGCCGATGCCGCAACAAAATCCGGCGCAATCGTTATCTTGATTCCTAATTGCGATGTAACCTGGGACGCTATTATCCCTATTAACATGACAAACTGGACAAATGTTACAAGTTTGACAATCCAGGGCGCAAGCAAAACAGGAACAGTTATAACTAATAGTTCATGGGCAGTCACGACTAAAACCAATAGAAAATTCAGGCTAACCAATCTGACCGCAAAGGGCAAAGTTTTAGGCAGTAACGGCGCCGCAGTTTTAGTCAAAGGAGACACTAAGCCGTCTCTTGGCGGCGGGTTCAGAATTGATAATATTATCTTTGATAGCGATATTGACCCCAACGGCAGGGCTATTTTTATTTTTGGCGATACTTATGGGTTAATAGATAATATTGATTCTAATTGGTACGGGCAATTTTCTATTGTTTATACCGGCATTGCTAATTTATCATGGTCAACTGATGATAGCTTCGGCACGGCTGACGCGGTTTATCTTGAAAATTCTAAATTGACCAATAAGCAGCCATCATATCAAAATATGGTGATGGATCACTGGGACGGGGCGAGAGTAGTCGTCAGATATAATAATATTTCAGGATATTATTTCGGTGGGCACGATAATATTGGGACTATCAGAGCAAATAGGCATTGGGAAGTTTATAATAATATAATGTATACCAACTCGTCTTATGGTTCGCCTCTTCTCGGAGATAGAGGAGGCACGGGGTATATTTATAATAATCAGATGATTTCCACGGGAGCTTATCCTTTTTACGGCCCTACTTCAGGTATTACACTAACAAATTATAGATCGTGGTCAAAACGTGATACATGGTGCGACAATATAACAGAGAAAATATGCGTTTCCGGAACTGTAAAGAATTGTTCGTCAGACGCAGACTGCGGAGGCATTAGCGGTGCTTGTCAGCCTGTTGATGGGAATATTGATGGCACAGGATATCCTTGCAGAGATCAGATAGGAATGGGGAAAAATCAAACAAGCCGCCCGGCGCTCTTCTGGAACAACACTTTAAAAATTCAAAATAATTTACCAGTATTGGTTAATGCGATGGTTAATAATAACTGCGTTTCGGATTCAAGCGAAACATTATGCAACCCCTTGGCAATCGCTTCGGGTGATGCGCGCTGGATGGCAAATAATCATATCAAAGAAAATCGAGATTTTTGTAATGGAGCCACTATACCTTTGTCGTGCAATGGCCTAGAGACAACTTATGCCGCTTACGCTTGTCCGCACCCTCTGACCGGCTTAACCGGCAGTTGCGATCCAACTTTAGCTGGCACGTTAGGCTATAATGTTAATATTTCCGATACCACCCCGCCTTCAGCGCCAAGCGGGCTAGTTGTTAATTAAAAAATATGAGGAACAAATTTAAAATAGGAATTTATATTTTGATTATTGCGATAGGAATTTTCGCGATGAAAAAAAATTCCGAGGCCGCCTCCATGGTTATTCCTGATAGTCGTAAAATAGATTGGACGCAGGCTGGCGTCCCAGGAGGCATTCCGTCTCGGACAACAAATTGCACGACAACCGAGTGCAATGCTTTATGTGGTTCCGGGGCGCCGGCTACTTGCACGAGCGCAGGGGCGACCGTAACGACAGCTTCAATATCTGCCGCCATCACGTCAGCCGGGATGGATCAAGTCGTTAGATTGCCGGCCGGAACATTTTCTTTAGCTTCGCAGCTAACTATTTATAAAAGCCATGTGGTTTTAAGAGGCATGGGAAAAGGAGTAACTATTTTACAGCCGACCCATGCCAGGGCGGCCAATGATTATCATATTATAATGGGCAGGGGCGGCTATTTGGATTCCACCGGTAGATCCGGGGGCGTGCCACAGGAAACCAGAGCCATCTCCAGCGGAGCGGCCAAGGGCTCTACGGCTGTTGTCGTTAGCGATACTAGTACTTTAGCAGTAGGCCAAACAATATTGATCTCGGCCGCTAAAGAAACTTGGATGTGGGAACGTAATAATACTTACCAAAATTTACCGACACAGATAGTTATGATTTCAGGTATTATAGGAAACACTGTTCATTTTTCTCCGGCTCTAACTTATGATTTCTCGCATAATTCCGCTTATGCCAGATCTTATGCTTCGGTTTATGGTTCTATATATCTGCCATACCAATATATAGGATTGGAAGATCTTACTATTGACGCGTCCGCGTCGGGCGCTAACGAAGCAAATACCTATCCAGGCGAGGTTATACTTATGTCAAACACGGCTTATTCATGGATACGGAACATAGAGATAAAAAATTTCATGTGGGCAGGCGTACTTGTTGACGATGGCCTCCAGAACACGATAACGGGCAACACCATACATGATGGAAATTCATGGAGAGAAAATCATGGCATATTTATAGCTGATAATGCCACCCTGAATGTGGTTGAAAATAATGACTGCTATAATTTATGGGCTTGCGCGCAATCTCCTTGGAGTTTTGGAGGAACAGGCAATGTTTATTCTTATAATTATGATCATAATCCGATAAGATTTTATTCTTTTATTAATGATTATACTGGCAATGACGGACCGAAGATAGCCAGAAGCGCAACTAATCCAACAAATATTTCTTGGAGTAGTTTTACTTATTATATTCATTACAAGGGCCCGCTATCGAATACCGATTATACAACTCCTTATTTTAAATCGGCATCAGCCGCGGGCATACCTCTTAGCGGCGCAACGGTTCCGCGAAATAGATACGGTATTTGGGCAATTGACGTGGACGCCGCGGGAAATATAAATATCACGGCAGGAACGAATAATAGCCTGGGTTATGATTCTGCCGCGGCCGCGACGACTTATGGCGTCCCGGGATATTTGGATATTTTTGGCCAGGAGGTAATGAATACGAAAGCCCGCATGGGTTGGATTACGGTAGTGTCTACCAATCCGGACGGATTTATCCCGGGAGTTACCGCGTTAAACGCATCCGGAGTGACCGCGGCCTTTAATTCAAGAAATGCCCAGCCATCAGGATATTTACTTGAGGCTTATTTGGATAATCATGGCGCCGGCAGAATGTATAGTTTATGGGAGGGCAATTACGGCGGATCATGGAGCAGCGACAATTACCACGGTTCAAATGCTTTTGTAACATTATTTAGAAACAGATTTACCGGGCTTAATCCATATCCCCAGAGAACCGGCTGGAGAAGAATGATAGAAATGGGGAAGTTTAGCTACTGGAATAATATTATAGGAAATTTGCTAGGTGATTCCAGCTGGACGCCATCAACCTATATTCGATTGTCGGGACACCCCTGGATTGAGGAAGCAGCTATTTTTAGGTTTGGCTACCCCAATAGTGGCAATAGTGAATATGTAGACGCGCAAGCCGGAGAGGCGATAACTCGTCCCGACTATTATTTTACGCATTTAGATCCTCAAGTCTATTCGACCGTGGCTCTTCATCAGAACTATGATTTTAAAAATAATATCCAAAAAACCTGCGGCGGAAGCTCCGAACCTTGCCAAGGGATAACGGGGAATGATCTGCCCGCCTCCCTTTATTTATCCGCCAAGCCAGCTTGGTGGTGCGCAGAGTCGGCCTGGCCGCCCGTAGAGCCCGCTACGGCGGCGTATAGCAAGATCCCTGCCCAAAGAAGATTTGAAGGTTTATCTTGTACTCTTAGCGCCGATACCACCCCGCCTTCAGCGCCAAGCGGATTTGTGGTACAATAAAGATAAATATAATTCGCGCGGTTTAATATTATGGTGAACAAAAAAACGCTAATCGCCGCTATCGCCGCCATTTTCTTGCTCGCTGGAATTTTTTGGTGGTTTTATCCGGCGAAAACCGGGTCAGCCACGCTTTCCTGGAACCCTAACACTGAATTCAACTTAGCTGGCTATAGAATTTATTATGGCCCTTCGCTTCGTGATAATAATTGTCCGCCCGGCGGGTATCCGGAAAAAATTGACGTCGGCAAAACAACGGATTATAAATTAAATAATTTGGTTAGCGGCCGAACTTATTATTTTTCCATTACCAGCTATAATACCGCCAACCAGGAAAGCTGTTTTTCCGAGGAGGGTAAAAAAATTATTTCTCATATTTCAAAAATAGATTGGCTAAAATCATTTTTTAGCCGTTGAATATAAATATTAAATAACAAAAATATGGGTAAAAAAAATAACATAAAATTATTTTACATCTTGCTGTCGGCTTTTTTTTCGGCCGGTTTTTTATTGGCTAACAGCGCGTTCGCGGTCGGTTCCGCTACTTTAAATTGGAATGCCAATACCGAACCGGATTTAGCCGGTTATAAAATTTATTACGGCACTTCGCCGCGGACAGGAACCGACCCTAAGGTTTGTTCCATGTGCGGTTATTCGGCTAAAATCGATGTTGGCAATGTTACTTCTTATGTTTTTAATAATTTAACCGACGGCGCCACTTATTATTTTTCCGTGTCAGCTTATGATAATTCAGCTAACGAGAGTTCCTCCGCCAGCGAGGTAAGTAAGGCGATTGCGGCCGCTGATACAACCGCGCCTTCGGCCATTAATAATTTTTCAGCTGCCAATATTTCCCAAACTTCTCTAAATTTAACTTGGTCGGCTCCCGGAGATGATGGCGCCGCCGGCATAGCTTCCGCTTATGATATCCGTTATTCAACCGCAGCTATTACCGAGGCTAACTGGGGTTCTGTTATCCAGGTTGACGGCGAACAAACACCGCAGGCGGCCGGGGCGACACAAACATATACCATAGTTGGCTTGAATCCGGATACTACTTATTATTTTTCTATAAAAACTTCTGACGAAGCGCTTAATTGGTCGGCTTTTTCTAATATTATTTCAGCCAGAACTCTTGCTAACAGTAGCGGCGGTGGCGGTGGCGGTGGAGGCGGCGGTGGCGGTGGAGGCGGGGGCGGTTCGTCTAATGATAATACGCCACCGGTCCAGCCTAAAGAATTCACCGCTACCGCGACAGATAAGCAAGTTACTCTTAAATGGCTGAATCCTAGCGATACGGATTTTGTCCGCGTGCTTATTATAAGAAAGGAAAATAGCCAGCCAATTTCAAAAACTGACGGCAGGGTGGTATATGAAGGCGTTGATCAGCAATATATTGATATAAATGTCGGCGGCGCTAAAAATTATTATTATGCTATTTATGCCTATGACCGGAAGCCTAATTATTCTTCTCCGGCGGTAATACAGATTCAAACTAAACTAGGCTCATCCGCCACAGAAGTAGAGGCCACATCGTCTAATACGCGACAGCAATATAAAAATTTATATAACCAGACAAGCGCGGTAGTAGAGCAGGTAAGCGGCGACGAAAGCAATACGGTATATAATAATAATCAATCGGTTAATTTAGATGAAGCTTCCAAGCTCGTTTATATGAAAATAATGGATAAAGCGGTTTTAGATATTAACAAAAGATATTCTATCGCTTATTTTATCCATTATGGCACGCCGACCACTTTAACTTTAGGAGCCGGTGAAAGAGGCGGAGTTTTGAGCTCTTATAAATCAACTTTCGGCAAACTGCCTACTACTAAAGAAGAATGGATGGATGTAATAAAAATAGCCAATGGGCGCTGGCCGGCGCAAAAAAAATCGCTAGCCGAGGCTAAGGCGGCGGAAATTTTTAAAAAAGTTTATAGGCGCGCGTCCAATATGGGGCAAGCCAATGACAACGCCGCTGTGACTATTATGGCTTACGGTTTAAGGCCGGTTGTTAGAAATACTGACAGTGAAAAAGCGGCGATTAAAAGTTTTAAAGCGATTTACGGCTTTGCGCCGAAAAGCGCCGCGGATTGGGATATCACTAGAGCCATAGCTTATTCAGGCGCGAAAAGATAAAAAATTAAAAATTTTGTGAAACTTAAAGATTTTGATTATAATCTGCCGAAAAATTTAATAGCGCAGAAACCAGTTTCGCCGCGAGATCGTTCGCGGCTTTTGGTTTTGCATAAAAAATCCGGAGAGATTGAGCATAAGCATTTTTATGATATTATTGATTATTTAAAAGCCGGCGACGCGCTGGTATTAAATAACACAAAAGTTATGCCGGCCAGGCTCATCGGCAAGCGGGTAAGCACCGGAGGAAAAGTTGAAGTGTTTCTGTTGAAAAAATCCCCCCTGCCCCTCCCTCGGGAATACTCGGGACATGCCTTTGTTAAAGGGGGCAATATTTGGCAATGCTTAATCGGCAGCCAAAGAAGAAAAGAAAATTTAAAAATTGAATTTACTAAAGGACTAAAGGCGGAAATTATAAAAAATAATTTAGATGGAACCTGGAACGTGAAATTTAATAAAAGCGGCGGAGAATTTATGAAAATAGTGCAAAAAATCGGCCGAGTGCCGCTGCCGCCATATATTAAGAGAATGCCAAATGTCAAAACGCAAAACTCAAAGCTAATGAATGATAAAATAAATTACCAGACGGTTTATGCGGATGATAAAAAAATCGGTTCGGTAGCCGCGCCCACGGCCGGGTTTCATTTTACGCCGGCGCTACTGGAGAAATTAAAAAACAAGGGCGTGCAAATTGAATATGTCACTTTGCAAGTTGGCCTAGGCACGTTCGCGCCGGTAAAAGTTGATGATATTGCCAAACATAAAATGCACGCGGAACGGATTGAGATAAATAAAAAAACTTTAGGTAATATTATAAAAGCTAAATTGGAGGGCAGAAGAATTGTTGCCGTCGGCACGACTAGCGTTAGGACGCTGGAAGCTGTATTTAATGAATTGAAAATTGAAAATTGCTTGTCCCGCCTCGAGCGGGGGAAATTGAAAATTAGGGACAAAAAAAATTGTAAAACCAAAGAAATAAAGCATAGGCTAGTAGATTATAAAAATTGGGTTAATATCTTCATCTACCCGGGTTATAAATTTAGAATTGTTGATGCCATGATAACTAATTTTCATTTGCCTAAATCAACGCTGGTGATGCTAGTGAGCGCGCTGGCCGGCAGAAAAAAAATATTTACAGCTTATAGGGAAGCGATTAAAAAAAAATACCGTTTTTACAGTTATGGCGACGCCATGCTGATTGTCTAGATTTTTTATTTGCTCTTGACTTAAGTTGATTTTTTAAGTTATAATAAGATTAAATTTAATAATTAATGTGAACCAAAATTCAGAACTGAAGCCTAGTTTATAAACTTTTGACCTGCCTGCCGGCAGGCAGGCTTTTGACTTTTGATTTTTGACTTAATATTTATGTCCGTACCAGCCAAACGAAGGTCTAGAAGCGAAGCCCGCCGCGGCCGTTCGCATCAGGCTTTAAAAAAAGTTAAACTAAATAAATGCCCTAAATGCGGCAAGGCCGTGCTGCCTCATACCGCTTGCAAGTTTTGCGGCTCATATAAAGGGCGCGATGTTTTAAAGATAAAAACTAAGATTAAGAAAGAGAAGAAATAGAAAACCTTTGACAACTTTTTTAGAAAAAGTTTTCAATACTTTCCCCCTACGGGGATAAACAAAAATTATATCGTATCATATAAAATTTTATATGATTTATGATTATAGAATAATTTATGTCTAATCGCCATTTAGCCAGGACCATTGCCATGCAAACTCTGTTTTCTTGGGATTTTAACGGTCGGCGGGAGCAGAACTTAAATAATTTGATAGAGCAAAATTTTAAGCAATTCGCCCCGAAATTTAACGATCATGGTTTTGTTAAAAGCATAATAAACGGCGTAATAAAATATGAAGCGGAAATTGACGGCTATATAACCAAATATGCCACCGAATGGCCTTTAGACCAGATTACTATCGTTGACAGGAATATTTTGCGCATCGGCGTTTATGAATTGGTTTTTGATCAGGATATACCTTCAAAAGTAGCTATAAACGAAGCCATTGAAATCGCCAAAACTTTCGGCGGAGAGTCGTCGGGCAAGTTTGTCAACGGCGTTTTAGGCGCGATTTATAAAGACGTAGCCGAAACTATTGTAAAGAAGGAGAAGCCTGCCTCGCCGGCAGGCGGGCCGCAAATCAAGGAACCAGCTAATAATTAAAATGAGAGACTAATTAAATTTTTGTCATTGCGAGCTTCTGAAAGAAAACGCGGGTCCCTCGCTATCGCTCGGGATAAACTTCACAATCTTACGAATGAGATGTTAAAATAAAGTGGAAAGTTTTACGATATGTAATTATACGTGAGATTGCTTCGTCGCTATCACTCCTCGCAATGACAGTGAAACTATGAAAGATTTTTTCAAATTAGAAGCCTTAATGGATGTTAAATTTAAGAATCTTGACCTTTTAAAGCAAGCGGTCGTGCACCGATCGTATTTAAACGAGCATCCTGATTTTGAATTATACCATAACGAGCGTTTGGAATTTTTAGGCGACGCGGTTTTAGAAATAATCGTTACGGAAATTCTCTACCATGATTTTATGCAAACCCCGGAAGGCGACCTAACAAATTGGCGGGCCAGTTTGGTCAATTATCGGATGTTGGCCGTAATCGCCGATGAACTCGGCATAGATAAATATTTATATTTATCCAAAGGCGAAGCTAAAGATAAAAATTCAAAAGCGCGGCAATATATTTTAGCCAACGCCATGGAAGCTATCATCGGCGCGCTCTATTTAGACCAAGGCTTGAAGCCCGCAAAAAAATTCGTCAAAGCTTTCATTCTTTCCAAATTGGACAATATTTTAACCAATAAGCTTTACCTTGATCCTAAGTCAAAATTTCAGGAAAAAGCCCAAGAGGTTTACGGCGTGACTCCGCACTATAAAGTTTTAAGCGAGTCCGGGCCGGATCATGCCAAAGATTTTGTGGTCGGGCTTTATTTAAATAACGAAATGGTTTCTCAAGGCAAAGGCACGTCAAAGCAGGAAGCTCAAGTGGCCGCGGCCGAGGAAGGCTTAATAAATAAAAATTGGTAAACTTTGAAATTTTTTTTAAAGTTTGATTTTAATAATTTTTTTTTTCAATCATATGACCATGCAAGACATTTTTAAATTATCGGTTAAAAAGGGCGCCTCGGATATCCATTTAGTCGCTGATGCTCCGGCTTTATTAAGGATTGACGGCGAGCTAATCGCGATAGATCCTAAGAAAATTTTATCAAGAAAAGATATTGAACAGATGGCTTTCCCCTTGATCAACGAAGAACAAAAGAAAAGGTTTATTGCCGACAAAGAATTAGATTTCGGCTACGAGGATGATGATGAAACCAGGTTTAGGATAAATTTGCTTTATGAAAGAGGCAATCTGGGGCTGGTGGCCAGAGTCATAACCGATAATATTCCCAATTTGGAAGATTTGTTAATGCCTAAAGTGGTTTACGATTTACTTAATCTGCAGCAAGGCTTGATCTTAGTCACCGGCCCAACCGGCTGCGGTAAATCAACTACCTTGGCGGCCATGATAAATTATATTAATCAGAAAAGAAAATGCAGCATTGTCACTTTAGAAGATCCGATTGAGTTTAGGTTTAAGCATGACAAAAGTGTTATCTCGCAAAGACAGTTAGGCACCGACATGATTTCTTTCGGCCAAGGCTTAAAGCATGTTTTAAGGCAAGACCCGAATGTCATTATGGTGGGCGAGATGCGCGATCTGGAAACTATTGGCATGACCATCACTTTGGCCGAAACCGGGCATTTGGTTTTAGCCACTTTGCATACTTACAGCGCGGCGCAAACCATTGACCGCATTATTGATATTTTTCCGCCCCATCAGCAGACGCAAGTCAGGATGCAGTTGTCCATGACTTTAGCGGCGGTAATTTCCCAGCGCCTACTCGTAAAAATAGGCGGCGGACGCATAGCGGCCAGAGAAATTCTTACCAATACTCCGGCCGTGTCCAATCTAATCAGAGAAAGTAAAATCGCCCAGATTAAAACCGTGATTGAAACCAGTTCCAAAGAAGGCATGGTAAGTTTAGACCATGATTTAAAGAGGCTGTATGATGCGAAGGTTATTGCCAAAGAAGTGGCGCAAAGCCATATGAATAATCCGGAGTTATTGGAGAAGTTTAGGATATTATAATATAGCTAATTTTAGGCTGTATTTTCAGGTCTTTATTACCCCTTGACAGATTATATGTATAGGTTATAATACCAGTTAGTTAAAACTTCTATAAATTTTATGAAAATACTTTCATTTTCCATTAAACTTACAAGCGGTTAAGCTCGGCTGATTTTTCGCATTAACTTACCGCTTGACAGGCGGTTTTTTGTTTCTCTAAATAGCAGGTCGTAACTAGCAATTTGCAACTCTAAAACTGGGGTTATAAATTATAGGTTATGAAAATAACGCGGACTTTAACAAGCAGTCAAATAAGTTAAATCCCTAACACCTATGTGACGGTGTGGGGATGAATAAAAAATAAAGTTCACCCTGTTAAATCCGCTACGCGGAAATTTGCTAAAGCAAATTTATTTAACAGGGTAAATTAGAGAACTAAGCATCTTAAATATTATTAGCTATTAATAATAAATAAACAAAAATAATACACACTTTTAAAATAGAAGTGTGGGAAAATCTCATTAAGAGTATATGGTGAATGCCTTGACTCAAGAAGACGATGAAGGACGTAGCAGCCTGCGATAAGCCTCGGTTAGGTGGCAAGCAACCTTTGACCCGAGGATGTCCGAATGGGGAAACCTGTTCCGATTAATATCGGAACGTCCGCCAGCTGAATACATAGGCTGGTGAGACGACTACCCGGTGAATTGAAACATCTTAGTAGCCGGAGGAAAAGAAAAAAATAAAGCACTCTTTATAGAAGCACGGATTTTCGAATCTATGGATTCTATAAAGTGTGTTAATTCCCTAAGTAGTGGCGAGCGAAAGGGGAACAGTCTAAACCTTTTAAACTGCGTTTTCTGCCAATTTATTGGCGGGGAGCTGAAGGATCTGGATCCATATGTTTTAAGGGTGTTGCAAGATAGTTGTTATTACTTCCAGAAGAGTAAGGTAGAGGTAAAACAAAAGTAATTTTCTAGTTGAAGCGAGCTGGAAAGCTCTGCCAGAGCGGGTGACAGCCCCGTAAGCGAAAGGAATTATTACTCTGCGATAACTATCTTAAGTACTACGGGACTCGTGAAATCCCGTACGAAGCCGGGTCGACTATGACCCAAGACTAAATACTTCTTGAGATCGATAGTGAACAAGTACCGTGAGGGAAAGGTGAAAAGCATCCCGTTAAGGGAGATGAAATAGTATCTGAAACCATATACTTACAAAGAATCGGAG
>Ga0172379_10004724_pt1 | contig 19726 bp, 15 predicted proteins | sample GrowelOW334metaG_FD_119756 | JGI IMG/M metagenome (GOLD analysis project Ga0172379, IMG submission 119756) | Groundwater microbial communities from an aquifer near a municipal landfill in Southern Ontario, Canada - Groundwater well OW334 metaG | ecosystem: Environmental > Aquatic > Deep...
GCCAAACACAAAATCACAAAATTAAAAGATTTGAACGTCGTGTTGTGAAAATACTGGAAATGTATTATTATGTACTCAACAAAACTTGAGTGAAAATATGGTTTTTCACGCAGGTTCTAAGTATATAATGCAGTAAAAGTCAATTAGTTGCACACCGCTCACTACTTGACCTCTACCCTATCTTCCTATACACTACCCTAGTTAAAAAATGATTAGGTAGATAACTTTATATGGATCACTCTGTTATTTCTATTCGCGGCGCTCGCGTGCACAATTTAAAGAACATTTCGGTGGATATTCCACGGAATAAATTAGTGGTAATTACTGGTTTATCTGGCTCGGGTAAATCTTCGTTGGCGTTTGATACTATCTATGCCGAAGGGCAACGCCGCTATGTGGAAAGCTTATCGGCTTATGCCCGGCAATTTTTGGGTTTAATGGATAAGCCAGATGTTGACCGCATTGATGGGTTATCACCGGCTATTTCGATAGACCAAAAAACTACTTCGCATAATCCCCGCTCTACCGTAGGCACCGTAACCGAAATTTATGATTATTTGCGCTTATTGTATGCCCGCATTGGCATGGCACACTGCCCAAATGATGGTACACCGGTAGTAAAACAAACGCTAAATCAAATTATTGAGCACGTGTTAGCCATGCCTAAAGATACAAATATTGTAGTAATTGCTCCAATTATTCGTGATAAAAAAGGTGAACACAAGTCCGTAATTTCTGAAGCCAGAAAATCCGGCTATATGCGCATTCGCATTGATGGGGTAATGATGCCGATTGAAGAAGCGGAGGATTTGGCCATGGACAAAAAGAAAAAACACAATATTGATATTGTGATTGATCGTCTGACTTTAAATAAAGAGCTCGATAAAGAACGTTTTGTAGAATCGATTGAAACCGCGTTGGAGTTGGCTAATGGTTTAGTATTGGTACACGATAATAATACCGAAACCGACCATTTATTTTCTGAACACTACGCCTGTGCCAAATGCCAATTTAACATTGAAGAATTAGAACCGCGCAGTTTTTCGTTTAACAGCCCACACGGTGCCTGCAGTACTTGTACCGGTTTGGGCACTAAATTAGAAGTGGACTCTAATTTAATCATTCCAAATCGGCGTTTATCTATTGCCGAAGGCGCTATTCGCCCATGGTCACGCACCTCATCGAATCAAAGCTGGATGATGCGCATTTTAGAAGCGGTGGCCCAGGCACATCATTTTTCTTTAAATACACCGGTGCAGGATTTATCTAAAGATGCCTTAAATATTGTGCTGTATGGCACACCCGGACAAAACTATGATATTAATAATCCCTTTGCCAATGGAAAAATAAAGGCATTTCTCACCGATTACGAAGGCGTTATTCCAAATTTAGAGCGGCGCTATAAAGAAACCGAATCCGATTACATGCGCCTAGAAATTGAACGGTACATGCGCATTTCCCCTTGCCCTACTTGTAACGGTAAACGCTTAAATAATATCACTTTAAGTGTAACCGTACATGATAAAAATATTTCTGCAGTAACTAGTTTAAGTGTAAGTGAATTACTCACTTATTTTGATAAGCTAAAATTAACAGCGCGCGAACAAACGATTGCTAAAATTATTTTTAAAGAAATAAAAGAACGGATTGCGTTTTTAAATAATGTGGGTTTAGGTTATTTAACGCTAGACCGGGCGGCGGCTAGTTTATCGGGCGGCGAAGCCCAACGGATTCGTTTAGCCACCCAAATTGGTTCGGCCTTAACCGGTGTAATTTATATTCTCGATGAACCGTCCATTGGCTTGCATCAACGCGATAACAACAAACTCATCGAAACCTTAAAAGCTCTGCGTGATTTAGGCAATACCGTAATTGTAGTGGAACATGACGCCGATACTATCTTGGCCGCCGATTACGTTATTGATATTGGCCCAGGTGCCGGTAAACACGGGGGTGAGGTAGTAGCGGCTAACCCTCCGGCTCAACTAGCTAAAGCGAAACATTCATTAACGGCCAGATTTATCTCTGGCTTGGATACTATTCCTTTACCAAAAAAGTACCGGATTGGTAACAAAAAATCTTTAACCATTGTTGAGGCCGAAGAATTTAACTTAAAAAAAGTAACGGTAGATATTCCCTTGGGTAAATTAGTTTGTATTACTGGTGTATCCGGCTCTGGTAAATCCACTTTAATTATTGATATTTTAGCGAAAGCTTTAAGCCAATATTTTTACAACGCTAAAGATAGGCCCGGTAAACACAAAACCATTACCGGCTTAGAACACCTAGATAAAGTAATTCATATTGATCAATCCCCCATTGGCCGCACGCCCCGCTCGAATCCGGCTACGTATACTGGTGTATTCACTCACATTCGTGATGTGTTTACCCAAATTCCGGAAGCCAAGTTACGTGGTTACAAATCTGGTAGATTTTCTTTTAACGTAAAAGGCGGCCGCTGCGAAGCTTGCCAAGGTGATGGTGTACAGCGGATTGAAATGCAATTATTGCCCGATGTGTATGTACAATGCGATGAATGTCACGGTCAGCGTTACAACAAACAAGCCTTGGAAATTCATTACAAAACCAAAACCATTTCTGATGTACTAAACATGACTGTAGAAGAAGCCCTTGGTTTTTTCCAACACCTGCCCGCTATTGCTGAAAAACTCCAGACCTTATTTGATGTCGGTCTAGGTTATATTCAGCTTGGGCAAAACGCTACCACACTATCGGGGGGTGAAGCCCAGCGCGTAAAATTGGCTACCGAGTTATCCCGCCGCGCTACCGGCAAAACCCTCTATATTCTAGACGAACCCACTACCGGCTTACATTTTGCCGATGTAAAACAATTATTAATCGTATTAAACAAATTGGTTGATAAAGGCAACAGCGTATTAATTATTGAGCATAATTTAGACGTGATTAAATCAGCTGATTGGTTAATTGATCTTGGTCCAGAAGGCGGCGATCAAGGTGGTTATGTATTAGCGGCCGGTACACCACGTGAAATAGCTAAAGTTGCTCCCTCGTACACTGGCCAATTTTTAAAAAAACTATTTAAATAAAGAGCATGACCGCTCTACAACGTTCCTTATTAACCACGATCGCTTATTTTGATTTATTTGATTACCCGTTAACACCACAGGAATTATTCCATTATTTATGGCAACCGCCGGAGCAGACTACACTACACGATGTGTTAACGTGCTTACCTACTGTATCCGGATTAACCCAACAGAACGGTTTAATTACTTTTTCTAACCGTACTCAATTAGTTAAAACTCGAGCCGCGCGTTATTTGGCCAGCGAACAGAAATTAAAAAAACGCTTACGTTATATAAAATTATTGACGTATTTACCATGGGTTCAAGCTATTTATATTGTAAATAGTTTAGCTTATTATAATGTGCAAGATCACAGCGATATTGATTTATTAATCATCGCCAAGCCTGGCACTATATGGTCTACTCGGTTTTTTACCACCGCGTTAGCTAAACTATTAAAACTAAGACCTCAACCAAATAAAACTAAAGACACGTTATGTTTAAGTTTTTATTTAACCAACTCTAAGCTTAATTTAGATTCTTTACGTAATTCTATTAACGATAAACACGAAGCCTATTGGCTTAGCCAAATATTCCCTATCTTTGATCCACATAATATTACTCCTAAATTTTTCCAAGCTAATATCTGGCTAAATCAAGTATTACCTAATCATTTAATACCAGTATTACATCCTCGTTTTACTATAAAATATTCCTGGCTACATGCTATATTACAAAATTGTTTAGGAATATTCGCCTGGGAACAAGTTTTAAAAAAAAATCAGCTCGCTATTCTACCAAAAAAACTACAACAACTCAGTGAAGCATCCACTGGCTTAGTTATTCTATCCGATACTCTACTAAAATTTCACACGTATGACCCTCGGCCAGAACTGGAAAAACAATTAGAAAAAAATTCTTACCTCTCCCCCTAGCCCCTCTCCTTTACCTTCCATCCCCGACCCTTCCCTCCTATAAAGAGGGAAGGGAGAATTACGAAATTATTCCCTCCTGCCTTAGAGGAAGGAGGGTTGGGGATAGAGGTAGGCCGTTACTCCCTATAAGGACTTCTTAACTCGATATTTTTCTCAGAAGCCACTACATATAAACGCACTTCCGTTTGATATTTACCAGCTAACGTTTCGGCTTCACCAGAAAACACATAGTACGGCTCGATAATATGATTTAATTCATCATACACGTATTCTAATTTTACGGTATTGATTGTTAACGAACGTAATCGTTTATCACCACGACTATATTGCCACTGGATAAAAGATCGAGCTAAACGTTGTTGTTCAACTGCCTGATTAGCCGCTGAATAATAAAACTGTTGGGCTGTGATTAATGCTTTATCCAATGGTATTAACGTAACTGTATCTGCTTTAATAACATGCTCTTGCAATAATTGTAATTTATCTATGCGCATATTAGTCACTGTATCACCATGTAGTTGCACTGCTATACCACGTAACCGCAATGGTAATAATGCATTAGCTGTAGCATTGTAATGTAAAGTGGCGTGTGGTGGATATACTACCAAACTACGATCTTGCACGGGCATCATATCACTATTTTTACAAAACGCATTTTTTTCTATAGTTCGACTATCTTCACTAAAACGAATAGTTTTTATTTGCTCTTCTGGTGCTTCTATAAAATGATGAGCCGCTAAAAAATTATAGGCCGCTGTAAAAGCAGCTGTATTAGTAATTTGGGCGGTTAAATTTGGTAATGTACAAATAGCTGCCTGCCGCATTTGATATTCTACCGAACCATCATTATTAAACGCTACAAATAATGGCCTAAATTCTGTAGTAGAATCCGTAATATAATACGTACCATTTACATAAGAAAATTGATTAAGCGGCAAACTGCTAAAAAATCGCAAAGTAGCTAATACTAGTTGTTGTTCTGTTAACGCTTCCGGCACTTTATAAACATAGGCTTCTACCACCGTATCTTGCGCTGTAGCTGGTAAATTAATGGTAATAGCTGGCCGCCACTCATTATCATTATTTTCTGGGTTGTTTTTTTCATCGTGCACATAGTTAGTGCCATAAATAATATTTTTTGGCTGAGTTAATGAGCGTGGATTATAAGCAACTACTGGCAAAGCACTTAAGGTGCTGACATTATTATTTTTATTAATCGTTACTACTAAAGACTCGTTGGACTGATTCGTATTAGTATTACTAGCCGCGTCAGTTATTTGTTTCGTATGTTGTAAATTAGTAATTTGTGCCCATAGTAATGGCTGATACTGCCAGCCTAATAATAATAATCCCACTAATATTATGGTACTGCCTAAACCAAATGCTAATGGTGTATTTAACCACCGCCACCAAGCTGGTTTAACAAAAGTTGGCGTATGTGTTGATTTTTTCATGACTCGTTTTAGTAAACGAGCCGGCTGACGTAATTGTGTTGACGCTGTTTTGTACCAACGAGTATAAATCACCTTTAATTGATCTTCGCTCAGTTGTTGGCTACATTTGTATAGCACCTGCTGAACAGCAGTGATATCTTGTTGTAAAATAGTAGCTATTTCAAATACTTCTAACTTTAAACCAAATCGTAACGCACAAATACGCTGGTCTTTTACCTGAAACGAACGAATGATTAACCAGTGATCCATTGGAATACTAACATGGGCTGGCTGATGCATTGGTTGATGGGTAGGTAAAACTGTATAATATTCTAAAACTTGTTCCGCTAATTGAAATAAATAAATACGATAACTATTAGTTGTAGCAGGTTTGTATTGATGAAAATAATACCACGCTCTAGTAAAAATTTGCTGCGTTAATTGCTCAATTACTCTAGTATTATTATTACGTAACGCCAAAGCACAATATGCATAAGTATTATGTACATAACATTGATATAATTCAACAAACACAGTTTCTCTATCTAAAGCTGGGTTAGTAAATAGTTCTGTTTCGGTTTTAGTTGGTTTCATGCCTACTATTAGTATAGCATAAATAAATGTTGCGGGGGCGGGATTCGAACCCACGACCTGATGGTTATGAGCCATCCGAGCTGCCACTGCTCCACCCCGCGTTGCGTTCACTATGTTACTGGAATAGAACGCTATTGTCAAGCAAACCATATCCGCTTACAATAACTTTCATGTCTCGTTTATCTAAACTAGTTACACAAATTCTACTAAGCGTTTGGTTACTGTTATTGCCATGGCAAACTCACTATGTAGTAACCACTGGCCATAATCAATTTACTATTCTTCGTTTATATGGCTATGATTTAATTTTTATATTATTGTTATGCAGTTTTATTGTGTATTGGTACCAAATTAAATTAACAGTAAATAATAAAATATTTTGGCTCATGCTAACCTTATTAATATTAATCAGCTGTTCTGCCTACTGGGCTAGCGATCGAGCCGTAGCGGCTTATTATTTACTACACGTTATTGAAGCTTGTATTAGTTTGGGCATCGTCTTGAGCGATGTACTCGCTAAAAAAAATATTCTGCTAATATTAACTGCTAATGGTTTAATACAAACTGGTTTTATTATTTGGCAACAATTTTCCCAACAAGTGGTGGCTAACAAATGGTTAGGCATGGCCGAACAATTACCAGACACCTCTGGCACACCAGTGCTAGTAACTTCATTAGGCCGATTTTTACGATCCTTTGGCACACTGCCTCACCCTAATATTGCCGCCGGTGTTGTATTAATTAGCTTATGTGCCGCTACTATATTATGGTTGCAATTTGCTAAACCAAAACATAAATTGCGTTATACATTATTAATTTCGTTTCCAATATTAACCTTGGGGTTATTATTCACTTTTTCTCGCGCCGCTTTAATTGCTTGGGTATTTTATTGTATTGGAATATTAATCAGTCAACGTTTTAAAAACTGCTCGGTTATCTTTAGTTCATTAGCAATCCTAGTAATTATCTCTGGATTATATTGGCCACTGACTCAAACCAGACTTAGCGCTCAAAATTATGTAGAACAAATCTCTATTCAAGATCGCTGGCAACAATTACATGCCGCTATGCCATTACTATTAAGTTACTGGCCGGTTGGCTTAGGTGTTGGTAATTATACGCTAAACAATATTAATGGTGGCCAACCATTATTTTTAACGCCCATATTAATTGTCATTGAAATTGGTCTGTTTGGTGCTATTTTGTATTATTATTTATTTGGTTTAGCACTGGCTCATTCTAAGCACTATCTGCCTAGCCTGTTATGGTTAATAAGCTGTGAATTAGTCAGTTTGTTTGATCATTATTTTTGGACCATACCAAGTTTGCTGATACTATGGTTTGTTGTTTTAGCTCTAAATTCATTTGACAGCTCTAATAAGCTTAGCTAAGATGTATTAGCACTCTCTTATTAGGAGTGCTAATTAACTAATCTATTTAATTTTCTAATTTATTGTTAACGTATGAACTTACAACCCGTTGGAAACCGCGTCTTAGTACGCCCACTTACTGAAGAAGAGGTAACTTCTTCTGGCATTGTGTTACCCGCCACACATGATCGCGAAAAAAAAGCTGAAGGCGAAGTATTAGCGATTGGTGATGGTGAGGATGTAACTAAATTAAAAATAAAAGTTGGTGATCGCGTGTTATTTGGCAAATATTCTGGAGATGATGTGGAATATAACGATGAAGACTTAAAATTCATCAAACACGATGAAATTTTAGCTGTGGTGAAAAAATAATTAATTAACTTTATTATAGAAACAATAAATTTATGGCAAAAGACATTCAATATGATGATGTATGCCGCGATGGTTTGAAAAGCGGTGTAAATAAATTAGCCAACGCGGTAAAAGTAACGCTTGGTCCAAAAGGACGCAATGTAGTAATTGATAAAGGTTATGGTAACCCAGTTATTACCAAAGACGGTGTTACCGTAGCTAAAGAAGTAAATTTAGCGAACAAGATTGAAAATGTTGGCGCAGAAATTATTAAAGAAGTAGCCTCTAAAACTAATGATGTAGCTGGTGATGGCACTACTACTGCTACAGTACTGGCTCAATCCATTGTTAACGAGGGTTTAAAAATGGTAGCGGCCGGCGCCAATCCACTTAGCTTAAAACGTGGTATCGATAAAGGTGTCACTGCTATTGTTAATCATTTAAAAACCAGCTTAAGCAAGCCTATTTCCACTGAAGCTGAAAAGGCTCAAGTAGCTTCCATTTCTGCCAATGATCCAGAAATTGGTAAAGTTATCGCTGAAGCTATGGAAGAAGTGGGCGACAATGGCGTAGTCACTGTAGAAGAATCACAAAGCTTTGGTATTGATAAAGAAAAAGTAGAAGGTATGCAATTCGATAAAGGCTATGTTTCTCCTTACATGGTTACCAATGCCAATCACATGGAAGCTGAATATCGCGATCCGATGATTCTTATTACCGATAAAAAAATCTCCGCTATTAACGACATTGTACCAATTTTAGAAAAAGTGGCTCAAACTGGTAAAAAAGAATTAGTGTTAATTGCTGAAGATGTAGACGGAGAAGCTTTAGCTACGTTAGTAGTAAATAAATTACGTGGCACCTTTAATACTTTAGCTATAAAAGCACCTGGTTTTGGTGATCGTCGTAAAGAAATGTTAGAAGATATAGCTACTCTCACTGGTGGCCGGGTTATTACCGAAGATGTTGGTTTAAAATTAGCTAATATTGAATTAGCCGATTTGGGTAAAGCTGCCAAAGTAAAAGCTACTAAAGACAATACTACTATCATTGAAGGTAAAGGCGAAAAATCGGCCATTGATAACCGTATTGCCCAAATTAAAAAATTACTAGATCAAACTGATTCTGACTTTGACAAAGAAAAATTACAAGAACGCTTAGCTAAGCTATCTGGTGGTGTAGCAGTATTAAAAGTAGGCGCCGCTACTGAAACTGAAATGGAAGAAAAGAAACACCGAATTGAAGATGCTTTATCGGCCACTAAAGCGGCTGTAGAAGAAGGTATTGTAGCTGGTGGTGGCACTGCATTAGTACGCTGTTTACCAGTCTTGGATAAAATAACCGTAACCGGTGAAGAAAAAATTGGTTTGAATATTTTACGTCGTGCCTTAGAAGAACCAGTTCGGCAAATTGCTCAAAATGCCGGTTATGAAGGTTCGGTAGTTATTGAAGAGGTTAAAAAACGCTCTGGCAATGAAGGCTTTAACGCCGCTACCAATACTTATGAAGACTTAGTAAAAGCTGGTATTATTGATCCTACCAAAGTAACCCGTTACGCTTTGGAAAATGCCGCTTCAGCCGCTTCTATGTTATTAACCACCGAAGCAGTTATTACTGATATTCCAGAAAAAAAAGACGCTCCTGATATGGGCGCTGCTGGCATGGGTGGTATGGGAGGAATGGGTGGCGGCATGGGTATGATGTAGTATTCTTGCGAGGATGTTAAAATTATGGTATAATGAAAATGATATTTAAATTAAATAATAAATAAACAAAAAAACATGACAAACACCACACCTAATAATGATCTGCAATTTGATGCCAAAGACATAGCCGATAACAAAACAATGGCTATGTTAAGTTATATTGGTATTTTAGTACTAATACCATTATTAACAAAAAAAGATAGTAAGTTTGCCCAAGCTCATGCTAAACAAGGTTTAGTGATGGCCGTAGCTATGATGCTTTATATTATACCGGTAGCTGGCTGGATTATAGGAACCATTGCATTAGTACTAGATGTTATTGCTTTAGTTTCAGCTTTGCAAGGTAAATTCTGGAAAATTCCCGGCGCTTACGATTTGAGCCAAAAATTGAAAATCTAAAAAAACACCTTACTCCTTTTTTACCCCTCTCTCCCGCGACCGCGGGAGAGAGGGGTTTTGGTTTACAGCATTAAATTTTTCCCCCTCTCCTGGATAGGAGATGGGATAGGGGGAGAGGTAGTTAAGCCTCTAATTCTTTTTCATGCACAGCAATGGTAATATCTTTTTTAATCGCTTCCATTACTTCTGTATGTTCTCGTAAAAATTGTTTAGCCGCTTCTCGGCCTACGCCTAAACGCGCTTCTTTGTATTCATAAGTATTCCCGCTCTTTTCTACTACGCCAAACTGTACGCCAATTTCCAACACATCACCCGTTACAGAAATACCTTCGTTATACATAATATCAAATTCAGTAACACGAAATGGAGCGGCTACTTTATTTTTTACAATTTTAGCTTTTACTCGATTACCAATAATTCGATCACCTTGTTTTATTTGTGCCATCCGCCTAATTTCAATGCGCACTGAAGAATAGAATTTAAGCGCTGTACCACCTGGGGTAGTTTCTGGATTGCCAAACATTACACCAATTTTTTGCCGAATCTGATTGATAAAAATAACAATAGTATGGCTTTTACCCACTAACGGCGTTAGTTTGCGTAAAGCCTTGCTCATCAATCGAGCTTGTAAACCAATTTGCATGTCACCCATTTCACCGTCAATTTCTGCTTTTGGTGTTAAAGCCGCTACAGAATCTATTACCACTACATCCACTCCATTTGAGCGTACTAATGTTTCTACAATGTCTAACGCTTGCTCACCAGTATCGGGTTGTGAAATTAATAAATCTGTAACGTTTACACCAATTCGTTTGGCATATTCAGGATCCAACGCATGTTCAGCATCCACAAATGCCGCGATGCCGCCATTGCGTTGTGTTTCAGCTACAATGTGTTGTGCTAAAGTAGTTTTGCCAGAAGCTTCTGGGCCATAAATTTCAATAACCCGACCACGTGGTACACCGCCTACTCCTAGCGCCAAATCCAATGAAATACAGCCAGTGGAAATAGTTTCTACTTTCATTTGTGTGGCTTCACCTAAACGCATAATAGCCGTTTCACCAAAACGCTCTTTAATTTGCGCAATGGCTGTAGCCGCTGCTTTAATTCTTGAATCTTGCACTGCGTCCGTTTTATGTTTTGTCATAAAGTTGTGTTAAGTTAATTATTATTTATATTAGTATTACTATTAGTTTCTTCCACTATAATCTGTTTATATTCTACGCGTTCTCGACTACGTTTAGTCTTGGTAGCTATTTTCAGCAAATTAATACCTGGTTGTAATGTAATGGTTTGTGTAAAGCTGCCGTCTGGACGAACTGTAACTGGTTGATTATTAATTAACACCGTAGCTTCCACGGCCGTTTTTCCACTTACCGAGATAAAATATTGATTCGCCGCCACTTGCTCCGGTAATGGTTGTAAAATTAACGGCGGCGGCTGAATAATATTATTAATCTGTCTTAAAAAATAAATACCAATACTAAACGCCAGTAAACCAATGCCTAAAGCCATGATAACCTGAATCACTTTTAACGGTTGCTTTAACAAATGTCGCTTGATAGTGGGAATTTTGGCTACTTGTTGATATACGTTTAGCTCTTCCTGTAACAACTTGTCGACACTTTGAGAATAAATATGTAAATACTTAGCATAATTACGTACATATTGCTTCACAAAAATCGCGCTGGGTAACTGTATATAATTACTGGACTCAATAGCTATAATATAATCTTCACGCACATTTAACGCCTTGGCTATCTTCGTTACAGAAATACCGGCTGCCTGTCTAGCTAGACCTAATTGTTCTCCTAATGTTTTCGCTTGGGCAATTGAGCGCCGCTGAAATGTTATCATTTATTTTACAGCTTCTGCTTTAGTATCTAATTCATCTTCCATTACGTCTGTGGCTTCTTCTGTTTCTTCCGCTTCGGCTAATTCTTCTGTAAACTCACCTATAATTTCCCGTGGTTTAGCTCCATCGGCTGGGCCAATAAATTGCTGATCTTCAAGAATATCTAAAATACGCGCTGCTCGTGCATAACCAATCCGTAAACGTCGTTGCAATAATGAAGCCGAGGCTTTTTGCGCTTGGGTGATAATTTTTTTCGCCTCTGGTAACAATTCATCGTTATCGCTACTATCATTAAACGCTTGTGGCAAGCTACTGTTTAGCTGTTTAGTTACAACCGTATCATCATACATTACTTTGGTTTTCTTTTTTAGGTATTCAACTACACGCAGTACTTCTTGTTCAGACACAAACGCACCTTGTACTCGTTTTGGTTTATTAAACTCGGCGCTGATATATAACATATCACCTTTACCTAATAACTTTTCGGCACCAGACGCATCTAGAATAGTGCGCGAATCTACCAACGAAGCCGTACTAAACGCACACCGTGCCGTAATATTGGCTTTAATCAAGCCAGTAATAACATCTACTGATGGCCGTTGGGTAGCTAAAATTAAATGAATACCAACTGCTCGCGCCATTTGTGCTAACCGGACAATCGCCGCCTCTACTTCTCGTGGTGCTGTAGCCATTAAATCAGCTAACTCATCAATTATAAACACAATGTACGGCAGGGTATCGTCTGGATGATTAGTATTATATCCGGCAATATCACGATTTTTCGCGTTAGATAATAATTCATAGCGCCGATCCATTTCTGTAACCGTCCATTTTAACGCATTAATCGTTTTTTGTACATCGGTAATTACTGGGGTAAGTAAATGCGGTATTTCATTATACATGGTAAATTCTACTCGCTTAGGATCTACTAATACTAATTTTAAATCATCCGGGCCGTTTTGATATAACAAGCTTAACAATACTGAATTAATACACACGGATTTTCCAGAACCAGTGGAACCAGCAATTAACAAGTGTGGCATTTTATCCAAATCAGCCAAAAACGGCTGACCTGAAACATCTTTACCAAATAATAACGCCAAATTACTCCGTCGATGTTTAAAAGCGTCGGCCAATAACAGTTCTCGTAAATTAACCGCTGCGGCGGCTACATTGGGCACTTCTACTCCAATTAAAGATTTGCCTGGAATAGGCGCTTCAATTCTAATAGGGTGTGCTGCTAGAGCTAACGCTAAATCGTTTTGCAAAGACACTACTTGAGCCACTTTAATACCACTGGCCGGTTTAAAGCTATATTGGGTAACGGTTGGCCCTACACTTACCGGGCCTAGTTCCACTTCAATACCAAAGCTCTGTAACGTTTGTACAATAATGTCCTTATTCCGTTCAATATTGCCACTAGTTGGTTGGGCAGTTTGGCTAGAGAGTAAATCAATCGGTAAATCGATGTGTCGATGTCGTCTTACTGGCACTTTTACTAACTCCATTTGTTCTGGAGTACTATTGGTATGCACGGTAACATCTGGCGTATCCGTAACTGCTTTTTTTGAAAATGTTTTTACTGCCGCAGACGCTTCTTTAAGTACTGGGTAAACTGTAGCGCTTTGTTGTTGGGCTAATTCGCGCGCCGCGGCAATTCTGTGCCGTGCCGTAGAAAACAATGCTACCACAAAACGTAATATCTTGCCGGCTATATTAGTAGCTGGAATACGCTCTACAATTTTTTCTAACGAGGTATTAAACACAATTAACACCGCAATGGCTAATAACGCCAAAAATACAATCACCGCTACTACTACACTAGTTAATTGACGCAACACATAAGTAATACCAACTCCAATATATCCCCCGGCCGACGCTTGCATGATATCCAACAAACCAAAAATACTGATACCCATTAAACATAAGCCAATTATGTAAATTGGTTTAATTTCATCATCATTTGGATACATTAAGCGATAAACCGTAATAAAAAACAGTATCGGCACTAAATAACGTCCTACTCCAACGGCTAACACTAGCCCGGCATTAAGAACATTACCCAAAGTACCCGCTAAGCCAAATAAACTGAAAGTGGTAATTAAGCCCAAAGCCAACAACAAAATCGCTATTATTCCGCGTTGGGTATCGGGTTTTACATCTAATTGCCACTTGCGTTTTGCTGTTCTGCCCATAAGGTTATCGGCTTACACTATACCATATTGTCAAGGTGCCGCCAATACAAAAAGCGCCATTAGGTTGGAGCGCTCGGATACATACTAGCATAAGATACATTTTTATTCAAAACTAACATCCCACCTCACCTCCCAACCTCCTTCTCCTAAACGTCCTACCTCTATCCCCGACCCTTTCCCCTAAACAGGGGAAAGGGAGAAATCCAATTTGCATTTCCCCTCTCCTCTAAGGAGAGGGGTGCCCGAAGGGCGGGGTGAGGTAGGTTATTATTCCCACTCAATGGTAGCCGGCGGTTTATTGGTAATATCGTAAAACACGTAATCAATATATGGAATTTTTTTTAATTGTTTCACGATATTGCTTAAAATAGTTCTGGGCATGGGGTAAAAATTTACGGTCATAGCTTCTTGGGATTGAATGGGTCGCAAGACAATTGATTCACCGCCGGTTTGTTTGTGTCCAAATGGCACTAACACCACCGGAAATTGCCAAATATTATTAATAATTTTTTCCTGTTTAATGGTACGCATTACGATATCATCGGCTACACGTAATAAATTTAAACGATCTTGAGTGAGATAACGTTCGTGCATTTGGGCGTCTCGTAGAGACACGCCATGGCGTGTCTCTACGTGCCACAACACCCGATTCACCGCAAACACCTCATTTGTAATTCTAATGGATAACTCATTTAACTGTTGCCAAGTAGCTTTCCCGGTAATAACCACCGGGTGTTTATAAGACCGCTCATCCCCTTGTACGCCTACGCTTTTCATAGGCAAAACACGTGCTTGTAAAGACGCACCCGCCTTGCCGCGAGGCAGGTTGCCATGCGTCTCTACAAATTTCGTTATTATTTTTTTTAATTGTCCATTAATTTCCTGCTCATCATTAACATTATTATCTCCAGTAGAACACAATGTTCTAATAGCTAAACCAGGGCCAGGAAAAGGATGACGCTCCAATAAACTTTTGGCGATTTTTAAACGCTTACCAATCGCCCGCACTTCATCTTTATATAAATCTTTCAGCGGCTCAATAATTTTACCTTGATTAATCATGGTTTGAATTAAATCAATGCGGTTATGATGGGTTTTTATTTTATCGGCATGTTGTGTGCCGCCTGATTCAATGGTATCGGGATAAATAGTGCCTTGGCCTAATAGATAATCATTTAATGGTAATTTACCCATTTCTTCATTGGCAATTTCAATAAACAACTCGCCGATTTTTTGACGTTTTTGTTCTGGGTCTACTAAGCCTTGCCCGGCTCGCAAAAACCGAGCTGAAGCATCTAGCACATGCATGTTAGTAAAACCAGCTCGCTTTAACGCTACGGCTACTTTCGTGCTTTCTTTTAGGCGCATGAAACCGTTATCGATATGCAAACCATAAACCCGTTTTTTACCAAGGGCTTTTTCTAATAACGCGAATGCCACGGTAGAATCTACGCCGCCAGACATTAACAAGAATACATTGCGCTTAGTACCGGCTTGTTGTTTTAATTCACGAATAATATTATGTTCTATAGCTTGAATATTCCATTTAGCCTTGGCTCGACAAATATCATAAACGAAATTTTTTAATATCATTAAACCATGTACCGTGTGATTTACTTCTAAATGAAATTGGCAACTCCAGATTTTTTGAGATTTATTTGCCATAGCGGCTACGGCACAATCTGGTGTAGTACCAATTACCTGAAAATCAACCGGGGCTTTGGTGACTACATCCCAGTGGCTCATCCACACCGTTTCTGTTTTGTTCGTTCCTTTAAATAAATCCGTTTGCTCCGTAATATTTAATTTAGCCTGACCATATTCTTTAGTAACGCCCTTGCTTACTTGCCCGCCAAAATGCTTGGCAATTAATTGATGCCCGTAACACAAACCTAAAACAGGCACCCCTAATTTAAATAAACCTGGATCATACACCACCGCACTATCGTCAATGGTGCTTTTGGGTCCGCCGGATAAAATAATCCCTTTAGCGTTTTTATAAGCCGACACCGGCATGTCTGGCGTGAATATTTTCGCCAATACATTTAATTCTCGCACCCGCCGCGCAATTAAGTGCGCGTATTGCGAACCGAAATCAAGCACGGCAATGTAATCTATTGTTTGTGATTGTGACATGAGTAGATAATAACATATGTGTTATGCTTGACAAATAGCAGAATGGTGCTATAGTGCCAGCACTATGAAGCAATTTTCCTGCCTTAGCCAGAATACTACTACTACCACAACGCGCTTAGCGCTGAAGTTGCGGTAATTTTCTATAATTGTTCAATAGATAATCATCATCCGCCTTCAGCCAGGCGGTTTTTTGTTTATCTATTTTTTTGTTCTTTCATTATTGTTCTTTGAAAAGTAATTCTTATGCGCTCGGTGACTGCGTCAGACCCCACCTCCAGCTCCTCCCCTGCAAGGGAGGAGAGTAATTGGTAATTGCTCCCTGCCCTCTTGCAGGAGGGAAGGGTTGGGGATGGGAGGTCTAGCGTAGCTACCGGGTGCATAGGAAGGGTGCTAATGGAGCTGTTTTTAGCTGAGATGTGTCAGTGATAACAGCTAGTTCTTCGGACCTTCTTTTTTTGGAGATGTTTATGAAAACGAAGTTCCCCTGCAACGGAGTTAGGTGCCCCTGCGGGGGCTTCATGGTTGTCGCTGACATCACTCCCCAAACGGGGTGCGACCTCAAATGCAGACCCACATGGGTCTGCAAAAAATGTGGAATGGAGAAGCCAATGATTTTACATGCCCAACTTGGAAATTGTTCCAAACATAGGTGTGTTTAATCTTAGCGGCAAAAAAAGGAGAAAGAAAGATGTGTACTGACCAAGATTTGATGAGTTGGATCAACGGATTGAGAAAAAAATTTTCGATTAAAGAACGACCCTTTAATAAATTTTCAGTGCCGCAATGGGCGGCACTAGGATTGCCGTGTGGTTGTCATAGAGAAAACTTGACAACATATACCAGCCGAACCCAAAGCTGGGGGAAATTGTATGTCCGTTTCATAAACGGACACTTCACCTGTGACAAATGCGGCACACAAATCGACTAAGCCGATTTTGTTTGCCGCCCAACGGCCATGATATCTATGATATCCTCTGGCCGTTTTTTATATTAATTAAATAATTTAGTTTTGAGTACACTCTAATAGTTAGTATTAGTAATGATTTGTAAAGAGGTTACATTGATTAATGCAAAAACGCTCGTACGCCAGTAAAGACCATAGGGATTTTATGTTCGTTAGCCGCTTCAATCACTATATTGTCTTTTATTGATCCGCCGGGTTGAATAATAGCGCCAACACCCGTTTTGGCAATTTCATCAATAGAATCACGGAATGGAAAATAGGCTTCTGAAGCTAAAATGGTACCTTTGGCTTTTTCGCCAGCTTTCCACAACGCTTGTTTCACGGCATCCACCCGCGACGTTTGTCCCATACCAATACTAACCGTTAATAAATCTTTCACCAACACCACTGAATTTGATTTCACGTGTTTGGCTACTTTCCAAGCGAACAACAAATCAGCTAATTGTTCCTCGCTTGGCGCTGTAGTGGTAACTACTTTCATGTCGGAACGAACTAGCTGGTGTTTATTCGTTTCTTGCACTAATAATCCGCCAGCAATTTGCCGCACTTCCCAAAGGTGTTGTACAGGAGTTAATGTGCCTAACTTTAATAACCGTACTTTTGGTTTTTTAGCGAATAATTCTAAAGCTCCTGGTTCATAATCCGGCGCCAACACTACTTCCACAAAAACTTTGTTTAAATATTCCGCAATCTCTTTCGTGCATATTTCGTTCAACCCAACTATACCACCAAAAGCCGATAAACTATCAGCCTCATACGCTCGCTTAAACGCTGTATTAATATCATTTGCTTGTGCAATACCACAAGGATTAGAATGTTTCACCACTACGGCCGTAGGTTGATTGGTAAAATCACGCACCATGCGTAAGGTAGCATCGGCATCCATAATATTATTGTACGATAACTCTTTGCCTTGAATAATTTTTGCCTCGGTAATACTAGTTTCTTTTACAAACGGCTCTTTATAAAAAGCGGCTTTTTGATGTGGATTTTCACCATAACGCGGCTCGAAGATTTTTTTGTAACCAAACGTGAGCTCACTGATAAATTCATGCGCTTTATTAAAATAATTCGAGATCATGGAATCGTAATAAGCCGTATGGGCAAAAGCCTTTTGCATGAGTCGCGCTCGCGTTGCACTAGACAAATCTTTCTGCTCGATTAACTCTTTAATAATATTATCGTAATCAGCCGGATCTACTACAATACCAACAAATTTAAAATTCTTCGCCGCCGCGCGAATTAAGGCCGGCCCACCTATATCAATGTTTTCAATCGCCTCGATTTCAGTCACATTTGGCTTTTGCACAGTGGCCGCAAACGGATACAAATTCACTACCACCAAATCTATCGGCTGAATATTATGTTCCTGCATGCTAGCCACATGTTTTGGGTTATCCCGCCGCGCTAATATGCCACCATGAATTTTAGGATGCAAGGTTTTTACCCGTCCATCCATCATTTCCGGCCACCCGGTTAGTTCGTCTACGGTTTTTACCGGCACCCCTTGTTCTGCTAATTTGGCTGCTGTACCGCCAGTAGACACAATTTCTACCCCCAGCTTATTTAATTGCTGGCAAAACAGCACCAACCCGGTTTTGTTTGATACGCTAATTAAGGCTCGTTTGATCATGGAAATAATAATAAAAAATTAACTATTATATACACAACTTTAGTATACAATAATTACTCTACCGTATCCAATTTTCAATCCGCAATTCATTAAATCTCTGATAATGTTGAATATTTCCAGTAATTAATTTATCGCACTTAGTTAAAGCCGTGGCCGCAATCATAATATCGGCATCGGGCAATAAAATATTACTTTTCCATAATTTGGCCTTTTGTTCCCCAAATTTTTGCATAATATCAACACTACTTTGAATTACGGTTACCGTTAATAAAAATTTTTCAATCTGCAATAAATTATGCGCAACAAAATTTGATTTATGAGCACCATAAAATAATTCGCCAGCCGTAATAAAAGAAATAGCTACTGCGTCATGATCTGCTGCTCGCTTTAAAATTACTTGTTGGTTACCACGTAATAATTCTACACAAACATCTGTATCTAGTAAGATCATAAATTTACTTCTCGACCTAAGGTTCTGGTTTGATAGATATCTTGCACAATTTGTTCTGTTGAACGATCATCGTTCCACTTACCGGATAATTCTTGCCATAAGGAAATTTGGGCTGTTTTAGAAAGCAATGTTTTATCATCAACTCTATCTCTAGAAACCATGTAATTAGTTACTCCCTTTTCAATAAACAACACCAGCTCATTATTAAGGCTTCTTTTTTCTTTTTGCGCCAACATTTTGATTAATTCCATGATTTCATTGGGTATATTTCTAACAGTAATTGTGCTCATAAAATAATAATTATAACTATTATAGTTACATAATATAACTATTCTATAATCATGTCAAGTAAGTATTAAAACGGACTCTTAATGTTTTTTAGCTTTAAATTGGTTACTTGCGTATAACGTTGCGTTGTTCTGATATTATTGTGCCCTAACAATTCCTGAATATACCGCACATCCACGCCGTTTTCTAGTAAATGCGTAGCGAAACTATGCCGCAAGCTGTGAAACGTAGCGGGTTTTTTGATGCCAGATTTTTTTAAAGAATTTTCAAATACTTTTTGCGCAGTTCGCGTAGTAAGCTTGCCGCCGCGTTCACTGCTAAAAACAAAGTCGTTTTTGTCTTTTTTGTCCATAAAATATTGCAACTCTA